>Ga0207648_10003173_pt1 | contig 17320 bp, 15 predicted proteins | sample KBSMisM32_FD_184310 | JGI IMG/M metagenome (GOLD analysis project Ga0207648, IMG submission 184310) | Miscanthus rhizosphere microbial communities from Kellogg Biological Station, Michigan, USA - KBS Miscanthus M3-2 (SPAdes) (version 2) | ecosystem: Host-associated > Plants > Roots >...
CACGCTCTATCACTACCCGAACCCGCACAATCACCAAACCCTGTCGATTGCGGCGGCACCGGCTCCGCCCAAGATCGCGTTCCAGATCTACACCCAGGCGATCCAGACCAAGATGATCGTGCGTCACATGCAGGGCGAGGCCATGGAAAAAACCCTCGCCTGGGCCGAGAGCGAGGTCGAAGGCTTCATGCGGACGTAAGTGTCTCGCTGAAAGCGACAGCAATGCCGCGGGCGCGCACGCGTGCGCGCTCGCTCATCCAAGAGCCGGGGCGACAAAGGCGGGAGGCGCTGATCGCGCCGAACCTGCTGGCTAGCGAGGGGAAGCAATGGTCGACGCCGTTCTGAACGAAACCAGAGCCGTGCCGCAACGGAGCGTCCGTCAACGCACCGGCCTTCGCAAAGCGATGCAGCGGAAGTCGACAATCGCGTTTCTGATGGCACTGCCCCTGATCCTGCTGATCGTGCTCCTTGTGCTCTATCCGGCGCTCTATTCGATCCACCTCGCCACGCTGAACAAGTCGATGGAGCGCTTCGTCGGCTTCGGGAACTTCCTGTTCCTGTTCAAGCGCGAAACGTTCTGGATGGTGGTGCAGCAGTCCTGCATCTTCGCCATAACGGCCGTGGTGTTCAAAGCCATCATCGGCTTCTTCGTCGCGCACTTCGTGCACAACATTCCGTCCAAGGGCCAGCGCAAGTGGCGCGGCATGCTGCTGGTGCCGTGGGTGATCCCGCCAGCGATGAGCACGCTCGCGTGGCTGTGGCTGTTCGACCCGTCCTACAGCGCCTTCAACTGGATCTTCGCGCTGTTCGGCATTGGCCCGATCCCCTGGACAGGCGACGCCTACTGGGCGCGCTTCTCGGTCATCCTGGTCAACGTTTGGATCGGCGCGCCGTTCTTCATGATCATGTACCTGGCCGCGCTGAAATCCGTGCCCGAGCAGCTTTACGAAGCCGCCGCCATCGACGGCGCCAATTTCTGGCAGCGCATGTGGTTCGTGACGCTTCCGATGATGCGCAACATCATCGCGATCACGGCCCTGTTCTCGCTGATCGTGACGTTCGCCAACTTCGACATTGTGCGCATCCTCACGGCCGGCGGCCCGATCGACAAGACGCACGTATTCGCCACGTGGTCGTTCCGGGTCGGCATCGAGGGCGGCGACATTCCGCTCGGCGCGACCGTCTCGCTGTTCATGGTGCCGATCCTCACCATCGCGGCGATCTTCATCCTGCGCGACATCACGCGGCGGGGGAACGAAGCATGAGCACGGTCTCGGCGACGGCCGGCAGCATTCCGGCCACCAGGCCCAAGTACGGCAGCATGAGCCGCGACCGGCGCTGGGCGCTGCGCTGGTCATATTTCTTCCTGGTGCTGTTCGCGATCTTCTTCCTCACCCCGCCGATCTACATGTTCATCACGTCGCTCAAGACGAGCGCGGAGATCTCGGCGGCGACCAATCCGTGGTGGGTCTACAATCCGACGCTCGGCAACTACGCCGAGCTGCTGACGTCGCCGAGCTACCTGACCTATTTCCGCAACTCGGCGATCGTCAGCATCTTTACGGTGACGATCACCATGCTGATCAGCGTTCCGGCAGCATTCGCGCTGTCGCGCATGCGGTTCTGGGGATCGGCTACGCTGGCGACCGGGGTGTTCCTGACTTACCTGATCCCCGAGACGCTGTTGTTCCTGCCGCTGTTCAAGATGTTCGCGGTGTTCAACGAGTGGACCGGCATCGAGCTGATCAATCGCTGGTGGGTCCTGCTGCTGCTTTATCCGACGCTGACGGTGCCGTTCTGTACCTGGATCATGATCGGATACTTCGCCTCGATCCCGAAGGAACTCGACGAGGCCGCACTGATGGACGGCGCGAATTACCGCCAGATACTCACGCGCGTGTTCATCCCGGTCGCGCTGCCCGGACTGATTGCCGCGACCATCTTCGCCTTCACGGTGAGCTGGGCGCAGTTCCTCTATCCGCTCGCGTTCACGACCTCGGCGGATCAGCTCGTGCTGCCGGTCGGCATCATCACCTCGCTGATCAAGGGCGACGTGTTCAACTGGGGGCAGATCATGACCGGCGCGCTGCTTGGCGCCGCGCCGCCCCTGATCATCTACGCGTTCCTGATGGACTATTACATTGCCGGGCTTACCGCCGGCGCGACGAAGGGTTGAGTTCGATGGCGCAGGTCTCGCTTCGCAAGGTTGTCAAATATTACGATGACGTCGAGGCGGTGAGCGCGATCGACCTCGATATCGCCGACAAGGAATTCGTCGTGCTGGTCGGCCCGTCGGGCTGCGGCAAGTCGACGACCTTGCGCATGATCGCGGGGCTGGAAGAGATCACCGACGGCGAGATCGCGGTCGACGGCGAGGTCGTCAACGACGTGCCGCCGAAAGACCGCGACATGGCGATGGTGTTCCAGAATTATGCGCTCTACCCGCACATGACGGTTTACCAGAACATGTCGTTCGGGCTGCGGCTGAAGCACTATCCGAAGGACGAGATCGAGAAGCGCGTGCAGGAAGCCGCCCGCATCCTCGACATCAAGGAACTGCTCGATCGCAAGCCGCGCCAGCTCTCCGGCGGGCAGCGCCAGCGCGTCGCGATGGGCCGCGCCATCGTGCGCAATCCGAAGGTGTTCCTGTTCGACGAGCCGCTCTCCAATCTCGACGCCAAGCTGCGCGTGCAGATGCGCACCGAGATCAAGCGCGTGCATCAGAAGGTGCGCACCACCACGGTCTATGTAACCCACGATCAGGTCGAGGCGATGACGCTCGCCGACCGCGTGGTGGTGATGAACAAGGGCAAGATCGAGCAGATTGGTGCGCCGAACTTCCTCTATCATTCTCCGGCGACGCGTTTCGTCGCGGGATTCATTGGTTCGCCGTCGATGAATTTCATCCCGTGCAAGCTCGAACAGGCGGGCGAGGGGCTGAACGTGCGCCTCTCCGATACGATAGCATTCGCGGTGCCCGCCGAACGCGTGCAGCGCTATCGGTCTGCCGCAGGCAGAGAACTGACTTTCGGCGTCCGCCCGGAGCACGTGACCGAGGCGAAGGTCAACGGCGCGAAGAATCTGGCGACCTTCGACGCCGGCGTCGAGGTGGTCGAGCCGATGGGTAACGAGACGATGGTGTTCTTCTCGATCGGGGCCACCGAAGTGTGCGCGCGCACCGATCCGAACGCCGGCGCGAAGGTCGGCTCCAACCTGAAGATGGCGGCGCATCTCGACCACATGCACCTGATCGACAACGCGACCGGCCAAGTCCTTTAAGCCGTGACCGAGCTTGCGGGAAAAGTCGCCTGGGTGACCGGTGCCGGAACCGGCATCGGCGAGGCCGCCGCGCTTGCGCTCGCGCGCGAGGGCGCAGCGGTCGCGCTCACCGGCAGGAGGCGCGAGCCGCTGCAGGCGGTCGCGGACAAGATTGCCAGAGCCGGCGGCAAGGCGCTGGTCGCGCCTGCGGATCTCGGCGAGCAGGACGCCGCGACCCGCATCGTTGCGGCGATCGCCGGGGAGTTCGGACGGCTCGATATCCTGGTGAACAATGCCGGCGCGAACGTGCTGGAGCGAAGCTGGGCAAAGCTCACACCCGAGCGCGTCAAGACGGTGCTCGATGCCAATCTCAACAGCGCGTTCTATTGTTCGGTCGCCGCGCTCGCGATCATGCGGCCGCAGAAAGACGGCTTGCTGATCCACACCGCGTCATGGGCCGGCCGCTTCGTCGGTATCGTGCCGGGGCCGGCCTATGTGGCCGCCAAGCACGCCGTGGTCGCGATGAGCTATTCGATCAATATGGAGGAGTTCCAGCACGGCATCCGCTCGACCGTGCTGTGTCCCAATGAAGTGGCGACGCCGATCCTCGATCTGCGCCCGACGCCGGTCCCGGCGGAGGACCGCGCGCGCATGATCCAGCCCGAACACATGGCGGACCTGATCCTGTATATTGCCAAGCAGCCGGCGAGCATTTGCCTGAACGAGATCGTCATCAGTCCGACCTGGAACCGCGGGTACGCGCACCTCGCCGGGCTCGGCCCGAAACGCTGAGCGGAGGTTATCCATGAGCAGCCCGCGCACCGTCCGTCTTTCACCCTCCGACAACGTGGTGGTGGCGGTTGATCCGATCGCGGATGGCGCGGCCGCCGCCGGCGTCACGGCACGCGCGCGCGTGATGCGTGGGCACAAGATGGCGGTCGCGCCGATCGGGCAGGGCGAGCCGGTGCGCAAATACGACCAGATCATCGGCTTTGCGACGGCACCGATCGCGCCGGGCGACTGGGTGCACACACACAATGTCGAGATGCACGACTTCGCGCGCGACTATCGTTTCGCCGAAGGCGCGCGAAACGACGAGGTGCTGCCGGTCGAGCTGCGCGCGACCTTCGAAGGTTACGTGCGGCCAGGCGGCAAAACCGGCACGCGCAACTACATCGGCATCCTGACATCGGTTAACTGCTCGGCCTCGGCGGCACGCTTCATCGCGCGCGAAGTCGAGAAGTCCGGCGTGCTCGACGACTATCCGGACATCGATGGCGTTGTACCCTTCGTGCACGGCACCGGCTGCGGGCTCGCGGCTTACGGCGAGGGCTTTGACGTGCTGCGGCGGACCCAATGGGGTTACGCGACGCACGCCAACCTCGGCGGCGCGCTGATGGTCGGGCTCGGCTGCGAGGTGTTCCAGATCGACCGCATGAAGGACGAATACGGGCTGGTCGAGGGCGATCACTTCCAGACGATGACGATCCAGGCGACCGGCGGCACGAAGAAGACCGTCGCCGAAGGTATCGAGCGCATCAAGGCGATGCTGCCGATCGCGGCGCGCGCCAAGCGCGAGACGCGGCCGGCATCCGAGGTGACGCTCGCACTGCAATGCGGCGGCTCGGACGGCTATTCGGGGATCACGGCGAACCCGGCGCTCGGCGCCGCGGTGGATGAACTGGTGCGCCACGGCGGCACCGCGATCCTGTCGGAGACGCCGGAGATCTACGGCGCCGAGCATCTGCTCACGCGCCGCGCGGTCAACCGCGCGGTCGGCGAGAAGCTGGTCGAGCGCATCAAGTGGTGGGAAGCCTACTGCGACAGGAACGGCGGCGAGATGAACAACAATCCTTCGCCGGGCAACAAGGCCGGCGGGCTCACCACGATCCTCGAGAAATCACTCGGCGCCGCTGCGAAAGGCGGCACCACCACGATGCGCGCGGTGTACGAATACGCCGAGCCGGTGAAGGAGAAGGGCTTCGTATTCATGGACACGCCGGGCTACGACCCGGTGGGCGCGACCGGTCAGGTCGCGGGCGGCGCCAACGTGATGTGCTTCACGACCGGGCGCGGCTCGGCCTTCGGCTGCAAGCCGACGCCCTCGGTCAAGCTTGCGACCAATAGCCAGGTCTATGCGAGCATGATCGACGACATGGACATCAACTGCGGCGATATCCTCGACGGCGTGCCGGTGGCGCAGAAGGGCGAGGAGATCTTCCGCAAGGTTCTGGACGTCGCGTCGGGCGCGTCGACCAAGTCCGAGGACCTGGGCTACGGCGATGCCGAATTCGTGCCATGGCAGATCGGCGCGGTGATGTAGCGTAGTCCTCGTCCTGAGAGCTTGTGAATCTATCGATTTCGACAGTTTTCGACATGAGTCAAATCAAGCACTTACGACCCTTGAAAACTGCGCAAGTCGAATAGATTCACACACTCTGAGGAGGGCGCATAGCGCCCGTCTCGAAGGACGGCCGCATGCTGCCATGCTTCGAGACGGCGGCTTCGCCGCCTCCTCAGCATGAGGACCTCAACCGAACGCCAGCTGCACCTTCATCGCCTTCGATCGATCCGCCGCGAGTGCGAACGCGTCGTTCGCCTCGGCCAGCGGCACGGTCGCGGTCAGCAGCGGCATCACGTCGACCAACCCGCCGCCGATCAGCGCGACCGCGAGCGCGAACTCGGCGTGGAAGCGGAAGGTGCCGCGCAGCTCGATCTCCTTCGCCACCACGACATTCATCGGCAGGCTCATCTCTGCGCCGGCGATACCGATCTGCACGACGACGCCCATCGGACGAACGACGGCAAGGCCGCCGGCGAGCGCCTGTGCGTTGCCTGAGGCTTCGAACATGACGTCGAAATAACCTTTGTCGGCCGCGTAACGGGCAAGCGCGTCCCTCTCGGCGACGTTGACGGTCGCGTCGGCGCCGACACGTTTCGCGGCCGCAAGCGGGGCGTCCGCCACGTCGGTCGCCACGATCTCGAGCGCGCCCGCGCGCCGTGCCGCAATCACGGTGAGCGCGCCGATCGGTCCGGCGCCGGTGACGACCACGCGCTTGCCCAGCAGGCGACCCGCGCGGTTCACCGCGTGCAGGCAGACCGCGAACGGCTCCGCGAAGGCCGCCTGCGCGGCCGACATGGCGGCGGGCACCGGCACGGCTTGCGCGGTGTCGCACGCCAGCACCTCGCGGAAGCCGCCCTGCACATGGGGAAAGCGCATTGCGCTGCCGTAGAAGCGCATGTCGAGGCAATGCTGCTGCTTGCCCTCCGCACAGTAGCGGCAGGCGCCGCAGGGGCGGCTTGGATTGACGGCGACGCGCTGGCCAGGCTTCACGCCGGCAACTTCAGAGCCAACGCGCGAAACCGTTCCGGCGATCTCGTGGCCCAAAATCATCGGCTCGCGCAGCCGCACGGTGCCGAAGCCGCCATCGAAATAGTAGTGGAGGTCGGAGCCGCAGATGCCGCCGGCCTCGATGCGCACCTCGACCTCGCCGGGACCGAGTGGCGCGGCGGCCACCGGCTCGATGCGAAGGTCCTTGGGCGCGTACAGTACCGCGGCGCGCATGATCGTCCTCCCGGTTCTTGTCCGAACTCTACACCTCTATAGTCTGCCGCACTTGCCGAAAACATTCAGGAAACCCCATGAACAAGCTATTCGACCTCACCGGCGGCCTTGCGCTGATTACCGGCTCGAGCCGCGGCATCGGCCGTGCCATCGCGGAAGGTTATCTGGCGGCGGGAGCGCGGGTCCTCATCAACGGTCGCGACAAGGATGCAGTCGCGGCGGCCGTGAAGGCGTTAGGCAGCAACGCGATTGCGGCGCCGTTCGACGTGACCGACAAGGCCGCGGTGGAGGCCGCTGTCGACAAGATCGAGAAGGACATCGGGCCGATCGACATCCTGGTGAACAATGCCGGTATGACCAAGCGCATGCCGTTCACCGAATTCCCGGAAGCCGACTGGCGGCAGATCATGGCGACCAATCTCGACTCGGTGTTCTTCGTCACGCAGTCGGTCGCGCGCCGGATGATTTCGCGGTCGCGCGGCAAGATCGTCAACATCTGCTCGGTGATGTCGGAGCTCGGCCGCCCGACCATCGCGCCGTACACGGCGAGCAAGGGTGCGGTGAAGATGCTCACCAAGGCGATGTGCGCGGAATTCGCCAAGCACGGCATCACGGCGAACGGCATTTCGCCGGGCTATTTCGGTACCGAGCTCAATCAGGCACTGATGGCAGACGAGAAATTCTCCGCCTGGGTCTGCGCCCGCACGCCAGCAGGCCGCTGGGGCAAGGTCGAGGAACTGCAGGGCGCCGCGATCTTCCTCGCCAGCGACGCGTCTTCATTCGTCAACGGACACATTTTGTTCGTCGACGGCGGGATGACGGCGGTGGTCTAGCTTTCTTTCCCTCGCCAAACTCAGGCCCTCATCCTGAGGCGCGAGCGAAGCGAGCCTCGAAGGATGGCGGCAGACACCGCACGCGGGCCATCCTTCGAGACACCCGCAACGCTGCCGCGTTGCGGGTTCCTCAGGATGAGGACCGGTGCTGCTTACAGCTTCGGCCCGATCGTCACGCTCACCGTGCCGACGCCCTCGACTTCGCATGCGAGCTTGTGGCCGGGCTGCAGCGCGCTCACGCCCGCGGGCGTGCCGGTCATGATGATGTCGCCGGCCTCGAGCGCGACCATCTCGGATAGCTTCCAGATGATCTCCGGCACGTTCCAGATCATCTGCGCGAGGTCGCCGTCCTGCTTCACCTCGCCGTTGACCTTCAGCCAGATGCGGCCCTTGCCCGGATGGCCGATCTTGGAGGCCGGCTGCAGCGGTCCGCACGGAGCGGAGCCGTCGAACGCCTTGCCGATCTCCCACGGGCGCTTGATGTTGCGCGAGGCGATCTGCAGGTCGCGGCGCGTCAGGTCGATGCCGACACCGTAACCCCACACGCAGTCGAGCGCCGTGTCCTTCGGGATGTTGCGGCCGCCGCTCTGGAGCGCCACCACCATCTCGACCTCATGGTGCAGGTCGCTGGTGAGCGGCGGGTAGGGAACCGTGCCGCCGTCATGCACGATCGCGTCGGCCGGCTTGGCAAAGAAGAACGGAGGCTCGCGCTCGTCCTGTCCCATCTCCTTGATGTGCTCGAGATAGTTGCGGCCGACGCACCAGATGCGGCGCACCGGGAACAGATCGGAACTCCCGGCGACCGCGAGCGCGGCCTGGGGCGGCTGGGGAATCACATATTTTGCGGACATCGATTTTCCATCAGGAATGGGAGGTTGGCGGCGGATCGCTAGCATGCCGGATGGCAGCGGAACAGCGTATTTCCGCGCCGAAAGAGCGCTTTTGCCAAGGTGCGCGGAACGGCCATAACGAGGCCGCGATCCGGCTTGGCGTGGCCGGGGACCAAGCTGGGGACCTCAATGGCTGCAGCATCGCCTATTCGGCGCTCGCCTAAGATCAGGCCGCCGGGCGCGGCTCGGAATGCTCCTGCGTTCTGAGCTGCAGCCGATAGAACGCCGCATAGCGTCCGCCGCGGCGCAACAGCTCGTCGTGCCGCCCGCTTTCAACGACGACGCCGTTCTCCACCACCAAAATCCTGTCCGAATGCACGATCGTCGAGAGCCGATGCGCGATGACCAGCGTCGTGCGCCCTTTGCACAGTTCGGCGATCGCTTCCTGAACGTGATGTTCGGATTCCGAGTCCAGCGAAGCCGTCGCCTCGTCGAGCAGGATGATCGGCGCATCCTTGATCAGCGCGCGCGCGATCGCGACGCGCTGGCGCTGTCCGCCGGAGAGCTGCAGGCCATGCTCGCCGACCGGCGTATCGTAGCCTTGCGGAAAGGCCATGATGAAGTCGTGCGCGTGCGCGGCCTTGGCGGCGGCGACGATCTCGCCTTCGCTTGCGGCCGGCCTGCCGTAGCCGATATTCTCGCGGATGGTGCCGCGGAACAGGAACACGTCCTGCCCCACGTAGGCGGTCTGCTGGCGCAGCGAACGGCGTGATGCCGCCGCGATGTCCTGTCCGTCGATCGTGATGGTCCCGCCATTTGCCTCATAGAGCCGCACGATGAGGCTCAGCACCGTGGACTTGCCACCGCCCGACGCGCCGACCAGTGCGGTCACCTTGCCGGGCTCGGCGACGAACGACATGCCGCGCAGCACCGGCTCGCCCGGCCGATAGGCGAAGTTCACGTCGCGGAACTCGACGCGCGCGTCCGTGACTTTCAGCGGCGGATTGTTGTCGTCGGCCGGCTCGGTCGCCGGACTGTCGATGATCTCGAACAGCACGCGTACGCCGACCAGGTTGCTGTTGACCTCCAGATTGAGACGCGCCAGGCGCTTGGCCGGCTCATTGGCGAGCAGGAATGCCGCAAGGAACGAGAAGAACTCGCCCGGCGTCGAGCCCAATTGGATGACGCGGTAGCCGCCATAGACGATCGCGGCGGCGATGGCGAAACCGCCGAGCGTCTCCATCAGCGGCGAGGTGCGGTTGGCGACGCGCGCCCATTTGTTCGCCTCGTGCTCGACCTCTGCGACATTGGAGCCGAAGCGCGCCCGCATCGTGTCTTCCAGCGTGAAGGCCTTGACCGTGCGCAGGCCCTGCAATGTCTCCTGCATCGTCTCGACGATGCGCGTGCCGCCGGTGAACTGCGCATGCGCGATGTTGCGGATGCGACGCACCATCTTGCGCAGCAGGAACATCGCAGGCGGAAAGACGATCAGCGTGACGGCGAACAGTACGGGATCCTGGATCATCATCACGACAAGCAAGCCGGCGAGCGTCATGAAATCGCGGCCCGCCGCGAGGATCAGCAGGGAGAGCACCTGCGTGGCGGCGTTTGCGCCGGCGTGCAGCCGCGCGGTGAATTCGGATGAATGACGGTCGGTGAAGAAACCGAGGTTCTTGCTCAGCAACCGGTCGAACATGCGCTTCTGGTTCGCCGCCGAGATGCGGTTGCCGACGCGCGAGAGCAGCACCGCCTGGCCGTAGAGCGCGGCGCCGCGCACGGTGAAGATCGCGAGGGTGATGGCGCCGAGGATCACGATGTTGTGGAAATTCTTGTGCACGTAGGCCTGGTTGATGAAATCGCCGAGCAGATAGGCCGTGAACGCCGTGCATCCGGCGGCGACCGCCATCAGCACGAACGCCACCGCATAAAGCCGCCAATGGACCAGCGCATGCTCGAACAGCAGACGGCGGATCAGCGCCGCCGTCGTATACCGGCTGTCGGGCTCCAGTTGCGTGGTCATGCGCCTCCGCCGGGCGTCCGGCATGGGCGCTCAGGCGCACGTTCATTGCCCGTGCGGAGCCAGATTTTCAAGCCGAATCAGCGAGATTGCACGGACCTTTCTGGCGGGTGATCTTGTCCGAAAACCGGTTTCCACTTTTCGGGATCACGCGCGTGCGTTCCGTGTGGTCAGCTTGCGCTCCCATGCGAGGGCATGTCCGACGATCGCCGAAAGATCGTCGTATTGCGGCTGCCAGCCGAGCGCGGAGCGGGCGCGATCGGAGCTTGCCACGATCTGCGCCGGATCGCCCGGGCGCCGCGGCGAAACGTCCACGCGGAAATCGGTGCCAGATACCTTCTTGACGGTGTCGATCACCTCGCGCACCGAATAGCCACGGCCGTAGCCGCAGTTCGCCGTGATCGAGTCACCGCCCGCGCGCAGATAGCGCAGTGCGTCGAGATGCGCGGCGGTCAGGTCGTTCACATGGATGTAGTCGCGCACGCAGGTGCCGTCCGGCGTCGGATAGTCGGTGCCGAAGATGTCCATCTTCGGCCGCTTGGAGAGTGCAGTCTCGACCGCCACCTTGATCAGATGCGTCGCGCCCCGGGTGGATTGCCCGGTGCGGCCCTCGGGGTCCGCCCCCGCGACGTTGAAGTAGCGCAGGATGACGTGTTTCAACCCATGCGCGATGCCTGCGTCGCGCAGCATGATCTCGGTCATCAGCTTCGACGAGCCGTAGGGCGACATCGGCATCAGCGCATCGTCCTCGGTCACCGGAGCGCGCGCCGGATTGCCGTATACCGCGGCGGTCGACGAAAAGATGAAATGCTTCACGCTGCCCTTCACGGCGCATTCGATCAGCGCACGCGAATTCGCGGTGTTGTTCTTGTAGTAGCCGAGCGGATCGGCGACCGAATCCGGCACCACGATCGAGGCGGCGAAATGGATGATGGCCTCGACGCCGTGTTCCTTGATGATCTTGGCGACGAGGTTCTGATCGCCAGTCTCGCCGACGACCAGCGGTACGCTGCCGGCGACCGCCCAATCGAAGCCGGTGGACAGGTTGTCGAGCACGACGGCGCGCTCGCCTGCCGCGACCAGCGCGTAGACCATATGGCTTCCAATGTAGCCCGCGCCGCCGGTGACCAGGACCGTCATGACTGTTCCCAAAGCCGATTGTTGCCAATTCCTAAGCGCATTTCCATGAAGAACCGGTTATGAGAGCCTGCCGACCCGCCCGACCGGATTCCATGTCCGATATCCTGTTCATCAAGACCTCCTCGCTCGGCGATGTGATCCACCACATGCCGGCGGTGACCGATGCGCGGCGGCACCAGCCGGATGCGCGGATCGGCTGGGTGGTGGAGGAAGCCTTCGCGCCTCTGGTGCGGCTCCATCGCGCGGTCGAAGCCGTGATCCCGGTTTCGTCGCGGCGCTGGCGCCGCGCGCCGTTCAGCCCCGCGACGTGGCGGGAGATCGGCGCATTCAGGCGCGCGATGCGCGAGCAGACCCACGAGACGGTGATCGATGCGCAGGGCCTCTTCCGCTCCGCGCTGATCGCGCGCTTCGCGCGTGGGCGTCGCCATGGCTACGACCGCGACAGCGTGCGCGAGCGTGCGGCGTCCTGGGTCTACGACGTGCATCACCGCGTCGACCGCTCGCTGCATGCGATCACGCGCAACCGGATGCTGACCGGCTCGGTTCTCGGCTACGCGCCCGAGGGCGGTCCCGATTTCGGGCTTGACCGCCGAGCGCTGACCGACGGTACGGCGACACGCGACGTGATCCTGCTGCACGCGACCGCGCGGGCGGAAAAGGAATGGCCAGTCGCGCGCTGGATCGCGCTGGCGCGGGCGCTCGTCGCGAGCGGTTATCAGGTTGTGCTGCCATGGGGCACGGAAGCCGAGCATGGTCGTAGTGTTGAGATCGCGGCTGACGTGCCGAACGCGGCAGTGCCCGAGCGCCAGCCACTCGATGGAGTCGCACGCATGATCGCGCGTTCGGCCTTTGTGGTCGGCGTTGATACCGGCTTGTTGCACCTCGCCGCCGCGCTCAGCGTGCCGTTGGTCGCGATTTTCACCGGCACGGAGCCGGGACAGCACGGTCCGCTCGGCGCGGGCAAGATCGAGGTCGTCGGCGCGCTCGGCGCGGTGCCCTCGCTCGAGGATGTGCAGGCCGCGGTCGAGCAGATCGCGAGGTAGCCGACACGCGCTTATGGCGCACGCTCGTCGGCTTCTTCCTTGACTATGAATCCGCGGGCTTGGAAAAATCCACTCACGCCGGCCAACGCCTGCGGATTGCACAATTGCAATCCGTCCGAGCGCGGGCCCTGTTCTTTTTTCTGTTATTTACAGGGAGGCTGGCCGTGTCTCGGCCAGCGCGCGTTGCGTGACTGCAAGGACTTGCTCAGCGGCGATGTCGCGCATGCAGCGGTGATGGCCTTTGCGACAGGTCGGCCTGTGGCACGGCTGGCAGTCGAGTTGCGACGTGGTCTGCACCGTCGCGGCGATCGGATTGAGCGGTGCCCAGTGCCACGGGCTGGTCGGACCGAAGATGCCGATCGAGGGCGTACCGAGCGCGGCCGCGACATGCAGGAGCCCTGAGTCGTTCGAAACCGCGACGTTGGACGCCGCGAGTGCGAGGATCCCGTTGCGCAGGTCGGTGCCGGTGAGGTCGCGCGCGAGCGGACCGGTCTCGGCAATGATTTCGGTTGCGAGCGCTTTCTCGCCGGGGCCGCCGACCACCCAGACCGCGACGCCGGCTGCAGTCAGCCGCCGCGCGACCTCGGCGTAGGATTGGGCCGGCCAGCGCTTCGACGGGCCGACAGCGCCGGGCGCGAGCGCGACCGCAGGCTGGACGCCGCGCAGGCCCATCCGTTCGCGCCAGCCATCGATTTCGGTGGGCGGGACGCGCAGTTCCGGCAGGGGCCACTCGGTGCGTCGCGGCGCCTCTTTCGGCAACGCCAACGCGGCACATTGGTCGATCATGCGCGGCCGCTGTTTTTCGCCGAAGCGCAGATCGTTCAGCAGCCCGAACCGCCATTCGCCGAACCAGCCGACCCGCTCCGGAACGCCGGCCAGAAAGGGCGCTAGCGCCGCCTTCCAGGTGCGCGGCATGACCAGCGCCGTCCCGTAACTCTCGCATTTCAGGCGCTGCGCCAGCGCGGCGTGCTCGGCGTAGGAGAGGCGCTTGCGCGGCAGGTCCACGATGATCGCCTGGCGTAGTTCCGGCATGTAATCGGCGAGCGGCGCGCACAGCGTCGTGGAAAGCAGGTCCACGGGCCGCCCCGGGTAGCGGGCCTTCAGAAGCTTCACAACCGAGTGGCAGCGCACGAAATCGCCGATCCACATGTAGGGAACGACAAGGATTGGCCGCCGGTCCAAGGCAGACGTCCGTCCGTCGGCGTTTCGGGGGTGAAGTGGCGAAATCATATTCACCATTTCATAGATTTGAATGTAAATTCATCTCTATGCTCGGGCGTTGATGATTCAGCCTAGCACCAGGGCATTGGCGAGGCACGTGCTTTCGACTGGCACGCTTGGTTGCACCCCCGGGCGGAGTGGGGCAAAGGGAGGACCGGACATTCGGGCCAATCAATGCTGCTGGTGACCGGCGGAGCGGGCTTCATCGGGTCGAACGTGGTTGCGAGCCTCAACGAGGCCGGTCGCCACGACGTGGCCGTGAGCGATTGGCTCGGTCATGACGGAAAATGGCGCAACCTGCAGAAGCGCCAGCTCGCCGACCTGGTGCAGCCCGAGGATCTGTCCCGCTGGCTCGACGGGCGCAAGCTCGACGCAGTCATTCACCTGGGCGCGATCTCGGACACGACCGCGACCGACGGCGACGCCGTGATGGAGAACAATTTCCGGCTTTCACTCACGCTGCTCGACTGGTGTACGGCCACCCGCACGCCGTTCATCTATGCGTCATCGGCCGCGACTTACGGCGACGGCGGGCAGGGGTTTTCCGACGGCTGGACGCTCGCGGCGCTGAAGCGTTTCAAGCCGATGAACCTGTACGGCTGGAGCAAGCATCTGTTCGATCTCGCGCTCGCCGATCGCGTCGAGCGCAGGGAGAAGATGCCGCCGCACTGGGCGGGCTGCAAATTCTTCAACGTGTTCGGGCCGAACGAGTACCACAAGGGCGCGATGATGAGCCTGGTCGCGAAGACCTTCGACGATGCCAAGGCTGGCAAGCCGATCCGGCTTTTCAAATCGCACCGCGACGGCTTCGCGGACGGCGAGCAGAAGCGCGATTTCATCTATGTCGACGATGCCGTCACGGTCGTGCGCTGGATGCTCGAAACGCCGTCGGTCACCGGCATCTTCAATGTCGGCACCGGCAAGGCGCGCAGCTTCAAGGATCTGATCGGCGCGATGTATGCGGCGCTCGGCCGCGCGCCCAAGATCGAATACATCGACATGCCGGTGGCGATCCGCGACACCTACCAATATTTCACGCAAAGCGAGGTCGCCAATCTGCAGCGGGCGGGCTACAACGCGGACTTCGCGCCGCTGGAAGATTCCGTGCGCCGCTACGTCACCCAGTTCCTCGACCGCGAAGACCGGTACCGGTAAGCATGCTGGATTTCGAAAAGCGCCTGCAAAACATCGGCCAGCAGACCATTCTCTGCGTCGGCGATCTGATGCTCGACGACTTCGTCTATGGCGAGGTTGGCCGCATTTCGCCGGAAGCGCCGGCGCCGGTGCTGGCGGTGAAGCGCAACGAGATCGCGATCGGCGGTGCCGGCAACGTTGCGCGCAATGTCGCCTCGCTCGGTGCGCGCTGCATCTTCGTTGGGCTGGTCGGCGACGACGAGGCCGGGCGCGAAGTGATTGCGCGATTGCAGGCCGATCCCCTGATCGAGCCGTCGCTGGTCGTGGATCGTACGCGTCCGACGACGCGAAAAGTCCGTTTCGTCTCGGAGCACTTCTCGACGCATCTGCTGCGCGCCGACTGGGAGCAGGCGGGACCCGTCGATGCCGAGCGCGAGGGCGAATTGCTGGCACGCGCGCTCGCCGCGTTGCCGCGCGTCGGCGCGGTGGTGCTTTCCGATTACGCCAAGGGCGCGCTGACGCCGCGGCTGCTCGGCGAGATCATTGCCGCAGCGAACAAGGCGGGTACGCCGGTCATCGTCGACCCGAAGGCGGCTGACTATTCGGTCTATCGCGGTGCGACGGTTTTGAAGCCCAATCGCAAGGAATTGGCCGAGACGACCCGCATGGCCGTCGTGTCGGACGACGACGTGGTTGCGGCGGCGGGCAAGCTCAATGTCGATCTCGGCACACAGGCCGTCCTCTGCTCGCTCAGCGACGATGGTCTGATGCTGGTGCCCGCGCGCGGCGCGCCGATCCGCGTGCCGGCCTATCCGGTGAAGGTGAAGGACGCATCGGGAGCCGGCGACACTGTCGTGGCGGCGCTTGCCGTGATGCTCGCGGCGCGCGCCGATTTCGAGGTCGCGGTGCGCGTGGCCAACGCGGCGGGTGCGATCGTGGTCGGCAAGCGCGGCACCGCGACGGTCTCGGCCGAGGAGTTGCGCCATCAGGTGCTGCCGGCATCGACGCTCGCCTCCGAGGACAAGGTGATCTACGACCGCACACTGCTCGCAGAGCGCCTGGCGGAGTGGCGCCGCGCGCGGCTGCGCATCGGTTTCACCAATGGGTGCTTCGATCTGCTGCATCGCGGCCACGTCAAGCTGATGGCGCAGGCGCGCGCCGCCTGCGACAGGCTCGTGGTCGGACTCAATAGCGATGGTTCGGTGAAGCGCCTGAAGGGCCCTGAGCGGCCCATTCAAGACGTGGCGTCGCGCGCCGAGGTGCTTGCCGCACTCGAAGCCGTTGACCTCGTCGTGGTGTTCGAGGAAGACACGCCGCTCGAGCTGATCCGGCAGGTGCGTCCCGCCGTGCTGGTCAAGGGCGGCGACTACACGCGCGACAAGGTGGTCGGCCGGGAGATTGTCGAGGCCGACGGCGGCGAAGTGATCCTCGTCGATCTGGTCCCGGGCCACAGCACGACCAGCATGGTCGCGCGCTCGCGGCCGTGAGGCGGTTCGTCATGCGGACCGTCTTCCCGGACCGGTGTGAGCAGGAGCTCAAGGGAGATTTTTTCGGCGCGCAGCGGGCGGGCTACTTCGTCGAGGTTGGCGCGAACGATCCCTACCGCGGCTCTCAGACCTGGACCCTCGAACAGCTTGGTTGGGACGGGGTGCTGGTCGAGCCTCAGCCTGACCTTGCGGAGCAGCTTCGGCGCTCGCGCAGCGCTCGCGTCGTCGCCGCCGCGTGCTCGGCGCCGGAGAACAACCGTTCTGTCATGACACTGTACCTCTGCGGCCCGCACTCCTCGCTCTCTCGCAGTCTTGCGGCTGCGGGCGCGCGGGCGAACAGCACCGTCGCGGTGCCGGTGCGCACGCTGAACGACGTACTCGCGGAGGCGGAGGCGCCGGCGCCGATCGACTTTGTCTCAATCGACGTTGAGGGGCACGAGTTGGAAGTGCTGCGCGGCTTCGACGCCGCGTACTGGCGGCCCCGGCTCATCCTGGTTGAGGATCACCTCGCGAGCCTGTCTGCGCACCGGCATCTTACGCGGGCCGGATACCGGCTGATCCGCCGCACCGGCCTCAACGGCTGGTACGTGCCGGACGCCGCCGCTCCGCCGCTCGGCTGGGGCGTGTTGCAGCTCGCGCGCAAGTACTATTTATCGCAACCGTTCCGGCTGCTGCGGAACTGGAAAAGGCGGCTCTTCGGTCAGCTGCAGAACAGCGCGATGCCGGCCGCCGCCAGGTCCGGACGGCCTCACGACGCGCCGCCGGCGAGGCTGACGTGCCGCGTCTGAGCGC
>Ga0207648_10003174_pt1 | contig 17317 bp, 22 predicted proteins | sample KBSMisM32_FD_184310 | JGI IMG/M metagenome (GOLD analysis project Ga0207648, IMG submission 184310) | Miscanthus rhizosphere microbial communities from Kellogg Biological Station, Michigan, USA - KBS Miscanthus M3-2 (SPAdes) (version 2) | ecosystem: Host-associated > Plants > Roots >...
ACAGTCGGGCCGCCGCGCCGGGCCGCCCCAAGCAAGGCCCGACCCTCTCGGAGGGTCGCTTGCCGTACTCGGCAGGCGGGGTGTCGACAGTTACTGCTTGATGGCCTCGATCTGGATCAGCAGGCGGATGTTGTCGGGCAGGCCGTAGGCCAGGCCATAGGACATGCCGTACTGGGTGCGCGCGATCGTGGTCTCGAAGTCGCCGCCACAGACCTCGCGCTTGAGCATCGGGTTGACGTAGCAGTTGAAGTTGCTGGCCTTCAGCGTGACCGGCTGGGTCTTGCCGAGAAGCGTCAGCGTGCCGGCGACTTCGCTGACCTTGTCGCCATTGAAGTGGAACTTGTCGGCGCTGAACTTGGCCGTGCCGAATTCGGCGGCGTTGAAGAAGTCCTTGCTCTTCAGGTGCGTGTCGAGTGCGGCGACGCCGGTGTCGATCGAGGCGGCATCGATGGTGATGTCGGCCTTGCCGCTCTTGCCGGCCTTGTCGAGCGTGACCGAGCCTTCCTTCTTGTCGAAGCGGCCGCGCAGCGTCGAGGTGCCCATGTGGTTGGCCTCGAAGGTCACGAAGGTGTGCGTCGGATCGATCGCATAGGTGGCGCTTTCGGCGTGGGCAGTGACGGCGCCGGCGGCGAGCAGGCAGGTGAGAAGGGTCTTGGTCATGGTCGGGTCGGTGTTGACGAGGTGAAAAGGAACGAACGAGTGAGCGAAGGGAGATGGGATGGCGAGCAAGGAATCAGAGCGCGGCCACGCCGGTCAGCGTCAGCTTGAACTTCACCTGCACGTCGTTGGCCACCATCGAGGTGTCTTTCCAGTCGCCGTCGCCGATCTTGAAATCGAGCCGCTTGATCACGAATGCGCCGCTGGCGGTCGTGTTGGCGCCGGCCTGCGCGAGCGCGACTGGCACGACCACGTCATGGCTCGCGCCCTTGATCACGAGCTTGCCGGCGACATCGAGCTTGCCCGGGCCGGTGGCCTTGACGCTGCTGCTCTGGAACGTGGCCTGCGGGAACAGCTTGGTGTTGAACCAGTCCGGCTTGACGAGTTCGGCCTCGGTCTCGGCCGAGCCGAGCGTGGCGCTGCCGATGTCGATGCTGAACGCGATCTTCGCGGCGTCGGGCTTCTTCGGATCGAACGCGACCTGCGCGTCGAACTTCTTGAACTTGCCGTCGACCGGCACGCCCATCTGCTTGCTGGTGAATGCGATCTCGCTCTGGGCCGCAACGATCTTCTGCTGCGCGCAGGCCGGCGCGGCGATACCCGCGCACAAGGCCAGCGCGGAAACGGCAAAGTAGGTTTTCATGGAATGAGCAAGGAGGTTGATGGTCTGCGTGGCCACATGCGCAGCAACAGGCCGTCGCGGTCGATGAACTGGTGCTTGAGCGCTGCGCCGACATGGCCGATCACGACGAAGGCCAGGCCGAAGGCCAGCCAGTGGTGCAGCGCCTTCAGGCTCTCGGCCAGGCCCTTGTCGACCGGCACGAAGTCGGGCAGCGGGATCACGCCGTAGACGACGACGGGGAAGCCCGCCGCCGAGCTGTAGGCCCAGCCGGCGAGCGGCACACCGAAGAACAGCAGGTACATCGCGATGTGCGTCGCGTGCGCGGCGCGCTGCTGCCACGCCGGCATGTCCACGTCCGCCGGCGGCCGATGCATCTGCCGCCACAGCAGCCGCAGGCCCGACAACGCGAAGATCGTCATGCCGGCCCACTTGTGCCAGTTGAAGAGCTTCAGGCGCGTCGGCGACATCGTCAGGCCCGACATGTACAGGCCGACGCAGAACGAGGCCACGATCGCGATCGCCAGCAGCCAGTGGAAGGCGATGGCGACGTTGCTGTAGCGCGGGCTGGGTGAGTCGGTCATCGTGGCAGAGCCGGGCGGTTGCGAGCCCGGATTCTGCAAGCACGCCCTCAAGCGGCTCTTCGCCGCGCTTGTCGTGATCGTTCAAAAATTGCGCAGGGTCGATCTCGGAGGCTCCGAGTCATTTCGATCGAAAGGCTGCAACGAGCCTCTCGATGCCCCGGCGAATGGCCAGGCGCAACGCTGCGGCGACTTCAGTCGAGCAGCACCAGCCAGCCTTCGCGCTCCGCGTCCTCGGCCGCGGCCGTCGGCACGACCGCCGACTTCTCGCCGGCAGCGCCCCAGACGATGTCCACGAGGTCGCCACTCAGTTCTTCGACCAGGCACGGCCCGACCGGAATCGTGCGCGCATGGCCGTCGTGCGCGACGACCTCGATCGGCCCGGTGATGCGGGCGGTGTGGGTGGTGTGAAGCATGGGCGACCTCACTCTGTGGGTCCGGTGTCTAGATCGCACCGACGCTGCCGGTAACCGGCAGCACGATGCCCGTGATGTAGCTCGAACACACCGGCGACGCCAGGAAGACGTATGCCGGCGACAGCTCCTCCGGCTGCGCGGGTCGGTGCATGTCGGTGTGCGCGCCGAATTCTTCGATGTCGGTGGCCGCTTTGTCGGCCGGATTCAACGGCGTCCAGACCGGCCCGGGCGCAACCGCGTTGACACGGATGCCGCGCGGCAGCACGTTGCTCGCGAGTGCCTTCGTGAATGCGTGGATCGCGCCCTTGGTCGTCGAATAGTCGAGCAGCTGCTTGCTGCCTTCGATGCCGGTGACCGAACCGGTGTTGATGATCGCCGCGCCGCGCTTCAGGCGCGGCAACGCCGCCTTGGCCATGTGGAAGTAGCCGTAGACATTGGTGCGCAGGGTTTCGTCGAAGCGTTCCTCGCTGAGGTCCTCGAGGCTCTCGACATGCTGCTGGTAGGCCGCGTTGTTGACCAGGATGTCGAGACCGCCGTACGCATCGACCGTCTTCGCGACCGCCTCGGCGCAGAACCGCGCATCCTTCACGTCGCCCGGGATCAGCAGGCAGCGGCGGCCCTCGGCCTCGACACAGCGTTGGGTCTCGCGGGCGTCGTCGTGTTCGTTGAGGTAGACGATCGCGATGTCGGCTCCTTCGCGCGCATAGAGCACGGCCACCGCGCGACCGATGCCGGAATCGCCGCCGGTGATCAGCGCGACCCGGTCTTGCAGCTTGCCGCTACCGCGGTAGTCGGGTGCGGTGAACTGCGGCCGCGGCCGCAGTTCGGCCTCGTCGCCCGGCTTGTCGAGGTGCTGCCGCGGCAGCGGCGGCGATGGATGCGCGCGGGTGCCGGTCTGCACGGCGGGCGGACGGTCTTGGGTCTTGCTCATCGGAGGCCTTCGCAGGATGGCGGACGATGAATCCAGCGTAGATGCCCAGTGTGGCGCTGTCGCGCAGAGGATCGCTGCCGCGCGCGTAGGACGGCGCCTGCACGGGCAATGGCTTGGCCCGACAGCCTCCTAACGGCGTCGGCGCGGTGCCCCGCGCTCGTCCTGCGCCGTTCCGGTGTCGCCCGCAGGCTCCTCACCCGCATCGTCGGCCTCTTCGACTTCGCCGTCTTCACCGACGAGGTCTTCGACGCTGTCGTCGATGCCCGGTACGTCGGGCGACTCGACGCCAGGGCCGGTGCGCCGGATGCGGTCCGGCGCGATGTCGGCGCCATCTGGCGCGTCGGCGCCGGTGGCCGAGGCGCGTTCACCGGTGCCGCGCGAGTCGCTGTCGCTGTCGCCGCGCACCGGCAGTGCGCCCAGCTCGTCGGGCAGATCGGGGTCGGTGGGCATCGCGCGCTCGCCCTGCACGTCGCTGCCGCTGTCGGAGCTGTCGCTCGGGCCGAGCGTGCCGACGTCCTTGCCGATCGGGCGCTGAGCGACGCGCTCGCCACCCAGGATGCTGCTTCGGTTGCTCATGATCATTCCTTTCGTCGCGGGCCAGGGGCCGCCGGCGTGATCGCCTCGGCCAGCCAGTCGCCGCCTTCGGCACCGGTGCTGTCGGCACCGGGTTCGTCGCGTTGGGCCGCATCGCCGACGGCGTGGCGGGCGCGCGGCGTCAATGTCGCGTGCGGGTTGCGCGCCACCTCGGACGCCGCCCGCGGCCTGGACGGCGCGCGCTGCGGCGGTCGCCGCCGCGCCGACTGCGATGCGGCCTTTTTCATCGCTGTCGGTGCCAGCCGGCACCGCCGTCTTCATGGCCCGAGGGGGTCTGCGCATCGAGCCCGCGCGCGCTCGATTCGGCGACCTGCTGTTCGGAGCCGCCGACGTCGATCAGTTCCTCGATCAGCAGGCTGCCGTAGCGCTGCGCGCGGCTGGCATGGTGACGGCGTGCGGTCTCGGCGATCCGGTCGGCGGCGGCCTGGTCGGGGGCGCGCACGACCAGGAAACTGCTCCCCTGGCGCGCCAGCTCGCCGTGCGCCTTGACCAGGTTCAACTCCTGGCCGACACCGGCGAGTGCACTGGCTTTGGTCAGGTCCTGCTCCACCTGCGCGAGCATCTGCTGCGGCGAGTACGCGGTGATGTCGTCCTCGGTGAAGTCGGCGGCCAGCAATTCGCCTGCGGCGTCGCGGCAATCGGCATCGCTGGGGAACGCGACGACGACGTGGCCGACCGGCTTGAAGACGCCGTAGGCATGGGAGGGTTCGGCTTTGGCCATGGTCGCAACGCAGCGCAGTGGTTGATCTGCCAGTGTCGTGATGGCGTCGCAGCGCGGCTGTAGGACGACGCCGTCAAAGTGCCGCGGCGAACGTCGCGATCGCGCGCCGCTGCGCGGACCTGCGCGCAGCCGCGGCCGCGATCACTGCGCCGCCGAGGTGCGACGCAGCGCGCCCGGCGATGGCCGGCACGCGATGCAGTCGTCCGGTGTCAGAGCCAGCGGCCCTGCATCCAGACCCAGCCGTTGTCGTTGAAGTTCCAGTAGCCCGGCACCCAGCGCGCGCCGCTGTACGGCGGTTGCGGGATCAGCTCCTGGCGCGGCGGCGGCATCGGCGAGACGGCCCCGGCACGCCACTGGCCGGGCTCCCAGCTCCAGCGGTCATCGTGCCAGGTGTAGTGGCCCGGCACCCAGCTGTAGCCGGTCGCGGCCGGGGGCGACGACATCTGCTCCTGGACCGGTGCCGGCTGCTGGACGATGACGATGCGCTCGGTCGGCGCCGGTGCCACCGGCGCGGCGGTCGGCGTTGCGCTTTCACGCACGATCTCGCGCTGCGTGACGGTGCGCGAGCAGGCGGCGAGCGATGCGATGGCGACGGCGGTACAGACGAATTTCAGTGCTGATTGCATGGGACCTCCTGGTCAGGGTCTCGAACAGGATTCGATGCTGCGCCGCCGGCCCGTCCGGGGCGGTAGGACGGTGCCGCCCGACACCGCCGGAAGACGTCGCGCGGCGGCGACAGTCATCGCCTCTGCGGGTGCCGGAACAGCGGCCGAACGACGGCGCCACCGCGGCTTGAATTGCCGGTGGACACGGCCTAGGCTCAAGTGGCCGCAACGGGCGCGTCGTGTCGATGCAGGGCCCGGGACCGGTGCAACGCCGGCGTTCCGAGGTCGCCGCCGGCGGCGCGTGGTGGCCGCGGCCTCACGACTGGCACCAAGGAGATCGGCATGCCCAGCTACACCGTCCTCGCGAACTTCACCGACCAGGGAATTCGCAACATCAAGGAGACCACCCACCGCGCCGAAGCGGTCGAGGCGATGGCGCGCAAGATGCACGTCACCGTGAAGAGCATTCAATGGACGCTCGGCGCCTACGACCTGGTCTGCCAGTTCGAGGCGCCTGATGACGAGACCATCACCGCGTTCGGCCTGGCGATCGGCGTGCAGGGCAATGTGCGCACGCAAACCCTGCGCACCTTCTCGCGCGACGAGACCAACGCGATCCTGGCGCGCCTTCCGAAGTAAGCCAGCGGCCGGTCAGCGGCCGGATGCGCGCCGCTCACTCTCTCAAGCGGCGCGTTGCCGCGCGCGCAGTCAGGCGACGCGCTGCCGCGCGCTCATGCGCCACTCGACCATCAGCGCCGCCCACTTCGGGCGCGCGGCCGCGAGGTGGCGTTGCTTTACGTGGCCGTAGCCGCGGATGTCTTCGGGGATGCGCGCGATCTCGGTCGCGAGCGCGAGGTTGGCCGCGTTCAGGCCGCCCAGCACTTCGTCGATCGACGCGATGTACTCGCCGATCAGCGCGCGCTCGGTCCGGCGTTCATCGGTGCGGCCGAACACATCGAAGGCCGTGCCGCGCAGGCCCTTGAGCCGCGCCAGCAGCCGGAAGCCGGTCAGCATCGCTGGGCCGAAGCGGCGCTTCTGCGGCTCGCCCTGGTCGTTGGTCTTCGCGGTCAGCGGCGGCGCTAGGTGGTAGTTGAGCCGGTAGTCGCCCTCGAACTGATCGGCCACCTGGGCCAGGAACGCCGGGTCGCTGTGCAGGCGCGCGACCTCGTATTCGTCTTTGTAGGCCATCAGCTTGAACAGGTAGCGCGCGACCGCCTCGCTGAGCTTCTTGCTGTTCAGCGGCTGCTCGGCAGCGCGCACCTTGTCGACGTAACGCTGGTAGCGCTGCGCGTAGGCGGCGTCTTGGTAGGCCGTGAGGAACTCGACCCGCTTCGCGACCATCGCATCGAGGTTCACGGTCTTGCGGACGAACTCGATCACCTGCGCGCTGGCCGGCTTCAGCAGCGCCTGCACGGCCGCGAGATCGTGCGCCGCGCGCCGGCCCCATTCGAAGGCCAGCTTGTTGTTCTCGACCTGCACGTTGTTGAGCTCGATCGCACGCATCAGCGCAGCCAAGCTCAGCGGCACCTTGCCCTTCTGCCAGGCGTAGCCGAGCATCAGCGGGTTCGTGTACAGCGAGTCGCCGACGAGCTGCACCGCGAGCGCATCGGCGTCGAGCGTGCCGATGTTCGCGGCACCGGCCGCGTCGAGCACCGCGGCGTCGCAGTTCGCCGCCGGGAACTGCCAGTCCGGGTTCGAGACGAAGGCCGCGGTCGGCGAACCGTGGGTGTTCATCGCGACGAAGGTGCGGCCTTCGCGCATCACTGCCAAGGTGCTCTTGTTCGCAGTGACGATCGGGTCGCAGCCGATCACCAGATCGGCCTCGGCGGTGCCGACCTTGGTGGTCAGGATCGCCTCGGTGCGGTTCGCGATCTGGATGTGGCTCCAGGTCGCGCCGCCCTTTTGCGCCAGGCCCGCTGCGTCCTGCGTGACGATGCCCTTGCCCTCGAGGTGCGCGGCCATGCCCAGCAACTGGCCGATCGTGATCACGCCGGTGCCGCCGACGCCGGCGACGACGATGCCCCATGGCCGATCGGCGTCGTTCCGGGCCAGCGGCAGCTCCGGCTCGGGCAGCGGCGGCAGGCTCGACGGATCCGGCCTGGCCACGTCCTTCTTCTTGCCTTTCTTCAACTGACCGCCCTCGACGGTGATGAAGCTCGGGCAGAAGCCCTTCACGCAGGAGTAGTCCTTGTTGCAGGTGTTCTGGTTGATGCGGCGCTTGCGGCCGAACTCGGTCTCGACCGGCTCGACGCTCAGGCAGTTGCTCTGCACCGAGCAGTCGCCGCAGCCCTCGCAGACCAGCTCGTTGATGATCACGCGCTTGGCCGGGTCGACCAGGGTGCCGCGCTTGCGGCGGCGGCGCTTCTCGGTCGCGCAGGTCTGGTCGTAGATGATCACGCTGCAGCCGGTGATCTCGCGCATCTGCTTCTGGATCGCGTCGAGATCGTCGCGGTGGTGCACCGTCACGCCCTTGGCCAGGCGCGACGCGATTTCTGAGCTGGCGTACTTCTCGGGCTCGTCGGTGACGACGACGATCTTCGCCGCGCCTTCGGCGTCGAGCTCGCGCGTCATCTCGGGCACCTTCAAGGTGCCGTCGACCGGCTGGCCGCCGGTCATCGCGACCGCGTCGTTGAACAGGATCTTGTAGGTGATGTTGACCTTGGCCGCGATGCTCTGGCGCACCGCGAGCAGACCCGAGTGGTAGTAGGTGCCGTCGCCGAGGTTGGCGAACACGTGCTGGTCGGTCGTGAATGCGGCCTGGCCGACCCACGACACGCCTTCGCCGCCCATCTGACTGAAGGTCACGGTGCTGCGGTCCATCCAGACCGACATGTAATGGCAGCCGATGCCCGCGACCGCGCGCGAGCCTTCGGGCACGCGGGTGCTGGTGTTGTGCGGGCAGCCGCTGCAGAAGAACGGCAGGCGGTCGCCGGTGTCGACCGCCTGCACGACGAGGCTGCGTTCCTTCGCCTCGATCAGCGCGATGCGGGCGTCCATGCGCGCCGCGGTGTCGGCATCGACCCCCAGCTTCTTCAGGCGCTTCGCGATGGCCTTGCCGATGATTGCCGGCGTCAGGTCGGCCTGGGCGCGCAGCAGCCAGTTCTTGCTCGGATTCGGCTGGCTCCATTCGCCGCCGCTGTCGTCGCCATCGGCCTCGTCGAACTTGCCGAGCACGTTCGGGCGCACATCGGCGCGCCAGTTGTAGAGCTCTTCCTTGAGCTGGTACTCGATGACCTGGCGCTTCTCCTCGACGACCAGGATCTCCTGCAGGCCGAGCGCGAAGTCGCGCGTGATCGTCGCCTCGAGCGGCCAGACGACATTGACCTTGTGCAGCCGGATGCCCAAGCGCCGGCATTCGTCGTCGTCCAGGCCGAGGTCGTGCAGCGCCTGGCGCGTGTCGTTGTAGGCCTTGCCGCTGGCGATCAGGCCGAAGCGGTCGTTGCGGCTCTCGATCACGTTGTGGTTGAGCCGGTTCGCACGCACGTAGGCGAGCGCCGCGTACCACTTGTGGTCCATCAGCCTCGCCTCCTGCTCCAGCGGTGCATCGGGCCAGCGGATGTGCAGGCCGCCTTCGGGCATCGGGAAGTCGCTCGGGATCACGATCTCGACGCGGTCCGGGTCGACGTGCACGCTGCTGGTCGATTCGACGATCTCCTGGATCGTCTTCATGCCCGACCAGACGCCGGCGAAGCGGCTCATCGCGAACGCGTGCAGCCCCATGTCCAGGATGTCTTGCACGCTGCTCGGGAAGAACACCGGCAGCCCGCAGGCCTTGAAGATGTGGTCGCTCTGGTGCGCCGCGGTGCTGCTCTTCGCGATATGGTCGTCGCCGGCCAGCGCGATCACGCCGCCGTGCTTGCTGGTGCCGGCCATGTTGGCGTGCTTGAACACGTCGGAGCAGCGGTCCACGCCCGGGCCCTTGCCGTACCAGATACCGAAGACACCGTCGAACTTCTTGCTTTGCGGATAGAGGTCGAGCTGCTGCGAGCCCCACACCGCGGTCGCCGCGAGCTCTTCGTTGACGCCTGGCGTGAAGACGATGTCGCGCGCCGCGAGGTGCTTCTTGGCCTGCCACAACGCCTGGTCGTAGCCGCCCAGCGGCGACCCGCGGTAGCCGCTGATGAAGCCGGCGGTGTTCAGCCCCTGAAGCGCATCGCGCGTCTTCTGCAGCATCGGCAGGCGCACCAGCGCCTGCACGCCGCTCATCAGCGCGCGGCCGTTGGCCAGCGCGTACTTGTCATCGAGCGAGACGGTTTCGATCGCCTTGCGGATCGATTCGGGCAACGGTGCATTCATCAACGATTCTCCAGGACAAGGTCGGGGTTTTCGAGGTGCGGCACCCCGGCTCGTGGCCAAGGCGCGCCAGCGCACAGTGTAGGGAAGCGGGCCGGGATAGTCTTTTCTAAGTTTGTTCGGATAGAGGCAGTCCGAGCAATAATCTTGCTCGAATCGTCCATCAGACTTCCGTATGGTGCTCAAAAAGCCAAAATCAGGGAAAACCTCAGGTTTCGGCCAGACCGCCGGCCCGGCCCGGCCGAGTGCTGCGCGGGCCGCCGCGAAGTCGGGCGCCGCGCCGGTCGACGCGACCGAGCCGCACGGCGCCGATCTCGACCGCTACGACATCGCGATCCTGCATGAGCTGCAGCGCGACGCGCGGCTGTCGAACACCGAGCTCGCCGCGCGCATCGGCATCTCGGCCGCGCCGACCTGGCGGCGCGTGCGCTGGCTCGAGGAGCAGGGCTTCATCACCGGCTATCGGGCCGAGATCGACCGCCGCAAGATCGGCCTGGGCGTGCTCGCGTTCGTGCGCATCGACGCCGACCGCAACACCGCGGCGTCGACGCGCGAACTCGAAGACGCCATCCGGCGCATTCCCGAGGTCATCGCCTGCCACTACATCTCGGGCTCGGGCACCTTCGAGCTGCAGGTGATGGCGACCGACCTCGATGCGTTCTCGAAGTTCTCGCTCGACACCTTGCTGAACCTGCCCCACGTCAAGGACCTGCACACCAGCTTCTCGCTCGGCGAGGTCAAGTCGGGTGCCGCGTTGCCGCTGACGCACCTGCGCCACGCGCCGCGCTAGCGGCGCGGGCCACGCCATCCGCGCTGAGCGACGCGCGCGATCAGTGCAGCGCGGTCTTGCCGAAGTGGCCGTGCCAGGCGCCGTGCATCACCTGCCTGAACTGCGCGTTCGACATGCACAGCAGACGCTCGTGGTCGCCGCTCTCCAGATAGAGCACGGCATTGGCGTCGAGCTCGTCGTCGACGATGGTGGGCACGCCCCACGCCATGCCGAACGGCGGCACTGCGCCGGCGGCGCAGTCGGCGAACAGCGCCGCGATGCGATCCTGGTCGGCCAGGTGCAATGCCTTTCGGCCGAGCTGGTGGCCGAGCTCGCCGAGCATCACGAAGCGGTCGGCCGGCAGCACCGCGAGCATCGGCCCCTCATCGTCCTCGAGCAGCACCGATTTGGCGATCTGGTGCGGCGACACGCCCGCCAGGTGCGCGGTCTCGGCGCTGCTGCGGCTGCGCCGGTGGGCGACGATCTCGTAGCGCGCGCCCTGCGCGTCGAGGTAGTTCTCGAGTCGGGACGGTATCGACATGATGGCACTCCGCGAAAGCTCAGACGACTGCTTGCAAGGCGTGGCGACGCTGCCGCAGCAGATCGCGATGCCGCTCGACCACCGCGGTCTGGCGCGCGATCAGCTCGCGCGCGCCACCCGGCAAGGGCTCGGTGTTCAGCGCGGCGCGAAAGCGCGCGAGCGCATGGGCTTCGGCGCGTTCGCAATCATCGATCAGCCCCGCGTCGGTGAGCCCATTGACGCTGTCGCGCAGCCGCACCCAGGCACGCTGCACCGCACCCGCCACCGTGCCGTGCAGGTTCGGGCGGCCGCCGTACTGCAGCACCAGCGCGTTCAGCTCGGCCACATGCGCGGCCGAGGCCGTCGAGCCGTGCTCGAAGAGCTGGCGCAGCTCGTACCCGGTCGCGTAGCCGGCGCAGGTGCGCAAGCCGTACTCGACGTCCTTCGCGATCGCGATCAGCTCGTTCAGGGCCTCGACGGTGTCGCGCCGCTTCATGCTGCGTGCTCCTGTGTCCTCGTTCTATGGGCAAAGCCGCCCTTGCAGAAAACTTAGTGCCGGCGCGGGGTGATGTCAAAGGGGCCAAAGGGGGACAAAGTGGCGCCGCGTTGCGCCCGGCGCGCGACCTGCGTTAGGCTGGGGCCTCGTCACCGGGCACGCGCGCCTCGCGAAGCGTCCGCGTACCCGAGCCTACCTCAACCGGACTGAACCATGTCTTACATGTTGTTGATCGCCGAACCGCCCGGTCAGCGCGCCGAGCGCGGCGTCGAGGAAGGCCAGCGGGTCTACCAGCGCATGCTGAACTTCGCCGACGAGTTGAAGCAGCGCGGCGTGCTGCGCGGCGTCGAATCGCTCGCGAACGATGCGAAGGGCGTGCGCGTGCAGGTGCGCGACGGGCGCTCGCGCCTGGTCGACGGCCCGTTCACCGAGGCCAAGGAGATGATCGGCGGCTTCTTCCTGCTCGACGTCGCGACGCGCGACGAAGCGGTCGCGATCGCGCAGGCCTGCCCGGCGGCCGAATGGGCGACGGTCGAGGTGCGCGAGCTGGGGCCGTGCTGGGCCTAGAGATCCCCCAGGAAATGTCTTCGACATTCACGCCCCCAGGGGTCAGGCAAAGTGGCAAGGCCCCATTGGCTTGAGAGGAGCGGCGCATCTTGCGACGCCAACAGAGTCTGCTGTCGATCCGGGCCATCCTCGTTCGTCGTGTGAAGAGGCGCGTCGTGACGCGCGCCGCCCTGCAACGAACCGGAGAGACCGCGATGCGATTCATGATCATGGTGCGAGCCACCGCCGATACCGAAGCCGGCGTGTTCCCCCCAGACGACAACCTGATGGCCGCGATGGCGAGCTACCACGAGGAGCTGGCGCGCGCCGGCGTGCTGCTCGATGCGGCCGGCCTGCAGCCGAGCGCCAAAGGCTGGAAGGTGCAGTACCGCGGCGGCCAGCGCAAGGTGATCGACGGGCCGTTCGCCGAGGCCAAGGAGCTGATCGCCGGCTACACGCTGATCCAGGTGCGCAGCCGCGAAGAGGCGATGGAGTGGGCACGGCGCTTCCCGGCGCCGATGGGCGAGGGCGTCGATGCCGAGATCGAGGTGCGCCCGCTCTACGAGATGGACGACTTCAAGCCCGGCCCCGCGGTCGAGCGCTTTCGCGAGCTGCAGGCCCATCGTTGAGCCGAGCCGCCACCCATCACCACATCGAGAGACCCTCATGCACAAGCAAATCTTCGTCAACCTCGCAGTCGCCGATCTGCCGAAATCAAAGGCCTTCTTCGAAAGCCTCGGGCTCGCGTTCAACCCGCAATTCACCAACGAACAGGGCGCTTGCCTGGTCCTCGGCGACAACATCTTCGCGATGCTGCTCGTGAAGGACTTCTTCAAGACCTTCACCGGCAAGCCGCTGGTCGACCCGCGCGAGGCCACCGAAATGCTGCTGTGCCTGTCGTGCGAAAGCCGCGCCGAGGTCGACGCCATCGTCGCCAAGGCCGTGGCCGCCGGCGGCACCGCGCCGCGCGCGCCGCAAGACCACGGCTTCATGTACGGCCACGGCTTCGAAGACCTCGATGGCCACATCTGGGAACTGAGCTACATGGACATGGCGGCAGCGCCGCCGCAGATGTGAGAGCGGCTTGACGCAGGCCGCCACGCACCGCGCGATCGAGGCCGTCTGGCGGATCGAATCCGCCAAGGTCATCGCCCACGTCGCGCGGCTGGTGCGCGATGTCGGTCTTGCCGAAGAGCTGGCGCAGGATGCGCTCGTTGCCGCGCTCGAGCACTGGCCCGACGACGGGCTGCCGAACAACCCGGGAGCCTGGCTGATGGCAACCGCGAAGAACCGCGCGCTCGACCGCCTGCGGCAGGACGCGCTGCATGCCCGCAAGCACGAGGAATTCGGCGCCGACCTCGATGCGTTGCAGTCGCATGTCGTGCCCGACTTCGTCGACGCGCTGGCCGAGGCCAGCGAAGACGACATCGGCGATGACCTGCTGCGGCTCGTGTTCACCGCCTGCCACCCGGTGCTCTCGACCGAGGCGCGCGTCGCGCTGACCTTGCGCCTGATCGGCGGGCTGACGACCGCCGAGATCGCACGCGCACACCTGGTGCCCGAAGCGACGATCGCGCAGCGCATCGTGCGCGCCAAGCGCAGCCTGAGCGAGGCGCGCGTGCCGTTCGAGGTGCCGCGTGCCGGCGAGCTGCCGGCGCGCCTGGGCTCGGTGCTGGAGGTGATCTACCTGATCTTCAACGAGGGCTATGCGGCCACCGCCGGCGACGACTGGCTCCGGCCCGCGCTGTGTGCCGAGGCGCTGCGTCTCGGCCGCATCGTGGCCGAACTGGTGCCGGCCGAGCCCGAGGTGCATGGCCTGGTCGCGCTGATGGAGATCCAGGCCTCGCGCAACGACGCCCGCATCGATGCGCAGGGCCGGCCAGTGCTGTTGATGCACCAGGACCGCAGCCGCTGGGATGCGCTGCTGATCCGGCGCGGCCTGGCGGCGCTCGCGCGCGCCGAAGCGCTCGGCGGCGTGCGCGGCCCGTATGCGCTGCAGGCCGCGCTCGCCGCCTGCCATGCGCGCGCCCGCAGCGCCGAAGCGACCGACTGGGGGCAGATCGTCGCGCTCTACGACGCGCTCGCGCAGGTCGCGCCGTCCCCGGTCGTCGCGCTCAATCGCGCGGTCGCGGTCGGCATGGCGTTCGGCCCCGAAGCAGGGCTCGAGATCGTCGATGCGCTCGCCGCCGAGCCGGCGCTCGCCCGTTATCACTGGCTGCCGAGCGTGCGTGGCGATCTGCTCGAGCGGCTCGGCCGTGGCGCCGAGGCCCGCGCCGAGTTCGAGCGCGCCGCCGCGATGACCGGCAACGCGCGCGAACGTGAGCTGTTGCTGGCGCGCGCACGCGCGGTCGCCGCCCCGAGCGACACCTGATGCGGCGCGCCGCCGCAGCGCCTTGCTCCAGATCAAGGCCGGGCGGCGGCCAGAAGCTACGCTGGAACTGCGTCCGGTCGCGCCGCGCGGCGTGGGCCCGGCGCCACAGGAGTTCGCGATGACCACGCCCCGCCAACCGGCCCCCGCCGCCACCGACGGCTTCGACGTGCTCGATGTCGGCCACCGCCAGACCGTGATCGCACTCGGCAGGCTCGCGGCGCTGGTCACGCGGCTGACGACCACCGGCGCGGACGCCGAAGCGCGCGCTCTCGCCGACGAGATCCTCAGGCACTTCTCGAACAACCGGGTGCACCATGAAGACGAGGAGCGGCATGTCTTCCCGGCGCTCGCCGCGTCGGGCGATGCCGCCACGGTGCAGGCAGTGCTGCGCCTGCAGCAGGATCACGACTGGCTCGAGGAAGACTGGATGGCGCTCGCGCCGCTGCTCGATGCGGTGGCCTGCGGCCAGTCGTGGTTCGATCTGGACACCTTGCGCGAGGGCTGCGAAGTCTTCATCGCGCTGTCGCACGACCACATCGCGCTCGAGGAATCGGTGATCTACCCGCAGGCGCGCGAGCGCACCGGGCCGGCAGCCCGCGCCGACATGGGCCGCGAAATGGCGGCGCGCCGGCGCGCGCAGCGCTGAAGCGCGCTGGCGGTCGTCGCCGCACCAGCGTCGAGGCGACCGCGATCGCCGCGGCGCTACTTGCCGCTCTTGTTGAACAGCTCGTCGAACAGGTCGCCGGGCAGCGTGTCGGTCTCTTCGGAGACCTCGAGCCCGTGGGTCAGCTCGAACGTCGACACCAGGAAACCCGGTTCGGCACGCTCGGCCGGCGGCACCGGTGCGATCTCGACCGGCTGCGCGTCCGGGTCCACGTACTCGCCTTGAGGCGCGTTCTGGGTCACACGCCACACGCGCCGCGTGACATGGGGAGGACCCTTGCGTTGGACCATCTCGAACCTCTTGCTTGAGCGAACGTGCAAAACCTGCGCGCGCGAGTGGCGAGAGTGGCACAAGCGCGCGGTGTCGACAAGTGCCGAAAGGTAAGGGCCAGCAAACCGGTCGGTGATCGGCGGCCCGCGCCGGCCGCACCGAGTAGGCCCGGGGCGCAGTTCCGGTCGATGCGCGCCCTGCCGGTCGGCGTGGTCAGCCGGCGATCCAGCCGTAGACGCGCTCGGGCAGCACCCGCGGGAAAGCCTTCACGTCCTGCAGCGGGCCCTGCACGCCAAACTCGGCCTGCGCCGTGTCGCGCCGGTTCGTCTGGCCGTTGGGCTTGCCCTGGCGATCGCTCAGGGTCGCCACCAGCGGATGCGTGCCGGCCGCGGGCCGGCGGATCGCAACGCCGACCTCGCCGCTGCGCAGCAGCACCAGGCTTCCGGGCGGGTACACGCCGACGGTGCGGATCATCGCCATCGCCAGCGGGTCGCCCGGGCGCTGCTGGAACAGTTGGCGCGTTGCGCTCTGCGGCGCCATCGGCGGGCGGTTCGCGCGCGGGCTGATCTTGGCCATGAAGACATCGGCGCAACGCAACACCTGCGCGAGTTCGCCGACTTCGGCCAGGCCGCGCGGGTAGCCGCCGCCGCCAGTCTGTTCGTGGTGGTCGGCGATCACGCCGAGCCAGTCGTCGTCGGCGATGCCGGCCGCGCGCAGCAGCGTCACCGAGGCTTCGGGATGGGCGCGGATCTGCGCCAGCTGCTTCGTGGTGGGCGGCGTCGGCTGCTCGGCCATCGTCGCCTGCAGCTCGAGGATCGCGAGGTTCATCGTCAACGCGGCGCAGCCCAGCGCCGCGAGCTTCTCGTCGGGCCAGCCCAGGTGCCGGCCGGTCAACAGCGCGACCACCGCGCAATGCAGCCCATGCGTCAGCGCGTACAGCGCGAAGCGCTTGTCGTCCTGGCGCACGCACAGGAACAGCGCCACGTCGGGATCGATGTCGACCAGCTCGCGCAGCGAGGCGAAGAAGGGCGGCACCGCGCTGCCGGGCAGCTCGCGGCGCACGAGCGCCCGGGTCAGCTTGTCGTACTGCCAGAGCAGCCGCTCCCAGCGGTCGAACAGCGATTGCGGCGGCGCCGCCGCCTGGGCGGCGGCCGCGGCACGGGCGCTGCGTTCGGCCTCGACCAGCGCGCGCTCGGCCCAGGCGCCGCGTTCGCTCAGCGCCTCGAACTGCGCCTCGTCGACCAGCACCTGGCCTTCGTTCAGCAGCAATCGCCCCTGCGAATCGAGCACGCGAAAGGGCAAGGGCTGTCCGACGCGCAACAGATCGCGGACTTGCGGCAGCGGGACGCGATCGGGGGCGGCGCTCATTGGGGTAACGGGACACGGCAGTCTCGACGGGTGTAACCGAAAGTCCAGTTCGGCCACCCCGGTGTTTCTCCGCATGCTGTCGAATCGGGGCTGCCCCGAACGTCGAGCAGGAGGAGCGGGTGATTCGCACCCGCCCCCCATCCGACCGACGACCAAGGAGCCCTGACCATGCCCACCCCTGCCACGCAAGCGATCCCCGCCGACATGCACGCGCTGACGCCGCACCTGATCTGCGCCGGCGCCGCCGCGGCGATCGACTTCTACAAGGCCGCGTTCGGCGCGGTCGAGAAGGGCCGCATCCCGGGCCCGGGCGGCACGCTGATGCACGCCGCGGTGCGCATCGGCGATTCGACCCTGATGCTGGTCGACGAGGCGCCCGACTGGGGCCTGCGCGGGCCGAAGACCTTGAAGGGCTCGCCGGTGACGATCCACCTGTATGTCGAAGACGTCGATGCGACCGTCGCGCGCGCCGTCGCCGCCGGCGCGAAGGTGACGATGCCGGTGGCCGACATGTTCTGGGGCGACCGCTACGGCCAGCTCGAAGACCCGTTCGGCCACCGCTGGTCGATCGCCACCCACAAGCGCGACCTGACGCCCGAGCAGATGCAGGAAGGGATGAAGGAAATGATGAAGAACTCGCCTGAGTGCAAAGGCTGATTTTTAAATTCAATTGAGAGGACACCATGCGATTCATGCTCATCGTCAAGGCCACCACCGACAGCGAAGCCGGGCGGTTCCCGCCCGGGATGGACAAGCTGATGGCGCAGATGGCGGAGTACCACGAGCAGCTCGCACAGGCGGGCGTGCTGCTGGACGCGTCGGGGCTGCAGCCTTCCAGCAAGGGCTGGCGCGTGCGCTACGAAGGCTCGCAGCGCCGCATCGTCGACGGCCCGTTC
>Ga0207648_10003179_pt1 | contig 17304 bp, 25 predicted proteins | sample KBSMisM32_FD_184310 | JGI IMG/M metagenome (GOLD analysis project Ga0207648, IMG submission 184310) | Miscanthus rhizosphere microbial communities from Kellogg Biological Station, Michigan, USA - KBS Miscanthus M3-2 (SPAdes) (version 2) | ecosystem: Host-associated > Plants > Roots >...
TTAATGTCTGTGGATCACAAAGCCTGCCTGCACACCGACCCGCGCGACCGGCGCAATTTCCTCGGCGCTTCGTTCGCGCTGACGGCCGCGGCGGCCGTGGGTACGGGGGCGTTCAGCGAAGTTGCCTATGCAGATGCGCTGACCAAGGCGCAACGCGACAAGCTCACGCCGGACGCCATCCTGGCGCTCATGAAAAAAGGCAACAAGCGCTTCACCAGCGGCCAGATGAAAGACTATAACTACCTCGCGCAGCAACGGGCCAGTGCCGCAGGCCAATATCCGGTAGCCGTCCTGCTGAGTTGCATCGACTCGCGGGCGCCGGCCGAAACGATCATGGATCTGCGAATCGGCGACATTTTCAACACTCGCATGGCGGGCAACATCGAAAATGGGGACGTCCTCGGCGGGATGGAATTCGCCTGCAAGCTGATGGGGTCCAAGGTGGTGCTGGTCATGGGGCATACGTCGTGCGGCGCGATCAAGGGTGCGATCGACAACGCCGAGCTCGGCAATCTCACCGGGTTGCTGGCCAAGATCAAGCCGGCGGTGGCTGCGACGGTTTATACGGGCGAAAGGACCTCGAAGAACTATCCATTCGTCGACGCCGTCGCGCGCAAGAACGTGGAGCTCACGATCGCAGGAATTCGCAAGGACAGCCCCGTCCTCGCCGGGATGGAGTCGAGCGGCACCATCAAGATCGCCGGCGCGATGTACGACCTGGCGACGGGCGTGATCGATTTCTTCTGATAGCGGCCGTCATTCACACGGTGTCCTCGGTCACGATGCCCGACCCGCCCCGCTATTGGTTTCCCGCCAAGCGCTACGGCTGGGGCTGGGGATTTCCCGCCATGTGGCAAGGCTGGTTCGTGATCGTCGTGTACGTGATGCTCATCGGCACGGCAGCGGTGGTGATAGACCCGTCGGCGCGACCGGTGCGATTTGCCGCGTGCCTCGTCGCGCTGACGCTGATACTCATCGCCGTTTGCTGGGCCAAGGGCGAGCCGCCGCGGTGGCGCCGGGGTGGCCGGGAGGATCTCTGACGGGGCCACGACGAAACGCGCCATCCGCGGTCTTCCGTGGGTGAACCTGCAAGTCGCGTTGTTCGATGCGAGATTCCGGAGGGTTCGCTGCTGCAGCGATGCGTCAGCGAGGGCGTTTTTGCGGATTGCTATTGCACCGGAGTGCCGGTGCGGGTTTCCCACGCCGAATACGTGGAGGCCTTTTACACGACGGCGGTATTCAAGGCCGAGCGATGGCTGCTGAAATGGGCTCTTTCCAGGCCGTCCAGTGATCGCGACGCGCACCAGCTTGCGATCGGCGCGAGCCACACGTTCGCCGCGTGGCGCGTCGAGGGCCGCGACGCGAACGAGCTCCTGCTCGCGGATTTCACCGGCCGCACGAAATCATGGCTGATGGCGACCGCGATCGATTCGGGAAACGACAGCGCAGGGACGCGCCTCTACTTCGGCTCGGCCGTCATGCCGGTACGCCGTGCCGACTCGCGAGCGCGCGAGCTTGGCTTCGCGTTTCATTCGCTGCTCGGATTCCACAAGCTCTACTCGCGCGTCCTGCTGTCCGCGGTGCGCGCCCGCGTCGCGCGCTTAAATGCGTCGGCGTGACGGCAACCGGGTTCGATTAAGCTGGCTCGTAGGAGACTCACAGCCCTGATCGGTGTGCCGGCGCGAGCGCCGTGACATCTCATTTGCGAGCGAGCAGCATGTCCGGCTCTTCCCTTCCCGCAGCCATTGTCGCGGCCCAGGCAGCACCGCGCAAAAAACCGTCGAACTACCCGGAGCCGTTCGCCTCGCGCATGGCGGGCCGATTGAAGCGTCCGCTGGGCGAGGTTTTCGGCCTGACACATTTCGGTGTGAACCTGACGAGGCTCGCGCCGAGCGCCGTCTCCGCGCTTCGGCATGCCCACACCCGGCAGGACGAGTTCGTCTACATCCTCGAAGGTCGCCCCACGCTGCACACGGACGAGGGACGCACAGTGCTCGAACCGGGCATGTGCGCGGGATTCAAGGCCGGGACCGGAAACGGACATTGCCTCGTGAACGAAACGACGTCCGACGTCGTCTACCTCGAGGTCGGTGACCGAACACCGGGCGACGAAGGCAGCTACCCGGACGACGATCTCCGGGCGCGCCTCGACGACAACGGCACGTGGGCGTTCGTTCGCAAGGACGGTACGCCTTACTAAGCATTGGATGGCAATCAATCCGAAGGGAACATCTTGTCGAAACTGCGCGTCCACTCGTTCTCGATATCGATCGACGGCTACGGCGCCGGACCGAACCAGGATCTGCAGCATCCGTTGGGCGTCGGCGGTCCCGAGCTGTTCGACTGGTTTGTCCACACCAGAACGTGGCAGCACATGCAGGGCAACCAGGACGGCGAAACCGGTGCCGACGACGACAGTGCGGCGCGGGGATTCGCGAACATCGGCGCGTGGATACTCGGCCGCAACATGTTCGGCCCCATGCGTGGCCCGTGGCCGGACGACAGCTGGAAGGGCTGGTGGGGTGACGAGCCTCCGTATGGCGTCCCGGTGTTCGTGCTGACGCATCATCCGCGGACCTCAATCACGATGAAGGGCGGCACGGTGTTCCATTTCGTCACCGACGGCATCGAGTCGGCGCTGCGCCGGGCGCGCGATGCGGCGGGCGGGCGCGACGTCCGGCTCGGCGGCGGCGTGGCAACGATCCGCCAATACCTGCGCGCAGCGCTGATCGACGAGCTGCATCTAGCGATATCGCCCGTGCTGCTCGGCGCCGGCGAGCATCTGTTGCACGGCATCGACACGCGTGCACTTGGCTACGAATGCGCCGAAAACGCGCCAAGCAAGCGTGCCGCAGCGCACGTCGTGCTGCGCAAACGCTCGTGATACGTGCATCGACGCGTCAGCCAATCCATCGGGAGCGTCATGATTGAAGCGTCGTGGTTGCTGTTCATCGTTGCGTCCCTCGTGCTCATTGCAACACCTGGCCAGGACATGATTCTCGTCATGTCACGCTCCGTCGCCCAGGGTAGCCGCGCCGGCGTCGCGACGGCGGCGGGCGTGAGTGTCGGCCTCGTCGGTCACACGGTTCTGGCGACACTCGGTCTCGGTGCGATCCTGCGCACGTCGGAATGGCTGTTCCTGGCACTCAAGCTCGCGGGCGCCGCGTATCTGATCTACCTCGGCATCGGGCTGTTGCGCACCCGCGGCAGCGAGTTGACGGTCGGACTTGCGACGCATCGCTCGCTGCGCCAGCTGTTTCGCGATGGCGCGCTATCCAATCTATCCAACCCCAAGATCGCCGTCTTCTATTTCGCATTCCTGCCCCAATTCGTCGCACCCACGGCGCGTCACCCAACCGCCACGGTGTTCGTGCTGGGACTCGCGTTTGCCGCGTTGACGTTCGTCGTCAAGGCGCCCGTGGGGCTGTTCGCCGGCGCGCTGTCCGCCTGGCTTCGTTCGCGCCCCGCCGTGCTCACGTGGACCTACCGCTTCTCGGGGGCGGTGCTGCTGGGGCTTGGGGCACGGCTTGCGCTCGAACGGCGCTGACGCAGCGCGCAACGACCGCACGGCGATACGGGTGGGTCAATGCCGGCCGCCTTCTTCACTTGCGTCGTAGCGCTGTGGATCCCGCTGTGGATTCTCGGCGCACGGCCGCAGTCCGAACTGCGCAACCTGCTTCCCTTCAACCTGCCCATCAGCGCACTCACGGCGTTGTGCCCGGGGGTCGCCGCAGTTGCGCTGGCCTTCCGCGCCGGCAACGGTCGAGCAGCCCGACGGCTGATCTCACGCGCGTGGGACTATCGCCGCGCTGCAAACCGCTGGTACGCCGCTGCGTTGCTGGTCATGCCGGGAATCATGCTGCTGTCGTACGCAGCGATGCGCGCGCTCGGCCGGTCGCTGCCGGAGGCGAACCTGTCGTTCACCGATGCAACGTTGCTCATCGTTCCGTTCGTCATCGGCGCATTCGGCGAGGAACTCGGCTGGCAGGGCTATGCATTCGATCCGCTGGCCGGCCGCCTGGGAGTGCGATTGGCGGCGGTCGTGCTCGCGCTGTTCTGGGCGTCATGGCACGCGATCCCATTCGTCGAAACCGGACACGACGCGGATTGGGTCGTCGGGCAAACGATTGCCACGGCGGGCCTGCGCGTGATAATTGTCTGGCTCTACGTTGGCGCGGGCGGCAGCGTACTGGCGCCGATCGTCTTTCACGCCATGACCAACGTGTCCGATTTCATGTTCCCCGTCAACGGCTACTACGACCCGTTCGTGACCGGCATCCTCGTCTTGCTGCTCGCTGCCGTTGCGCTGCCGTTGCGCTGCGGGTGATGCCGCGCGGCGCCACGCGCAGAAACGCGCCATGACGAACCGGGCGCTCGCGGGCAAGGTCGCGCTCGTTGCCGGAGCCACGCGTGGCGCCGGTCGCGGCATTGCCGTCGCGCTCGGCGGGGCGGGTGCGACGGTTTATGTCACCGGCCGCACGACGCGATCGCAACAGTCGGAAATGAAGCGTCCCGAGACGATCGAGGAGACGGCCGCACTCGTCGACGCCGCAGGCGGACGCGGGATCGCCGTACGCGTCGATCACCTGATTCCCGACGACGTGCGTGCCCTCATCGACCGGATTCGTGACGAGCGGGGAAAGCTCCACGTGCTCGTCAATGACATCTGGGGTGCGACCACGATGGAGTGGAACAAGTCGGCATGGGAATCGTCGCTCGACATCGGGTTGCGCACGTTACGTCTGGGCGTCGATACGCACGCGATCACCAGTCATTTCGCGCTGCCGCTGCTGATCGAATCGCCGGGCGGACTGGTCGTCGAGGTAACCGACGGTACGGCCGAGTACAACGCGACGCGCTATCGTGTCTCGTTCTTCTACGACCTGGCGAAGGCGGCAGTGAACCGAATGGCGTTTGCGCTCGCGCACGAGCTTGCGCCGCACGGCGCAACGGCCGTTGCACTCTCGCCCGGCTGGCTGCGATCCGAGGCGATGCTCGAAGCTTATGGCGTCACCGAGTCGAACTGGCGCGACGCGATCGCGCGTTCGCCGCATTTCGCGATCTCCGAAACGCCGACGTTCGTCGGTCGCGCCGTCACCGCACTGGCCATGGATCCAGACGTCGCGCGGTGGAATGGACAATCGCTGTCGAGCGGACAACTGGCCAAGGTGTATGGATTCACCGATCTCGACGGCAGCCAGCCCGATGCGTGGCGCTACGTGCCGGAGGTGCAGGATGCTGGCAAGCCGGCCGACGTCACCGGATATCGCTAGGGAGCAGCAGCGTGCCACTCGAATCTGCGTCGATGGAGATCCGCATTGACGACCTTCGCGGCGCGGCCATCATCGACCTTTTGCAACTGCATTTGCGAAGCGTCGCACTGCACTCGCCGCCGGAGAGCATCCACGCGCTCGATCTCGCGGCGCTGCGCAAGCCCGACATCACGTTCTGGAGCGTGTGGCAACACGACGATCTGCTGGGCTGCGGCGCGCTGAAGGCGCTCGATGCGCATCATGGCGAGATCAAGTCCATGCGCACCGTTCCGCGACATCTGCGCAAGGGCGTGGCAGCGGCGCTGCTTGCACACATCATCGACGAAGCTACGCAGCGCCGATACGGACGACTCAGTCTGGAAACCGGATCGATGGCCGCATTTGCACCCGCGCGAGCGCTCTACGCCGGTTTCGGCTTCGTGGCTTGCGGACCGTTTGCGGACTACGTCGAAGACCCGTACAGTGTTTTCATGTCGAAAGACCTTTCGAATCGATTGGATAATTCATGAGCAACCGTCACCGTCGCAACACCCGCCGCACTACGCTCCAGGCGATTGAACTCGCCGCGGCCGTACCCGCTGTGGTCGCCCACCGCATGAGCCGTCTCGCGCTTGCCGGGCCGTCGCCGTCGGCGCGCGACCGAAAGGAGTTCCAGAAGATGGGCGCCGAAAAGGTTGCGGCGTTCTACGAGTCCTGGAACGCGATGTTCGCCGAGGCCGTCCGCGCCAATCTGCGTTTCTGCTTCTCCCCGTTGTTCTGGTCGCCGTGGGGTCTCGGTACGCCTGGCGGACGCCGTACCCGGCACCTGGAAAGCACTGCGCTTGCCGTACTGACCAAAGGCATGACACCGATCCACCGTCGGGCCGTTGCGAATGCCAAGCGCCTCGGCCGCGTCAACGTGCGCTGAACGCCGCGACGGCGGACCGGTGATCGACTACCTCAATCCGGGTCTTCCCGCAGGACTCGAGCACGTTGCGATGCCGGTCGTGCCGGCGACGGCGTCCACGCTCGATGGCTACGGGCGATTGATCGACGATCCGGCAGCGTGTCCGATCGAGATCGTCCGCTGGCCGGCGCAAGGTACCCGACCGGTCGACGACGACACTGGCGACCAGGGTGGTACGACCGAAGGCGTCTTCGTCAGCGAATGGCACGGCGACATCCTGTACGGTCGCAACGAAGCCGTTGGCGGCCACTACGTGCTCGCGTACGCAACGGCGCCCGAAGCAGCCCGCACGGACCACGCGACGGCACCGCGGCGCATGCTGCTGTGGCATGCGAACTATCATCCCGACGGCGGCCAGTTGTTCTTTCCGCTCGACCACCGGCCCTTTTACGTCCCGCTCGCACTGCCTGGCGACGACGTGACGCCGCAGCGCTTCGTCTGCTTTCGCTTCGACGGCACGCGTGGCCTCTACATCCATCCGAACATCTGGCACGAAGGCGTGTTCGGTCTGTGCGGCACGCAGCGCTTCTTCGACAAGCAGGGCGCCGTCCACGCGCGCGTCTCGGTGGATTTCGCGCGCGAATTCAGCTGCCTGCTCGAGGCGGCGATCAACGCGTGACGAACCGCGAATCCACCGACGATTCGCGCCCGTAACGTCGCTGCGACTGAACGGCGCCCATTGCGAGGCTGATTCTCATGGTGATCAACGGCAAATGCCATTGCGGCAATATCGCGTTCGATCTCGACTGGGACGAGGATCCGCCAGCAATCCCGGCACGCGCCTGCGGCTGTACGTTCTGCGTCAAGCACGGCGGCGTCTGGACGTCGAATCCGCGTTCGACGCTGACCGTTACCGTGGCCGACCCCGCCCTCGTATCGGCGTACGCCTTCGGCACGCGAACGGCTGCGTTTCACGTCTGTGCGCGTTGCGGCGTCGCGCCGTTCGTGACCTGCGACATCGACGAGCATCGCTACGCGGTCGTCAACGTCAACACGTTCGACAACGTCGACCCTGCATGGCTGCGGCGATCGGCAGCGAGCTTCGACGCCGAAGATCTCGAAGCCCGTCTCGCGCGAAGGCGCCGCAACTGGATCGCGGACGTGCGCATCGTTCACGCGTAACACGCACCGGAGCTTGCCCATGCACGTACAAGGACGCTGTCATTGTGGTCAAATCACCTACGAGGCTGACGTCGATCCCGCCGAAGTGTCGGCTTGTCACTGCACCGATTGCCAGATGCTGTGCGGATCGGCTTATCGGGTTTCCGTCAGGGCGCCGAGCGAAACCTTCCGCCTGCTGACCGGCCAGCCACGAACGTATGTCAAGGTCGCCGACAGCGGTGCGCGTCGCGTGCATGCATTCTGCGGCGATTGCGGGACACCGACGTATGCGTGCGCGCCCGACGATCCGCCGACGTACTCGCTGCGCGTCGGCTGTCTCGACCAGCGCGAAACGCTCGGTCCGCGCCGGCAGATCTGGTACCGGTCGGCCGTGCCGTGGTCGCAAGATCTCCGCAGCGTTCCGCAAGTCGATCGGCAGTGAGCGTGCGATGCATCGATTCGATGACGTTCACGCTGCGCAAGGCCACGCTCGCGGACGCCGCGCCGATCGAGCGCCTGATCGGCGAATCGGTGCGCGGCCTGTCGCGGGACTACTACACGTCGGCGCAAATCGACGCCGCGCTCGGGACCGCGTTCGGCCTCGACCGCACGCTGATCACCGACGGCACCTACTTCGTCGCCGAGGCTGGAGCGTCGATTGTCGGATGCGGCGGCTGGAGCCGGCGCAAGACGTTGTTCGGCGGCGACCAGCAGCCGGGGCGCCAGCCGGCCCTGCTCGATCCCGCGCGCGACGCTGCGCGGGTCAGGGCATTTTTCGTCCGACCGGATTGGGCACGCCGCGGAATCGGTCGCGCGATCCTGTCGCGATGCGAGCAGGAAGCTACCGCCGTAGGCTTCACGTGTGCCGAGCTCGTCGCGACGCTCGTCGGGCACGAGCTGTACCGCGCGTTCGGCTATGCCGGTGACGAGCCGTTCGAGCACGCGCTGACGGACGATGTGAAGATCCGGTTCATTTCGATGCGAAAGACGTTCCCGAATCGAAGCAGCGACCCGGCCTGACGAGACGTGCGGTATCGTCTCGACCTTCGAACGTCGGAGCCCTCGGATGCGGATCATCGGGTCGGTCGTCGTCGCAACAGTAGCGGCCATCGCGTCCGCCGGCGCGCTGGCGCAACCCAACGCGGCACCCAGTCTGACGGCGATTTACGGGCCGCTCGCAATGGAAGAAGGCGTCTGGGATGCGGACGTCACGTTCTACGAAGCCGACAAGCCCGGTCCGCATGCGCTCGGCGTGCAGACCAACACGCTTCTCGCCAACCGGCACTGGATCGTCAACGACCTGCGGATACCCGCGACCGACAAGACACCCGCGTATCAGGGCCACGGGATCTGGGGCTACGATCCCGTCGCGAAAACCTACGTGAACACGTGGGTGGACACCAACGATCTTGGCGTGCGCACGGACTACGGGTTCTGGTACGAGGCCGAGAACACCATGATCTGGTCGTCGAAGCAGAACGATGGCAACGGCCATTTTGTCGACTACCGGATCGTAGAGCAGTTCAAAGGCGACGTGCGGATACTGACGTTCTACCAACTCGGGCTGGCGACGCCGACACCTCATCCACTGGTCAAGATCATCTTCACGCGACGAAAGGCGGGGACGGGGGCGGTGGGAAGCACCCCGGCGAAGTGATCCTGCAGACGCCACGGCTGACGGTCCGACCGCTCGAGCTCGACGACGCTCCGTTTGTGCTCGAGCTCGTCAACGAGCCGCCGTGGCTCGCCCACATCGGCAACAAGGGGATCCACTCGCCGGAAGACGCCGCCGGCTACATCCGCAACGGTCCGATGCGCATGTATGCCGAGCGCGGCTTCGGTCTGTGGGCCGTCGAGCGCAACGAGAGTCACGAACCGATCGGGATCTGCGGACTCATCAAGCGCGACACGCTGGCCGACATCGACATCGGCTTCGCGTTCCTGCAACGCGTGTGGGGTAACGGCTACGCGCTCGAAGCCGCGGCGGCAACGCTCGCCCACGGCACGGACGTGCTGCACCTCGAGCGGATTGTCGCCGTCACCACGCGCGCGAACCGCCGGTCGAGCGACCTGCTGCGCAAGCTGGGCTTTCGCTTCGAGCGCAACGTCAGGCTGGACACCGACGGCGACGAGCTCGAGCTCTACGCGATCGGGAAAGACGCCGCCGCCGGCCAATGACTGCGGACGTGCCGCCGCGGACGCTGTTCGAAACCGCCGCCGCGCGCGCCGTCGAGCTCGATGACGACGACATCCCCTCGCTGCAACAATTTTTCGAGCGCAACCCGGTGTATTTCCTGTCGGTGAACGGCGAAGGTCCAAGCACCGACGAGGCACGCAACGAGTTGCATGCGCCACTGCCCGACGGATGGCCGTTCACCTGGAAACGCAGTATCGGATTCCTCGATCGTCGCGGCCACCTGATCGGCATGGCCAACGTCGTCGCCGATCTCTTGGCTCGCGGCGTCTGGCACATCGGCCTCTTCATCGTCGCGACGGATCTTCACGGTACCGGAACAGCGCAGGCGCTGCATCAAGGCCTCGAGCGCTGGGCAGCGGCGCAAGGTGCGCGGTGGCTTCGTTTGGGCGTGGTCAGCGGCAACGCGCGCGCCGAGCGCTTCTGGACGCAATGCGGATACCTCGATCTGCGCATGCGTGAGGGGCTGCCGATGGGCAAGCGGGTCAACGACGTGCGTGTGATGACGAAGCCGCTGACGGGCGAAACGCTCGCCGACTACCTCGCAATCGTTCCACGCGACTGTCCCGACCACCCGTGACGGCGCCCGTCCGCGGTGCGTTGGCGCGATGCCGCCACACGCGTTAACCTGCAGGCTTTGCAAGCCTTCGGACGCCAACCGCCATGTGCCGCAACATCCGGATCCTGTTCAATTTCGCGCCGCCCGTTACTGAAACCGAAATCCGCGCGGCATCACTGCAGTTCGTGCGCAAGATCAGCGGCTTCAACAAGCCGTCGAAGGCCAATGAAGCGGCGTTCGAAGCCGCCGTCGACGAAATCGCCGACGTGTCGCGTCGACTGCTGGATTCGCTGGAGACGAAGGCACCTCCGCGCAACCGCGAGGAGGAAGCTGCCAAGGCGCGCTACCGGTATGCTGTTGCCGCATCCACGCGCGAGTCGTGATCGAAGGAGGCACGTGTCCACCGCCGCCAACATCGTCGTCGCCGTCGTCGCGCTGATTCACGTTTACATCCTGATCCTCGAGATGTTCCTGTGGGACAAGCCCGCGGGATTGCGGGCGTTCGGCCAGACGCAGCAGGTCGCGACCGCGTCCAAGGTGCTCGCCGCCAATCAGGGCCTCTACAACGGCTTCCTCGCTGCGGGGCTCGCCTGGGGTCTGTGGCTGGGCCCGAACGGCACGAGCGTCAAGGTATTCTTCCTCGGGTGCGTGCTGGTCGCCGGCCTGTACGGTGCGGCGAGCGCCAGCCGCAAGATCCTGTACGTCCAGGCAATTCCCGCCGCCATCGGCCTCGCGCTCATCGCACTGTCATGAACCGCGCGCCCGGCCCGGACGCACCTCACAGAACCGCGGCCGCCGCGGGCGATCCGTGGGCCGGCCACTACGAGCGGCTGACGACGATGGGTGCCGGCGAGTTCGTCCATGTCGTCGGCACGCTGGCGCCCCACCTGCAGGGGACTGCGGCGCTGCTCGAGCGCTGGGGGAACCGCGAAACGCTGTGCCTCGCGGGCCTCTACCACGCGGTGTACGGCACTGCCGGCATACACGGCGCGCTCGTTTCGCACGAACGCAGATCGCTCATCGCTGACGCCATCGGCACCGAGGCCGAGGCGATCGTTTACCTCTACGGCGCTTGCGACCGCGATGCATTTCATCCGCGCATCGGCACGGCGCATGCCACGCAGTTCGTCGATCGTTTCACCCGATCCGAGTATTCGATTGCGCAGTCGGCGCTCGCCGATTTTTGCGAGCTGACGCTGGCCAACGAGTTCGAGCTCGCACGCAGCAGCGCGGCGTTTGCGGCAAAGCACGGGCGCTCGCTCGCGCGTCTGGCCGAACGGATGCGTGGCCATGTCAGCGACGCGGCACTCGGTGCCTTCCGCAACCTCGAACGCGCGCATGTGCCTGGCGGCCGCGCGCACGCGGCCGGTCGCTCGTAGCGCCGTTTCGCAGCCGACGCATCGAAACGACGATGTCCGCTAATTTCCCGCCTGCGTCGCCATCCACGTTCGCCCATCTGGTCTGGCTATACCGGTTCCTGCTGTTCACGATAACGCTGCATTCGCTATGAGGCGGGCGACATGGATGCGTTGCTCATCAGCGTCATCTCCGCGTGCACGGAACTCGTCGCGTCGATCGCGGGCGCGCTCGTCACGCTGACGATCAACCCGCTCGACCCCGATCATCAGCGCTTGTACGAGGCGATCGACGCGGCGCTGAAGCGGCTCAAGTCCAACGACGCTGCGGACGCCGAAACCGAGGCCGACATCGAAACGATCACTGCGCTGGCGCAAGCGATCCTGAAACGCGAGTGGCTGCGCGTGAAAGCGGGCACCTGAAGCGCTGGATCGGACCGCGTTGCCCCGTTACAATCGTCACCGTCGCCATAGTGACTGACTCGCTCGACCATGCAACGCCTGCTCCTGCTGCTGTGGTTCATTGCAGCGCCCGCCCTGGCGCAGGACGGCGCGTATGCGGGCCGCGATGAGGCGCTGCGCGCGATCGATTCCGCGGAGCCGGAGCGTCGCGCCGATGCGATCAGGTGGATCGCGAGTCACGGCACGCCGGACGATGCGCCGGTCCTGCAGGCGCATCTGACGGACACCAGCGTCGAGGTGCGCGAGGTTGCCGAAGCCGGGCTCTGGCAGCTGTGGAGTCATTCGGGCGACGAGAAGATCGATGCGCTTCTCGCCCGCGGCGTCGACGAGATGCGCGGCGGCGACCTCGATACGGCCATTGCGACATTCTCGTCGATCATCGACCGGCGGCCCGATTTCGCCGAGGGCTGGAACAAGCGCGCCACTGCACTTTTTCTCACCGGCGATTTCCGCCGCTCCCTCGCAGACTGCAACGAGGTGATCAAGCGCAATCCCGCGCATTTCGGTGCACTGGCAGGCTTCGGCCAGATCTACTTCCAGCTCGAGCAGTACGAGCGCGCAATCGCGTTCTGGCAGCGCGCGCTGCAGGTCAATCCGAATCTGACCGGCGTCGAGGCCAGTATCAAGGCAACGGAACAGCTGATCGCGCAACAGCGCAAGCGTTCCGCCTGACGCCACCGTGACCGTCGACACCGCCGCCCGCATGGATGAGTCGCGACCGTCGATGCGCAGCATCACGACGGAGCGGCTGCTACTCGAGCCGCAGGTCGCCGCGCATGCCGACGAGATGTTCCAGCTGCTGCAGGACCCCGCGATCTACCGCTACGAGAACGAAGCGCCGCGGTCGGTCGATCTCTTGCGCGAGCGCTTCCTGCGACTCGAGACACGCCGGTCGGCCGAGGGCGGCGAGATATGGCTCAACTGGGTCGTGCGGCTGCCGAAATCGGGCCTGATCGGGTTCGTACAGGCGACGGTCTACCGCGACGGTTCGGCGGGCGTCGCCTACGTGTTCGGCAGCGCGTACTGGGGACGCGGGCTCGCCTACGAAGCGGTCCACGCGATGCTGCGCGAACTTGCCGAGCACTGGAGCGTCGGAGTCGCAAGGGCCGTTCTGAAACGCAGCAACCTGCGCTCGGTGCGCCTGACCACACGTCTGGGGTTCGACGACGTCCCGGCCACTGCGCTGAAGCCCGGCGAGATCGAGCCCGACGAAGCCCTGATGATCCGCGACATCCGTGCCGTGGCACTGGAGAGACCGATGACCGCCGACGAACGCGCGATCCGCATGCTGATCTCGACGTGGCTCAGCGCATCCAGGTCAGGCGACACCGAGAAGGTGCTGACGCTGATGTCGGACGACGTGCTGTTCCTCACGGCCGGCCATCCGCCGATGCGAGGCAAAGCGGCGTTCGCAGAATCGCAGCAGGCACTGGCCGGCGCGTCGATCGACGCGACCGGAGACGTGCAGGAGATCCGGACGTTCGGCGAATGGGGCTACGCATGGACGAACCTTACCGTTACCGTCACGCCGCGCAGCGGCGCCCCGATCGCACGAACCGGCCCCACGTTGACCGTCTTTCGCAAGGAGCACGATGTATGGGTGCTGTTCCGCGACGCCAACATGCTCGCCCCGGCCGCGCGCTGACGCGGCGGCACGCAGGAAACCGAAGGCGATGCGCAACGGTGATAGCTTGCGGACGATCGGTCTGATCGGCGGCATGAGCTGGGAGTCCACGGTCCCCTACTACCGCGTCATCAATGAAACGGTCCGCGAGATGCGTGGCGGCCTGCATTCGGCGCGCATCGCGCTTCTGAGTGTCGATTTTCACGATGTTGAGGCGATGCAGCGCGACGGTCGCTGGGGAGAAGCCGGCGATTTGCTCGCGCAGGCGGCGCGCACGCTCGAAGTGGCCGGTGCCGACTTCCTCGTCCTCTGCACGAACACGATGCACAAGGTCGCCGCGGCGATCGAGCGGGCCGTACGCATTCCGCTGCTGCACATCGCCGACCCGACGGCCGCGGCCGTCAAGGCGGCGGGCGTACGCACCGTCGGGTTGCTCGGCACGCGCTTCACGATGGAGGAGGATTTCTATCGCGACCGGCTGCGTACGCTGCACGGACTCGACGTCGTCGTGCCGGACAAGGCCGATCGCGACATCGTCCATCGAATCATCTACGACGAGCTTTGCCTGGGGCGCATCGTCGAATCGTCGCGTACGGACTATCGCCGCATCCTCGACCGGCTCGTCGCGCGCGGTGCCGGCGGAATCGTCTTCGGCTGCACCGAGATTTCGCTGCTCGTCGGCGCCGACGACGCGTCCGTGCCGACGTTCGACACGACGCTGATCCACGCGCGCGCGGCCGCTACGCACGCACTGGCCGCTGCCGATTGACAACAGCACGGAACCCGGCGATGAACATCGATCGTATCGACCACGTCGTGATGACCGTGCGCAGCGTCGACGCAACGTGCGCGTTTTACGAGCACGTGCTCGGCATGCAGCCGGTGACGTTCGCCGGCGGCCGCAGAGCGCTCGCGTTCGGCCGGCAAAAAATTAATCTGCACGAGGCCGGCCGCGAGTTCGAGCCGAAAGCCCATCTCGCAGCACCCGGCACGCTCGACATCTGCCTCGTCACGACGACGCCCCTTCCGCAGGTCATCGAGCACCTCGCGCGCTGCAACGTCACCATCATCGAGGGTCCGGTGGCGAAAACCGGCGCGACCGGGCCGCTCCGCTCGGTGTATTTCCGCGATCCGGACCAGAACCTGATCGAGGTGTCGAACTACATCAGTGCGTAGGGGCGCGATGGCGACAAAACCCGGATTTCCCGCGGAAGGCGGCTGCACGTGCCGCAGCGTTCGCTACCGCATCGCGACAGAGCCGCTGTTCGTCCACTGCTGCCATTGCCGCTGGTGCCAGCGCGAAACCGGGTCGGCATTTGCGATCAACGCGCTGATCGAATCGAGCCGCGTCGAGGTGCTGTCGGGACAGCCGGAACCCGTGGTCACGCCGTCGAACAGCGGCCGCGGGCAGACGATCGTTCGCTGTCCGCAATGCCGGATTGCGCTGTGGAGCCACTACGCGGGTGGCGGGCCGGCATTCAGCTTCGTGCGAGTCGGGACGTTGGACAGCCCCGATCTCTTGCCGCCCGACATCCACATCTTCACGTCGTCGAAGCAGCCGTGGGTGATCTTGCCGCCCGACGTGCCCGCGGCGGCCGAGTACTACGATCGGAATGCGCATTGGCCGCCGCACAGCCTCGAGCGCCGGCGCGTGCTGCTGGCGGCGCTCGCAGCCAACCAAAACGAGGCGCCCGCCCGCTAGCCTCCGGCGCGCTGGGTGACCGCCCGGTTGCCGAACCCAACGGCCGTTACGCCGGCACGAATCACCGGATTGCATTGCACATCTGTACGACTGTTGCCGTACGGCTCTGGCACGCCGAATGCGGCGTGGCCCGGTATAATTGCTCAAAACCACCGAACTTCTCACGCAATTCAATGACTAACCGCGCTCCTACGTTCTGGCGCGAAATTTGATGCTCTCAAAGTCGGTCCTGACCTTTGCATGTGTGCTGTTCTGTGCCGTGGCATTCGGCGCATCTGCTGCCGACACGCCGTCAGGCACTGCACCTGGTGCCGTCAAGGCGGCGGTGCCGTGGGAACAGGCATTTGCAGCGTTCGCAGACGAAGACGCGTCCCACCCGCACCCAGCGGGAGGCGTGCTGTTTGTCGGCAGCTCGTCGATCCGCCTGTGGAGCGACCTGCAGGATCAGTTCAAGGACCTTCCGGTCGTCATCAATCGCGGCTTCGGCGGGTCGGAACTCGCGGATTGCGTGAAGAACCTCAATCGGCTCGTCATCCGCTACCGTCCCAGCACCGTCCTCGTCTACGCGGGCGACAACGACCTCGCCGCGGGCACGACGCCGCAGGAAGTGCTGCATCGGTTCACCGCGTTCGTCGAGGGGGTCCGTCGCGAGCTCCCGGAAACGCGGATTGCGTACATATCGATCAAGCCGAGCCCGCTGCGCATCGGCCTGTTGCCGCAGATCAAGCAGACGAATGCGCTGATCCGCGACTACACCGAGGGGCTCGAAAAGGTGGCGTTCATCGACGTGTACACGCCGATGCTCGACAGCGCGGGCAAGCCACGCACCGAGCTCTTCCGCGCCGATTCGCTGCACCTCAACGCCGACGGCTACGCGCTCTGGAAGCGCGTCATCGGACCCCACGTGCACTGACGTTGGCGGCCGCCTTCGGGCGCGCGACTGCCGACCATCTCGCAAGCAACCTGCTGCCGCCAAGCGTCGCCCGGGCGATCGCATAGAGCGTCACGAGGGTCCCGACCAGCAGCGCGCTGTCCAGCAGGCTGACGTGCTGCCCGTCGAGCGCGTCACCGCCCATCGCGAGCAGCGTCAGGCACAGCACGAGATGCGCGGCGAAAACCGTCAGCGACGCGCGGCCCAGCGTGGCAATCGACGAGCGTTCGGCGATTGCCACGAGCGCCCTCCTGTAGTGGACGGCGAGGATCGCCAGCACCGCGAAGTTGATGAGCCGCATCGGGCCGAGATGCCATTTGTCGAAGAGCGCATTCAACGACGCGTGGTCGCCGAACGGGACCTGGCCGGTGATGTGTCGCCACGCGAAGAAGGCGATGGCAAGCGCCGCGGCGGTCCAGAGCACTGGCTTGGACCATGGCTTCGGCATCTCCTCGGCCTCGGCTGCCTTCACGTGCAGCGCGCCGGCTCGAAGACCCGCAACCCATAACAGTTGCCAAGCCAGGAACGCGAACGCACCGGTCTGGTTGTAGGGAACGGGCCAGCCGGCGATGCCCGCGAACCACGCATAGACCTCGCGTCCGCTGTCGTGTTGCGACAGCAGCCACAGGGCGGCGCTCAAACCCAGCAATGCGCCCCAGCCGCGTCGCCAGCCATATTCGAGCAGAAGCGGCGAGAAGAGCATGAACAGCACGTACATCGGCAGGATGTCGAGCAGCGGCGGGTTGTACGCGAGAAACAGCGCCGACACGAGTGCCGTGTGCGGCTGTTCGACGTAGAACGATGCGAGATCGGTGACTGCGTGCGCTCCATGCGTTGTTGCGAACGGCACGAGAATCCAGAACAGCAGCAGCAGCAGCGCCACCTGCGCGGCGTAGACTTTCGCCGTCCGGCGCCATATCGCGTTGCGCATCGTGACAAAGCCGTGCGCAAGCGCCGTGCCCGAATAGACGGACCCGACGAGATACGCCGACAGGAACACGAAGCCCTCTGCCGCCGACACGAACCCGAAAGGCTGCCCGACATGCGAGCTGAACCACGTCGGCAGATGCGTGATCGTCATCAGCACCAGCATCAGCCCGCGCAGCCAATCGAGTTCGGTCTGACGTTGCATTCGCTGGCGTGCCCGCTGGATCACT
>Ga0207648_10003181_pt1 | contig 17298 bp, 18 predicted proteins | sample KBSMisM32_FD_184310 | JGI IMG/M metagenome (GOLD analysis project Ga0207648, IMG submission 184310) | Miscanthus rhizosphere microbial communities from Kellogg Biological Station, Michigan, USA - KBS Miscanthus M3-2 (SPAdes) (version 2) | ecosystem: Host-associated > Plants > Roots >...
GGGTGGTCGGGCATGACGAAACCCCGTCCCCTCGAGATCGATGATCCGGTCGCCGACCGGTGAGTCAAGAGCGCATTCGCGTCGCTTCGCGATCGAGCAAGCTCGACTCCTGACACACCGACCGGCGACCTGTGGGATGGTGGCTACGAGGGGACGGGGGAGTGTGGCCCGAGGGCGCCAGCAGTCCGCAAATAGTCCGCACGAGCTCGAGAAACACTGAAACCAACGTCAAGCGTCGAAAGGCGTTTCCGCAGGTCAGCGGCCTAGCGAGACGACCTCAGACGCCCTCAAACGGGTCCCAGGATCCCTCATAATCCCTGGGTCGCGGGTTCGAGCCCCGCCCGCCCCACAAGAGAAAACCGCAGTCCGCGCGAGCCAGAGCCGCGGCGGCGTCGAGACGGTCAGCGACGGCGTCCAAGTCGTCGTTGAACAGGCCGGCGTAGACGTCCAGGGTCGTCGCCGCGCGGAGAAGTCAGCCAAGGTCGTTACGCGACTGTTCCGGCCGATGATGAACTGTCGCTGTGACCGCCTTCGCCAGGCCTTGCGCGCGGATCGACCGGGAAGCACAGGTAGTCATGCTCGCAACCTGCGAAGACGCCCTGCCTTAGATCCAGGAGCTATGGCCCCGCTTCGAGTGGCTCGTCGGCCTGCGCGGCCGCAAGATGTAGGCAATAGCCGATCTCGTAGCGGGGACCTACTCCACGTGCACCCCTGTTCGGAGCGGTGACGATCCTGAGCAGCTCGGTCTGAACCTCGGCAGCCTGCCGGGTGGGCGGTTCCTGCGCGGTCACCTGCACGGTGAACCCCCCGAGATCTACGGGTCGATCGGGCCAGGGTTCGCTGAGCTCGAGGCCACGGCCGGCGGCGTCGATCGCAGCCGTCCGCTCGTCGAGTTCTACAAACGACACAACGAGATCGAGCTCTGGCTGCCTGTGGCTGACTGACCGAGCCGACCTGATCTGGCGCCGCTCGCGGGCCGCTGCGCGGTCATCCGCTTCTGCCGCAGTCAGTGCCCGTTGTGCCCTCGGGCGACTGAGGCACACTGCGTAGGTCGGGCGCGCTAGTCAGCCCGGGGAGCCCATGGCGCCGGTCAGTTCTCGTCGTGCTCGACGACGTCCTTCATCTGCTCACCGCGCGAGTCGCCCGACGGCTCGTTGCCTGAGGGCGTGTGGCCGGTGTCTTCGGCCTGGGTGCCCTCCTCGGAGTTCTCCACCGCCTCGTCGATCGTGTCGCCGCCAAGGCTCGGCTCGGAGTCGTGCAGGATGCCGTCGTCGTCTCTCGCCATGCCAGTCAGTGTCGCGGCACACCGCGAGCCGCGCCACACCTCGGAGGGCGGTCGTCGGCCGACTTGTCACTGCCGCGCGGGTCTGGGTCGACACCGGCGAAAGGCATGAGGTCGGTAATCGCGTAGTGGCCCCTCTCCCGCTGGCCCCAGGCCTCTTGGCGGGGTGGTGGCGTGTCCTCAACGCGCCCGCGGTCGAAGCGATCCGAGCGACCTATCCCGAACTCCGGATCGCTGGCTCACAACCCCACGTGGATGGACGAAGACGAACCTCGCAAAGATAAGCGAGCCGCCGCTCTGGCTGGATGAAGACCGCCTCAGGACTGCTGCGGGCGTTGGTCCCGGACCGCCTCGCGAGTAGTCGAACGCACTCGCATGCCACGATCCACGCGGTGGAACGGCTACGTCTTGCCCACCGCGAAAGACGGGTCAAGGTGCGGCCGATCTGCCGACTTGCCCCTCGTTGCCCCAGGGGATGCTCTGCGCGCGTCCCGCGCGGCGTTCGCCGCCCCGGGAACGTGGTCCTGCTTCGAGGGGGGCGCTAGCTTCTTCTTGTCACAGGTCTGGGGTGACTTGAACGATAAGGCAGAACGGGTGGCCCGCAGGGTCGGCGTAAACCCGAAATGACTCGTCTTCATGCACGACTGCGTCGTCGGTGAGGCGGCGCGCGCCGAGGGCGATCGCTCGTCCGTCTGCGTTGTCGAGGTCTTCCACGAGCAGATCTATGTGGGCCTGTTGGGGGCGATCCCGCGCAGGCCAGGTCGGTTGAACGTGGTCCTCGACGCGCTGGAACGAAAGGCGTTGCGTCTGCTCTACGACGTCAACGATGGTCACCCAATCGGGTCCACTGTGGTGACGTGCATATCCCAGCATCGCCTCCCAGAACCGGCCTTCCTCATCCGGGTCGGCGCACTCGAACACCACGCTGAGCAGGCGTCCTACAGGTGCGGCCACCACCGCAGTCTGTGCGCGGCTCCCCACAACTGCAATGGACGGCCGGCAACCGACGTGGTGGGGGTCTGACACTGGACAAGGCATCGACCCCGCTGCCTCGCGGACGCACTGGATTTCAGCACATCGGTCCCCGGGGTCAGCGAAGGATGGGAGGACACCGGCCGAACGGGTGCTCACGCGTCGGCGGAAGCGTCCGTCCTTGGCGCATCACACCACCGCCAGCCGGACGCACTCATCCACCGCGATCCGAACGGTCATGCTTGATATACGGGTGATCTTCGTAGACATTCCGCCCGGGGATGGTCGCGCGGTGACGTCTCGCGCGCCGCCCGCCTGAGGGCAGTCCACGATTGACACTTGCACCTGGCGGGGCGAGGCTGAAAGATCTCGCAGGCCCTGAGGGGAAACCGTGGAGTGGTTCTGGATCATCGCCGCCGCGGGCGGTTCCGGGTTCGCCGTCAAGTGGTGGCGGGACCGGCAGGGCGCGGGGCGCAGGAAGGCCGAGGAACTCCAGGGCGTGCGCCGTCTCGCCGGCGAAGACGCCAGGTACCTCCATGAACAGCTGCACCGACTCGACCGCGAGATCGGGGGGCAGGTCCTTGACGCGGAGACGCGGGTCGCCTACCGGACCGCGCTCGATTCCTGCGAGTCTGCGCAACGCACCCTCGACCAGATCAGCAACGCCGAGGAGGTCAGTAAGGTCACCGAGATTCTCGCCGCCGGGCTCTATGCGCTCGCGTGTGCGCAGGCGCGCCTAGCGGGCCGACCGTTGCCAGAGCAGCGGGTCGTGTGTTTCTTTGACCCGCTGCACGGTCCCTCGGTCACCGAGGTGCTGTGGACCCGATCCGGTCACGGCTCCCGGCGGGTGCCCGCGTGCTCGATGGACGCCGACCGGGTGACCAACAACTTGCTGCCCGAGGTTCGAACGGTGAAGGCCGGGACCCGAACGAGGCCCTACTGGGCTGCCGGCAGCGCCTTCCTGCCGTACGCGGAGGGCTACTTCGCCGGGGTGGCGGCCCTCTCGTGGGCGCTGCACCCAGCAGCCTTCGAGGCGGCCCCCGAGACCGGCAGATATTTTCCGAACGGCATCGGTGGCGGCTGGAGCCGCGGCGTCGGTGGCGGCGGCAATGGAACCGGCGGTGGGGGCGGCGGCGCCGATGGTGGCGGCGGCGGTGGGGGCGGCGGCGGCTCTTGACACTCGCGGCGGGCGCGGACCTCGAGAATCCGCAGCGACCTCCCGCCGTCAGTCAAGAACGCCGCGGTCCCACTGACCGATCCATCATTCATCGAGGAAGTCCGCATCAGCCGCGAGCAGCAGGTCGATTCAGGATTCGCTCAAGAACCTCCATCACGGTGCCGACGATCCTTCGCGCCTGCTCCTGTGCACCGAGCCTGTCCACTTCCGCCAACGTGTCGCCGATAGCGTGTGCTGCGGCCCTCCGGATGTCTGCCGCGACCGCTCGTGCCGAAGGTCCAGTGAAGCCCGGCCCCTACCGATGCCTGAGCACCTCTGGCCAGGACGTCTTCTGGACTCCTACCGCGACGTAGACTCCGCGCCACTTCTTGCCCCCAATCGCGACCGCGATACCGGGGTCAACACCTCTAACTGCGCGGACCTTGACCCGGTCTACCGCATCTGCGCCGAGGCCCCCGCAGCCAACGATGTCTCCGCCTCCTAGCGGCTCGGCCAAGGGGGCTGCCTGGTTCAGCTCGTTGTGGGACCGGTAGAGGGTTCCCTCATATCGGACCCTCCCGCTGCAGTCGCCATCCGAAGGTCCCCCCGAACACCCGACCGGGAGCGGCGACAACAGAAGCAAGGCAATCCAGATCACCCACGTCTTCACACTGGCCAGTGTCGGACACCCGGGGCGCTGTCCTCCATGCCGTGACTGCATCGTGATGGACCGAAGTCTCGAACATGCAGTTCTGCGGCAGAGCGTGCGCTGCGGCGATCCGGACTGCCGGTGAGAACTTTCTGTACTTCGTAAATGCGCCGGCTCCGCCGGCGCCGGCCCGGGTGTCAGGTCGCGAGCAGGTCGATGACTCCGGCGCCGAGGCCGACCAATGCGCAGGCGCCGAGGGTCCGCAGGACCGACCATTTGGCGCGGAAGAGGAGGAGGGCCGCGAAGGCAGCGACCGCGAGCGAGAGTGGTTTGAGGCTGTCCAGGTGTGGCACCTGGAGGTCGACTGGTCCCCAGGTGAAGCTGCTGACCTCGCGGAACAGCGTGTGGATGGCGAAGTAGATCGCCAGGTTCGCGATCACCCCGACCACGGCTGCCATGATCCCCGTCAGGGCCGCCGACAGCGCGTGGTTGCCGCGGAGTCGCTCCACGTAGGGGGCGCCCACGAAGACGAACACGAAGCACGGCACGAAGGTCACCCAGGTGGTCAGGAGCGATGCCACGACGGCGGCGACCCATGGGTTGAGGGACCCTGGGTCGTTGTAGGCGCCGACGAAGGCCACGAACTGGACCACCATGATCAAGGGACCGGGCGTCGTCTCGGCCAGGGCGAGTCCGGTGATCATCTCGCTGGGGGTCAGCCAGCCGTAGACCTGCACCGCCTGCTGAGCGACGTAGGCAAGAACCGCGTAGGCACCGCCAAAGGTGACCAGCGCAGCGCCGGTGAAGAACAGCGCCTGGTCGGCGAAGATGCTGTCCCGCCCTGCGACCGCGAGCACAGCCCCCACTGGAACAGCCCACGCGACGAGTCCGACCCCGATGACCTTCAAGGAATGGGTTCGGCTGGGGCGTTCGGTGTGCAGCTGGTCGTCGCCGATCAGTGGCGCCGGCCCGTCGGCCATGGCGTTGGGCGGTTTCGGTTCACGCATGGTCTGGGGCGCCCAGCGGCCCAAGGCCCACCCGACCGCGGCCGCGACACCGATCACGAGCGGGAACGGAGTCTTGAAGATCGACAACGCAAGGAATGCAGCTACCGCGAGCGCTACCAGTGCGGGATGCCCCAAGGCTCGGCCACCCACGCGCATTACGGCCTGCGCGACGATGACCAGGACCGCGGGGGCGATCGCGGCGAGAACGGCGGTGACGATGGTCGTGTCGCCCGCGCCGACGTACAGGGCAGACAGGCCGAGCAGGGCCAGCATCCCCGGCAGCACAAACAGGCTTCCAGCGATCAGTCCACCGCGCACACCATTGAGAAGCCATCCGATGTAGATCGCCAGCTGCTGGGCCTCTGGCCCTGGAAGCAGCGTGCAGAACGACAGCGCGTGGAGGAATCGCTTCTGTCCGATCCACCGCTTCTCGTCAACCAACGCGTGCTGCATCACCGCGATCTGCCCAGCCGGGCCGCCAAAGGTCTGCAGAGAGATCGCGAACCAGGTACGGGTCGCCTCCCCCAGGGGGACCAGTCCAGCGCCGTCGGCACGAGGTTGGGGCTGCTCACCCGGGGTCGTCACCGGAACTTCCTTGCACACCGACCTCGCGCGGCGCAACCCATCCACCTGCGGGCGGGAGGTCAGGTTGGAACGGCGACGTGCTCGGTGATGGGTCTTTCCAGGTTGAGGCTGACCTGAGATCTCTGCGCCGTTGCAGTGCCGCCGGGGGCGCGACACCGGAGCACACCGCTGCGCCGGCACCGCCGCCAGCTCGTGAAGCACGCGGATCTGGTGAAGCGACTGGGACGAAGAACCTAGGGCCCGATCGTCTGTCGTCGCCGATCATCTTCCCGATCACGAGCCTCAGTCGGACGTCTCCAATCGGGGCAAATCTGGACCTACAGTGACGTGTCAGCCGCCCCGCTCACTTGGGAACATCATCGATGTGACGTCGAATCCGGGTTGAGAACATGTCCGAAGGACGAACGCGGAACCTAGAGGCTGAGAGGGTATACGTAGCGGCGACGGGGCGGTTCTTCCTGCAGACTTGGACCCATGGGTGTCGTTCCCGAGCGGTATCGCGACGCGATCAGGGCCGAGGTGGACGCGCTCGTTGGCGGTGACCGGAGCGTCGAGCTCGAGATCGCCTCCTACGACACGGTCACCATCTCGGACGTTCGTGTCATGTGACCGTGGGCGCACGTTCACCAAGCATGTGAGGGTGGTCGTTGGCCCCCATCCTGAGACGTTTGCTGCTGGGTCGTTGATGGCGATACTGGAGCGTGTCGGCCACTGATTCGACGGTTGCCTTGTTGCTCGACGAGGCCGACCTTGCCGTCCGGGCTATGACTCACCGAGACCTCCTCGGGCATCCGGTACCACCCGACGCTGCGTTGAACAGTCCGGTGGTTCGAGCACTTCTGACTGATCCATTGGGAACGCATCCCTACGCGAAATGGTCCGGTGCGCACTGGCGGCTGGTATCGCTGGTCGAGCTCGGGATTCCCACCGGGCAGCCCGAAGCGGTCATGGTCTGCGACAGGGTCTTGACCTACTGGGCAGATCGAGAGCGACTTGCGCAGGTACGCCGAATCGCGGGTCGGGTGCGTCGATGCGCCTCGCAAGAGGGTAACGCCGTCGCCGTTGCCTCTCGGCTCGGGCTCGCCCGCGACCCCCGGGTCGAAGTTCTGGTCGAGCACCTTCTGGACTGGCAGTGGCCCGACGGCGGCTGGAACTGCGACAAGCGTGCCGAGGCGGCGCACTCCTCGTTCCACGAGACTCTGCCCGCGCTGTGGGGTCTGCACGAGTTCGTGGCAGCACGTGGGGAATCGGTCTGCGACACCGCGATTGGCCGGGCTGGCGAGCTTCTGCTGGAACATCAGGTCATCTACTCGCGACGTACCGGTAAGGCGATTCACCCCACGTTCGTGCGGCCTCACTACCCACCGTATTGGCACTACGACCTGCTGCAGGCACTTCTCGTGCTCGACCGCGCAGGCTTCGGCGCCGACCCTCGCACCGCTCGTGCCCGACAGGCACTGAGAGCGCAACGCCGACGGGATGGCACCTGGCGGGCCGTCAGGCCATGGTGGCGCCCGCCAGGTGCCACTCGCGGCCAGGTCGAGGCCGTCGACTGGGGCATGGTCGCCCACCAGATGGTCACGCTCAACGCCCTGCGTGTCGGCGCCGGCTCGGAGGAATGATCTGGCCCCTGGCGCAGGGCCAAGTCCCGTTGCAGAGCGATGGTGGTGCCGGCACAGCCACCGGTTGACGAGACGGGCGATGTTTGCAGCCTGCCTGTCCAACCCACGGACCGCCGATGAGCATCCTGGGCTCAGCGACCCCCGGTGTAGATGTAGTGAGCCGCGTCGAAGTCGGCACCCCCGTGCGCGTCCTCATCAGTGTCGCTGGCTGCATGCATGTCCAGCCAGACGATCGCAGCGTCGACGTGGCGACTCGCAACCAGTACGTAGGCGATGCGGTTCGCCTCCTGGCAGGTGAAATGCGGTCCCACCCGCTCCGCCGTTCTGGGGCGGCTGAAGATGCGGGCGAGGCCGTCCAGCGCCTCCTCGAGATCACGACCTTCGTCGCGCCCGGCGAGAAGCATTCGAACCAATGCTGGCTTCGCGCCCATCTCAGAGGTATACCCACAAACGCCGTACGTCATACCTTGATACGCAACTTCACTCGGGCAAGGCAGCGGTGAGCTACTTCGACACCGCCATTCCCCGCTCGTCGTGCACGACGTCTGGCCAAGGCTCCCGCGCCCAGCTGAGCCCCTCATCGAGCGCCCGCCCGATCTCGTCGGCGGTGTCCCCTATCTCGGCGAGATCGTCGATGTATGACGTGATGTCGTGGCCGCTCCGGCTCAAGTAGTCAGGCAGCCCGCTGCGCAGGAAAGAGGTCAACCAGCCTCGCGGGTCGGCCGGCATGCCAGCCTCGAACTTCCGGTCCCCTGGTTCGCCGTCGGCCATCTCGGAGTGCCAATGCATCCGGTCGGCCTTGCCCGGTCCCGACTCGAGGAAGTCGCACCGGCACATCGCCTGGTCCAGCGTGACGATGTCAGAGGCGTAGACCGACCCCCGGGCCCGCGACCGCGCAGGCTTGATCTCGACGCGTACACCGCGCTCCCGTACATCGGGCTGGCCCGTCAGCGCGGGGTCGAGGAAGTCGACCCGGCGCACCGCGACGGCCAACCGATCGAACGTCCACACACGCTCCATGCTCTCTCGCTCCTGCGTCGTCGAAGGCCGGTCGGGCTCAAGATAGCGTCCGCGCTGAGCTGAGTGTGCTCGCAGAAGTACTCGAGGCCGCTGGCGTGGCGCCTTCCGCGTGGCAGGCCAACCGATTGCCACCACCTGACGGAGGTGAAAGGTTCTCGTGATGGCCATCGGTGTCGTGTCAGGTTGCGTGATCGTCACCGGGATGCCGGGAGCAGGAAAGACGACGATCACCGGTCTCGTGGCGGGGTCGTTGCCGCGGGCCGCACAGGTCGGCGGCGACGCCGTCAACGACATGATCCGCAGCGGTTTCGTGTGGTTCATGGGCAAGCCGTCCAACGAAGCGCTTCGTCAGGACGAGCTGTGCAACCGCAACATGTGCGCCCTGGCCAACAACTTCAGCGACTTCGGCTTCACGGTGCTCATGGACACCGTGCTCGCGGACCGCAGCGAGCTGGACTTCTTCATCGCGCTGATGTCACCCCGACCGGTCCGGCTGGTCGTTCTCGATCCCGGCAGGCGGTGGTCAACATCCAGCTCCACGGCGGAGCCGCGCCCACGATGGCGTTCAGCATGTGGCTGCCGAGGTCGCCCTCGTCGTCGAGCGACCCACGACCTACCCCTTCGGACCTAGGCCAGGACCGCGGGGTGGGGCATCCTGTTGCCGATCACCTCCGGTCCCGGAGGGAAAGGGTGTGAGGTCATGTCCGACGTCGAAGTACGGCGCCGCCGCCGCGGAAGCGGACTCAGCCGTCTGATCGGTCTGCTCCTGGTGATCTGGTTGATCATCGGCGCAGTGGCAGCCTTCCAACGCGACTACTTCAGCAACAACAACGACAGCTGCGCCAAGATCGGCACGATCATCGTGACGATCATTGCTGGGCCGCTCAACTACGTGGGCCTGAACCCGAAGGTGCACGACTGCAACGTGCCACAGCCGAGCACGTAGGCGGGAGCGCGACCCCGCGCTAGCGTCGGGACATGGGTGCTGCGAACGACCTCCTTCTCGACGGCTATGACCGGATCGCCCAGTCGGTGCCCGACGTCCTCGACGGACTGGGCACGGACGGCGCCGCGTGGAGGCCCGACGACGAGTCCAACTCCGTCGGCTGGCTCGTGTGGCACCTAACCCGGGTCATGGACGACCATCTTGCGGGCCTGACGGGGGACGAGCAGGTCCTCACCTCCGAGGGGTACGACGAGCGGCTCGGTCTCGACCTGCCCGTCGGTGACACCGGCTACGGACACGACGCCGACGACGTGGCGAAGGTCCGGTTCGCCGACCTCGACGCGCTCGCCGCTTACCACCGCGCCGTGCAGGAGCGGGCGGCGGCGTACCTCGCGACGGTCACCGACCTCGACCGGGTCGTCGACGAGCGATGGGACCCGCCGGTGACGCTCGGCGTCCGGCTGGTCAGCGTGCTCGACGACGCCGCCCGGCACGTCGGACAGGCGCAGTACCTCAGGGGGCTGGTCGACCGTCGTGCCTGAGCACCGGCACGAGCTCCCGCCCGACCTCCGACCGGATCGGCCGCCCCGGCGCGAGCCCTACCAGCGCAGCCGCAAGCGCGTCTACTTCTGGTTGATGGGCGTCTGTGTGGTCCTGATCCTGCTGGCCTGGAACGTGGTCCGGTTCTGGTCCGTGCCCGCGGCGGTCATGATGAGCGCGGTGGCTGCCCTGATCCCGCCGACAGCCGCGATCCTCGGCAACCGCGGCCACGGGGCGTAGCTGGCGCGCCCGACGAGTGCCGACTTCGGTGCCGCCGCAGGTCAGTGCCCGTCCGCGTGGGCGGCGTCGCGGATCTCACCGACAAGCTCCTCGATCACGTCCTCGAGGGTCACGATCCCAAGCAGCCGGCCCTCCTCGTCGACGACGCGGGCCATGTGCGCGCCCTTGGCCTGGAGCACCGCGAGCGCGGTCTGCAGCGTGTCGGTCGGCCGCACGTTGGCGAAGGAGCGGATCCACTTGTCCTCCACCACCCGGGCGCGGCCGTGAGGATCGGTCTCGAGGACGTCCTTGATGTGCAGGTAGCCGACCAGCACGTCGTCGTCGGAGACCACCGGAAAGCGCGAGTAGCCGGTCTCGGCGCACACCTTCTCGACCTCGCCGACGCGGGCTCCGCGGCGTACGGTCTGGAGGTCGCCCATCGGAAGCAGCACCGACGACACCGGGCGCGAAGTGAAGCCGAGGGCGCCGGAGAGGCGTTCGTACTCACCCTCCTCCAGCATCCCCTCCTCCCGGGACTCGTCGACCAGCGCCTCGACCTCCTCGCGTGTGAACGTCGACGCCACGGCGCTGGCGGGCTCCAGCCTCAGGAGTCGTACGACGCCATCGGCGGTGCCGTTGAGCGCGATCACCGCCGGCTTGAGGATCGTCACGAAGGCCATCATCGGGGGCCCCAGCACGAGGGCCGCTCGCTCAGGACCGGCGAGCGCGATGTTCTTCGGCACCATCTCGCCGAGCACCACGTGCAGGTAGACCACGATCGCCAGTGCGACCGCGAACGACACCGGGTGGAGCAGGCTCTCGGGCACGTTGACCGCGTCGAACACGGGCTCGAGCACGTGCGCAAGCGCCGGCTCGGCGATCGCGCCGAGCGCCAGCGACGCGACCGTGATCCCGAGCTGGACGGCCGCCATCACCTGGGAGACGTTGTCCATCGCGCGCAGCGTGGTGCGCGCTATGCGCGAGCCGGCCCTCGCCTTCGGCTCGATCCTGGTACGACGCGCCGACACGAGCGCGAACTCGCCGCCGACGAAGAACGCGTTGGTCAGCAGCAGGAGGACGCCCACGAGCATCGCGGCCTGGGTGCTCATGGCTGTTCACCGGCTTCGGGCTGGACCGACGGGCTGTCTACCCGGCGGATCGTGAGCCGGTCGACACGGAGGCCGTCCATACGCACGACGCGCAGCTGGGCGAACTCCTGCACCGGGTCCTCGTCGTCGTCCTCGGGGATCACGACCGGCAGCGGCACGTCGGCCTGGTCACCCCGCTCGGGGATCCGGCCGAGCGCCCGCACCAGCAGACCGGCAACGGTGTCGTAGTCCTCGTGCTCGGGCAGTGCCAGCCCGGTCGCGTCGCGCACCTCGTCGGGCCGGAGCAGCCCGGACACGATCCAGCTGCCGTCCGGACGCTGCCGCAGCCGGGAGCCGTAGCGGTCGTGCTCGTCGGCGATGTCGCCCACGATCTCCTCGACCACGTCCTCGAGCGTGACCACGCCGGCCGTGCCGCCGTACTCGTCGGAGACGATCGCCAGCTGGAACCCCTCCGCCCGCAACTGTTGCAGGAGCGGATCGAGACGCAGCGACTCGGGCACGACGGTGGCGTCGACCATGATCTCGCGCACCTGTGTCGACGCGCGCTCGGAGCGGGGGACCGCCACCGCCTGCTTGACGTGCACCGAGCCGACGATGTGGTCGGTGGATCCCTTGATCACGGGGAACTTGGAGTAGCCGGTCGCCGAGCTCAGCTCGATCACCTCGGAGACCGGGTCGCCGGTGTCGACGCAGGCCATCCGCACGCGCGGCGTCATGATCTCGCCCGCCGTACGCGGGCCGAAGGCGACCGACCGCTGGACCAGGTGGGCGGTCTCGCTGTCGAGCTTGCCCTCCGACGCCGAGCGCCCGGCCAGCGAGGCCAGCTCGTCGGACGACCGTGCGGAGCGGAGCTCCTCCTGCGGCTCGATGCCCAGCGCCCGCACCACAGCGTTGGCGGAGCCGTTGAGCACCTTGATCGGCAGCTTCATCGCGGTCGTGAACCCGCGTTGGAAGCGCTGGGTGGCGCGCGCGGTCGCCAGCGGGCTGGCCAGCGCGATCTTCTTCGGCACGAGCTCGCCGAACAGCATCGTCGCGATCGTAGCGAGGGTCAGGCCGATCGCCACCGCGATGCCGGGCACCCACGCCTCGGGGATGCCGGTGCTCTCGAGCGGCCCGTCGATCAGCTGCGCGATCGCGGGCTCGGCGAGGAACCCGATGATCAGGTTGGTCACGGTGACCCCGACCTGGGCCCCGGAGAGCTGCGTCGACAGGGTCTTGAGCGCGATCCGGACGCCCGCGGCGGAGCGGTCGCCCTCGGCCACGGCCCGCTCGACTGCCGCCCGGTCGACGGTCACGAGGGAGTACTCGGCGGCACCGAAGACCCCGCACGTGAGCATCAGGGCGATCGACACGCCCAGCAACACCCAGTCCATGCCCGCCATTGTTGCCGACCTGCGCGACTCGCCGGACCGTCGGTGTCCTGTGGGAGCGTTGTGCACCTCGGGATCCGGGAACCATCCGGTCCTGCCTCTGCGTTGACAGGACACACGCTCGGGGCACCGTACGACGACGGAGGTGGGTCTGAGTGATGCGCTTCTCGGCCACCGGCCGCACGCACGTCGGACTCGTGCGCACGGGCAACGAGGACTCCGGCTTCGCCGGGCCGACCCTGATGCTCGTCGCTGACGGTGTCGGCGGCAGTGCCGCGGGCGAGGTCGCCTCGGCGACGACCGCCTACGTCGTCTCCGCCTCAGCCCTGGCGCGGGTCGGTCTGCGGCCGGCCGGCGTGCTGGGCCGCGCCGTCGCCGAGAGCCAGCGCCAGGTGCGCCAGGGGGTGCGGCGCGACCCGGCGCTCCGCGGCATGTCGACCACCCTGACCGCGCTGCTCACCGACGGCCAGCGCTTCGCGCTCGCGCACGTCGGCGACTCGCGAGCCTACCTGTTCCGAGACGGCGGGCTCAGCCGGCTGAGCAGCGACCACACCTGGGTGCAGATGATGCGCGACGAGGGCCGGATGACCGAGGCCGAGGCGATGGTTCACCCGTGGCGCAACGTCGTGCTACGCACGATCAACGCCGACGACCCCTCCGACGCCGACGTGATGCCGGTGGCGCTCCGCCTCGGCGACCGGGTGCTCCTGTGCAGCGACGGCCTCACCGACCAGGTCAGCGAGGGGTGGATCGAGCAGGTCCTGCTCACCCACCCCGACGACAAGGCGGTCGACCTGCTGCTCGACGCGGCGCTCGCCGCCGGCGGGCGCGACAACATCACCTGTGTCCTCGGCACCGTCGTCGACGGCCTGGCCGTCGTGGCCGACGGCCTGCTGCTCGGCGCCGTACGCGACCCGGCCAACATCGTCGACCCGGCTGCGGTGCACCACATCGCCTCGGCGTGACCGGGCCAGGTCTCGATTCCTCGAGCGTCGCGGGTCCGGCTCCACCGCGCATCTCCGCCCATGCAGCAGTTGCGAGAACCTGGCGCAGCAGGTCGGGTTTCGCAGTCAGCCCAAGGTCGTCTCTTCGACGGAGCCCGAGGGAGCCAGATCTGGAAGGCGCCTCATTCGGAACGAGTTCAGCAGCCCGATCAGACTGGCGAGGACGGACACGAGTAGCGCCACCTGGAGCGAGACGTCTCTAGCGTGGGTGTTGATCCGGAGGATCTCGTCCTGCACGGCCTGAGGTTCCTCGGTGAGCAACGCGTTGAGCTGGGTATCGCTCATCACCTGGGCGTCGTCCTCCAGCGTCTGGGCGATCTGCTCCTGCTGGGCGGCGGGGATCACCGTGCTGGACTCGGTCATCTGGTTGAAGCTCAGGGAGAGGGCAGCCAGCATCAGGCCGCCTGCGACCGCCAGCCCGAAGGACAGTCCGAACGACCCTGCGGCCGAGTTCACGCCTGCAGCCTCGCTGACCCGCTCCTCCTCGATCGGTGCCAAGGTGTAGTTGTTGAGCTGGGACACCAGCAGGCCCAACCCCGAACCCGCAATGAGCAGCGGGCCGACGAGCCACCAACCGAAGTCGGCGCGAGGAACCAGCGGAATGATCACGGCCATCCCGGTAGACGTCAGCACGAACCCCGCACCAACGATGCTGCTCGATCGACGGTTCCCGGACCTTCGCCCGGCCAGCAGAGCCACTGCGAACATGCTCAGCGACAACGGAGCCAGGGAGAGCCCGGCTTCCATCGCGTTGTACTCGAGCGTCATCTGCAAGAAGATCGGGAGCACGATCATCGCGCCGCCGAGCGTGATCTGCTGCATCATCTGCTCGACGATGCCGATCCTGAAGTGCGGGAAACGGAACAGGTCCGGGTCGAGCAGCGTGGGCTTGCCCTGACGCTTGCGCCGCAACAGCCAGTACGCCAGGGCGACCAGCCCGAGGACGCCGATCGCGATCAGGGCTCCCACCGCCTCGCCCCCCTCCTGCCAGACCAGGATGCCCAGGACGACCCCCCCCATACCGGCAACCGAGAGAAGCGCACCCACAACATCGACCTGGCGAGGTCCCATGTAGGGGACCTCGCGAACGAGACGGATGTTGGCGAGGACCACCGCGATCACGACGACCTCGAGCAGGAAGCCGACCCGCCACGACAGGAACGTCGTGACGAAACCACCCAGGAGCGGTCCGACCGCGGCGGCAATGGCCGCTGCGGCCCCGACCAGCGCATAGGTCTTCTTGCGGGCCGCGCCATCGAAGTTCCCGTGGATGAGCGACTGCATGGCCGGCAACAGCAACGATGCCCCCAACCCGCCGAGGATCGCCCAGAAGATGATGATGGTGCTCAGGTTCTGAGCCAGCGTCATCGCCAGAGCGCCGATCGCGTATGCGAGGAGGCCCAGGACGTACGCCCGCTTGCGCCCGATCAGGTCACCAACCTTGCTGCTGATCAGGATGAACGCGGCGGAGACCAGAGCCTCCAGCGCGATCGCCGACTGGACGCCGCTCACTGTCGTGTCGAGATCCTTGACCACCGCCGAGATCGAGACGTTCATCAGCGACGTGTCGACGACCAGCACGAACATCGCCGCTGCCAAGAGCAGGGCCAATCGGGGGCTCTGAGGACTCTCCGACTGAGCGCCAGCACTCGCGGCGTCGCTCATGGGCACCTCCACGCCCTCAGCCTGACGTGCGCGGAGCGTCTCAGCCTCCCCCGCCGGGGGTGAGCGGGTCGCCGGCCCCTGGTCGACAAGGCTGTGCTCCCATGCCCGGTCCAGACCGAACGGGGACGGGTTGGAGACATCGGCTGGCGTTGGGCCCCGTCGTACCCCACAATGGACCTCACAAGTACACATCCGTCACACGTGACCGCGTGGCATCTCCGTTCGAGACCGCTGGGGAAGGCGTTCCTCGACGCCGGGAGACAAACAGGAGGTCACCGTGACGCGTTCTGCGACCCGTGGAGTCATGTACGTCCACTCGGCGCCGTCTGCGCTGTGCCCGCACGTGGAGTGGGCGGTCGGCGGCGTGCTCGGCATGTCCGTCAGCTTCGACTGGACGGTGCAGCCGGCGCAGGCGTCCTCCCATCGCACGGAGTACTCATGGGTGGGCGAGGGCGGGACCGCGTCCGCGATCGCCTCCGCGCTGCGCGGCTGGAACCACCTGAGGTTCGAGATCACCGAGGAGCCGACTACCGGCACCGAAGGTGCGCGCTTCTCCTACACGCCCACCCTCGGCATCTTCCACGCTGTGACCGGCATTCACGGCGACATCATGATCCCCGAGGACCGGCTGAAGGCCGCCGTCGTGAAGGCCGCGCTCGGCGATACCACGCTGCTGCTGGAGATCGACAAGCTCCTCGGGAAGCCGTGGGACGACGAGCTGGAGACGTTCCGGCACGCCGGTGACGGTGCGGCGGTCCGCTGGCTGCACCAGGTCGTCTGAGCATCTCCCGGGACGAACCGGTCCAGACGCCTGGTCACGGTTCGGACAACGCGTGAACACATCGGCATCCGGCGGCCGAAGATGTGCTCGTGCGTTCACAGATGGCGCCCCTGCTGGCGGCTGCCGTCGCCTTCGTACTCGGCTTCGCGCTGATCAGCGCGGATGCCTCCTCGAGCGACCCGCTTGCCGGTCCCGGTCGTGCGCTGGCCGGGGCCCACGACGACACGACCAGTCCGTTCAACCTGGTCGACGTCCCCGCCCTGATCCGGCACCGGTACGACGGCCACGCGCTGCGTCGTACCCGCGTCCTCGAGCGGACGGCCACCACTGAGCGCTGGGCGATCACCTACCGCGGCGACGGTTTGCGCCTGACCGGCACCCTGGCCCTGCCGCGAACTCCGGGGAGGCACCCGCTCGTCGTCGCCCTGCACGGCTGGATCCCGATCGACCGCTACGTGCGCGGTGCGGGCCTCCGCCGGGAGGAGTCGCGCCTGCTCGCGCAGGGGTTCGCGGTTCTGCACCCGGACTACCGCAACTTCGCCGGCTCGGATCGTGAGACCGGGGGGGCCGTTGCGCACCCGATCGGCTACCCGGCGGACGTCCTGAACGCCGTCGTCGCCCTGCGCCGTGCGCGTGTGCCCGGCGTGGACACCACGCGCGTCGCCCTGCTCGGCCGTTCCATGGGCGGCGGGGTGGCGATGCAGGTGGCGGCGGCGCGTCCCTCGTGGTTCAGCGCGGTGGTCCTGTACTCCCCGATCGCGGCCGACGCCACCGCCGACTACAACCGATGGGTAGCCGGCAACCCGGCCCTCCGAGACCGGGTGCGGCGGGCGTATGGCACGCCCGCGACCCGCCCGGACCTGTGGCGACGCGCCAGCGTCGCGAACTACCTGTCCCGGATCACGGCGCCGGTGCGGATCCACCACGGCACTGCCGACCCGATCTGCCCCGAGCAGTGGAGCGTCAACACGGCCGGGCTTCTCCGTTCGGCAGGTGTCGACGTGCGGCTCCGGACGTACGCCGGCGAGCCGCACCGCTTCCTGCGCCAGTGGCCGGTGTTCATGGCCCGCGCCTCCCGCTTCCTCTCCGTTGAGTTGGCCCTCCGACACCGTTGAGTCGTCCCTCCGGCACCGTTGAGTTGGCCCTCTGACACCGTTGAGTCTTCCCTCCGGCACCGTTGAGCTGGCCCTCCGGCACGCGGGGGTACGGGAAGCCAACCTCGACGGGGCGCGAGGCCCTGCTCAACGGGGCGCGAGGCCCTGCTCAACGGGCCGCGAGGCCCTGCTCAACGGGGCGCGAGGCCCTGCTCAACGGGGCGCGAGGCCCTGCTCAACGGGGCGCGAGGCCCTGCTCAACGGGGCGCGAGGCCCT
>Ga0207648_10003185_pt1 | contig 17290 bp, 12 predicted proteins | sample KBSMisM32_FD_184310 | JGI IMG/M metagenome (GOLD analysis project Ga0207648, IMG submission 184310) | Miscanthus rhizosphere microbial communities from Kellogg Biological Station, Michigan, USA - KBS Miscanthus M3-2 (SPAdes) (version 2) | ecosystem: Host-associated > Plants > Roots >...
TGCGCGCGTGATTCTTTATAGACTGCGAGGTGCCGTTAGCCATGCCGCATTGTAGCGTCCCCCCGCCTTCGCCAAGGCTTCGGCGGGGCAAGCCGGCAACTGGAAACTGGAAACTGGAAACGGGTCAGCGCGGCGGGAGCACCGCGGCGACCGCCGCCGCGAGCGTCTCGGGAACGATCGGCTTGGTGATGTGCATGCGGAAGCCGGCGGCCAGCGCACGGCGCTTGTCCTGTGGGCGGCCGTAGGCGGTGACGGCAATCGCCGGGATGTGGCCGCCGCGCGACGGCCCGCGGCTGCTCAACTGCTCCATCAGCCGGTAGCCGTCCTCCTCGGGCAGGCCGATGTCGGAGACGATGACGTGCGGCGGCTCGCCGCGCGCCAGCGCCGCGTCGAGCGCGGCCAGCGCCTCGCGCGACGAGGAGGCGTCGGTGACCTTGATCCCGTGCTGCTGCAGCGCGGCGGCGACGATCTCCCGCGCTTCCTCCTGGTCCTCGACGAGCAGGACGTGCACGCCGGCGAGCGACTCGATCGAGCCCGCCTCGTGCAGCTCCTGCTCATCCTCCATGGACAACTCGGTGCGCGCCGGGAACGTCACGACGAAGCGCGAGCCGACGTTCAGCCGGCTGGTGACGCTGACCTCTCCCCCGTGCAGCTCGACGAGCTGCCGCACCAGAGAGAGGCCCAGGCCGAGGCCGCCGTGGCGGCGGCTCGACGAGGAGTCGGCCTGGCGGAAGCGCTCGAAAATCTGCGGCAGGAACTCCGGCGTGATCCCGCGCCCGGTGTCTTCCACCGACAGCGTGAGAACCGCGTTCTGACGCGTGATCCCGACGGTGACGCGGCCGCCGCTCTCGGTGAACTTGATCGCGTTCGAGAGCAGGTTCCAGACGATCTGCTGCAGACGATCGGCGTCCCCCATCATCCATGGGCTGTCGCTCCCGAGCGCGGTGAGAATCGACACCCCCTTGGCCGACGCCGTCGGCATGACCACGTCGATCGCCGTCAGGGCGATCGCCGTCAGGTCGATCGGCTGCATGTCGAGCCGCAGCTTGCCGCTCATGATCCGCGCCATGTCGAGCATGTCGTCGATGAGGCGGGTCTGGGCGACGGCGTTGCGATCGATCACCTGCAGCGCGCGGTTCAGCATCGCCGCGTCCACCTGCCGCGCCAGCAGGATCTTGGTCCAGCCGACGACGGCGTTGAGCGGCGTGCGGATCTCGTGCGACAGCGTCGCCAGGAACTCGTCCTTCACGCGGACCGCTTCTTCGGCCAGCGCGCGCGCGGTCTCGGACGCCTCGATCTGGCTGCGCAGCTCGCGCTCGCTGGCGACGCGATCCGACACGTCTTCGACGACGGTCACGGTGCCGACGATCGAGTCGCCGATCGACAGCGGCGCGATGCGCGCGGTCTGCGCCGGCTCGGGCCCGCCGTCGCGTCCCGGAATCAGGTACTTGTGGAAGCGATGGGCGAGCACGCGAGATTCGCCGGCGAGCGCGGCGCGATAGTGCCCGTCCAGGCCGCGCCGGGCGAGCTGCGGCACGATGCCGAGCAGCGGCTGGCCGATGGCGTCGCTGGAGGCAATCCCGGTGTGATGCTCCATCCACCGGTTCCACGTGCGCACCACCAGCGCGACGTCGGTCGTGAACACGCCCTGCGCCGCGACCTCGTCCAGCCAGCGCAGCAGCGCGCCGCTGGCATCGCCGGGGCCGACCGCCTGCGGATCGGTCACAGCCTCCCGGCCTCGTTTTCCCACGCTTCGACGGCGCGGATCAATCGATCCAGGGAGGCCACGCTGAGCACGATGACGAGGTAGCCGCGCACCTCGGCGTCGCGCAGGCGGAAGCCGGCGTGCACGACCAGTGCGTAGCGCAACCCTTCGCGGTTGACGAGCAGCGACTGCATCACCGCGTTCAGGGTGTCGAGGTTGAGATGCGGCACCGAGAAGGAGACCTGCACCTGGAGGATGTTGCCGAAGGTGCCGAGGCAGGCGTTGAGCAGGATGTTGCCGACCTCGGTCAGGACTTCGCGCCCCGAGGCGTCGATCGGCAGCGGCAGCGGCGGCTCGTTGGTCAGCAGCTCCTTGAGCATGCCGGCCGCCTTGAAGTCCAGCACCAGCAGCGCGTCGCCGCCGACCGGACCGGAGAAGATCTGGTGCACCGTCGCCACCTGATCGTCGACGAACGCCCGCAGCGCAACCTTCAGCTCGTGGATCGGGTGAATCGAGACGTGCGGCACCTCGAGCAGCACGCGGTGGCCGGTCAGCTCGGACAACGACGCGGCGGCGCGGCCGAACCCGATGTTCAGCAGCTCAATCAGCGCGTCGTGCTGGACCGGCGTCAGCTCCATGGCGTGCTCCCGGTCATCACCTGTTGCAGCACTGCGACCACGTGCGCCGGCTGCGCCGGCTTGTTGATGAACCCGGACGCGCCGGCCTCCTTCACCATCTCGCGGGACGAGGTCTGGATGTCGGCCGTCATCACAATCACGCGCACGGCGGGATCCAGCTCGCGCAGCTTGGCCAGCACCTCCAGTCCGTACATCCCCTTCATCACCAGATCGAGCATGACGATGTCGGGCTTCTCCACGGCGAATTGCTCCAGAGCCGAGAGGCCGTCATCCGCCTCGACCACGGTGTAGCCCGCGTTCTCGAGCACGCGGCGGGTGCTGCGTCGTGCCAGGCCCGAGTCATCCACGAGCAGCACCTTGAGGCTCATATTTTCTCCATGATTGCTTCGGCGAGCCGCTCGAGCGGAACACTTGCGTCGCTCAGACCCGCCTCAACCACAGATCGTGGCATGCCGTAGACTACGCAGCTTTCTTCGGCCTCGGTAAGAATACAACCGCCGCGCGCTTTAATCCACGCGGACCCTTCCTGGCCGTCATTGCCCATGCCGGTCATGACCACGCCGAGCACGCGCGCGCCGTAGACCTCGGCTGCTGAATGAAAAAGCACGTCGACCGCCGGGCGGTGCAGGGTGTCGAGCGGACGCACGTCGAGGTGCGTGACGACACGGCCGCCGTCCTTGCGGAACGTGAGGTGGCGTCCGGCCGGAGCGAGAAAGACGGTGCCCGCCTCGACGACTTGCCCTTCGCCGGCCTCGATGACCCGGAGCGGCGACAGCTCGTTGAGCTTCTGCGCGTACATCTCGGTGTAGCCGAGCGGCATGTGCATCACCATCGCCACCGGCACCGGGCAGTCGGCCGGCAGTTGCGGCACCAGCACCTTGAGCCCTTGCGGCCCGCCGGTCGAAATGCCGATGACGACGACGTCGATCGGCCCGCGCGCGGCTCGCCGCACCGCCGGCTCTGCCGGCAGCGGTGCGCGCGCGACGACGCTGCGGCGCGGCGACCGCGCCGCCGCCTTGACCTTGTCGATCAGCTCGTCGGCCATGTCCATCAGCCGCTCCGTCGCCAGCGCCGTCGGCTTCTGCACGAAGTCGATCGCCCCGGCGTCGAGCGCGGCCAGCACCTGCTCCCCCGACTCGGCGGCAATGCTGATGATGATGATGGGGATGGGACGCCGCGCCATCTGCGCGCGCACGAACGACACGCCGTCCATCACCGGCATGTTCAGGTCGCAGGTCACGACGTCGGGCCGCAGCTCCTGCACCAGGCCCAGCGCTTCTTCGCCGTCCCGCGCGGCGCCGACGACCTCGATGAAGGGGCTCCGCCCCAGCATCTGCGACACGACCTTGCGGACGTACGCCGAGTCGTCGACGACCAGTACTCGGACGATCTCAGGCATCCGTCTCCTTTTTGCACGCCTGCGCGGTCTTGACGTAGACGAACGCGCCGGCGATTTCTTCCAGCTCGAACGCCGTAGTGACGCGGAGCAGCGACTCGGCCGCGGCGACGCACAGGTAGGCCGGGCACGGCATCAGCCGCGCGAACTGCTCCACCACCTGCCGCACTCCGGCCTCCGAGAAATAGATGAACAGGTTCCGGCAGAAGATGATCGGCACGCGCGCGCGCGCCGCGACGTCTCCTTCGCACAGCACGTTGACCACGCTCCACGAGGTGACGCGGGCGTGGATCGTGGGATCGACGATCCACCCGTCCTGGTCCTGGGTGAAGTAGCGCTGCCGCAGGTGCACCGGCAGGCTGCGAAACGATCGTTCGCGATACCTCCCCGCCCGCGCCCTGGCGATCGCCGCGGGGCTGGCGTCGCTGGCGTGGATCTCGATCGCCGCGCGATCGAACCAGCCGGCGTCCTGGAGCATCATCGCGAGCGTGAGCGGCTCCTCACCGGTCGAGCACGGCACGCTCCAGATGCGAATCGGCGCCGCCGGCTGCTGGCGGACCAGCGCCGGCACGACGACGTCGACGATGGCGCGCAGCTGGTCGGGCTCGCGCCAGAAGTAGGTCTCGGGCACGGCCAGCGCGTCCATGACGCGGGCCCATTCGCCCCCCGCGTCGGCGTCGTACTTGAGCAGGTAGTAGTAGTCGAGGAACGAGGCGAAGCCGCGCTCGACGACCAGCGGCGCGACGCGATCGGCGAGGTTCTCCAGCCGCCCGGCATCGTAGTACAGCCCCGTGCGCTCGTGGATCAGTTCGCGTAGCAGCGGCACGGCGGCCATCGAGAAGCCGAGGTTTCCTGACTGCGAGGCCATCGCGGTCACCGATCCCTGTCCCCGGTCTCGGAACCGGCCTCGAACGCGGGCTCCTGCCGTGAGAGCGCGTCAGCCGCGGCGCGACGGACGGCGCGCGAGTCGTCGTCGCGCGCGAGCTGCGCGAAGACGCGCGCCAGCCCGCGGACGCCGAGGCTGTCGAGCACGGTCACCGCCGCCTCGCGCACGCGCGGCTCGGGATCGTCCAGCGCGGAGCGGATGGCGGTCGACGCATCGGGATGCCGCATCCGCCCCAGCGCGGCGATGGTGGCGCAGCGGACGTCGGGCTGCGCGTGCGACAGGCCGGAGGCGACGCTGGCAATGCGGGCGTTGGGCAGGCCGCCGAGCGCGCCGACCACCCCTTCGCGGCGCGCCGCGTCGGCGGTCAACCCGACGAGCGCGCGGACGGCGGCGTCGCCGGCCTCCCCGGCGCGCCGCCCGATCTCGGCGAGCGCGTCCGAGGCCGCGGCGCTGACGGCGGCGTCAGCGTCACCGCCGGCGGTCCACGCCAGCGCCTCGACGGCGTCGACGGTCGCCTGCGCGCGGAGCCCGGCGACCGCCGCGGCCCGGCGTTCCGCGTCGGCGGCGCGCAGCGCGGCGATGAGCGTCGAGGCCGCCCGCCCGTCGGTCACCCGTCCGAGCCCGCGCAGCGCCGCAGCCGCGAGATCGGCCCGCTCCTCCTGCGCGATCGGCAGCAGCACGTCGGCGGCCCCGGGGGCGTCGGCCGCGCCGATTGCCTCGAGCGCGGCGATGCGCACGTGCGTGGCCTGATCCCCCTGCGCCGTCGCGGCGAGGATGTCGAGCGACGCGGCGTCGCGCAGCGCGCCGAGCGAGCGCGCGGCGTAATAGCGGACCCACGGATCGGCGTCCCGCAGCGCCGCGGCCAGCAGCGGCCGCGCCGCGCGAGCGTCGACCTGGGCGAGCGCCTGGGCCGCGGCGGCGCGGACCTTCGGCGTGTCGCCGTTGAGCGCCGCCGCCAGCGCCGGCAGCGCCCGCGCGTCCTCGAAGTACGGGAGGTGCTCGATCGCAGTGCGGCGGACGCGCTCCTCCGGATCGCTGCAGCAGGCGATCGCCGCGTCGACCGAGTCGCGGTAGCCGAAATAGCCGGCGATGCGCAGCGCCGATTCGCGCAGCACCGGGTCGGGGTCGGCGAGGAACGCACGCACGCGCGCCGCCATCTCCGGATGCCCGATCGAGTTCAGGGCGCCAATCGCCGCCTGCCGCACCGTCGCATCGTCGTCGGCGAGGAGCGGCAGCAGCGCCTGGTAGGCCGCGGGGTCGCCGATCGAGCCGAGCGCCGCCGCGACGGCGATGACCGTGTCGCGATCGGCGTCGAGCAGCCGCGTCAGCGGCGCCGTGGCCCGCCGATCGCCGAGGCGTCCGAGCGCGACGACCGCCGCGGCGCGCGTCTCGGCGTCGGGTGTGTCGAGCTGCTCGAGGAGCTGCGAGACGATCCCGGCGTCCTGCCGGACGATCGCCTCGACCACGTCGGCGCGGATCTCGGCGTGGCCGAGCAGCCGCGTCAGCGCCCGCTCGACGGCCGGCCCGCGCAGCCACGCCAGCACGATCACCAGCGGCCGCAGATCCGCGGTGGCGGCCTGCGCCACCGCGTCGATCAGGCGCTGCGACCCCGCGGGGCTGATGGCGGCGTGGAATTCGTCGGTGATGTAGGCGCCGCCGCCGTAGTGGCGCTCGTAGCGATCGTGCAGCCGCGCCAGCGCGCGCGCGATCGACAAGGCGCCGCCGCCGGAGTTGAGCAGGACGACCAGCGGACGGACGACGTCGGCGCCGCCCAGCTCGGCGAGCGCGTCGGCCACCGCGTCGCCGATGTCGCGGCGCTCGAGCAGCGGCACCAGGCGAGGCGCGATCCGGCTGTCGTTGATCTGCGCCAGCGCGTCGATGGCGGGGAAGGCGAGGAAGAAATCCTCGCGCTCGGCGATCCCGCTCAGCGCCTCGGCCGCGTCGGCGGCGCGCAGCCGTCCCAGCGCCTCGATCGCGTGAAAGCGGACGTTGACGTCGGGGTCTTCCAGCGCGGCGATGAGCGGCGCCGCGGCGGCCGGATGCCGCTGCTCGCCGAGCGCCAGTGCCGCCTGGATGCGCAGATCGTTGTCGCCGTCCTGCAGCAGTTCGGCGAGCGGCCCGGTGACGTCGACGTCGGAGGTCGCGAGCAGCTGCAGCGCGCTGCTCAGGACGTTGAAGTCGCGATGCTCTTCGCGGAGCGCGGTGAGGAGCGAGGCGAGCATGTCGCGGTGGGCGTGCCGCGAGAGGCCGTCCACCGCGGCGCGGCGCACCCGCCAGTCCTCGGCGCGCAGCGCCGCGGTAAAGGCCTGCGGCTGCTCCACCGCCTCGGCCGCCGCGATCCGCTGCGCCGCGTCCTCGCGCACCTTCGGGTCCGCGCTGCGCAGGTCCGCCGCCAGCGCGCGCTCCGCGTCGAGCCGCGCCGTGACGTCCTCGATCGTGACCATGATGCCGACGACGTGGTCGGCGTCGCGCAGCGGCCCGAGCGTGACCCGCTGCTGCATGCAATCGAAATTGGCAGAGCCCTCGATGGGCGGGCAGGGGATCAGGAACCGGTGCAGCGCCGGCGCCAGCACCTGGACCTCGCCGGTCGCGAGCACCTGCTCGAAGCGCGGCAGCAGGCCGCGCTCGCGGACCGCGGGCACGACGTCGGCGAGCGGCCGCCCCCTGGCCTGGTCGGCGGTGATGCCGGTGCACGACGCCAGCCAGCCGTCCCACGTACGGATCGTCAGCGCGGCATCGACCGTGAGGATGCCGAGCTGCACGGCGCCGCCGCTCAATGAGCCGACTTCTTCGCCAGGTCGGTGACGCCGGTCAATGCTTCCGCCCTGCGCAGCAGTTCGGCGGTGGTCGCCCTGGTCTGTTTCGCGCCGCTCGCGTTGCGCTCGGCAATACGCCGCAGCTCGCCCAGCTCGGTGAGGATGCCGCCGGCCGCCGTGCTGTGCTCGCGGTTGGCGTGGGTGATCATCTTGATCTGCCGGGCGGTGTTGGCCGCCGCGGTGGTCATGTCCTTCATGGCGCGCGCCTGCTCCTTCAAGGCCCGCGCCGCCTGATCGGCCTGCTGGCGCATCGACTCGCCGTTGCGCGTGATGTCGACAGCGGCGGTGCTCTGCTCGCGCATCGCCCCCGAGACCTGCGCGATCATCCGCGACAGCCCTTCGGCCGCGCGCGCCACTTCGTCGGCCGCCACCGCCTGCGCCCCCAGCGACTTGGTCGTGCTCATCGCGCCGCGGCGCATCGAGTCGGCGGCCTGCGCGATCTCGCCGGCGCTCTTGGCCTGCTCGCCGGTCGCCTTGCGCACCTGCACCGCCAGCCTGGTGGTGCCCTGCGCCGCCTTGATGATGTCGCGCGAGGCGCGCCCCTGCTCGGCCACCGCCTTCGAGACCTCCTGCGCGATCTTGCGCATGTGCTGCGTCGCCTGGACGATGGTCGCGGCGCCGCTGGCCTGGTCCGCCGTCGACGCGGCGATGACCTTGACCTGCTCGCTGGTCGAGTTGATCGCGGCGACGACGGTGCGGCCGGCGGTCTTCTGTTCCTCGGTGGCGGCGGCAATCTGCGACACCAGCGTCGCGGTGTCGGACACCCCGGTGAGAATCTTGCGCAGCGCCACCGCCCCCGTCTCGGCGAGGGTGTTGCTCTCGTCGGCGACGCGCAGGCCGTCGTTGGTCGCGGCGGTCGCGTCCTGCGCCACTTCCTGCAGCGCCTTGATGATCGCGGCGATGTCGGCGGTGGCCTTGGCCGAGCGGTCGGCGAGGTTGCGGATCTCTTCGGCCACGACCGCGAAGCCGCGGCCGGCGTCGCCGGCGCGCGCCGCCTCGATCGAGGCGTTCAGCGACAGCAGGTTGGTCCGCTCGGCGATCAGGTTGATGGTGTCGACGATGGTGGTGATGTCGCCGGTGCGCTTGCCCATCTCGCGCATGACCGACGCCGACTGGGCGATCGACTCGCGCATGCGGGTGATCCCCTGGATCGATCGCTGCACGGTGCCGCCCCCCTCTTCCGCGTCGCGCGCGACGCGCCGCGTGACCTCGTCGGCCTGGCGGGCCAGCTGCGAGACGGCGGCGATCGAGCGCTCCATCTGCGTGGCGCTGGTCGCCGCGTCGCGCGAGACCTCGGTGATGCGCGCGCCGCTCTGCGCCACCGCCTGGTTGGTGCGCGACATCTCCTCGATCGAGGCGGAGTTCTCCTCGACCGCGGTGGCCAGCCGCTCGGTCATGGCCCCGACTTCCTCGATCGACGCCGCCATCTCGTTGATCGACGAGGAGGTCTCTTCGGCCGACGCCGCCATGTCGTCGGCATTGCTGGTGACGCCGCGGATCGACTGGGTCATCTCTTCGATCGCCGCCGCGGTCTCGTTGACCGAGGCGGTGAGCGTCTCGGTGTCACGCGAGACCCCCTTCATCGACGTCGAGATCGACGCAATCGAGCTGGTCACCTGCTGGGCCGAGACCGACATCTCCTGCGTGGTGGCGGTCACCTGCTGGATCGAGGCCGCCGTCTCCGTGATCGAGGCGGCGCTCGACGCGGTCGACGCCGCCAGGCTGCCGGTGTTGGCCGTCACCTGCTCGACCGAGGCGGCCATCTCGTTCACCGACGACGCCAGCTCCTCGGCCGAAATCGCCACCGAGTCCGCCTGCCCCGCCGTTTCCTTCAGCGAGGTGGCCAGCTCGTTGACGCCGCCGAGCGAGCGGTCCAGCGCCTGGATCTGGATCTCGGCCCCCTGCGACACCTCCTCGGTGATGCGCGCGATCGCGCTCGCGGCGCCGGCCACCTGCTCGGCCTGCGAGACGACGAGCTGCGTATCGAACGAAGGAGCAACGCGTGACGGGCGGCCGTTCGCTTTGCGGATTGCCATGGCTTCCTCTTTATGTCTGCGCTTCCAGCGCGGGATCGGTAAAGGTCAGTACTTCGGTCAGGTTGAGCACGAGCACCAGCCGATCGCCGATGTTGGCGACCCCTTCGAGGTACCTGCCGCTCAGGCCGCTGAGCATCGCCGACGGCGGCTGGATCGCCGCGGCGTCGATGGCGACGAATTCGCGCGCCGAGTCGACGACCAGCCCGACGGTGCGGCCTCCGGCGGTGGCGACGAGCAGGCGGCTCGAGAGGCCCAGCGGCGCCCGCTCGAACCCGAAGCGCGCCCGCAGGTTCAGCGCCGGCACCACTTCGCCGCGTGAGAAGACGACGCCGTCGACGAAGTGCGCCGCGTTGGGCACCGGCGTGACGTGGTCGATCAGCTCGACGTGCGCCACCTGCGTGCTGCGCAGCCCATAGGTCGTCCCCGCGACGGTGAAGAGGATGAACGGCTCGGTCATCGGGCGCCTCCCGCGGCCACCGGGTCGCCGCGGTAGCGGCCCAGCGCCGGCAGGTCGAGAATCAGGACCACCCGTCCGTCGCCCAGGTCGGTCGCCCCGGCGATCCCTTCGACGTCGATCAGGTCGTCGGCCATGCGGCGGACGACGATCTCGCGCTGGCCCGAGATGCGATCGACCGCGATGCCGATGGCGTCGCGCCCGGTGCCGACGACGAACACGTGCAGCGCGCGGCGCGGCGCCGACGGCATGCCGAACAGGCGGCCGAGCCGCAGGATCGGCAGGGAGCCGCCGCGGAACGGCGCGATCTCGTGCTGCTCGACCCGGCGCAGCGCGGCCGGGTCCATCTCGACGACCTCCCGCACCTGCGCCTGCGGCACCGCGAACGTGCGATCGCCGACGTGCGCGATCAGCGCGTCGGTGATCGACAGCGTGAGCGGCAGCTCGATGAGGAACCGCGTCCCTTCGCCCGGCGCGGTGTCGAGCGAGATGGTGCCGTTCAGCTCTTCGACCGTCGCCTTGACCACCGCCATGCCGACGCCGCGGCCGCTCGCCCGGTCGGTCTCCTCGCGCGTGGAGAAGCCGGGCGCGCAGATGATGTCGAGCAGCGCGCGCGGGCCGAGCTCCCCTTCGGGGACCGGCACGCCGATGGCGCGGGCGCGCGCCGCCACCGCCGCCGGATCGATGCCGCGGCCGTCGTCGGCAATCTCGAGCAGCACCGATTCGCCGACGCTCGACGCCGACAGCGTCAGCGTGCCCTCTTCGGGCTTGCCCAGCGCCGCCCGCTCCGCCGCCGGCTCGAAGCCGTGGCTGACGGCGTTGCGCACGAGATGCAGCACCGGGTCCATCATCCGCTCGATCAGGTACTTGTCGATCTCGGTCTCCTGCCCGCGCAGCTCGAGGCGCACGCGCTTGTCGGTTTCGCGCGCGAGATCGCGCACCACGAACGGCATGCGGCGGAAGATCTCGCGCACCGGCACCAGCCGCACGCGGATCACCCCTTCCCGCAGGTCGCGCAGCTGCCGCTCGATCGTCTGGCTGTTCTCCTGCACCGTGCGCCATTCGACCGGCGGGACATGGCGCTCGACGCGGGCCAGCGCCGACTCGAGGCGGGCGCGGCTGATCACGAGGTCGCCGATCATGCGCATCAGCTCGTCGAGGCGCGCCATCTCGACGCGGACGACGTGAGATGTCCCGAGCCGCGCCGCGTCGCCGCCCTCGGGCGCCTCGGCGCCCGTCGCCTCGCTCGCGGGCGTCTCGGCCGCCGGCGGAGGCGCGGCAACCGTGGGGGCCGTGAGCCGCTCAGCCACGAGGCCGTCGGGCCGCCACGCGTCCAGCAATGCCGGCGTCAGATCGCCGGCGAACAGGAACTCGAACGCGATGCCCTCGGGCAGCACCCGCGGTGTGGCGTCGACGATCGTGCCCCGCTCGCGCAGCCTGGCGCGCACGTTGTCGACGTTGACGCCGCGCGCGACGCGCTCGGCCGACGGCGTGAACGTGACCCGCCACGACGCGACGGCCGCGGGCGCGGCAGGGGCGGCGGGGGGTGCCGCCGGGGCGGACGCCGCCGGCGTCACCGCGGCCAGTTCCTGCACCGACGGCTCGATCGACGGGCCCTTCCGGTTGTCGCGGCGGGCGGCGATCGTCGTCTCGAGCGCCTGCACGCCGGCGATCAGCGCGTCCACGCCGCGCTGCGACAGCACGACGTCCTTCTGGCGCAGCGCGCGCAGGTAGCTTTCCATCTGGTGCGCGAGCATCTCCGCCTCGCGCAGCTCCACCATCCCCGAGATGCCCTTGATCGAATGGAAGCTGCGGAACAGCTCCTCGAGCAGCGCCGGGCGCACCGCCGCGGCGCCGACGCCGCGCTCGAGCTCGAGCAGCTGCCCGCGGATCGCGGTGAGGTGCTCCTCGCACTCGACGAAGTAGTCGTCCATGAACCCGGCGAGGAAGTCCGGATCATTCGCCATCGCCGGCGCCTTCGTTGTTGAGCGGGGCGACCACGCAGCGCTCGCCGAGCAGCTCGCGCGCGTGGGCGGCCAGCGCCTGCGGCGCGAACGGCTTCGTCAGGTAGAGCGACGCGCCGGCCGCGAGCGCGGCGGCGCGGCTTGGCTCGTCGCCGCGGGTCGTGAGCACGATGACCGGGACCTGCCGGAAGGCCTGATGCGCGCGCAGGAACTTGAGCACTTCCAGGCCGTGCATGTCGGGCATGTTCAGATCGAGGACCATCAGCGCGATGGGACCGAGCGCCAGCTGCTCGATCGCCTCGAGGCCGCTCGCCGCCTCGGCGAAGCCGCCGCTGCAGACGTCGCGCAGCGACACCTTGACCATTCGGCGCATGGTCGGCGAGTCGTCCACGATCAGGGTTCGATTCATAGGGCCCGGCCCTCCATTGTCTCTCCGTCTCGGCTGGGAATGTGGCAGGATTGCAGAGTTCTGCACCGGAACTTTCGCCACTGGATACGGCAGAGCTTTGTTGCACACATCGACGATGCAAGCGCGACACCTAGAAGCTGAACCACCCTGCCGGAGGGGCGGCTGGAAGTCGCTTACTCTTAAACAGTATCCTCGTTCCCCAAAACAGCTCATGCGCCATGTTTTGCCGCGGCACGACGCTTGATGTTGGTGCGACCGGCATGGCCCAGGTCCGCTCCACTCCCTCCGGCGACAACACGCAGCTGACCTCGACGGCCCGCCTGCGCGAATGGGTCGTCGAAAGCCTGAACCTCGATCCCGCGATCGCCGCGGAACTCCTGCAGCGCGTCGACGAAGTGGTCGCGACCCAGCGCCAGCTCGTCGAAGAATCGAAGCACGACGCCATCCGCGCGATGTCGGAAGGGTTCGCCACCAAGATGGAGCGGCTGCAGCGGCAGCTCACCGAGAAGGACGTCACCGTCTCGAACATCGCGCGCTACTTCGAGGAAGTGGTCGCCGAGCTGACCGACAAGTCGCACCGCGATCCGAAGACGAAGCTGCTCAACTTCGACTGGTTCATGGAGCGCGTCGAGTCGTTCCTCGCCGTCGAGCAGCGCGTGCGCTGGTGCGGCCTCGGCGTCGTCGACATCAACAGCTTCAAGTGGTACAACGACACGCTCGGCCACGCCATCGGCGACCGCATCATCGAGGGGGTCGCGCGCATCCTGGCGGACCAAATCCGCTCGCAGGATTTCCTGGCGGTGGAGCGGCAGGGTGAGGGGCGCGATCTGCACGCGCGATTCGGCGGCGACGAGTTCTGCTTCCTGATCCCAGACCTGCCGAGCTGCTCCCAGGCCGTCGAGATCGCAGGACGCTTCAAGCGTGCGGTGGAATCCTACGCCTGGTCACGCGAGGATCGGCGGCTGGCCCCGCGGCCCGTGCAGGTGGACGTCGGCGTGGTCTGCCTGCGGCTCGGCCCGGTGGCCGAGCGGCGCGGCGTGGCGCGCAAGCTCGCGGCCGAATTGATCCATCGCGCCGACAAGCTGATGTACGACGCCAAGGGCCGCAAGTCCGAGCACGTGCACAACGCGAACGTGCGCGTGGCGAACGGGCAACTCGTCGATATCGACGCGCGGCAGACCGCGGCCAGCTGAGGTCGTGCTACACTCTCAAGGTTCAGCCCTCCTCATTTTGTCCATGGTGGGTGTAGCTCAAAGGTAGAGCACCGGACTGTGGCTCCGGACGCTGCGGGTTCGAGTCCCGTCATCCACCCCACTTTTCCCTTTTTGATGGCCTGTCCTTCCACCTGAGACACGCTTTACCCAGACCTGCCTCAGTTTTGTCACGGCTGATCAATTAGTTAAGGGGGGATCCGCGCTGCCCGGCTGGCACTCGACTGGCAATGCCGGTTATGCCGTGAGAGAAGTACGTTCACACACAGCCTTCATAACAGCCGCGCTCGTTACGCTCTTCTGGTTCGGCTCATCCGCGCCGGCTGCTGCGCAAACACTCGCTCCACAGGAGCGGCTCTGCGATCCGACCTTTGAGGACTGTCGGGCCGACATCCTGACCTACATCCAGCAGGAAACCGTCGAGATCGACATGGGCTTCTGGATGATGACCGACGCCCGCTACTCCAACGCGCTCGTGGCGGCCTGGAATCGGGGGGTCAAGATCCGCCTGCTGATGGACCCGCGCTGCGCCGACCAGCACGAGGCCTGCGGACCGCAGAACGACCAGCTGGCGGCGGCGCGCATCCCCATGCGCAAGCGCCTCACCAACGACATCCTGCACTGGAAGGTGGCGATCTTCGCGGGCCAGGGACAGGTGGAGTTCGCGGGGGCCAACTACGCGCCCTTCGAGATGACGCCGGAGATTCCCTTCGTGAACTTCACCGACGAGATCGTGATGTTCACCAACAACCCGTCGCTGGTGCAGAGCTTCATGCGCCGGTTCGACGACCTGTGGGTCAGCACCACCGAGTTTGCCACCTACGCCAACCCCATCCCGCTCGCTCGCTCGTATCCGCTGTACTCGATCGATCCGCAGCTCAACTTCCCGCCCGACCAGAGCTACCGCACGCGCGCGCTCAACGCCTACGCCGGCGAGCAGCAGGGGATCGACGTGCTGATGTTCCGGATCACCGACGAGTCGCACAGCAACGCGATGATCGCGGCGCACGGCCGCGGCCTGCCGGTACGACTGATTACCGACGAGACGGAGTACCGCAACCCGCTCCGCCTGTTCGACGCCTATAACGTCGACAAGATGTACAACGCCGGCGTCCAGGTGCGCTTCGACGGCCACCAGGGGATCGACCACGCGAAAGGGATCGTCCTGAAGGGCACCGGCATGACGATCTTCGGATCGTCGAACTGGACCGCCTCGTCGAGCGACGGGCAGCGTGAGCACAACCTGTTCACGACCCAGCCGTGGGCGGTGCAATGGGTGCAGGCGCTGTTCGACCGCAAGTGGACCAACGCGACCGGGCACCAGGAGACCAAACCGTTCGTCCCGCTGCCGCCGGACACGCCGGTGTACAACCTGCCGGCGAACGGCGCGACCGGCATCGCCACCAGCGGCGTCACGCTGTCGTGGAACGCCGGACTGTGGGCGCATAAGTACGACATCTACTTCGGTACGACACCCAACCCGCCGCTGATTGCCTCGAACGCGCAGCTCGGGCCGAGCCAGTCGGCGACCGACTACCGCGTCTTCGCGCTGCCGACGCTGCAGCCGGGCACGAAGTACTTCTGGAAGATCACCTCGAAGACGATGGCCTTCGTGACGGCAGACGGGCCGGTGTGGAGCTTCACCACCGGTGGCGCGACGCCGCCGCCCAGCCTGCCGGCGGGGTGGAACGACATCGACGTCGGGGCGACGGGGATCCAGGGCACCGCGAGCGGCACCGGCAGCAGCTTCAGCGTGAGCGGCGGCGGCGCCGACGTGTGGGGCACGGCCGACGCGTTCAACTACGCCTACCGCGCGCTCAGCGGCGACGGCACCATCGTCGCGCGCCTGTCCAGCACGCAGGCGATCAACTCGTGGACCAAGGCCGGCGTGATGATCCGCAGCTCGCTCTCCGCCTCGTCGGCGCACGCCTTCATGCTGGTCGCCGCGTCGGCGACCAAGGGCGTCAACTTCCAGCGGCGCCTGGCCGATGACATCGACAGCGTCGGCACGACCGGGACGCTGACGACCGCGCCGCGCTGGGTGAAGCTGGTGCGCGCGGGCGACGTGATCAGCGGCTACGAGGGGTCGGACGGCGTGAACTGGACGCTCGTCGGCAGCGATACGTTCGCGATGCCGGCCAGCGTGCTCGTCGGCCTCGCGGTGACCAGCCACGTCGCCGGCACCACCGCGACCGCGACCTTCGACAACGTCACCGTCACCTCGGCCGGCACGCCGCCCAACGCGCCGCCGACCGTATCGCTCAGCAGCCCCGCGTCGGGCGCGACCTTCACCGCGCCGGCGAGCGTGTCGATTGCCGCCAGCGCGTCCGACAGCGACGGCACCGTGGCGCGGGTGGACTTCTTCGCCAACGGCACGCTGCTCGGCACCGACACCGCGGCGCCCTACACCTTCTCGTGGTCGAACGTGGCGGCAGGCACCTACAACCTGACGGCGGTCGCCACTGACAACGCCGGCGCCACCGGCGCGTCGGCCGCGGTCTCGATCATCGTCGGCTCGGCGCCGCCGCCTCCGCCGGTGCTGCCGGCCGGATGGTCGAACGGCGACGTCGGCGCCACCGGCGCGACCGGAAGCTCGACGTTCAGCAACGGCGCGTTCTCGGTGAGCGGCGCCGGGGCCGACGTGTGGGGCAACGCCGATGCGTTCCAGTTCGCCTACGTGCCGCTCAGCGGTGACGGGACCATTGTCGCGCGCGTCGCGTCGATCCAGTTCGTCAACAGCTGGACGAAGGTCGGCGTGATGATTCGGGAGTCGCTCGCGGCCGATGCGGCGCACGCGTTCATGCTCGCGGCGGCCTCCTCGGTCAAAGGGGTGAACTTCCAGCGGCGGCTCTCGACCGGCGACATCAGCCTCACCACCGCGGGGCCGCAGGTCACGGCGCCGCGCTGGGTGAAGCTGGTCCGCACCGGCAACGTGATCACCGGCTACCAGTCGGCCGACGGCGTGACCTGGACGATGGTCGGAAGCGATACCTTCGCGATGGGACCGGACGTGCTGATCGGGCTGGCGGTGACGAGCCACGTCGCGGGGACCAACGCGACCGGCGTGTTCGACAACGTCAGCATTCAGTAAAAAGACGTCAGCGGCCAGCCACAGCTGGCCGCTGGCAACCGACAACCGTCAACCGATTACCGGCTGGCCGCCTTCTTCTTCGGCGCCGCCTTCGCCGGCTTCTCCTCCGCTTCCACCTTCACCGGCTTCTTCTTCTGCGTGCTGACGCGGTCCAGGCTCTGGCGCAGCGCGTCCATCAGGTTGACCACCTTGGGCGGAGTCTTCTCTTCGGTCGCGACGACTTCCTCCCCGGCGATCTTCGCGTCGATGATCCGCTGCAGCTCCTCCTGGTAGGCGTCGCGGTATTCCTGCAGGTCGAGCTCTCCCTCGAAGTTCGAGATGACCTGCTTGGCCAGCTTGATCTCGTCGGGCTTCACCTTGTCGGGCACGCCTTCGAGCTCGTCGATCGCCGACATGCTGCGGATCTCGTTGGCCCGCCGCATGGTGTACATCACCAGCCCCTTCTCCTTGGGCTGCACCGCGACGAGGTACTCGCGCCCGTAGAGCGCCAGCTTGCCGATCCCGGCCTTCCCCTTCATCCCTTCGCGGATGACCGCGAACGCCTCCTGTGACATCTGCCCGTCAGGGGCGAGGTAGTAGGGACGCTCGATGTAGATCGGGTCGATCGCAGAGACCTCGGTGAACTGCACGAGGTCGATGACGCGGGTCGACTCCGGACGGACCTTGGCCAGGTCCTCTTCGTCC
>Ga0207648_10003187_pt1 | contig 17283 bp, 18 predicted proteins | sample KBSMisM32_FD_184310 | JGI IMG/M metagenome (GOLD analysis project Ga0207648, IMG submission 184310) | Miscanthus rhizosphere microbial communities from Kellogg Biological Station, Michigan, USA - KBS Miscanthus M3-2 (SPAdes) (version 2) | ecosystem: Host-associated > Plants > Roots >...
CGGAAGGACGCGCTCGCTCGATTTGTCGGAGCTCCCGGGCTATCTCGCTTCCGCGGGGGGGCTCGCCGCCGCCGGTGGCGCGGGAGTCGCCTTCGTCTTCGGGCCGGAGCGGAGCGGACTCACCGAGGACGAGCTCGCGCGAGCCTCCGCCTGCCTCCGCCTTCCGACCGACCCCGTGTTTCCCACCATGAACCTGTCGCACGCCGTCGCGGTCGTGCTGGCCGTCGCCACGGCGTTCGCCGCGCCGGCGGCGGCTCGCGGGGCCAGCGAAGAGGCCGAAGAGCTCGCGCCCGCTTCCGAGATCGAGGCGGCCGTCGGGCACTGGGACCTGGCGCTCGAGGCCATCGACTTCTACGACACGGGGCACCGCGACCGTTCGCTTCGAGACTGGCGCAAGCTCGTGGTCGCTCGTCCCCTGACCACGCGCGAGGTCGCGATCCTGCGAGGCGTGGCGAACCGGATCATGGTCGCGCTCCGCCTCCGCAAGAGCTGAGCGGGCAGACCGCGGAGGTCCCGGGCATCGGACCACTTCCGCGGGAAGTGGCTCTTTCCAACGGCCGACGGACTGGTCACACTGACGCTCGCGTGGACCCGCGCACCCCGGTTTCGCAGCTGCGTTCGCTCTTCCCCGCTCTTTCGCGGGTCACGTACCTCAACACGGCCACGACCGCTCCGGGAGCCGCTCCGGTTGTCGAGGCGCTTCGGCGGGCCCAGGACGCGTGGGCTTCCGCCCGGTTCGACTGGGGCGGGTGGGAGGCCGACGCCGAAGCCACGCGCGCGCTCTTCGCGCGCCTGGTCGGCGGCCGGGCCGAGGAGGTCGCTCTCGTCACGTCGCTGGCCGAGGCCGCCGCGTCCGTCGCCGCGAGCCTCTCACCCGGCCGCGTCGTCGTGGGCGCGCGCGAGTTTCGAAGCAATCTTTTTCCGTGGCTCGCGCTGGCTCGTCGCGGCTTCGAGATCGTCGAGATCCCGGCTTCCGACGGGGTCGTCTCGACCGAAGCCTTCTGCTCGGCGCTCCGGCCGGGGACGGTGCTCGCCGCCGTCAGTGAAGTCCAGTCGTCGAACGGCTTCCGAGTGCGGCTCTCACAGATCGGCGCCCGCTGCCGGGAGATCGGCGCGCGGCTCTTCGTCGACGTCAGCCAGTCTCTCGGCGTGCTGCGCTTCGACGCCACCGACGCGGGCGCGGACTACGTCGGGGCCCACGGCTACAAGTGGCTGCTGGCCCCGCGCGGCGCGTCCTGGCTCTGGGTCCGGAGCGAGCGTGTGCCGGAGCTGCGGCCTCTCGCGCCGAGCTGGAAGAGCGTCGAGTCCCCGTTCGCAGACTTTTACGGCGGACCGATCGAGCCGCTGCTCGCCTCGTCCGCGCGCCGGCTCGACGCGTCCCTCGCCTGGTTCTCGTGGGTTGGCGCGCGCGCAGCGCTGTCGCTCGTGACGTCGCTCGACGGCGAGGCCGTCGAGAGGCGCTGCCTGGGCCTCGCCGCCGCGTTCCGGAGCGCCGCGGCCGAGCGAGGCCTCGTTCCGGCGCCGGTGGAGATTCCGTCGCAGACGGTGGCTCTCACGGTGCCCGATCCCGAGGCGCTGCGGGCGCAGCTCTCGGAGCGGGGCATCGTCGCCGCGGTGCGCGGGAGCTCCCTCCGTCTGGGCTTCCACGCGTTCAACGACGAGACGGACGTCGCCGCCGCTCTCGCCGCGCTCGACGGGGCGGCTTAGAGGAGCTCGGCCTCTCCGAAGAAGAAGGCGATCTCTTTCGCGGCGTTCTCGGCGGAATCGCTCCCGTGGATCGCATTCCGCTCGATGTCGGTCCCGTAGAGGTTGCGGACCGTGCCCGCGTCGGCCTTGCGGGAGTCGGTCGCCCCCATCGTCTTGCGGAGGTGGGCGACGGCGTCCGCGCGCTCCAGCGCGGCCACGACGACCGGGCCCTCGGTCATGAAGCGGACGAGGGCGTCGAAGAACGGCCGTTCGCGATGGACGCTGTAGAACGCCCGGGCCTGTTCGGGCCCGAGGCGCACCCGGCGCAACCCGATGAACCGGAAACCTTCCTTCTCCAGGAGCGCCAGGATCGCGCCGGCCCGTCCCGCGGCGACCGCGTCCGGCTTGACGATGGTGAGCGTGCGTTCCAACGTGTTCTCCTTCGTTTCTAGAACTCTCGAATCGCGGGCGGCAGCCGGTCCTGCGTCGATACGCCCGCGCGCGCGAGCGCCTCGAGCAGCCGCCGGGGCTCCTGCGAGCCGATCATGAGGGTCGAGCCGTCCATCCGGGTCAGCAGAACTCCGCGGTTGCCCCGCGCGTTGAGGGCGCGCTTCTTGCCGAAACCGCGGATGCCCCAGCCTCCGTACTCGGCGATCGGCCGGTACTCGACGGCCTCGGCCTGGCGGATCTCCGCGACCGGGACCTGCGTCCGATAGAAGACGCCGAACCGCACCGTGACGGCGTCGTTCGTGACCCGGGTGGACTGCCGCATCGTCGCGACGGCCGCGAGGATCGCGAGCACGAGAACGGCGACGAGGTAGATCCAGGCGGAGAAGCTCTGGGTTTCCTCGAAGAGCGGTGCCCCATTCATCGTGTCTCGCTCATCGTCCGAGCGCCTCTTGGGCATTCTCGAAGATTGCCGCGTCGTTCATCGTCCGAGGGCCTCTTTCACCCTGGCTCCGATGTCCGCCGGCGACTTCACGACGGCGATGCCCGCGGCCGTGAGCGCCTTCATCTTCTCGGCGGCCGTGCCCTGCCCGCCGGCGATGATGGCTCCGGCGTGGCCCATCCGGCGTCCGGGCGGAGCCGTCTGTCCCGCGATGAACGAGACGACGGGCTTGCGGAAGTTTCCGGCGACCCAGCAGGCCGCCTCCTCTTCCGCCATGCCGCCGATCTCGCCGATCAGGACGACGGCCTCGGTGGCGGGATCGTCCTTGAAGGCCGCGAGGCAGTCGATGAAGTTGGTGCCGTTGATCGGATCGCCGCCGATCCCGATCACCGTCGACTGACCGAGACCCAGCCGTGTGAGCTGGTCCACGGCCTCGTAGGTCAGGGTTCCGGAACGCGAGATCACACCGACGCCGCCGGGACGGTGAATGCGGCCCGGCATGATGCCGATCTTGCACTCGCCCGGCGTGATGATGCCCGGGCAGTTCGGTCCGATGAGACGCACGGGCTTGTCGGCGGCGGCGCGCCGGTCGAGAAACGCCCGCGCCCGGAGCATGTCGTTGACCGGGATCCCTTCCGTGATGCACGCGATGACGGCGACGGCGGCGTCGGCGGCTTCGACGATCGCGTCGGCCGCGAACGGCGGCGGAACGAAGATCATCGACGCATTCGCGCCGGTCTCGCGGACCGCGTCCGCGACCGTGTCGAAGACCGGAATGCCCTCGTGGATGGTCCCGCCCTTGCCGGGCGTCACGCCGGCCACGACCTGCGTCCCGTATTCGCGGCAGGCCAGAGCGTGGAACGTGCCCTCGCGCCCGGTCAGGCCCTGGACGAGGAGGCGCGTCTGCTTGCCGACCCAGATGCTCACGTCAGATCTCCCAGCCCGGCGAGGGAGGCGACGATGCAGCGGCGTTCGCCGCGTCGACGACCTTGCGGGCCCCGTCCGCGAGCCCGTCCGCGGGCGTGATCTTCAGTCCCGACTCTCGCAGGATCGCCTTGCCCTGGTCGACGTTGGTCCCCTCGAGCCGCACGACGACCGGGATCGCGAGCCCCATCTCGCGCACGGCGGCGACAACGCCCTTGGCGATGATGTCGCAGCGCATGATGCCGCCGAAGATGTTGATGAGGATCGCGCGCACGTTCTTGTCCGAGAGGATGATGCGGAACGCGTTCTTGACCTGCTCTTCGTTGGCGCCGCCGCCGACGTCGAGGAAGTTGGCCGGCTCGCCGCCGGCGAGCTTCACGAGATCCATCGTGCCCATCGCCAGCCCCGCGCCGTTGACCATGCAGCCGACGTTGCCGTCGAGCTTGATGTAGTTGAGGCCGTAGCGCGAGGCTTCGACCTCGAGCGGATCCTCCTCGTGGAGGTCCCGCATCTCCTTGATGTCGGGGTGGCGGAAGAGCGCGTTGTCGTCGAAGCTCATCTTGGCGTCGAGCGCGAGCACGTCGCCCTGCTTCGTCACGAGAAGCGGATTGATCTCGGCGAGGCTCGCGTCGGTCTCGACGTAGGCTCGGAAGAGCGACTGCAGGAGCGCGACGCCCTTCTTCAGGCTCTCGCCCGAGAGCCCCAGGGCGAACGCGATCTTGCGGGCCTGGAAGGGGAACATGCCGAGCGTGGCGCTGATCCCCTCGCGAATGATCGCGCCCGGGTCCTTCTCGGCGACCTCCTCGATGTCCATGCCCCCGGCCTTCGACGCCATCAGGACCGGGACGCCGCGCGAGCGGTCGAGCGTCACCGAGAGGTAGAGCTCGCGATCGATGTCGAGCGCTTCCTCGATCAGGACCTTGCGGACGACGCGTCCGGCCGGGCCCGTCTGGGGCGTGACCAGCGTCATCCCGAGGATGCGCTTCGCGAGGTCGTGCGCCTCCTGGGGGTCTTTGGCCAGCTTGACGCCGCCACCCTTGCCTCGGCCTCCGGCGTGGATCTGGGCCTTGACGACCGCGCGGCCGCCGAGCCTCCGCGCGATCTCTCGAGCCTCCGCCGGGCTGTCCGTCACTTCGCCCCGAGGCACCGCGACGCCGAAGTGCGCGAGGATCGACTTGGCCTGGTATTCGTGGACTTTCATGCGGAAAGAGCCGGGGATTATAGAGGAAGTCGAGGCTCGGGCGTCGAGGGCCGCGTATGGAAGCTCAAAGGCGGAAAGCCGCCAGGGTCGAAAGTCCCATGGCCGACAGGCCGGCGAATACGACCGCGGAAGTCGCGGCCACGAGGCGCCGGGCCCGCGTCCCGACCGCGAGGCCCCAGGTCTCGGCGAACGTGTACAGGCCGGTCGAAAGGTGGAACGTGGCCGAGAGGATGCCCGCGACGTAGGCCGCGCGGATCCACGGGTTCGCGAGCGCGGCCTGCATGAGCCGGAAAAGATCCAGACTTTCGTGATCGTGGATCTGGACGAGCCTCGCCGTCCAGAGGTGGAAGAGCATGAAGGCGAAAAGCATGACGCCCGTCGCACGCTGGGCGATCCCGATCGCGCGGCGACGGGGAGTCTGCGGAGATCGGCCGGAACCCGCCGGCTCCGCCGCGATGAGGAACAGCCCGTAGATCCCGTGGAAGAAGAGCGGCGCCGCGATCAGGAGGATCTCGATCGCGACGAGGAAGGGAATGCTGTGGAGCTGCCGCGTCATCGCGTTGTAGGCGTCGGCCCCCTTGCGGGCCTCCGTGTTCGCCGCGAGATGGAAGACGAGAAAGACGCCGACGGGGACGACGCCCGTCAGGGAGTGCAGCCGGCGGGCGAGGCGGCGCGGGGCCTCGGCCATCCTGCGGCCGCCGTCAGACCTTCAGGATGCGGAAGAGCTCGCGGACGGCATCGGCGGACTTCTCCAGGGCCACCGTCTCTTCGGGCGTCAGAGCGATTTCGACGATCTGCTCGACTCCCCCGCTTCCGAGCTTCACGGGCACGCCGAGATACACGTCGCTCATGCCGTACTCTCCCTGCAGAAAGGCCGCGCAGGGCAGGATCTTCTTCTTGTCGCGCAGCACGGCGTCCACCATCTCGACGACGGCCGAGGCCGGCGCGTACCAGGCCGAGGTCTTGAGCAGGTTCACGATCTCGGCGCCGCCGTCCCGCGTCCGCTTGACGATCGCGTCGATCTTCTCCTTCGAAAGCAGTTGCGGAAGCGGGATCCCGGCGACCGTCGAGAACCGCGGCAGCGGCACCATCGTGTCGCCGTGGCCTCCGAGCACGAAGGCGTGCGTGTTCTCGACCGAGACCTGCAGCGCCTCCGCGATGAACCAGCGCATGCGCGCGGAATCGAGGACTCCGGCCATGCCGAAGACCCTCTCGCGCGGAAGCTTCGAGACCCGGCGCGCGACCTCGCACATGGCATCCAGGGGATTCGAGACCACGATGAAGATGGCCTTCGGCGAGCCCGGGAGGACCTTCCGGACGACGTCCGAGACGATGCCCTCGTTGGTCGCGACCAGGTCGTCGCGGCTCATTCCGGGCTTGCGCGGGATCCCGGCCGTGATCACGACGACGTCGGATCCGGCCGAGATGTCGTAGGCGTTGGCGCCCGTCATCCGGGCGTCGAACTTCTCGACCGGCGCCGACTCCATGATGTCGAGCGCCTTGCCCTGGGGCACGCCCTCGAGGATGTCGATGAGAGCGACGTCCGCGAGCTCCTTCTCGACGATGCGCTGGGCGACCGTGGCCCCGACGTTGCCGGCTCCGACGACCGTGACCTTGTTCCTCATGGGCGGGGGATTCTATCTGAGCGGCCCGCTGCGCGGGCCAACCGACGAGAGAGGGGAAGTCGCGGGAGGTTCCTCTCCCGGGAATTCGCAGGGACGGCCTTATCATCCATCGGAATGAACGAAGCTCCTCCGCGCCGGGGACTGCTCGCGGCCGCGGCGATTGTCCCGTTGGTGGTCGCGGCCGCACTGTGGCTGCCCCGCTGGTGGGAGAACCGGGAGTACCGCGAGGCCGAGAGGATCGCCGGGATCGGCGCTCCGATCATGCCGGGCACGCTGGCCGAGGCGCGCGCCCGCTTCGACACGGGCGTGGCGACCGACGACGTCGTGGCGAGGATCGGAAAGCCCTCGATGTCGGTCGCCACGGAAGGCGCCGATTCGCGGCGCGAGATCTGGACCTACTATTTCTCGGACGGCACGATGATGCTCAACGTCACCGACGGGCGAGTCCAGCGGGTCTCGACGAGCTTCGGAGCGCCGAAGATCCCGACTTCGGCGCGGCCGGAATGACCGAGCGCGCGCCCGTGTCGTCCAGCCAGGCCGCGGGGGCGGAAACCCGCGAGCCGTCCATCCGCGTCATCATGATGCCGAAGGACACCAACGCGTACGGGACCATCTTCGGCGGCGTCATCCTCTCCTACATCGACCAGGCCGGCGCCGTCGAAGCCAAGCGGCACGGCGCCGAGTTTCTCGTCACGGTGGCGATGCGCGAGGTCGTCTTCCACGAACCGGTCTACGTCGGCGATCTCGTGTCTTTCTACACACGTCTCGTCCGCATCGGCCGCACGTCGATCACGATCTCGGTGGAAGTCGTGTCGCAGCCGGGCGAGGGTCTCGGCACCCGCGTGAAGGTGACCGAGGCCGAAGTGACCTACGTGAACCTCGACAAGAACCGCCGGCCGATGCCGATCGCGAAAAGGTAAAGGGTCGCCGAGGCCCGAAAATACGAAGGCCCCGAATCTTCGGGGCCTTCTTCTTGCGCCAGCCGAGCAAAAGCCCGGCAATGGGAGCTCGCTGAAATCGATACTACTCCAAATCACCACTCCCCGTCTTCTTCAGATTCGCCGCCGACATCGGGGCCTCCGATTTCCTCCTCGAGGGCCTGGAGCTCCGGAGCGTCCACTTCGAGCTCGCCGGCCGAGAGCTCCTCCTCCCGCCAGCCTTCCTCTCCGTAGCTCTCCCCCGTCGGCGAAGCCACCGCCGCGAGCGGAACCGCCGCGACGTCCGATTCGCGCACCGGCAGCCCTCTCCGGCGCGAGGTTCCCTTCGCCGCCCTCGGCGCTTTCGCCGTGATTTCGGGGGGAGCCGTGGCGGGCACGGTTTTCACGGGCGCGGCTTTCACGACGGCCGCCCTGGCGGGGGCCGCCTTCTTCGGCGCCGCTTTCTTCGCGATCTTCTTCGGCGCCGCTTTCTTCGCCGTCTTCTTCGGCGCCGCTTTCCTCGCGGCCTTCTTGGGGGCCGACTTCCTGCGCGTCGAGGCCGCCTTCCGGGCTCCGCGCCCCGTCTTGCGGACCGACTTCTTCGAGGGCTTCCTTCCTTTCTTCGCCGTCCTGGACGCCTTCTTCTTCTTCGCCACACCGTCCTCCTGTGCCGGCTCCGCCGGAAGCCGGATCATACAATCGGGGCCTTGTCGAGTGGAGACGGCGCGGCGGAGTCGAAGCGAAGCCGGGAGGACCGCGTCGCGATCACACCGAGGCCCGACGGCCTGCTGGTTTTGATCCAGCCGCTCGCGCGCTCACGCTCCTGGCGAGTGCGCATGGGTCTCATCGGAGGGGCCGTCAGTGTGGCGGCGCTCCTGGGCTGCTTCCGGCTGGGCCAGGCCTGGGAGGCGGGCCTTCGGCGACTGGACTTTGGCGACCTGCCGCTTCCGATCCTCATCGTGCTGTCCCTGACGCTGCTCGTTGCCGCTCCGCTCTCCCTCCTGGGCCTCGCCGCGCTCGCCTTCGCCGAAGAGTCGATCGAAGTCGACGCGGAGGGGGTGACCGTGCGGCGCACGGCTTTCGAGAAGACACGGATCGCACGCATCGCCCGCGCCGAGCTCGAATGCTGGCGGGAGACCTACTGGCCCCTCTCCCCGTGGTGGACCTGGGCGGTCCGCCGGCTCGCGGCCCGATCCGGGGGCCGCCTCCATCCCGTGGCCGCCGCCGCGGGCCCCAAGGAGAAACGCCGCATCGGCGAGGCCCTCGCCGCCGCGACCGGGCGGCCGCTCGTGGACGACTTCGGCCGCCGGCTGCGCTAAACCGTCGCCTTCGCTTGCGCGGGAGTCTGCGCCCTCCGGGCGCACCGGCGATCGGCTCGCCCAAAGGGGCTCGACCGCTCGCCTGACTCCCTCGCTGCGCGTCCGCTCCCGCGGCGCGAACCTCCTCCCTCCCTTCGGTCGGGAGACTCTTCGCGCCGCGAGCTTGAGAAAGAGCACCTCCTCGGAGGGAGGGAGGACCTCCCGGCACGAGGATCGGGGCTGCGCTAAGATTCAATCCCTTCATGACCTCGGGCACCCCGGAAAACCACCTGACCGAGATCCTGCTCTCGAGCTATGCCCTCCCGGACGAGGTCCGGTGGGGTATTGCCGAGGCGGGCTTCGCCTTCGCCACTCCGATCCAGGCGAAGACGCTTCCCATCACGCTCGCCGGCAAAGACGTCGCCGGACAGGCCCAGACGGGCACCGGCAAGACGGCCGCGTTCCTCATCACGATATTCACCCGCCTGCTCGGTAAGGCCCCGTCCCGCACGCGACGCGGGCCGCGGGCCCTGGTCGTGGCGCCGACGCGCGAGCTCGTAGCGCAGATCCGCGCGGATGCGGAGATCCTCGGCCGACACACGGGGCTGGCGACGCTCGCCGTGTTCGGCGGCATGGACTATCGCCTCCAGCGCGAGCAGGTGAAGACGATTCCGGACCTGCTCGTCGGCACGCCCGGCCGCCTGCTCGATTACGAGCAGCAGGGTGTCGTCACGTTCAAAGACGTCGAGATCCTGGTCATCGACGAGGCCGACCGGATGTTCGACATGGGCTTCATCCGCGACCTCCGGCGCATCCTGCGGCGCTGCCCTCCCTACCACCGGAGGCAGACGCTCCTCTTCTCGGCGACGCTGTCGATCCGCGTTATGGAGCTGGCCTACGAGCACACGAACAACGCCGAGAAGGTCGAGATCGAACCCGAGCGCGCGCTGGCGCGGGGGATCACCGAAGTGCTCTACCACGTCTCTGCGAAGGAGAAGTTCCGCTTCCTCCTGGGTCTCCTCGAGAAGGAGGGGGGCAGTCGCGTCCTGATCTTCGTGAACCGGCGCACGACCGCGGCGGACCTCGTGCGAGGCCTCTCGGCCAACGGCTACCCGACGCGCGCCCTCGCGGGCAACGTTCCGCAGGACCGGCGCCTGAAGATGCTGCAGGACTTCAAGGACGGAAAGCTCGCGGTTCTCGTCGCGACGGACGTCGCATCGAGAGGCCTCCACATCGAGGGCGTGTCCCACGTCATCAATTACGACCTGCCGCAGGACTCGGAGGATTACGTGCACCGGACCGGACGGACCGGACGGGCCGGCGCCGAAGGCACCGCGGTGTCGTTCGCGTGCGACGACTACGTCTTTTCCCTCGACGCGATCGAGACGCGGATCGGCCGCAAGATTCCGGTCGAGTGGGCGGGCGAGGACCTCTTCAAGAGCGGCCGGGTCGCCCAGGCGCCTCGGGCGAGCGCGGGATTCCGCTCACGCCCCGAGCCGCGCCGCGAAGCGCCCGCGCCCAAAGCCGCCTCCACCGAAGATAGCTATGGTCGAACCAAGCGAAAAAGCCGACGCCGGTAATTCTGAGGGAGACGGTCGACAAGGGACTTTCCCTCTCTCGTCGGTTTGGCCCGCGCAGCGGGCCGCTCAGAGTCCGAGCTAGGACGGGTCGTCCGGTCCGAACCATCGACGGAGCCAGCCCTTTTTCGCCGGCGTCGGGGGCGACTCCGGCTCTGCCGGTTTCTCCGAGCCCGGCGCGTTCGGCGGGTTGACGGCTGGCTTCTTGACGACTCCAGCGGCGGACATCATCGCCGTGGGACTCCCGAACAGACCGATCCTGCGAGTCAGTCGGCGCATGGTCCTCTCCTCTTCGAAGTGAATCCCCGGGGAACGCAAGCGTTCTGACGAACGCCAGTGCACTTCTTCTCCGCGCGCGCGTCGCAGCCGTCGGGTCGGCCGAACGTCGTCGCCGGACATGTCGAGGGAACGCCGGTGATGGCGTGTCGCATGCGCCCTCTCTCGGGGCGCATCCATCCTACCCCCGGAGCAGAGGTCCGAGCCTAGAAGCTCTTGAGAAAGTCCCGGTTCGTCCGGAACTTGGAGAGGCGCCCGAGGACCAGTTCCATGGCCTGGATCTTGTCGACCGCCGCGAGCGCGCGGCGCAGCTTGACGATTTTCGGCAGATCTTCGGCGGCGTAGAGCTTCTCTTCTTTGCGCGTGCCGGACTGCGGGATGTTGATGCAGGGGAAGATCCGCCGGTTGAAGAGGTCGCGGTCGAGCACGATCTCGGTGTTCCCCGTGCCCTTGAACTCCTGGAAGATGATCTCGTCCATCCGCGACCCCGTGTCGACCAGCGCCGTGGCGATGATCGTCAGGGACCCGCCGCCCTCGGCGTTGCGCGCCGCACCGAAGAACCGCCTCGGCTTCTCCATCGTCCGGGCGTCGATGCCGCCCGAAAGGATCTTGCCGCCGCCCTTCTGCAACTGGTTGTAGGCCCGGGCCATACGGGTGATCGAGTCGAGAAAGATGATGACGTGCTTGCCGCACTCGATGAGGCGGCGCGCCCGCTCGGCCACGATCTCGGCCACCGCGACGTGGTTCTCGGCGGACAGGTCGGCGGACGAGGCGATGACCTCGCCCCGCGTCACGCTGCGGCGGAAGTCCGTGATCTCCTCGGGCCGCTCATCGATCAGGAGCACGATCACGTGCACGTCGGGGTCGTTGACCTCGACGGCATGGGCCATCCGCTTGAGAAGAGTCGTCTTGCCGGCCTTCGGCGGAGCCACGATGAGGCAGCGCTGGCCCCGGCCGATGGGCGTCAGCAAGTCCGTAACGCGTCCGCACATCTCGTCGGGGTCGGTCTCGAGGGTGAGGATCGAGTTCGGGTCGATGGAGACCAGCTCGGTAAACGCCGGCCGCTGCCGGAAGGCGCCCGGCTCCATGCCCTCGATGGTCTCGACCCGGCGGAGCACCGGTCGGCCGCCGTCGGCCGCGTAGCCGGCGATCAGGGCTCCGGCTTCGAGGCCCTCGCGCTGGATGAGATCCCGGGGAACCAGGGGGTCCTTCGGGGACGGGAGGAAGTTGGCTTTGGCCGAGACCAGCACGCCCGAGGCGTTGTCCTTCGGCGGCATGTAGAGGACGCCGTCCACGGGGCGCTCGGGTCCCGTCGCGGCAAGGTCTTCCGACCGCTCGCCGACGCCGCCGCCGCCGTTGCCCTGCGGGCCGCCTCCCCTCCCCCCCCGCCTGCGGCGCCGCCGGCGCCGGCGATGGGGACGGGGCTGGCCGTCAGCGGGCCCACCCTCGGAGGAGGGCTCGGACTGGACGGATACGGACGCAAGGCTTTCCGGGGTCAAGGGATCTTCGGACATGGACTCCCAAACACCGCCGCGCTGACTCAAAGGTCCGGGCGGGAACAACTCATTCTACGACGAACCTGAAAGAAAAGCACCAGTCCCGGCTGGTGCCCCACAGCACACCCAAACCGCTGTCCGGCCGCGACTAATTTCCGCCAGCGTCGAAGATGCCCAGAATCCGGTCCGGCTCCGCCGGGGGGATGGCTGCCAGACCGAAGTTTTCCGAGGCATGCGCGACGTCCGACACCCCCACCAGGGCGGTCGTCAAGCCCGGGGCGGACCGCGAAAACTGGAGAGCCCGCCTCGCGGGCGTGGCGGCCTCGGGAAAGGCGAGCACGACCTCTTCGGGCAGCTCCCCCGCGAGACGTCCCTGGAGGAGCGAGGCCGACCCGAACGTCCCGAGCCCGAGCTCGGTCGCGGCCTCGAGGGCCGACACGCGGATCTTCTCGGAGGACGGGCTTTGCTGCGATCGGAAAGCGACGGCGTGCGCCATGGCGAGATTGACGGGAAGCTGGACCCCCCGGAATCGATGCCCCGCTCCCGCGACATCCCCGGCGATCTTCCAGATCGAGGCGAGCGAGAGGTGCTCGGGATGCTCGGGCGGAACCCTCAGACCGTTCCAGGTCGCAAAGCCCCAGGCGGCGATCTTTCCGGCATCGGCCGCCCTCTCCAGCGTCTCGATAGCCCGGCCCAGCCTCTCGCGGAACGCCTGACGCCCGATCTCCTCGAGCTGGGTTTCGACGTTGTGCAGGTAGTAGAGGTCGATCGTCTCGAGGCCGAGGTTGCGACGGCTCCGCTCGATCTGATCTTCCAGATAGCCGGGAGCCATGCAGTGGCATCCCTGAGCGATCTCGTCTTTGGGCGCAATGCCCGTATCGAGAAAGCTCTCGGACACGTAGCGTCGCCCGGGCCGGGGGTCTTCGGAGTCGTGCGGGAGATAACCTCCCTTGGTCGAGACGAACACCTCGTCGCGCGAAGCGCGCCCTTCGTCGAAGGCGCTCGCGAGCGCGCGGCCGATGGCCCTCTCGCTTCTCTGGCCCCGGTAGTTGATCGCGGTGTCGAAGACGTTGATCCCGGAGGCGAGCGCCACGGCGACCGAGGCTTCGTAGCCCGCGTCCGTCCGGGCGCTCTCGTCGCCGAGGTACGTGCCCAGGCCGATCGAGGAGAGCGAGAGGCCCATGGCTTCGCGGAAGTGTCCTTCCGCCGCGCTCGAACGCGTCGCGAAGCGTCGCGTGCCCTCGAGTGTGGCTCTTCCGGCGATCCCGCTCACGCGCGGGAGGCTATCACCGGGCCTACGTGGTTCCCTTCTCCACGAACCCGAGGTTCGGCCAACCGGCGCCCAGGATCGCGGCGGAATCGGCGCCCAGCCAGTCGGACAGGATCGTTCCGTAGTAGGAACGGAAGTCGCTCTCGATCGCGAGGTTGCCGTTGTCGTCCAGGTGCGCGAGGTCGGGAGGATTTCCGTGGACACCCGAAACGACGGCATCGCCGACGACGAAGTGCGGCGCCGAAGTGCCGTGGTCGGTCCCGTTCGATCCGTTGTCCTCGGCGCGCCGGCCGAACTCGGACCAGGTCATGAGCAGCACATCGTGCGCTTTGTCATGGCCGTCGAGGTCGTCGAAGAAGGCCTTGATCGAGCTCGAGACGTCCGTGAGGAGCGGGTCGTGGTCGACGTCCTCGCCCGCGTGGTTGTCGAAGCCTCCGTAGGTCACATAGAGGATCCGCGCGCCGAGGTCCGCGTTGATGATCTGGGCGATCAACTCCAGGCCCGCGCCCAGGCTGTTCTGGGGGTACGCGCCCATCGCCACGTAGCCGTTCCCGACGGTCTGCAGAATGTCCGACGACGCGATCGCGTCACGCCCCACGCTCGAAAGGGTGTCCGCCGCATTCGCGATCTCGTACTCTGCACCGCTCGCGGCGAGAAACGCGGCGATCTGGTTCGAGGAATCTCCGGGATGGGCTCCGTCGGCCAGGTACTGGTAGCTCGCGAGCGTCAGAAAGGTGGGCACGCCAACGTGGTCGGCGAGCAGCGTCCTCGGCAGAGATTGCGAGATCGCCGCGCAGGAGAGCGGGTTCCCGTTCCCGGCGAGGGCGCCGTCCGCCCAGCGCCCGAGCCAGCCACGCCTCTGCGCGAGCAGGGGGTCCGCCGTGTGCCAGACGTCTCGCGCCGCGAAGTGCGACAGGCTCGAGTTGGGATACCCGACGTTCGTCACGACGGCGACACGGCCCGCGTCCCAGAGCGTCTTCATGCCGGTCATGACCGGATTCAGTCCCAGGCGCCCGTCGAGCGGCAGAACGTCGCCGACCGGGACGCCGATCCGCGAGCGGAGCTGGGGGTAGAGCGCGTCGGCGTAAGGCACGACCGTGTTCAAGCCGTCGTTGCCTCCGGCGAGCTCGAGCACGACGAGCGTCCGGCCGCCGAATGCGGCGCCCACGGACTCCTCGAACTGGCGGGCGCCGCGGACGGCCCAGCGCGGCACCATCGCCGACACCGTGACGAAGCCCGTGGAGCGGATCAGAAAGTCGCGGCGGGAATACATCGAAGACCTCCGTTGTGGAGCGTCACGCGAGGTGAAATGCGGGGCTCGACAGCATGACGTGAACCAACCCGCGCGCCTTCTCGTCCACGGCTTCGGGCGTGTTCGTCCAGGAGCCCGGCGCGCCGCCGTCGCCGGCGAGGACGTATTCGATCCACGCATCCCGGATCTCGGCCGCGACGTCCTCGACGTTGAGGCGCCCGGCGAGCGCGTCGACGACGCCCTCGGGGGTCGAGACGTCGTGGCCCGCGAGGATCGCCGCCGGATCGAACCGGGTTCCGGCCGCGCCGCGATTCGTCGAGAGCGTGTTGGCGAGAGAGGCGCGCGCGAAGAGCGAGCCCGTGTTCATCCAGGACACGCCCCAGTCCCAGCCCTTGGCATCGGCGGGGTTGAAGAGGACCTGGCCCATGCCGGCGAGGGCGTTCGCGGCTGCCGAGAAGTCGCTCGTCCCCTCGAGCATGCGCACCGACGCGACCGCATACTCGACCGGGCTGCGGACCCAGCTCTTGCGCGTGTGCGCCTCGTAGAACTCGGGGGCGAGCAGGATCGCGCGCACGACCTCGCGGATGGAGTGATCCGCGGCGTAGACCGACTGCAGCGCATCCACGACGTGCGGCGGCGCATAGGTGCCGGCGAAGTAGGCCCAGAGCTTCGCGCCGAGGAACCGCCCGGAGACCGATCCCTCCGCGTCGACGTGGCCGAGGATGATGTCGATCGCGTCGTACCCGTCGAAATTGCCGGTGCGGCCGAGGATCGTCTTCGAGCCCTCGTCGTGGAACTGCGGCCGGTCCACGAAGGTGGCGGCGTTGTAGCCGGTGTCGCGGTTGTAGTTCGCGACGGTCCAGCCGGTCAGGGCCCGCGCGACCTCCCGCACGTCTTCCTCGCCGTAATGGCCGATCCCGAGGCAGAAGAGCTCCATGAGCTCGCGGGCGTAGTTCTCGTTGGGCCGGCCGACGCGGTTCGTGGCGTTGTCGAGCCAGACGAGCATCGCGGGATCCTGCGAGAGCGCGACGACGAGGTCGTCGAATCGGGCCATCGCGAGGCGGCGCTCGGTCTGGTTCTGGTTGAGAAGCAAGGTCTCGCCGCGCACCTTCGCGATCCCCGAGGTCCAGTGGAGATTCCAGAAGTAGGTCATTTTCTCTTCGAGCGGCCGCGGCGAGAACGCCATGCGGTCCATGAACCACTGCTGGAGGCCGGTGATCCGCTGGAGGTTGTACGGCCTCGCCGCGAGCGCCGCCTCGTAGGCCGAGACGTCGACGGCTTCGTAATCGACGAGATCCGAGACCGCGCCCTCGAGGCCGCGGGCGTGCAGCGCATCGATCTCGGCGGGAGTCCCTCCGAAGCCGGCGCGCCTCAAGAGGTGCGCGGCCGACTCCCGGGTCCAGTTCACGCTCATGAGACCTCCTCCGCCCTGTCGGAGGCTTGGACGAGGAAGCCGGGGGCCGGTTTACGAGAGGGGGTCTCTCAAACGACCGGCAGCGGAATTCCGTGCGTCCGGGTCGTTCCGTGCACCGCGGGATCCCATCGCCCCGGGATCGGCGTCGCGCACTTCGGGCACGCGCCCCCCACGAGCCGGATTCGGACCACGCGGAAGCCGCGCCGCTCGATCACCGTCTCGCCGCACGACGGGCAGCGCGTGTCCTCCCAGCGCCCGACGCGCCCGGGGATGTTGCCGGCGTACACGTAGCGCAGCCCTTCGGCGGTCCCGATCTCGCAGGCCCGCACGAGAGTCTCGACCGGCGTGGCTCCCCGGTCGGTCATCTTGTAATCGGGATGGAACGCCGTGACATGCCAGGGGATGTCTTTCGAAACCGACGCGACGAAGCGCGCGGCGCGCGTCAGCTCCTCCTCGGAGTCGTTGAACGCGGGAATGACGAGCGTCAGCACCTCGAGCCATATGCCCCGCGCATAGATGCCGGCGATCGTGTCCAGCACGTTCTGCAGCACGCCTCCGAGCTGGCGGTAGTGCTTGTCGTCCATCGATTTCAAGTCGACCTTGTAGAAGTCGACCCACGGGCGGATGTAATCGAGCACCTCGGGGGTGCCGTTGCCGTTCGACACGTAGCCCGTGCGCAGCCCGCTCGCCTTCGCCGTGCGAAACACCTCGACGGCCCACTCGGAGGTGATCAGCGGCTCGTTGTAAGTCGAGACGATCGTCGGCGCCCCGCAGTCGGCGGCGAGACGGACCAGCTCGGCGGGCGAGAGGTCCCGCGGCGCACCGACCGCCTCGGGGTCGCGGATGGATTGGGAGGTGAACCAGTTCTGGCAGTACGCGCAGTGCAGATCGCAGCCGAGCATGCCGAAGGAGAGCGCGTCGGAGCCTGGCAGAGCGTGGAAGAAGGGCTTCTTCTCGATCGGGTCGCACTGCAGCGCCCCGACGTAACCCCGGGGCACGTGGAGCACGCCGTCGCGCCGGAAGCGCACGCGACAGACGCCTTCGCGCCCCTCGGGGATCGGGCAACGATGGCCGCACGCGTAGCAGCGGAGCCTCCCATCGGGAAGCATCTCGACGAGCTCGGCCGCGGCCGGAGCCGTACGGCTCGCGAGAACGTCGGCCACCGGAGAGGACGATATGCCTGCCACCATCTACCCACTAACACTAACCGCCGAGGAATTGTAGAAATGCCGAGCGAAGTCGGTGCGTTATCATCCGCCGACGTCATGAAGCGTGTCCTTCTCGCCGCCTGGGCGGTATGGCTCGGCGGCGCCCTCCGGTTGGCCGCTCAGAACCCGACCCCGACCCCGACGCCCCCTCCGACCCCGACGCCCACGCCGGGCCAGCCGACGACCATCCCGGCGGGGTTCCGCTATGCCACGGAAAGCAGCGCGAACGTCAATGGGGTCCGGGTGCAGA
>Ga0207648_10003188_pt1 | contig 17281 bp, 12 predicted proteins | sample KBSMisM32_FD_184310 | JGI IMG/M metagenome (GOLD analysis project Ga0207648, IMG submission 184310) | Miscanthus rhizosphere microbial communities from Kellogg Biological Station, Michigan, USA - KBS Miscanthus M3-2 (SPAdes) (version 2) | ecosystem: Host-associated > Plants > Roots >...
TGCCCGGCGCCGGGCAGTCCGCGCGCGACTTCGCCGACTACACGGGGTACTCGCGCCTGGCCGACGAGGAGCACGTCGCCGTCGCCTACGCCACGGCGTCGGGCGCTCGGCCGCTCTGGAACGTGACCGATGCGATCCCCGGGCACGAGCAGGACGCTCCGCTCCTGGCGGATCCGCTCCACGATCTCCTGCGTCTCGATGGGCAGGTCGACCTCGGCGAAGGTGATGGCGCCGGCGAGCGGCCGAACGGAGCGGAGCATGGGCTGGGTGGCGAGCCAGCCCTCGAGCTCCGGCAGGTTCGCGCGGATGATGCCGCGCGTTCGCGCGAGGATCTGCTCGCGTCGCGAGGGCTCCATCGCCACGGCCGTTAGAAGATCGCTCACCAGGCCCGGCGTCAAGGTCGTGTAGTCGTGGCGCTCCCAGATGCGGTGGACGATCTCGATCGGCGCGACCGCCCACCCGACGCGCAGGCCCGGCATGCCGAACGCCTTCGACAGGCCGCTCGTGATCACGACCTTGTCGTGGCGGCCCCAGAACGTCGGTGTCGAGGCGTCGGTGTCGACCTCGGCTCCGCGGTAGATCTCGTCGGCGACGATCCACGCGTCGGCGCGAGCGGCGACCTGGATGACTGCCTCCATCTCACCCTCCGTGAGGACGCCGCCGGTCGGGTTGTTGGGATTGCACACCATGATCACGCGGGTGTGTGGGCCGACGGCGTGGTCGAGCGCGTCCAGGTCCAGCGCCCACCGATCGTCCTGCCGAACGAGCGGGAAGGTGTCGACCGCGTCGGCGAAGACCCCGCCGAGGCCGAGGCCCTGGCAGTAGTTCGGCACCATGAACGCGAGTCGGTCACCCGACCCGAGCAGCGACCACAACGACAGTAGGTTCGCCTCGGAGCCCCCGTTCATCATCGTGACGTTGTCCGCGTTGGCCTCGGGGTACCACTCGGCGATCGCCGCGCGCGACTCGTGCGAACCCTCCGACAACGGATAGCCGAGCGCGGTCTCGACGAACGAGTCGGCGGCCGGACCCAGGAGCTCGGCGATCGTCATCGGCGACACGCCGGACTCCGAGAGGTCGTAGTCGACCAGGTGCCAGTAGAGGGATTGGTAGCGCTCCATCTCGAACAGCGGGACGTCCATGGGAACACGCTAGTCCGACCGGGGATGCCGGCTCAAACCGGTCGGTTGACCGACGGGCACCGGGACCGCCAGGCTTGCCCGATGGCAACCGTCCGGATCCTGCGCGCGGCCGACGTGCGATCGGCGCTGTCGATGACGGCCTGCATCGACGCCGTCGAGGCCGCGTTCATCTCCTACAGCGCCGGGGAGGCGGAGCTGCCCAGTGTGATCCACCTCGAAGTGCCCGAGGCGCAGGGCGTGATCCACGTGAAGGCCGGGCACCTCCATGGCGCGCCGGCCTACGCGGTGAAGGTCGCGAGCGGCTTCTACGCGCAGGATCCGCCGGCGATCGACGGGATGGTGGTGGTGTTCGACGCCTCGACCGGCGCGCCGACCGCCTTCCTCCTGGACGGCGGCTCCCTCACCGACCTCCGGACGGGTGCGGCGGGCGGGGTCGCCGCGCGTTGGCTCGCGCCCGAACGTGTGGACGCCGTCGCCGTGATCGGCACGTCGATCCAGGCTCGCAAGCAGATCGAGGCACTGCGGTCCGTCCGCGGCATCGGCGAGGTGCGGGTGTGGGGACGCAACGCCGAGCGTGCGGGGAAGGCCGCGGCCGATGTGGGCGGTGTCGTGGCGTCCAACGTTGAGGACGCGGTGCGCGGCGCGACCCTCATCGTCACGTGCACGGCCTCGACCGAACCACTGGTGCGATCGGACTGGATCGACGACGGGACACATATCACCGCGGTCGGCTCGGACGGAGTGGGGAAGCAGGAGCTGGACCCGGAGCTGCTCCGGCGCGCGGACGTGCTCGCCGTCGACTCGCTCGACCAGTGCAAGCGCCTCGGCGAGCTGCAACACGCGCTCGACGTCGAGGATCGGGCGGTCGAGCTCGGTCGCATCTGCGCCGGCGAAGTACCCGGGCGAACGGACGAGGGGCAGCTGACGATCTGCGATCTCACCGGTGTCGGTGTGCAGGACGTCGCCGCGGCCAACGCTGTGCTCGCCAACGCCGGCGACGCGGGCGAGACGGTGCAGCTGTGACCCCGAGCCTCAGCGCGCCAATCGGCGCAGCACGTCATCGTGGAGCACGCCATTGGTCGTGAGCACCGGCCCCCGGTGTGAGGGAGGCCCGCCGGTGAAGTCGGTGACCCGACCGCCGGCCTCCTCGACGATCGGCACGAGCGCGGCGTAGTCCCAGATCGCGAGCGAGGGCTCGAGGCAGATCTCGGCCGCGCCCCGGGCGACGAGCAGGTGACCCCAGTAGTCCCCGAACGCACGTTCACGAGCGCTCTCCATCACGAGCCCCACGGTCGCCTCGTTCTGCCGGCCGGCCAGCAGCGTGTCGAGCTGGGAGTAATGGAACTGCGACTCCACGACCGAGGCGACATCGCTCACGTGGATCTGCCTGTCGTTCATCGTCGCGCCCTGGCCTCGGGCGGCCGCGTAGCGTTCCCCGAGGGCGGGAGCGTTCGCCACGCCGGCCACCAGTTCCCCGTCGACCTGGAGCGCGATCAGCGTCGCCCACACCGGGATCGCGCGGGCGAAGTTCGCGGTGCCGTCGATCGGGTCGACGATCCAGACACGGCCGGCGCCCTCGAAGGTGCCGCCCTCCTCTTCGCCCATGATCCGGTCGTCGGGGAACGCGACCGACACCCGATCGCGCACCATCTGCTCGATCTCCATGTCGGCGGCGGTGACCAACGTGCGGTCGGCCTTGTGCCGGATCTCGAGCCCCTCGTCGGCGAACAGACCCATCGCGATCGGCGCGGCGGCGTCGGCCAGCTCGTGCGCGAACGCGAGCTCCCGCTGGTACATACGCGCAGCGTACCCGCGCGTGACCAGGGATCTCGGGTAGCCTGGACCTGCATGCAGACCACGGTCGAAAACACCGATAAACACACGGTCAAGCTCACGATCGAGGTTCCCCCCGAGCAGGTCGACAAAGATCTGGACCGCACCTACCGGGCGATCGCGCGCGAGATCAAGATCCCGGGGTTCCGCCCTGGGAAAGCCCCGAAGCCGATCATCGACGCGCAGGTCGGGCGCGACGTCGTGCTCGAAGAGTTCGTGCAACAGAGCGTGCCCGACTACTTCCGCACCGCGGTGACCGACGAGGATCTCGCGCCGATCGGCGACCCCAACGTCGACGTCGAGCAGCTCGAGCCGGGCAAGTCCTTCATCTTCACGGCGACCGTCGAGGTGCGCCCTCGGCTGGACCTGACCGAGGCGCAGTACGTCGGCGTCAAGGTCACCCGTCCCTCGACCGAGCCGACCGAGGAAGAGATCGACGCCTGGATCGAGCGGCTGCAGCGACAGTTCTCCGAGCTCGAGCCGGTGGACCGCCCCGCCCAGGAGACCGACCTCGTTACGTTGAGCCTCACGGCAACGCGCAGCGGCGAGCCGCTCGAGTCGCTGACGCGCGAGGAGTACCTCTACTCCGTCGGCTCCGGGGAGTTCGGCGAGACGCTGGACGCGAAGATCCTCGGCACGAAGCCCGGGGACATCATCGAGTTCGACGAGGATCTGCCGGCCGAGCGGTTCGGTGAGGAGCTCGCCGGGCCTGCGTCCTTCCGGGCGCTGGTCAAGGACATCAAGGCGCTCCGCCTGCCGGAGGCGAACGACGCGTTCGCCTCCACGGCGTCGGAGTTCGACACGCTCGCCGAGCTCCGCGAGGACCTGCGCGAGAAGCTCCGCGAGGTCAAGGCTCGTGACGCCGAGGGCATCGTGCGCGACCGGGTCCTCCAGGCGCTCGTCGACGACGTCGACGTGGAGCTGCCCGACTCGCTGATCGAGGACGAGACCGCGCACCGGATCCGCCACGCCGAGCAACAGGCTTCCCGCTACGGCCTGACGCTGGACCAGATGCTCGAGATCCAGGGCTGGGACCGTGATCGGCTGGAGCAGGACAGCCGCGAGCATGCGCTGCGCGCCATCATGTCCGACCTGGTGTTGGAGGGGGTTGCGCGTGCCGAGAAGCTCGAGGTGACCGCCGAGGAGATCGGGGCCCAGATAGGCCAGATGGCCCAGGCCTACGACCGTGATCCCAAGGAGCTCGCCAAACAACTCGACCGCTCCGGACAGATCGTAACGCTGGCGGGGGATATCATCCGTTCGAAGGCGCTCGACATCCTGGTGGAGCGCGCCGATATCTCAGAGGAACCTCCGGAGGAGCAGCCATGACCATCCAGCCCGTGTACGACTACCTCGTACCCACGGTCGTCGAGCAGACGAGCCGCGGGGAGCGGGGCTACGACATCTACTCCCGCCTGCTCAAGGACCGCATCGTCTTCCTCGGTACGCCGATCGACGACAACGTGGGCAACCTGATCATGGCGCAGCTGTTGCACCTCGAGTCCGAAGACCCCGACAAGGACATCAACCTGTACATCAACTCTCCGGGCGGCGACGTGAGCGCGCTGCTCGCGATCTACGACACGATGCAGTACATCAAGTGCGACGTGTCGACGATCGTGATGGGGCTCGCCGCGTCGGCGGCCGCGGTCCTGCTGCTCGCCGGCGCCAACGGCAAGCGGTTCGCGCTGCCGAACGCGCGCGTGCTGTTGCACCAGCCGCACGGTGGCGCGCAGGGTCAGGCGGTCGACATCGAGATCCAGGCGAAGGAGATCATGCGGCTGCGGTCGCTGCTCGAGCAGATCATCGCCGAGCACACCGGCCAACCTCTGGAGAAGGTTTCGAAGGACACCGATCGCGACTTCATCCTGACGGCCCCGGAGGCCAAGGAATATGGCGCGGTCGACGAGATCTTGAGCCGCAGAGGACTTACGGCTCAGGTAGCTGGCGTCAGCTCCAACGGCGCGTGATAATCCCTCGACACGGCGGCGAGCCCGAGCGGCTCGCCACCGGTCGAGAGGCGTGAAAGGGCAACGGGTACATGGCCAAGTTCGGCGAATCGGACCTGCTGAAGTGCTCCTTCTGCGGGAAGAGCCAGAAGCAGGTGAAGAAGCTCATCGCCGGCCCGGGCGTGTACATCTGCGACGAGTGCATCGACCTCTGTAACGAGATCATCGAGGAGGAGCTCGCCGACACCACCGAGCTCAAGCTCGACGAGCTACCGAAGCCCGCCGAGATCTTCCAGTTCCTCGACGAGTACGTGGTCGGGCAGGATCAGGCCAAGAAGGTCCTGTCGGTCGCCGTGTACAACCACTACAAGCGGATCCAGGTCGGCCAGAAGGATCAAGAGGTCGAGCTGCAGAAGTCCAACATCATGATCCTCGGCCCGACCGGCTGCGGGAAGACCTACCTGGCGCAGACGCTCGCCCGCATGCTGAACGTGCCGTTCGCGATCGCCGATGCCACCGCGCTCACCGAGGCGGGCTACGTCGGGGAGGACGTCGAGAACATCCTGTTGAAGCTGATCCAGGCCGCCGACTACGACGTCAAGAAAGCCGAGACCGGCATCATCTACATCGACGAGATCGACAAGATCGCGCGCAAGTCGGAGAACCCGTCGATCACGCGTGACGTGAGCGGCGAGGGCGTGCAGCAGGCGCTGCTGAAGATCCTCGAGGGCACGACCGCAAGCGTGCCGCCCCAGGGCGGCCGCAAGCACCCGCACCAGGAGTTCATCCAGATCGACACGACGAACATCCTGTTCATCTGCGGCGGCGCCTTCGCCGGGCTCGACAAGATCATCGAGTCGCGGATCGGCCGCAAGGGCGTCGGCTTCGGCGCGAACGTGGCGAGCAAGGACGAGAAGGACATCGGCGAGCTGTTCGCGACGGTGCTGCCCGAGGACCTGCTGAAGTTCGGGTTGATCCCGGAGTTCGTCGGGCGTCTGCCGGTCATCACCCACGTGAACAACCTCGACCACGCCGCGCTCGTCGACATCCTCACCAAGCCCAAGAACGCCTACGTGAAGCAGTATCAGAAGTTCTTCGAGTTCGACGGTGTGGAGCTGGAGTTCACCGACGACGCGCTGCGAGCGATCGCCGAGCAGGCGATCCAGCGGGGGACCGGCGCCCGCGGTCTCCGCGCGATCATGGAAGAGGTCCTGCTCAACGTGATGTACGAGCTGCCTTCCCGCGAGGATGTGACCAAGTGCCTGGTGGACCGCGACGTCGTGCTGACCGGCGTGAACCCGACGCTCGTGCCCCGCGAGAGCAAGAAGACTCGCGAGCGCCAGCAGCGCACCGCCTGAGCCGCCTCGCCGCGGCCCCGCTCGTCCTGATGCTCCTGCTCGGGGCGTGCGCATCCTCCGATCCCGGAACCGATCCCGGTCGCCTGGAGGGGACGCAGTGGGTCCTCGATGCTGCGTCTGCCGGTTCCCTCGTCGACACCGTGCCCAAGGGCGCGCGCGTCGACCTCCGGTTCCAAGACGGTCAGGTCTCCGGGAGGTCGGGCTGCAACACCTACGGCGGGAGCTACGACGCCGGCGACGGGTCGCTCTCGTTCGGCCAGATGCAGATGACCCTGATGGCCTGCGAGGACGGGCTGATGCAGCTCGAGTCGGCGTACCTCGACGCGCTCGGCGCCACGACGGCGTTCCAGATCAGCGACTCGGGCCTGCTCCTCACCGGTGGGAAGGTCGCGCTCTCCTTCACGACCGGCTAGCGCAGGAGCTCGTCGACGACGGCGAGGTCGTGGACGGCCCCGAGCCGTTCGAACGTGTCGCGAGCGTGCGTCAGCGATGCGCGGGCTTCGTCTCGACGTCCGGCGTCGAGTTGGGCACGACCGAGGTCCAGCACCGTCAGGGCGCGCTCCCAGGGGATGCCGAGCTCCTCGAACCGGTCGATCGCGGCGGTCAAGCGCTCGGTCCCCCACTCGTGATCGCCGTCGTCGATCGCGAGCCTGCCGTCCAACCGATCCGCGAAGGCGAGGACGGACGGGAGCTCGGCCTCCTCAGCATGCTGTCGCATCTCGTCGAGCAGCGCGGTCGCACGATCGCGATCGGCTGACGCGTAGGCGAGCTCGCTCTCGGATTCGTAGGCGTCACCGGCGTGCACGCGCCACACCGGCGGGCGTTCGAGCGAGCTCGCAGCCGAGAGATCGCCGCGCAGCAGATGGAGCCGCAGCAACCAGGGGTACAGCCTGCCGGACGCACCCGACAACAGTGGGGCCAGGATCTGCGTCAGGTAGTCGCTCTGGACGAGGTCCCCGCGGGCGGTGTGGATCTGTGCCGCGGCGCCATACGCGTGGCACGCGAAGTACGGCGGTCGCTCCCGCCGCTCGTCGAGCATGTCCCGCACCCTGGAGAACCACTCGAGCGCCTCGTCCCAGCGCCCCAGCCGGTGCAGGGTCGCCACCTTCCAGGCGTCGAGGTGGATGTGGATGTTGTCGCCGGCGAGCCCGGCTACGGCGGCCTCGCCGTCCGCGATGGCACGGGTCGCGGCCGCGTAGTCGCCGAGCTCGTAGTACGTCCACGCGCCCATCGCCCAGTAGTCGCCGATCTCGAACGCCTCGGTGACCTGGCCGATGACTTCCCCACGGCGGTTCCAGATGGCGAGGGTCCGCGCGTAGTTGCCGTGGGCCGCCCAGCCGGATGCGGCGTTGTCGAGCACACCGCTCGCGAGGTTCGGCATGCCGAGGCGCATCGCGATCTCGGCGGCTTCGGCTCCGGCCGCTTCGGAGGACTCCGGATCGACGAAATCCGACCCCGGGAACGGGAACGGCCATCCGGCACGGACGCCGAGCAGGCGCACGCGCTCTTCGCTGTCACCGTCGGGGAGGTTGGCGAGCCCCAGCTCCAGCAGCGACCGCACCTCGGGCTCGGCCGGCAAGCTCGACATCGAGCCGGGCCACCTGATGGTCACGTCGCAGGCGCGTGCGGCGAGGTACGCGACTCGGCGCCCGTCCGGCGGTGTCAGCTCGGCCGCCAACAGCGCCGCCTCACGGAAGTACCGCCACGTCAGGTCGCCCCGGTAGTTGGCGAAGAAGGCCTCGGCCAGGGTCGCGAGCGTATCGACGCGCTCGAGCGGCTCGACCGCGAACCCGACCGCATCCTCGGCGAGCCGCTCCGCCTTCTTCACGACGAACCGCCGCCGCGCGTCGTCGGAGGCGCGTTGCAACCATTCGAGGGCCGCCCGACGCAGCGCAGGATCGATCACGCCGCTCGCGTCGAGCTCGAAGCCGGCGGCGGTCGCGTAGTGATAGGCGAGCACCTCGGCGAACTCCACCGCACGGTCCCCGGCGGTCTGCTCGAGCCAACGGCCGACCGTCGAGTGCGCCCGTGGGCGTTCCGACCGGGGGAGCGACTCGTAGGCGACGTCTCGGGTCAGCACGTGCTTGAAGATGTACTCCGGCTGCCCCGCGAGTGAGGATCCTGGCCGGGAGAGGATCAGCTCGCGGTCCTCGAGGCGTCGGAGTGCCTCGTCGAGGTCGCCGGCGGCTGTGCCCGTGAGGTCGGCAACCGGACCCGGCCAGAAGACGCGGCCGACGACGGCGGCGGCCTGCACGATCCGCTTGTCGGTGGCGTCGAGCAGATCGATGCGCGCCGCGAGCACCGCTTGCACCGTGTCCGGGATCTCGACCTCCTCGATGCCCTCGGTCGCGCGCCAGCGGTCGCCGGATCGCTCGATCAACCCGCCGTCGACGAGCCGCCGGATGATCTCCTCGAGGAAGAAGGGGTTGCCCTCGGCACGCTCGAGGATCCGGTCGTGCACCGACGGCGGGAGGTCGTCGACGGCGAGCAAGAGCCGGATGAGCTCGTGCGATTCCTCGACGGTCAGCGGATCGAGCGCGACCGACGATGTGTTGCGCCGACCCCCGCCCCACGCGGGACGCGTCGCCATCAGGTCGGGCCGCGACGGGCAGAGGAAGACCACGGAGCCCAGCACGCGATCGGTGAGCTCCTCGAGCAGATCGAGCAGCGCCGGGTCGGCCCAGTGGATGTCCTCGATCACCACGACGACCGGTTCCTCGCCGCCGAGCGCGGTGAAGAACGAGCGCCAGGCAGCATGGACCTCGGTGCGGACGTCCTTCGGTTCCAGGCTCGCGAACGAGACGTCGGGATCCTGTAGCCCGATCGTGTAGGCGAGCGCCGCGGTCGCGCGCGCCGGGTCGGCAGAGACCTCGAGGGTGAGCAGATCGCGTCCGGCCTTCCGCACCTTCTCGATCGCGAGATCGGTCGGGTCGGAGTCGAGGATGCTCGCGTGCGCCTTGAGGATCTCGGCGAGCGGCCAGTAGGTGATGCCGTCGCCGTAGGGGATGCACCGGCCGGCCAGCGTGATCGGCCTGGGCTCGCGTGCATCCGCCCACGAGAGGAACTCGCGGGTGAGCCTGGACTTCCCGACGCCCGCCTCGCCGTAGATCGTCACGAGGTGTGGACGCCGCTCGTGCTCCGCTCGCTCGTAGACGCTCCGGAGCACGTCGAGCTCGGCGTCGCGTCCCACCATCGGCGCCTGGAACCCGGGCAGGCCTCGTGTCGGGCCACCGGTCTCCTCCAGCACGGCGAAGGCGTGCACGCGTTCCTGCTTCCCGCGCAGCTCGAGCTGACCACGGTCGGCGACGGCGAAGCCTCGCGCGGCCCGGATCGTGCGTTCCGAGGCCAGCAGCTCGCCGGGTTCCGCCGCTCCCTGCAGTCGCGCGGCAGCATTGACCGCATCGCCGGTGACCATCGCCTCGCCGGGCTGCGGGTCGACGGTCGCGAGGACCTCGCCGGTGTGCAAACCGATGCGGATCTGGAGCGTCACGCCGTGATCGGACTCGAGGGAGCGGTTGACCTGGGGCAGGCGCGCGAGCATGCGCAGCCCGGCACGCATCGCGCGCGCCGGGTCGTCCTCATGCGCGGTCGGCACGCCGAAGGCCGCCATCACGGCGTCACCGATGAACTTCTCGACCGTGCCGCCCTCGGCCTCGATCTCGTGGCGCATCGCCGTGAAATACGCCTCCATCACGGACCGCAGACGCTCGGGATCGAGCTGTTCGCCGAGCGTGGTCGAGCCGGTTACGTCGGCGAACAGCACCGTCACGAGCTTGCGTTCGATCCCCGCACCTGGGGTCGACCCCTCGAGCGGGCTGCCACACGACTGGCAGAACCGCGCATCCACCGCAACCGGCTCGCCGCAGGTGGGGCAGGTTCGTCCGAGCGCCGAGCCGCACGTCGGGCAGAACCGGGCGTCGGCCGACACCGTTGCGCCGCAGGTCGCGCACGTGTCCACGGCGGGAGTCTAGGCCGCCCACGGGCGGAGGTGGGTTCCGTACACTCGGGCCTCATGAACGTGCCCGAGAAGCCGACGCTCGATGGTCTCGAGGCCAAGTGGGGGGAGCGGTGGGAGACCGCCGGCACCTACCGCTTCGATCGGTCGAAGACGCGCGAGGAGATCTACGCGATCGACACGCCACCGCCGACGGTGAGCGGGTCGCTGCACCTCGGCCACGTCGAGAGCTACACGCACACCGACCTGATGGCGCGCTTCAAGCGGATGCGCGGGTTCGAGGTGTTCTACCCGATCGGATGGGACGACAACGGCCTACCAACCGAGCGACGCGTGCAGAACTACTTCGGCGTCCGGTGCGATCCGTCCCTCCCGTACGACGAGCACCTCGACGTGTCGCAGCTCGGTGGGTCAACAGACGGTCCGATCGCGGTGTCGCGCCAGAACTTCATCGAGCTGTGTGAACGGCTCACGCTCGAGGACGAGCGCGCGTTCGAAGAGCTCTTCCGGCGTCTGGGAGCGTCGGTCGACTGGCGATACGTCTACACGACGATCGGGGAGCGCGCGCGCCGAGCGTCACAGCGGGGGTTCCTGCGGCTGCTGCGCGCCGGCGTCGCGTACAAGGCCGAGGCACCCACGCTGTGGGACGTCGACTTCCGGACCGCGGTTGCCCAAGCGGAGATCGAAGATCGCGAGGTCGACGGCCAGTACCACCGGATCGTATTCGACCGTGTCGACGGCGACGGCACGATCGAGATCGAGACGTCGCGTCCGGAGCTGCTGCCCGCCTGCGTCGCGCTCGTCGCGCACCCCGGCGACGAGCGATACACGCCGCTGGTCGGCACCATGGCGCTGACCCCGCTGTTCCGCGCCCCCGTGCCGATCGTGACGCACGAGCTCGCCGATCCCGAGAAGGGGACCGGCATCGCGATGATCTGCACGTTCGGCGACATCACCGATGTCACGTGGTGGCGCGAGCTGGGTCTGCCCGCTCGGGTGATCGTGCGCAGCGACGGGACGATCACACCCGGGCGGTTCGGCGACCCCGGGTGGGAGTCCGCCGACCCGGCGGGCGCGAACGCGGTCATGGCCGAGATATCCGGTCGCTCGACCAAGCAGGCGCGGCGACAGATCGTGGAGCTGCTGCGCGAGCGTGGCGCGCTCGTCGGCGAGCCGGAGTCGATCAAGCACATCGTGAAGTTCTACGAGAAGGGCGACCGCCCTCTCGAGGTGATCAGCAGCCGCCAATGGTTCGTCGAGACGCTGCGGTTCAAGGAGGCCCTCATCGCGCGTGGGCTCGAGATCTCGTGGCACCCGGCATTCATGGGCGGACGGTTCACCTCATGGGTGGAAGGGCTCAACCAGGATTGGGCGGTGAGCCGTCAGCGGTACTTCGGTGTGCCGTTCCCCGTCTGGTACCGGCTCGACGCCGAGGGCACAGCCGACCTGGAGGATCCGATCCTCGCTGACGAGGCCACGCTCCCGGTGGACCCACAGATCGAAGTGCCATCTGGGTTCGAGGCCACGCAGCGCGATGTGCCGAACGGCTTCACCGGCGACCCCGACATCATGGACACGTGGGCGACGTCGTCGCTGACGCCGCAGATCGCGGCGGGCTGGGAGGAGGATCCCGATCTCTTCGGCCGTCTGTTCCCGATGGATCTGCGCCCGCAGGCCCACGACATCATCCGTACGTGGCTGTTCTACACGGTGCTCCGCGCGCACCTGGAGCACGACTCGATCCCGTGGACGAACACCGCGATCAGCGGCTTCGTATTGGATCCCGACCGCAAGAAGATGTCGAAGTCAAAGGGGAACGTCGTGTTGCCGACGGAGATCTTCGAGCGCCACTCCGCCGACGCCGTGCGGTACTGGGCCGCCAGCGCCCGGCTCGGGTACGACGCCGCGATCGATGAGCAGGAGATCAAGGTTGGCCGTCGGCTCGCGATCAAGATCCTCAACGCGTCGAAGTTCGTGCTGAGCTTCGACGTCGAGGAGGGCCGGCCGAACCTGCCGCTCGATCGGTCGATGCTCGCGACCCTCCGCGGTGTCGTCCACGAGGCGACCATGTCGTTCGAGGATTACGAGCATGCCCGCGCGCTCGACGCGCTCGAGCGGTTCTTTTGGGGATTCACCGACGACTACCTCGAGCTGGTCAAGCAGCGCGCCTACGGCGGCGCGGGTCCGGAGGGGGCGGCGAGCGCCGTCGGGTCGCTCCGCTCGGCGCTCGACATCCTGCTGCGTGCGTTCGCACCCTTCGTGCCGTACGTGACGGAAGAGGTCTGGTCGTGGTGGCGCGAGGGCTCGATCCATCGGCACACCTGGCCCGACCCGCAGGAGCTGGCGGTGTCTGACGGTGCCGACCCCGAGGTCTACCAGGTTGCCGCTGAGGTGCTCACGGCCGTGCGCAAGGAGAAGGCGCTCGCCAAGGTGTCGTTGAAGGTGCCCGCCAAGCGTGTGGTCGTGCGGGCGCCCGCCGAGCGGCTGGCCAAGCTGGAGCAGAGCCGCGAGGACCTCTGCGAGGCAGGGGGCATCCGGGCGCTCGAGCTCGTGGCGGCGCCGGAGGTGTCGATCGAGGTCGAGCTCGAGGCGCCGTCGGACGCCGCCTGATGCGCTACGAGGAGGCCATCGCTCACCTCGAGTCTCGACAACCCGAGCACACGCCGGGCCCCTCTCTCGACCGGATCCGGGAATTGGTCAACTACCTTGACCATCCGGAGCGGACCTATCCGACGATCCACGTCACCGGCACCAACGGGAAGTCCACCGCCGCGCGCGCCGCGGCCGCCGTCGCGTGCGCGACCGGACTGCCGACCGGGCTCTACCTGTCCCCACACCTGGTCGACGTGACCGAGCGGTTCGCCGTCTGCGGGATCGACATCTCGCGCGGCGCCTTCGCCGAGGAATGGGAGCACCTCGAGCCCTACCTCGAGCTGATCGACGGCAAGGATATGGGCGAGGTCACGTACTTCGAGGCGGTGACCGCGCTCGCGTACCTCTGGTTCGCCGACAAGCCGGTCGCGCTGGGCGTGTTCGAGGTCGGCATGGGCGGCTCATGGGACGCCACGAACCTGATCTCCAGCGACGTCGCGGTCATCACGCCGGTCGGCATGGATCACGTCGCCGAGCTCGGTCCGACGCTCGCCGACATCGCGACCGAGAAGGCGGGCATCATCAAGGACGGGAAGGTTGTGGTCGTGCGCGAGCAGGATGCTGTCGTCGACCGGGTCATGACCGCTCGGGCCGCCCAGGTGGGCGCGACGATGCTGCGCGAGGGCACGGATTGGGAGATCCATGACCCCTTGATCGCGGTCGGTGGCCAGGCCTTCGGGCTGCGGACCCCGCGCGCGACCTACGAGGACCTCTACGTGCCGGTGTTCGGGACCTACGCGGCTCGCAACGCCGCGGCGGGCGCGGTCGCGGTCGAGGCGCTCACCGGGAAGTCGCTCGACGAGGAGACGCTCCGGGAGGGCCTGGCCGCGATGCGGACCCCAGGGCGCCTCGAGGTGGCGGTCCGCGAACCACCCGTGGTCCTCGACGGCGCGCACAATCCCGACGGCGCGCGGGCGCTCGCCGAGGAGTTACCGCGGTTCTTCCGGTGGGATCGGCTGCACGTCGTGCTCGCGGTCAGCGCCAACAAGGACGTCGCCGGCGTGGTGACGCCGATCGCGGCGTTGGCCGACGTGGTGTACGCGACGCGCAACGACAGCGTCCGCAGCGCCGAGCCCGAGGTGGTCGCGGGGGCGGCGCGGGCCGCGGGGGCCGGTGGCGTCGAGGTCTATCCGAGCGTCGCCGATGCGTTGGCCGCGGCCCGCGCCGCCGCCGGCCCAGGCGACCTCGTGCTCGTCGCGGGGAGCTTGTTCACGGTGGGGGACGCCAAGCGCGCCCTCTGAGGGTCAGGCGTCGGCCAGGACCCACATCTCCTTGTACGGGGTCGTGACGTGCCACGTCGTGTGCAGGCCGGCCGGGATCGTCGCCAGGTCCCCGACGCCGAGCGAGACGTCGCTGCCGTCGTCGAACTCGATCCGCAGCGCTCCTTCCAGGACCACGAACACCTCACGCTGCTGCGGGGTCCACGGCATCGGCTCGGGTGCGTCCTCGATCCGCGTCATCCCCGCCCAGATCGGTCCGTCGTGGACGAGCTCGTGCATGCTGGAGCCCGGCACCTCCGGATCGTCGATCCACTCCGTGGTCGCGCCCGGCGTGACGAACATCCCAGGCTTGATCTCCATGGCGCCCCTCCTCTCGGTGCCTCGACCGTAGTCCAGTGCGCCCCCGGCGTACACCGTCGGTAGACTCACGAGCCCGACCACGAAGGAGGGTCCCACCCGGATGGCGATCGAATCGACCCTGCTGATCGTGAAGCCCGACGGCGTCCGCCGCCGCCTCGTGGGAGAGGTGCTGCGGCGGGTCGAGGCGAAGGGGCTCTCGATCGAGCAGCTGGACCTGCGGGTGATCGAGCGCGCCGTCGCCGAGGAGCACTACGGCGAGCACCGCGACAAGCCGTTCTTCGGCGAGCTGGTCGACTTCATCACGAGCGGGCCCGTCGTCGTCGGCAAGATCACCGGTGACGACGCGATCACCTGCTGGCGGACGCTCATGGGGCCGACGAACCCGGTCGACGCGCCACCAGGCTCGATCCGGGGCGACTTCGCCACCGAGATCGGCGAGAACATCGTCCACGGCTCTGACTCACCGACCTCCGCCGAGCGCGAGCTCAAGCTCTTCTTCGGGTAGACCGTGGCCGGACTGGAAGCAGCGTTCGAGCGGATCGGCGCGTCCGCGGAGCACCACCTGGAGGTCTCCCACAGCGCGGGCCTCGCGCTCGCCGTCACCGACCGTGAGGATGTGCTCGGTGTCGTCTGCCGCGGGATGGCCGACGTCGCGGCGGGCAAGCCGGTGCGCGCCGAGACGCGCTTCCAGATCGGCTCGATCTCGAAGTCGTTCGCCGCGCTGCTCGTGCTGCAGGAGGTCGCCGCCGGACGGCTCGCTCTCGACGTCTCCGTGAACGACATCCTGCCGTGGTTGAAGCTGCCGGAGCCGTTCGGTCCGATCACCCTGCACCACCTGATGACGCATACCTCGGGTTTGCTGGTTGGCACGGAGGACGCGCCGACCGGCCCCGGCGCGATCTACCGACTGCAGACGAACCCTCCGACGACGGCGCCGGGGGAGCGGTGGCTCTATTCCAACGACGGCTGGAAGGTGGTCGGCGCCTGCCTCGAGGAGGTCACCGGTGAGCCGATCCACGAGCTGCTGCGCACCCGCGTCCTGGGGCCGTTGGGCATGCGCGCCTCTTCGGCGTCGATCGTCGATGCCGAGTACCAGGACCTCGCCGTGGCCTACGAGCCGCTGTACTCGGACCGGCCCGTGCAGCTGCGGCACCCGCTGGTGCCGGCGCATCGGATCACGAGCAACACGGCCGACGGCTCGATCGTCTCGACGGTGCTCGATATGAGCGCCTACGCGCGCTTGTTCCTCGCGCGCGGCGATGTGCCCGGTCTCGACGGCACACGGATGCTCACCGAGGAGCAGTTCGACGACTGGGTGGAGCAGCGCGTCGACGACGGCGACGGCGGCACGTACGGCTACGGCCTGTGGGCGGACGAGTTCGACGGCGTGCGCTGGATTGCGCACTCGGGCGGCATGGTCGGCTACACGGCGATGTTCGCGGTCGTGCCCGAAGAGGGGCTCGGCTGCGTCGTCCTGCAGAACGGGTACAGCGAGGGCCTGCGCAAGCTCGTCCGCGCGGCGTTCGCGACGATCCGTGCGTCGCTCGCGGGTGAGGAGCTCCCGGCCGCGGTCGTGCCGCCGTCCGCGACCGAGATCCCGAAGGCCGCCGAGTACGTCGGCACCTACACCGGCGAGGATGGCCGCGTGTTCGAGGTCGAGGCCGAGCGCGAGGGCCTCCGCCTGAACGCGGGGCCGGTCACGGTGCTGCTCGAGCGCGACCCGCTCGGGGAGCCCTCCGACACGTTCCTCGTTCCCCACGAAGCGCTGGAGCGGTTCCCGCTCGTCTTCGGCCGCGATGCCGACGGGAGCGTGACCGAGGCGTTCCACGGCGACACGTGGTTCCGGTCGGAGCGGTACGCGGGCCCCGAGCCTGCGACCCCACCGGACGAGTGGCGCCGCTATACGGGCTTCTACCGCAACGATGACCCGTGGGCGCCGACCCTGCGTGTGCTGCTGCGCAAAGGTGTGCTCGCCATCCAGTGGCCGAGCGCGGCAACCGACGACGAGGGCGAGGACGAGCTCCTGCCGCTCGCCGACGGCTGGTTCGCGGGCGGCACCGAGCGGGATCCGCGGCGCATCCGGTTCCTGGGGGAGGGCGCCGGCGGCAAGGCCGTCGTCGCGGAGTTCAACGGCGGGTCCTGGTTCCGGTCGTTCGAGGACTAGATCAGGCGATCTTGCGGAACGCGATGCAGGCGTTCTGACCGCCGAACCCGAACGAGTTCGACAACGCGAGCGTGACGTCGAGGTCACGCGCCTCGTTGGGCGTGACGTCGAGGTCGCAATCTGGGTCAGGGGTCGAGTAGTGGATCGTCGGGGGGATCTTCCCGTTGGCGATCGCGAGCGCACAGACCGCGCCCTCGACCGCGCCGGCGGCGCCGAGCATGTGACCCGTCATCGACTTCGTCGATGACACGGCCACGCGATGGGCGTGCTCCTCACCGAGCGCGGCCTTGATCGCGACCGTCTCCGACGCGTCGTTCAGCGGCGTCGACGTGCCGTGCGCGTTGATGTAGGTCACGTCCGCCGGCTCGGCGCCGGCGTCCTGTAGGGCCCAGCGCATCGCGAGCGTTGCGCCCGACCCTTTCGGGTCGGGCGCCGTGATGTGGTGGGCATCGTCCGACGCTCCGTAGCCGGCGACCTCCGCGTACACACGCGCGCCCCGCGCGCTCGCGTGCTCCTCGGACTCGAGGATCAAGGTCGCGCCACCTTCCGAGAGGACGAAGCCGCTGCGCTCCGCGTCGAACGGACGCGACGCTGTCTCGGGGTCGGGGTTCTTGGTGAGCGCTGTCATCTGCGCGAAGGCGGCGACGG
>Ga0207648_10003189_pt1 | contig 17281 bp, 17 predicted proteins | sample KBSMisM32_FD_184310 | JGI IMG/M metagenome (GOLD analysis project Ga0207648, IMG submission 184310) | Miscanthus rhizosphere microbial communities from Kellogg Biological Station, Michigan, USA - KBS Miscanthus M3-2 (SPAdes) (version 2) | ecosystem: Host-associated > Plants > Roots >...
GTAGCGAACGCAGTGAGCGCAGCGAGTTTCGCCACGGGCCACGAGACCGAGCACCGGAAGGAAGTCGGCCCACCGGGCCGACCGCCGCACACGAGCGCCGGCGCACACCCGCCCGCGGCTTTGCCCGCTCCAACCCATGAGAACCTGGAAACTCCCCGCCGACGTCGACACCGACCAGCTTGCGCCGGGTCACGCGATGAAGCACGGACTCGAAGTCATCGCACGCCACTGCCTTGAGCGTGTGCGCCCAGAGTTCGCATCACAAGTGAAGCGCGGAGACGCGATCGTCGCCGGCCCGAACTTCGGCATCGGCTCGTCGCGCGAGCAAGCGGCCAGCGTGCTGGTGCATCTCGGAGTCGCTGCGGTGATCGCGCCGAGTTACTCCGGCCTATTCCACCGCAACGCGTTCAACGTCGGGCTTCTGCTGCTCACCTGTCCGGAGGCCGATCACATCGAAGACGCTGAAGCGATCACCTTCGACGCGCGCGCCGGCCAGGTGCAGCGCGCTGACGGCGACCTGCTCGCCTGCAAACCCATCTCCGCGCTGCTGCTCGACCTGGTCGAGGCCGGCGGCCTGCTGAATCAACTCAAACGCCAGAGGAACCTTTCGCCATGAGCAAGGCACCGCAACACGATCTGCTGATCCGCAATGTGCGTGTCGTGCGGCCGCACGGCAACGTGGTGCACGAGGCCGACATCGCGGTGAAGGATGGCCGCATCGCCAAGGTGGCACCGGGCCTGGATGCCAAGAGCGCGAAGGCGGTGTTCGACGGCAGGGGCCGCCTCGCCTTCCCCGGCGTGGTCGACGCGCACATGCACAGCGGCATCTACTCGCCGCTGGAGGAAGACGCGGTCAGCGAAAGCCAGGCCGCGGCGATGGGCGGGGTGACGTCGAGCCTGAACTACTTTCGCACCGGCCAGTACTACCTGAACCAGGGCGGCCCGTACAAGAAGTTCTTCCCGCAGGTGCTCGCGCTCGCCAAAGGGCGCTTCCACGTGGACTATGCGTTCCACCTCGCGCCGATGGACCGCACCCACATCGACGAGGTGCCGATGCTGATCGACAAGCACGGCGTGTCGAGCTTCAAGATCTTCATGTTCTACGGCTCGCACGGGCTGCACGGCGCCAGCGACTCGCAGCGCCAGTTCCTGATGATCGGCGACGACGAGCGCTACGACGTGGCGCACTTTGAATTCATCATGCGCGGCCTGCAGAAGGCGCGCGAGCAGTTCCCAGACAAGGCGCGGCAAATCTCGCTATCGCTGCACTGCGAGACCGCCGAGATCATGACGGCCTACACCAAGATCATCGAGAAAGACAAATCGATGAAGGGCCTGGCCGCCTACAGCGCGTCGCGCCCGCCGCACAGCGAAGGGCTGGCCGTGTTCACCGCGGCCTATCTCGCCAACGAAGCGGCACTGCCCAACATCAACCTGCTGCACCTGAGCTCGCGCAAGGCGGTGCAGGCGGCGATGACGATGGCCGACGTGTTTCCGCACATCGACTTCCGGCGCGAGGTGACGATCGGCCACCTGATGCTCGACACCACGTCGAAGGCCGCCGAACTGGCCAAGGTGAACCCGCCGATCCGGCCGCGCGAGGACGTGGAGTTCCTGTGGGACGCGCTGCTCGCGGGCGAACTCGACTGGGTGTGCTCCGACCATGCGTGTTGCCGCCACGAGACCAAGATCGCGAAGCGCTACTTCGGCAACATCTGGATGGCCAAGTCGGGCTTCGGCGGCACCGAGTACCTGCTGCCGGCCTTGGTGAGCGAGGGCAGCAAGCGCGGCATGGGCTACAACCACATGGCGCGCGTGACGAGTTGGAACCCGGCGCAACGCTATGGTCTGAACAGCAAGGGCGACATCGCGGAGGGGTTCGACGCCGACATCGCGATCGTCGACCCCGCGCACACCTGGACCATCCGCGCGAAGGACTCGCCGTCGACGCAGGGCTACACGCCGTTCGAAGGGCTCGAGCTGTCGGCGCGCGTGGACGCCACGTTCCTGCGCGGCAGCAGGATCTACGAAGACGGCCGCGTGATCGGCAAGCCGAGCGGGCAATACCTGCACCGGCCGACATGAACGATGGACCGCGCGTGCGCCGCGCGCAGCGCATGCCCGGTGGCACGCCCGCAGTGCCGGTGGCCATCGTCGGCGCCGGTGCGTGCGGGCTCAGCGCGGCATTGACGCTGCGCGAAGCCGGCATCGATTGCGTGCTGCTCGAGCGCGACGCCATGCCGCAAGGCTCGACCGCACTGTCGTCGGGCTTCATCCCGGCCGCCGGCACGGCGGCGCAACGTGCCGCTGGCGTGCACGACGACAGCCCGGCGCGGTTCGCCGCCGACGTCCAGGCCAAGGCGCACGGCGGCGCAGCAGCGCACCTGGTGGCGGCCTACACCGAAGCGATCGCGCCGGCGCTCGACCGGCTGCAACAGCGCCACGGGCTGGCCTTCGAGCTGCTCGACGGTTTTCTGTATCCGGGCCATTCGGTGCGCCGCATGCACACGCTGCCTCAACGCACCGGCGCAGCGCTGATGGCCGCGCTCGATGCGGCAGCGCAACGCGCCGGTGCGACGTTGCTCTCGCTGGCGCGCGTGCACGAGCTGTGGTGCGACGCGCACGACCGCGTGCTGGGCGTCACCTACCAGCGGCCCGACGGGCGCGACGAGCCGCTGACGTGCGACGTGCTGCTGCTGGCCTGCAACGGGTTCGGTGGCAATGCGGCGATGGTGCGCGAATGGTTGCCCGAGATGCGCGACGCGGTGTTCGCCGGCCATGCCGGCAATGACGGCAGCGCCGTCTCCTGGGGACGTGCGCTCGGCGCACGGCTGGCCGACCTGGGGGCCTGCCAGGGTCACGGTTCCTGGGCGGTGCCGCACGGTGCGCTGATCACCTGGGCGTTGATGACCGAGGGTGGCATCCAGGTCAACGCCCATGGCCGCCGTTTCCACGACGAGACGCAAGGCTATTCCGAAGCCTCGGTGCAGGTGCTGGCGCAGCCTGGCGGCGTCGCGTGGAACGTGTTCGACACCCCGCTGCTGGCGCTGGCGCGGCGCTTTCCGGATTTCGTGGCCGCCGAGGCGGCCGGTGCGGTGCGCGAGGCGCGTGACGCGGCGGCGCTTTCGTCGACCACCGGCTGCGATGTCGCCACCCTGGCCGACACGCTGGCGACGACGCGACTCGTGGCGCCGTACTTCGCCATCCGAGTCACCGGCGCGCTGTTCCACACGCAAGGCGGCCTCGACATCGATGCGCAGGCGCGCGTGCTGCGCGACGACGGCACCGCGTTGCCCAACCTGCTGGCCGCCGGCGGCGCGGCGCGCGGCGTGTCGGGCCCTTCGCTGGCGGGTTATCTGTCGGGCAACGGCCTGCTCAGCGCGGTGGCGGGCGGGTTCATCGCCGCGCACACGGCCGCGCGCCAACTCGGGACTTCCGCATGAACACCAACACCCCGTTGAAGCAACGCCTGGCCGAACCGCGCGTGCTGCTCGCGCCGGGCGTGTACGACGCGCTGTCGGCACTGATCGCCGAGCGCGCCGGCTTCGAGGCGCTGTACCTGTCGGGCGCCTCGATCGCCTACACGCGCCTGGGCCGCTCGGATGTCGGCCTCACCACCTACAGCGAGGTCGAGGACACGCTGGCGCGCATCGCCGAGCGGGTGGCCACGCCGCTGATCGTCGACGCCGACACGGGCTTCGGCAACGCGCTGAATGTGCAGCGCACCGTGCGTGGCCTGGAGCGTGCCGGCGCCGCGATGATCCAACTCGAGGACCAGACCTTTCCCAAGCGCTGCGGCCACCTCGACGGCAAAGCCGTGGTGCCGAGCGCCGAGATGTGCGGCAAGCTGCGCGCCGCGCTCGACGCCCGCCACAGCGCCGAGACGCTGGTCCTCGCGCGCACCGACGCGCTGAGCGTGGAAGGCTTCGATGCGGCACTGGAGCGCGCCGAAGCGTACCTGGCCTGCGGCGTGGACGCGCTGTTCATCGAGGCACTGCGCGACGCCGCGCAGATCGACCGGGTGGGCTCGCGTTTCGGAGGGCGGGTGCCATTGCTCGCCAACATGGTTGAAGGCGGCCGAACCCCGATGCATTCGGCCGGCGAACTGGGCGCCAAGGGCTTTCGCATCGTGATCTTCCCAGGTGGCACTGCGCGCGCGGTCGCGCACGCGTTGCAGAGCTACTACGCCAGTCTGCAGGCGCACGGCAGCACTGCCCCATGGCGCGAGCACATGCTCGACTTCGACGGCCTCAATGCGCTGATCGGTACGCCTGAGCTGCTGGCGCAAGGAAAGCGCTATGCCTGAGGGGTGCCTCCGCTGCACGCGCAGCGCAATGGCTTGAGCGCGAGGCGCGACGCCACGTGGCACCTCGGCGCGCCGGCGAGACTCGCGAACGCGCGGCCTCACCCGCCTCTATCGCATCCCGAGCTTGAACGCGATCATCGCGCGCAGCTTGCCCGGCACCACCGGCTTGAGCAGCAGGTGGAAGTCGTGCTCCGCGGCTTCGCGGTCGTGGCTCGACAGCACGCTGCCGGTGACGACGATCGCGGGGATCGGCTGGCTCAGCATGCCGCGCAGCGACCGGATCGCCTCGACACCGGTGTGACCCGACTCGAGCCGGTAGTCGGCGATGATCAGGTCGGGCTTCAGCATCGACGGCTCGGCGGCGTGCGCCCACTGCTGACACGCCTGCAGGCTGTCGAACGCGATCACGCTGGCGCCCCAGCTCTTCAGCAGCACCTCGAGCCCGCTCTTCACCGCGGGGTCGTCTTCGATCATCACCACCAAGCGGCGATCGAGCGTCAGCCCCAGCGGCGCACTGGCGCGCATCGGCGCATCGGCGGCCGGGCGGGCGCGGCCCTGCGGGAGCTCCAGGGTGAACACGGTGCCGCGGCCGCTCAGCGAGCGCAGCACCAGCGGCGCCTTCATCAGCTGCGACAGCCGGCGCACGATCGACAGCCCGAGGCCAAGGCCCTTGCGCTGGTGCGGGTCGGTGGCCACGTCGTCGTGCAGCTGCACGAACTCGTCGAACACGCGCTCGCGGTCGGCCTCCTTGATGCCCACGCCGGTGTCCCACACCTGCAGCAGCAGTTTGGCGCCGCGCGTGCGCGCGCACACCAGCACGCCGCCGTCGTTGGTGTAGCGGATCGCGTTGGCGGTCAGGTTGCGCACGATGCGCTCGACCAGCAGCGGGTCGGCATACGCGTAGCGGTGGCCGCCGCGCACCTTCAGCATCAGGCCTTTCTCGAACGCGATCGGCTCGAAGTGCAGCTTGATCTTGCGGAACACCTCGTCGAGCTGGAAGTCGGTGGGCCGCGCCTCGACGCCGCCGGTGTCGATCTTGGTGATGTCGAGCAGCTCGGAGAACAGCCCGTCGAGCGCATCGACACTGCCATTGATGCTGTTGATCAGCTGGATGATCTCGTCGTCGCGGCTCGTTCGATCGCCCGGCCGGCCGGCGGATGCCACCTCGCCGGGATTCGGCGACGGCGCGGGCGCCGCCTTCTGGCGCAGCGCCTCGGCGAACAGTCCGAGCGCGTGCAGCGGCTGGCGCAGGTCATGGCTGGCGGCGGCGAAGAACTGCGTCTTCGCGCGATTGGCCAGCTCGGCCTCGCGGCGTGCCGCCTCGGCGATCGCGGTCTCGGCGCGCAGCTGGCTGGCCAGCCGCTGCGCGCGCGCCTTCAGCTCCACCAGTTCGCCAAAGCTGTCGCGGTAGTTGCGACCCAGCCGCACCGTCATCGCCAGGATCAGCACCGCCACCGCCAGCAGCCCGTTGCTGCCTGGGCCGCCTACGTGCCACACGCGCACGATGGTGGGCAGCAGGCTCAAGCCGATGTAGGCGAAAAAGATCGTGCGCTGCCAGCCCAGCAGCGGTGTCGAGCCGACGCAGAACGCGTAGATCACCAGCACCATCGCCAGCTGGTGCAGCGGCTCGCCGTGGCCGTAGAAGAGCCAGCCCGAGGCGCCCCACAGCGCGCCCGACGCGAGCGTGCCGACGTTCCATGCGCGCAGCCAGCCGACGCTGGCCGCGTCGTCGCTCGGCCCCACGCGGTGGTACGACCAGGTGGTCCAGGCGCGGCCCGCGATCACGAGCCCGAACGCGCCGGCCCAGCCGCCGAGCACCCACGTGCTGACGTCGCCCTGGAACAACACCACGAACATCGCCGCCGCCAGCACGTAGCTCAGGTTGGTGGTGGTGGCGTACGAGAACAGCGCGTGCACGCGGTCGGTGAGCGCGCCGGGCGCGGTGAGCGCGACAGCCACGCCGGGGGCCGCAGCGGCCTCGGCGCCGGCCATCGCAACCGAGCCCGATGGGTTCATCGTCGACAGGGTGCGCTCTGCAGCCGCGCCACAGCGTCTAACGTTGCGATGTGGTGCGCCACGCGGTGAGGCCAGGGTTGGCCTGCGTCATCTGGCTCACAGCCAGCACGGCCTGCGTGCGCGAACTGACCCCGAGCACGCGCAGCACCGCGGCGACGTGGTCCTTGACGGTCTCCACCGACAGCGACAGCTCGCGCGCGATCAGCTTGTTGGGCATGCCTTTCAGCAGCAGGGCCAGCACCTCGGCCTGGCGCGGCGTCAAGCCGAGCGACTCGAAGCTGCGCACCTTCTGCGTCGGCTCAGGCGCCGGCAGCGGCTGGTCCTCGGGCACACGGCGCATCACCGCGGGCACCGTGTCGCCGCCCGGCGGCGGCGCCGGCAGGCCCAGCATCATCGGCGGGATGTAGACGCCGCCGGACATCACCATGCGCAGCGCTTCGAACAGGTCGCGATTCGAAGCGCGCTTGGGCACGAAGCCCATCGCGCCCATGTCGATGGCGCGGATCACGTCGACCTGCCGCTCGGTCGCCGACACCACCACCACCGGCAGCGCAGGATACTCGGCGCGCACCTCGGCGAGCAGCTCGAAGCCGTCGGTGTCGCCCAGGCCGAGGTCCATCAGCGCGAGGTCGAAGCCCGCGTCGCGCTTGAGCGCCGCGCGCGCTTCGTCGGCGCTGGCCACGCCGAACACGCCGACGTCGTCGCCCAGGCCCTGGATCACGGCCTGAAGCGCCGCCAGGATCAACGGATGGTCATCGACCAGCAGCACCTTCATCGGTCACCTCGCACGCTGCGATGCTACGCGCAAGACCATCGGCAGCGCGGCGCCTCTGTCCAACCGAGTGAGGATCCGGCTGCGCCGCTCCGCTGCTGTGGCCTCTGGCGGGGAAGGCGGCCGCCAGGCCGTCGCGGGGTGGCTCACAGGTACCTGCGTGACACGGTCTCGGCCACGCACACCGGCTTGTCGCCGCTCTCGCGCTGCATCGTCACCTCCATCACCAGCTGCGCGCCACCGTCGATCGGCTCGTAGCTGAGCAGCTTCAAGCGCGCGCGGATGCGGCTGCCCGCGGGTACCGGGGCCGGGAAGCGCACGCGGTTGAGACCGTAGTTGACGCCCATGCGCACGTCGTCGATCTTGATCGCCGATTCGGCGAGCCTGGGCAGCAGCGACAGCGTCAGGTAGCCGTGCGCGACGGTGGTCCCGAACGGGCCCTTCTTGGCGCGCTCGACATCGACGTGGATCCATTGGTGGTCGCCGGTGACGTCGGCAAACCGGTCGATGGTCGCCTGGTCGACCGTGACCCAGTCGCCGACGGCGAGCTCCTCGCCGACGCGCTGCTGCAGGCTCTGCAAGTGTGCGATGCGGATCATGCGTCCAACCAGCGGATCAGGGGTTGCCATTGTTCCAGGTCGCGCTCGACCCGGCTGGGCGTCACGTCCCACAGCGTGAGGCCGCGCGCGGCCACGTGCACGTAGTTCTGCGTGTCGCGCAGGTAACCCAGCACCGGCAGCTTCAGCGTCGCCAGAAACTGGTGCAGCTGGTCGTTGGAGATCGTGTGCTCCTTGACGCGCATGCCCACCAGCGCGAGGTCGACGTCGCCGCCGCGCTTGTGCGCGCGCAGCTCGTTGACGAACACGTGCGTGGCCTGGATGTCGAACAGGCTCGGCTGCAACGGGATCATGATGCGATCGGCGATGCGCATCACTGCGTCGAGGCGCTTGTCGTGCATGCCGGCTGGCGTGTCGAGCACCACGTGGGTCACGCCCTTGGGCACCTTGAGGGAGTCGCCGGCGGTGTCCCAGCTCTGGATGCGCGGTGCGGCCGCGGGGCGCAGCGCCAGCCACTGGCGCGACGACTGCTGGCGATCGACATCGCCCAGCATCACGGCGTGGCCCTGGCGCGCGAACAGGCCCGCGATGTTGGTGGCCAGCGTGCTCTTGCCGACCCCGCCCTTGGGGTTGGCGACGACGATCACCGGCATGCGGCCCTCCTCGGTTTGAACGCGCATGCCCGCCGGCACGGCGCGATTCAAGCTATGGTAGCGGGGCGGTGCGCGCCCTCGGCACCGGAAAAACCCATCGCCGACCGCCTCGCGCACACGCCCTCCACCGATGTCCGACATCCTGCTGCTGCTCGCCCACCCGGACCTGCAGCACTCGCGCGTGCACGCGGCGCTGCGCACGGCGCTGCAGCCCGAGAGCGCACGCGCCGGGGCGCGCTGGGCGCTGCGCGACCTGTACGCGCTGTACCCCGATTTCGTGATCGACGTGGCGGCCGAGCAAGCCGCACTGCTGAAGGCGCGCCTGGTGGTGTGGCTGCATCCGGTGCACTGGTACGGCATGCCGCCGCTGCTCAAGCTGTGGCTCGACGACGTATTCGCCTACGGCTGGGCCTACGGGCCGGGCGGCGACCGGCTGTCGGGCAAGGACCTGTGGCTGGTGGCCTCCACCGGCGGCACCGAGGCGTCGTATCGGCCCGACGGCCACAACCGCTTCTTCATCGACGCGTTCTGGCCACCCTACGAGCAGACCGCGTCGCTGGTGGGCATGCGCTTCCTGCCGCCGATGGTGCTGCATGGCGCGCACCGCGCACCGCGCGCCGAGATCGACCAGCACGTGGCGATGCTGATCGAGCGCCTGCGCAGCTGGCCCGACTGGCCCGAGATCGCCGATCTGATGCCGTGCATCCAGGGCGTGGCGCCGGAAGGCGAGCGCCCCATGGTCGAGACCCCGTGAGCGTGGCGCGCACCCGATGTCGAACTGGCTGATCCTGACCCTGGTGTACCTGGCAGCCGCGGTGATCGCGGTGCCGCTGGCGCGCTTTGCCGGCCTGGGCTCGATCATCGGCTATCTGGTCGCCGGCATCGCGATCGGGCCCTATGGCCTGAACCTGGTGAGCGATCCGCAATCGATGCTGCACTTCGCCGAGTTCGGCGTCGTGCTGATGCTGTTTCTGGTCGGGCTCGAGCTCGAACCGCGGCGGCTGTGGGCGCTGCGGCGGCCGATCTTCGGCTGGGGCTCGCTGCAGCTGTTCGGCTCGGCCGCGCTGCTGTTCGCGGTGGCCGTCGCGTGCGGCGTGGCGTGGCGGCTCGCGCTGGTGGCCGCGCTCGGCCTGGCGATGTCGTCCACCGCGATCGGCCTGGCGGTGCTCAACGAGCGCAACCTCAGCAGCACCACCGCCGGCCAGGGCGTGCTGTCGGTGGCGCTGCTGCAGGACATCGCCGCGATCCCGATCCTCGCGCTGGTGCCGCTGCTGGGCAGCGGCGCGGCGCACGAGAGCGGCGCGCTCGACAGCTGGATCGAGGCGGCGCGGGCGCTGGCGGTGATCGCTGCCATCGTATTCGGTGGACGCCTGCTGCTGCGACCGATGCTGCGCTGGATCGCGCGCAGCAAGACGCCCGAGATCTTCACCGCCGCGGCGCTGCTGCTGGTGGTGGCCATCGCTGCGCTGATGCAGTCGGTGGGGCTGTCGATGGCGCTCGGTGCGTTCCTGGCCGGCGTGCTGCTGGCCGAAAGCGAATACCGGCGCGAGCTCGAGACCGACCTCGAGCCGTTCAAGGGCCTGCTGCTCGGGCTGTTCTTCATCGCGGTGGGCATGGGCATCGACTTTCAGGTGGTGCTGCGCCATCCGGGCCTGATCGTCGGCCTGGTGATCGCGTTCCTGTCGCTGAAGGCGCTGGTGCTGTGGACGATGGCGCGCACGATGCCGATTCCGCTGGCCGAGCGCTCGGTATTCGTGGTGCTGCTGACGCAGGGCGGCGAGTTCGGCTTCGTGGTGTTCCAGGCCGCCACGCAGGGCCGCGTGATCGATGGCGAGGCGGCGTCGCTGCTGGTGGCGGTGGTGGCGCTGTCGATGCTGCTGACCCCGCTGCTGCTGCTGGCCAGCGACCGCTGGTGGGCCGCGCACCTGCTGGCGCATCGCCAGGAGACCACCGAGCATCGCATCGAGGCACCGCAGAGCGCGCCGGTGATCATCGCGGGCTTCGGGCGCTACGGGCAGATCGTCGGCCGCCTGCTGTTCGCCAACGGCATGAGCGCCACCGTGCTCGACCACGACGCCGAGCAGGTGGAGGCCACGCGCCGCTTCGGCTGGCAGACCTACTATGGCGACGCGACCCGGCTCGACTTGCTGCGCGTGGCCGGCGCGGCCCAGGCCAAGGTGCTGGTGGTGGCGATCGACGACGTCGATCAGAACCTGGCGCTGGTGGACTTGGCACGCCAGCACTTTCCGCAGCTGACGATCGTCGCGCGGGCGCGCGATGCGCCGCACTGGACCAAGCTGCACCAGCGCGGCGTGCAGTTCATCGAACGCGAGACGCTCGATTCGGCGCTGATGAGCGGGCGCAGCGTGCTCGAATTGCTCGGCATCGAGCCGCACCGCGCGCGCACGCTGGCGCAGCGCTTTCGGCGCCACAGCATCGAGCAGCTGGTGGCGATGGCGCCGCACCTGGGCGACGAGAAGCGGCTGATCTCGCTCAGCAAAGCGGGCCGCCAGCAGCTCGAGCAACTGCTCGCGCAGGAGCGCGAGCTGGCCGAGCGCACGCGCGGGCGCACCGACGATCCGTCGCTGGGCGAAGCGTCCGGCGCGCTCAGTGCAGACCGTCCCACGTGAGCTTGAGCCCGGTGATCAGCAGGCCGGCCGACACCAGCCGATAGAACCACACCGGCGGCAGCCGCCGCAGCAACGCCACGCCGAACCAGACGCCGAGCACCGCGCACGGCGCCAGTGCGAGCGCGCTCAGCATGTTGGTGGCGTCGATCAGGCCGAGCCACGCGTAGGGCAGCCACTTCGACGCATTGATCACCGTGAAGAACACGCTGGTGGTGGCGGCGAACACCGCGGGCGGCAGCCGCATCGGCAGCAGCGCGATCGAGATCGGCGGCCCGCCGGCGTGGGCGACGAAGCTGGTGATGCCCGACGCCACGCCGGCCAGCGCGGTGAACCAGCGCGGCACCTCGCGCGCGACGGTGGCCGAGGACGACCACGCGCGCTGCGCGATGAACAGCAGCGTCATCACGCCGAGCACGGCCGACACGGTCTTGGGCGCCAGCACGCCGAACAGCGCGAAGCCGATCACGGTGCCCGCCAGCCCCGCCGGCAGCAGCACGCGCAGCAGCGCGCGGTCGCGCTGGCGGATCAACGCGGCCAGCCCGAACAGGTCGCCCACGGTCAGCAACGGCAGCACGATGGCAGCCGCCTGCGGCACCGGCATCACCAGCGCGATCAGCGGCACCGCGAGAATGCCGAAGCCGCCGGCCACGCCACTCTTGCCGATGCCCACCAGGAAGGCGGCGGGCACCGCCACGGCGTAGAACGCGGGGTCGGTGATCAGCGGCAACGCGCGCCCCGCCTCAGGCCAGCCGGCAGGCCTGATCGAAACTCAGGCGCGGGTTGCGCGGCCGCTGACGTGCCGGGTCGGCGTGGCCGAGGCAACACACCATGTGGCTCTTCACGGTCGTGCCGGCGAAGAACTCGGCGTCCATCTTGGCCGGGTCGATGCCGCCCATCGGCGCTGCGTCGAGCCCGAGCGCGCGCGCCGCGATGATCAGGTAGGCCACCTGCAGGCTGCTCGAGCGCAGCGCCTCGCGTGCGATCACCTCGGGCTTGCCGGCGAACCACGAGCGCGCGTCGGCCTGCGGATACAGAAACGGCAGCTGCTCGTAGAACGCCATGTCCATGCCGACCACCACCGTCACCGGCGCCGATTGCGCCTTCGCCACGTTGCCCGGGCTCAGGCAGCCGAGCAGGCGCGCCTTGGCCTGCGGCGTGCGCACGAACACGAAGCGAGCCGGACAGCAGTTGGACGCGGTGGGACCCCACTTCAGCAGCTCGTACAGCGCGCGCAGCGTCTCGTCGTCGACGCCCGGCAACTCGAGAAAGAAGGTCGCGGTGCGCGCCTGCGTGAACAGCCGATCGGTGGTCAATGTCATCGTCAACCCTTCGCGCGGGCCCGGCGCGCCGCGGCGACAATTGTGGTGTGTTCCAACCCAGCCAGCACGACGTGCGCCGCTTCTTCTGTGGCGCGTGGCGCAAGCAGCGCGACGCGGCGCCGCTGAGCGCGCTCGAGACGCTGGCGTCGCTGTGGATCGGCGAGCACCCGGAATACCAGGCCGAGCTCTCGGACGAACAGGCCGCGCTGGCGGCCGACTATCCGGTCGACGCCGGGCGCACCAACCCGTTCCTGCACCTGTCGATGCACCTGTCGATCAGCGAGCAGTGCTCGATCGACCAGCCGCAGGGCATCCGTGCCGCGGTGGAGGCGCTGACCGAGCGGCTCGGTTCGCTGCACGACGCGCACCACCAGGCGATGGAGTGCCTGGGCGAGATGATCTGGCAATCGCAGCGCAGCGGCGCGCCACCGGACGGCGCGGCTTACATCGAGTGCATGCGCCGGCGCGCCAGCGCGTGAGCGTGCCGCCGGCGCGTCAGGCGGCCGGTGCGTAGCCCTGCTCGCTGAGCGCCTGGACGAAGGCCTGGCGCTCGCGTTGCGACTCGATGCACACGCGCTGCGTCGGCAGATCCACCTCCACCTGGGCCGCGGCATCGACCTGCCGCACGGTCTCGCTCACCGTGCGCACGCAATGGCCGCAGGTCATCGTGGGCAGCTTCAGTTCGATGGTGGGCATGAGCACTCGCTTCGACGCAATGGGCGCATCGTAGACCTTGCCATGGTGGCAAGGTCAAGGCGGCCCGTCCGCGATGTCCAGGGCCCGCTCGGGCCACGCGCGGGCGGCCTTGACCTTCCCATGATGTCAAGGTCTATGCTGCACGCCATGAGCTCACCCGCTGGCGCCACGCTGTCGCTGCCGATCGAGGGCATGACCTGCGCCTCGTGCGTGCAGCGCGTCGAGAAGGCGCTCGCGCGCGTGCCGGGCGTGCGCTCGGCAGCCGTCAATCTGGCCACCGAGACCGCGGCGGTCGAGCTGGCGCAACCGGTGGCCTCCGGCGCACTGGCCGAGGCCGTGCGCCACGCCGGCTACGCGGTGCCGCAAGAGACCGTGACGTTCGCGGTGCACGGCATGACCTGCGCCTCGTGCGTCGCGCGCGTCGAACGCGCGCTGCAGCAGGTGCCGGGGGTGATCGCCGTCGAGGCCAACCTCGCAAGCGAGCAGGCGCGCGTCGTGCGCTGGCGCGGCCAGGCCGCGACGCCCGACCTGCTGGCCGCACTGCGCCGGGCCGGCTACGACGGGCACGACGCGGCGGCTGCGACGGCCGCGATGCTCGAGCGCCACCCGCAGCGGCTGAGCGAAGGCGCGCGCGTCGCGCTGGCGGCCGCGCTGTCGGCTCCGCTGCTGCTGCCGATGCTGGCCGGCGGCTTCGGCTGGCCGTTGGCGCTCGCGCCCGCGTGGCAGCTGGCGCTCGCCGCGCCGGTGCAGTTCTGGCTTGGCGCGCGCTTCTATCGCGCAGGCTGGAGCGCGCTGCGCGCCGGCAGCGGCAACATGGACCTGCTGGTGGCGATCGGCACCAGCGCGGCGTTCGCGCTCAGCCTGGTGCTGATGGTGCGCCATCCAGGCGGCCATGCACCGCACCTGTACTTCGAGTCGGCCGCGGTGGTGATCACGCTGGTGCTGTTCGGCAAGTGGCTCGAGGCGCGCGCCAAGCGCCAGACCACCGACGCGATCCGCGCGCTGCACGCGCTGCGCCCCGACGTCGCGCGCGTGCAGCGCGACGCGGCGGAGGTCGAGTTGCCGGTGGCACAGCTGCGCCTCGGCGACGTCGTCGTCGTGCGGCCGGGCGAGCGCATCGCGGTCGACGGCGACATCGTCGACGGCGCGAGCCACGTCGACGAATCGCTGCTCACCGGCGAGAGCCTGCCGGTGCCGCGCCAGCGCGGCGATCGCGTGATCGGCGGCGCCGTCAATGGCGAGGGGATGCTGCGCGTGCGCGCCAGCGCCCTCGGCGCCGAATCGACGCTGTCGCGCATCGCGCGCCTGGTCGAGCAGGCGCAGGCTCACAAGGCGCCGATCCAGCGCCTGGTCGACCGCGTCAGTGCCGTGTTCGTGCCCGTGGTGGTGGGCGCCGCACTGCTCACATGGCTGGCGTGGGGCTGGCTCGACGGTCAGTGGACAGCGGGGTTGCTCAATGCGGTGGCGGTGCTGGTCATCGCCTGCCCGTGCGCGCTCGGTCTGGCCACGCCCACCGCGATCATGGTGGGCACCGGCGTGGCGGCACGCCACGGCATCCTGATCAAGGATGCGCAGGTGCTCGAGCTGGCGCACGCGGTGCGCACGGTGGCCTTCGACAAGACCGGCACGCTGACCGAAGGCCGGCCGCGGCTGATCGAGTTGCATCCGCTCGACGGGGGCGATGCAAGCGCCCTGCTCGGCTTGGCCGCAGCGCTGCAGGCGGGCAGCGAGCACCCGTTGGCGCGTGCGGTGCTGGCGGCGCGCGCACCCGATGCGCCAGCGGGGCCGACTGCGAGCGATCTGCAGACGGCGGCCGGCCGTGGCATCGGTGGCAGCGTGGACGGTCGCCGGCTGCGCCTCGGCAGCGAGCGCTGGATGCGCGAGCTAGGCGCCGACCTGGGTGCCGAAGCGGCACGCGCCGACGCGCTGCGCCAGCGGGGGCACACGGTGTCGTGGCTGGCCGAGCTGCGCGACGATGGCCTTGCCCAGGTGCTGGCGCTGCTGGCGTTCGGCGACGCGCCGAAGCCGAGCGCAGCGGCGGCGATCGCCGCCTTGAAACGGCTGGGCGTGACGACGCTGCTGATCAGCGGCGACAACGAAGGCGCCGTGCGCGCCGTGGGCGCGGCGCTCGGCATCGACGACGTGCGCGCCGAGGTGCTGCCCGGTGACAAGGCGCAGGTGGTGGCGTCGCTGCGCGCGGCGCAGCATGGCCACGGCAAGGTCGCGATGGTGGGCGACGGCATCAACGACGCGCCGGCGCTCGCGGCGGCCGACGTCGGTATCGCGATGGGCGGCCGCGATGCCGCCGGCCGCGCGCTCGGCAGCGATGCCGCGATGCAGGCGGCCGGCGTCACGCTGCTGCGCGGCGACCCGCTGCTGGTGCCGCAGACGATCGAGCTGTCGCGCCGCACGACGTCGAAGATCCGCCAGAACCTGTTCTGGGCCTTCGTCTACAACGTGGTCGGCATTCCACTGGCCGCGCTCGGGCTGCTGAGTCCGGTGATCGCCGGCGCCGCGATGGCCCTGTCGAGCGCCAGCGTGGTCGGCAACGCGCTGACCCTGCGGCGCTGGCGACCGCAATTGCCGCGCAAGTCCTCGGGATGAACATCGGCCAGGCCGCGGCGGCGAGCACGGTGTCCGCCAAGATGATCCGCCACTACGAGGCGCTCGGGCTGCTGCCCAAGATGCCGCGCAGCGCGGCCGGCTACCGGCAGTACGACGCGGCGACGGTGCACACGCTGCGCTTCATCCGGCGCGCACGCGACCTCGGGTTCTCGATCAAGGAGATCACGGCGCTGCTCGGCCTGTGGCGCAACCGGCGCCGCGCCAGCGCGGACGTCAAGCGCATCGCGCTCGCGCACGTCGGCGACCTGCAGCGCCGCATCGACGAGATGCAGGCGATGCAGCGCACGCTGAAGCACCTGGCGCACAGCTGCCACGGCGACGCGCGCCCCGACTGCCCGATCCTCGACGATCTGGCCGGGGGACACTGAGCGTCAACGAAGGCGGCCGCGCGGCGCCTGCTCCGGTGTTCCACCGCGAGCGGCGACGCTTGCGCGGCTGCAGCAACGACAAAGGCCGCCCGAGGGCGGCCTTCTGTCGCGCGCGGCGGCTCAGTGCTGCGGCGAGTGAAAGCGCGACTGCGGCACCGTCTTCAGCTCGCCGGGCAGGCCCGACAGGTACTCGGCCACCTCCTTCAGCTCGGCGCCGCTGAACAGCGGCTTCTTCTTGCCGTCGACTTCGGGCGCGATCATGCCGCGCATCGTCGCGCTGGCGCGCCCGACGCGCGGGTTGTTGTCGGTCATGTACGCCTTCAGCGACACCAGCAGGTAGTCGGCGTACTGGCCGGCCAGGCGCGGGTTGGCGGGGTCGGTGGTGTTGTTGAAGTTCTTGCCATGGCACGCCTCGCAGGCCGCGAGCTTGTCCTTCAACGCGGCCGGCGGCGCTTCGGCAGCGGCCGGCACCGTCGCGACTGAATCGTCCTTGCCGAGGTGCTCGTAGTAAGCGGCGACATCGGCGATGTCCTGGTCCGACAGCGAGCCGGCGATGCCGCGCATCGACGGATGCTTGCGGTCACCGGTCTTGTAGCCGTTGAGCGCGGCCACGATGTACTTGGCGTTCTGCCCGGCGATCTTGGGCACCTTGTAGACCTGCGGAAAGCTCGACTGGTAGCCCGGCAGGCCATGGCAGCCGATGCACATGGCGATCTTCTTGCCACCGGCGCCGGCGTCGCCCTTGACCTCTTGGGCCATCGACAGCGAAGCGGCCGCGAGGGCGATGCACAGAAGCAGCGTGTTCTTCATGGAGCAGCAGTTGTTCAACACGTGGTGCACAGGGACGCAGCCACGGCGGGCGATTATAGGGTGGCCCTTATACTGGCCCGGTCCCTCGACGAGCGCCTCATGAAATTCAACGGCTCCGACACCTACGTCGCCACGCAAGACCTGATGCTCGCGGTCAACGCCGCCATCACGCTGAAGCGGCCGCTGCTCGTGAAGGGTGAACCGGGCACCGGCAAGACGATGCTGGCCGAGGAAGTGGCCAACGCGATCGGCATGCCGCTGCTGCAGTGGCACATCAAGAGCACCACCAAGGCGCAGCAGGGCCTGTACGAGTACGACGCAGTGAGCCGGCTGCGCGACAGCCAGCTTGGCGACGAGCGCGTCAAGGACATCCACCACTACATCGTGCGCGGCACGCTGTGGCAGGCCTTCACCGCCGACCAGCCGGTGGCGCTGCTGATCGACGAGATCGACAAGGCCGACATCGAGTTTCCGAACGACCTGCTGCGCGAACTCGACCGCATGGAGTTCTACGTCTACGAGACGCGCG
>Ga0207648_10003190_pt1 | contig 17274 bp, 11 predicted proteins | sample KBSMisM32_FD_184310 | JGI IMG/M metagenome (GOLD analysis project Ga0207648, IMG submission 184310) | Miscanthus rhizosphere microbial communities from Kellogg Biological Station, Michigan, USA - KBS Miscanthus M3-2 (SPAdes) (version 2) | ecosystem: Host-associated > Plants > Roots >...
CGTCCGCAGAGTCCTTCCAACCCTGGTTGGTCAGGCCGCGTTCGGAGGTCTTGAGGTATTCGATGTAGCCGTCGCCGTCGCGGTCGCCGTACTCGTGCATCCACGTCAGGGCCCGGTCGGCGTTGGTCAACAGCTGACGCAACGGCTCCTCGCCGAGACCCCAACGACTGAGCTCACCCAACAGGAAGACGAAGAGCGGCGTGGCGTCGACGGACCCGTAGTAGGTGTTGCCACCCGTGAGTGTCGGCGCGTCGATGCCGAGGTAGCGGGTCTCGTGCATGATGCGCCCGGGCTCTTCCTCCGACGTCGCGTCGACCTCGCGGCCTTGCAGTTCGGCCAGCGCCTCGAGCACACCGAGCGCCAACGTCGGATCGATGGGCAATGCCATGTACGAACTGATCAGCGCGTCGCGTCCGAACAGCGTCATGTACCACGGCGCGCCCGCCGCGATCACCGGACGATGGCGTCCTGTCGGGTCGTGCAGACGGAGGGCGCCGATGTCTTCGATGGCGCGATCAAAGGCAGCGCTGAGGTTCCTGTCCGCGGTGCGCAACTTCGGCACTGCGCTGATCCATCGGTAGTTGCGGACACCCGCGTTCGGAACACTCGGGTGGTGGTGCCGACGCTCGATCCACGAGTTGCCGAGTGCGACGAGCAGATCGAGTTGGATGTTGCACACCGCGTGCCGCTCGATGCTGACGTTCCAGATGAACCCGCGCGTCGATGCCTGCATCGGCGGCCCCTCGACCCGCAGCTCGGCCTGGCGATGCACGTCGCCGAGGCGCCACCCGAAAAGGAGGCTGCTCTCACGGACCTCGAGGGAATGTTCACCCTCGCTGCTCGGACGGCCTTCCTTCACCGCGAACACGTCGGCGAAGTCGGCCGCGACCTCCAACTCGACCGTCGCCGACACGGTCTCCGAGCCGGTGTTGCGAAGTTCGATCTCCTCGTGCCACACCGAACCGAGCCGGCGGCGTCGAACCACCAGCAACCGCGAGTCGGCCTGACCGGGCGGACCGGAGCGACCGACAAACGTCGCTCCGCTGGCGTCGACGAGGCTGACCGCGAGCGGTTCGATGGTGGTGCCGCCCACCAACAGGCGGGCTTGAGACAGCACGCGCATGTCGGCGAAGAAGACGCCGTGCGTCGGGTTGCTGCTGAAGTCGCCCGAGCGACCGCTGAGGCAGAAGGTCTGCCCGTCGACGAGCGTGATGAGACCGGTCGGGTCGCCGAGGCTGGTGGGCTCGGAGGTGAGCACCCACGGGCTTGGCTGAACCGGGCCGGCGTTCATGTGACCAATCCTGCCGCATGCATCGAGTCGCGGTACTGCGCGCGCCACTTGTGGGCTTCGACGGCCTTCGCGATGTGCTCGTCGTCCAAGGGATCCGCAAGACCTTCGGCGACCGCCTGTCGAGCGACGGCCAGGGCGACTGCGTCGGCAACCTCCGTCACGCGTGCCAGCGGTGGCAAGAGCGTCGTCGGCGAGGCCGCGTCGAGCGGCGCGACCGACCCGATCGCTGTCGCCGCCGCGCTGAGCATCGAGTCACTCACGCGCCTCGCGCCGACGGCGACGACACCGCGCCCGAGACCCGGGAACAGGTACAGGTTGTTGACCTGTGTGATCGTGTGGACGTCGGTTCCGATCGTGACGGGTGCGAACGGACTGCCCGTCCCGACCAGCGCCCGCCCCTCGGTCCACTCCAGCACATCGGCTGGAATCGCTTCAGCACGCGGCGTCGGGTTGGAGAGCGGCAGGACGATGGGACGGACGACCCCGGTCGCCTGGGCTCGAATCACCGGTTCCGTGAACAGGCCCGGTTGCCCCGTCACGCCGACGAGGGCATGGGGAGCGACGTGTCGGACGACGTCGAGCAACGGGACCTGACCGTCGCGCTGGGCGAGCTCGGCAACGGACGCCCACGGACGGACGAACTCCATCTGGAAGTCGACCAACCCTTCGAGGCGATCGTGCAAGAGCCCGTCACGATCGACGAGCCAACACCGCTCCCGGGCCTCCGTCGGTGGCAGCCCGGCCGCGACGAGCGCACCGACGACTTGGTGGGCGATACCGACACCCGCGGAGCCTGCGCCGACGATCACCACTCGCAGATCGGTGAGCGGTGTGCGGCTGATCCTCATCCCACCGACGATCGCAGCGACGCCGACCGCAGCGGTCCCCTGGATGTCGTCGTTGAACGAACAGATCCGATCTCGGTGCGACGTCAGCAACCTGTTGGCGTTTCGTTGGGCGAAGTCCTCCCACTGCAACAGGACTCGTGGGCAGCGGACGACGAGGGCGTCGACGAATGCGTCGATCAGTTCGTCGTACTCGGCGTCGCGCAGGCGTCGGTGGCGCCATCCGAGGTACAGCGGATCCGAGAGCAAGACCTCGTTCTCCGTACCCGCGTCGAGGAAGACCGGCAGCGTGCGCTCGGGATCGACACCTCCCACGGCGGTGTACAGGGCGAGCTTGCCGATAGGGATCCCCATGCCTCCGACACCGAGGTCGCCGAGGCCGAGGATCCGCTCACCATCAGTCGCCACGATGACGTCGACATCGATGCCGAGACCGTCCGGCGACAACGCGTTGTCGAGCAGTTCGGGAATGCGATGGCGGTCCGGCCACGACACGTAGAGGCCGTGCTCGCGTCGGTACATCCGCGACCATTCCTGGCACGCGAGGCCGACCGTCGGGGTGTAGACGATCGGCAGCAGCTCCTCCAGGTTGTCGACGAGGAATCGGTAGAACAGCACCGAGTTCGTGGCCTGTAGAGCGCGGAGGAAGATGTGCCGGGCGAGGTCGCCGTGCGCGGCGTCGAACTCGGTGCGTACCCGATTCAGTTGGGTGTCGAGGTCTTCGACGACGGGCGGCAGCAAGCCGTTCAGCCCGTACAGATCACGCTCGGCGAGGCTGAACGCGGTTCCCTTGTTGTGGAACCTGTTGGCGAGCAGTTGGCGACCGACGAGCATCAGCCCTCACCCCGCGTTGACGTCACCACCCAGTCGGCGGCACGATCACGCACACTCGAAATCTAACAGCGCGAGCTCCGACGGCCTCGTGATGCTCGACATGCGAACACGGCACTAGGTTCTTGGCGTTCCGTCGTCAGCGAGGAGATCACATGCCCAGCGTCACTGTTCCAGGTAGTCACGGACGAGCCGTCCGCGTCGACGCCGGCGGCACAGTTCGAGTCGTCAACACGCACGGCACCCAAGTCGTCGACTTCTGGGCTCTGCGCGCGGACCGGCCCGAGATCGCGATGTCGATGCAGCACTCGCGAATCGTGTGGCGCAATCTGCGACCGCGACCCGGCGACAAGATGCTCGACGAAGAGCGCTCGCCGATGCTCACGTTTCTCGAAGACACCAGTCCCGGTGTGCACGACACGGTGATCGCCGCGTGCGATCCGATCCGTTACGAGCAACTCGGTGCCGAGCCCGGACACCGGTCGTGCTGCGAAAACTTCGCCGAGGCATTGGCCGAGCTGTCGATCACGCGCAACGTGCCGGTGCCTGCCCCGCTGAACCTGTTCATGAACATTCCGTGGGATCTCGACGGCAACATCAGCTTCGACCCGACCGTCTCGGCGCCGGGTGACAGCGTGCTGTTCCGTGCCGAAGTCGACGTGATCGTGGTCGCTTCGGCGTGCCCGCAGGACATCGTGCCGATCAACGGTCCGGGCGGCGGCAAGCCGGTGGATGTCGAGTTGGTGACGTCGCCCTGAGACCGTTGTAGTCGGCCGACCACGACGAGTGGGGAGTCGTACTACGATCGACCTATTCCCCTCGGCGTCGAGGTTGCTTACGATGCCGGTATCGGGGTCGGCCCTGCTCGGGCCGGCGGGACAATTCGGGACGGACAGCAGGATGGGTACTACGAAGGCGTTAGCCGTGTTGGCTATCAGCCACAGACAGGCTCCCCTTGCGCTGCTCGAGCAGGTCAACCTCGATGCCCAGGGTTGCACGGCCTTGGCGCGCACGCTCGTGAATCTCGACGGTGTTTCCGAAGCGGTCGTGCTGTCGACGTGCAATCGCACCGAGCTGTATCTCGCCGGTGACTCCCTCGATCTCGATGCCGCACTCGCCGCGCTGGTCGCCCAGACCGACGCGGACCTCGTGCGTCCCGACACGCACGCGTGGTACGGCTCGGGTTCCAACGTCGCCCGCCACCTCTTCCGCGTTGCCGCCGGACTCGAGTCGCGGGTCGAAGGCGAACGCGAGATCGTCACTCAGGTTCGGTCAGCCATCACCACGGCTCGCGAGGCGGGCACGGTCGGATCGCACCTCGACTGCCTCTTCCGGTCGGCGATCGCAGTCGGCCGTCGCGTGCACCAGAACGATCGCACCGCAACCGCACGACTGCCCCAACTCGGCCTCGATGCAGCACGGCCCGACGCGGCCCGACCGGCGGGCCTCACGCTCGTCATGGGTGCCGGTCTGATCGCGGCCGAGACCGTCGCCGAGCTCGTCGCCCGGCAGATGAAGTTCGTCGTGTGCGCGCGTCGTGTCGAACGCGCCGCGATGCTGGCGCGTCGATCGGATCAGGTCGTTCCGTTCGAAGAGTTGGCGGCGATGCTGGATCGTGTCGAGGTGGTCGTCTGCGCGACCGGTGCCCGCACTCCCCTCCTCAGCGTTGCCGACATCATCGACGCGATGGCACGTCGCGACGGCAAGCCGCTGGTGATCGTCGACCTGTCGTTGCCGCGCAACGTCGACCCCGCCGCCGGTCGTCTGCCCGGCGTGCGGTTGCTCGATCTCGACGACCTCGTGTCGGGCAGCTCGATCGTCGAAGTGCGTCGCCGCACCGAAGTCGTCGACGACGAGTTCCGACGGTTCGAGTCGTGGATGGCCGGCCAGATCGCCGGTCGGATGATCGCCTCGTTGCACAGCACGGTTCGTCGTCTGTGCCGCGACGCGCTCGAGTCCTCCCTCGCCGAGGTCGGCCTCAGCCCCTCGGCGATCGCTGCCGCCAGCCACCGCATCGCCGGCCGTTTGTTGCACGCACCCACGTCGACGATCAAGGCGCTGATGGCCGATGGTGACGAGGCCGCTGCGCGGCAGATCCTCACGTCGTTCGGAATCCCCGGCTGGTCCGACGACGTCGACGACACGTCAGGCGTCGACGCCGCTCAACAACATCTGCAGGTGATCGCCAGCGCCCGTTCAGTGCGGCTCGTCGCCCGGTCCGGCAGGCGTTGTGGCGAGCTCGGTCGCGTGCGACTGCGCCCCGGGTCGGTCGCCGAGATCGCCAGCTGACACTTCCATCTGTTCGGTCAGACGAGGCGGTCCCGCTCGAAGCCGTCGGGGTCCTGTGTGGCCATCTCCCAATACACCTCGGCCAGGCGATCCGGGTCGTACTCCGTGCCGACCTGAATCGCGCCGCACACTGTGACGACGCCGACGTGAATGGCGGTGCCTCGGAGCTCGCGCTCCAGGCTCAGCGCCAGGTTCAGCTGCGCACCCTTGCCGATGCTGAGGGCGGCGGCCGTCGCCTGCGGATTCCTTGCCAAGCTGTTGACCGTGAACAGGAGCACGCCGTGCTCGAGCGGCTGCATCGCCGCGACCGCGCACTGGGCGGTGTTGAGCGCGCCGACGACGTGGATATCGAGCGCCAGCCGCAACGCCTCGTTCGACAATGCGAGCACCTCTTCGGCTTGGTAGATCGACGCGTTGTAGACAACGACATCCGGCACTCCCACGCCGTCGATGATCGTGCCGAAGGCGCGCTCGAGGCCGGGTCGATCGGTGACGTCAGCCTCCACGCCACAGGTGTTCACCCCGAACCGTTCGAGTTCGGCCAACCCGTCGTCGATCACTTGCTGACGTCGGGCCACCAGCGCGACCGACCAGCCCGCGGTCGCGAATCGGCGGGCGAGCGCCGAGCCCAGTCCCGGACCCGCCCCGAGGATCGCCAGCGCCTTCGGCTCGGCCATGGGGGCACGTTAGTGGACACGCGCACGACCCGGAACGGGATACGACCGACCACCGACGTGCCCCGCTGAAGCGCAGGCCCGCGTAGGGTTGCGAACGATGACCGCGACCGACGTCGACAGCGCCGAAGGCCGTCAGTCACCGTGGGCGCCGCTGCGGTTTCCGGTCTTCCGGGCCTTGTTCATCGCGCAGCTGGCATCGAACATCGGCACGCTGATGCAGAGCGTCGGATCGGCATGGTTGATGGGCGATCTCGGCGCGTCACCGTTCCTGATCGCGTTGGTCCCGACCGCAACCATGCTGCCCGTACTGTTTGTCGGAATCCCCGGCGGAGCACTCGCCGACATCGTCGATCGCCGACGTCTGTTGATCGCCGGCCAGGTGTGGATGCTGCTGTGTGCTGCCGCACTCGCGTTGATGTCGTTCCTCGACGTCGTCACGCCGTTCAGTCTCCTGGCGTTGACCTTCGGCCTCGGACTGGGAGGGGCGTTGACCTTTCCGGCCTTCCAGGCGATCCAACCGGAACTGGTGCCACCGCGCGAGTTCCGCCAAGCGATCGCACTGGGTTCGATGACGTTCAACGTCGGCCGAGCCATCGGACCGGCGATCGGCGGGTTCATCGTGGCGATCGCCGGGCCGGGATGGGTCTTCCTCATCAACGCCTTGTCGTTCCTCGCGATCGTCGGCGTCCTGCTGTGGTGGAAACGGCCGGTGACCGAGGACACGATGCCGGCTGAGACCCTGAGCGGTGCGGTCCGCGCCGGGCTGCGCTACGCCGCGCACTCGCCGGCACTGCGCGGCGTCTTGCACCGAACCGCGATCTTCATCGTTCCGGCGGCCGCGCTACAGGCACTGTTACCCGTGGTCGTTCGCGATCGTCTCGGCCTCGGCAGCGGTGGCTACGGCGTGCTGCTCGGGTGCTTCGGCATCGGTGCCGCCAGTGGTGCGGTGATTCGGCCGCGACTCGACGACCGCTTCAACCACGACGAGCTCGTCTTCGGCTCGTCCGTCGTCATGGCCGGGTCGCTGATCGTCGAGGGGCTGACTCGCATGCCGTGGGCGGCAGGTGTGGCCATGTTCGTCGGCGGCCTGGCGTGGGCGACCGCACTGACGAGCACGAGCATTTCATCCTTCTCGGCACTGCCGGAGTGGGTGCGCGCACGCGGCATGGGTTTGTATCAACTGGTATTGGCCGGCGGGGTCGCCCTCGGCAGCGCGGCTTGGGGTCTGTTGGCCGAAAGGACGTTGACCGGCGCCCATCTCATCGCCGCCGGGATACTCGTCATCGGTTTGACGACGAGTAGGCGCTGGATGCTCGGCAGGGTGTCGGGACTCGACCTGCGCCTCATCCCGACGGACGACCCGACCGTGACGATCGTCCCTCATCCGACCGACGGCCCGGTGCTCGTTACGTTGGTCTACGAAGTGCCCAAGGACGACGTGCACACGTTCGCCGAGGCGATGCGCCTGGTGGAACGTCATCGCCGACGCACCGGCGCATATCGGTGGGGGTTGTTCCGCGATCTGGCCACACCGAACCAGTTCATCGAGACGTTCGTGGTCGAGTCGTGGGGCGAGCACCTTCGCCAGCATCGACGCACCACCGTCAACGCCGAGGATCAATTCCTCGACCCGGTGCGCCGCTACCTGGCACCCGGTGCAACCGCCGGCCACTACCTTTCGGTGTACAGCCCCGACGGCCTGACCCAGACCGATCACGCCGAGCCCGACACGTTCCGAGAAGCGTGAAACCGGTCATCGGCTGACCGGTTATGAGGCGCACACTCATTGTTGGACCTGCCCTGACGAGAGGAGAGTTGTCATGCCCGGAAACGTTGCACCCGTGGTCGGCGAACGCGCCAACCTGCTCGCGTACGTCGAACAACAGCGATACGGAATCCGCCTGACGGCGTTCGGTCTCACCGACGAACAGGCCCGGGCGACACCGACGAAGAGCGCACTCAGCGTTGGCGGACTCATCAAGCACGTCACTGCGACGGAGCGGACGTGGATGGACATCGTCATGCAACGGCCCTCGACAGGCGATCAGGATCAGTACGGCGAAGACTTTGTGATGCAGCCGTCGGAGACGTTGAAAGCGATCCTCGACGACAACGAACGCTGCGGGCGTGAGACCGAAGAGGTCATCGCCGGCATCGACGATCTCGGCCAGGCGGTGCCCGTGCCGAAGGGCGTGCCGTGGTTCCCGGCCGACGTCGAGGCGTGGTCGGTTCGATGGGTGCTGCTGCACGTCATGGAGGAACTGGCGCGCCACGCCGGGCACGCCGACATCATCCGGGAGCATCTCGATGGCGGCACCATGTTCCCGATCATGGCGGCCGCCGAGCGGTGGCCGGCGTCGCCGTGGATGCAGCCGTGGACGCCGTCAGGAGAACAGGTGATGCCCGGCGCCTAGATCGGCAGCCGCCGCCTGATCCAATCAGCGAGCACCGGGTCGACCAGCGAGTAACCGGTGCCGACCTTGACCACGTCTCCGGAGTCGAGCAGGTTCTCACGCGCGTGCTGCGCGGTGCCGCTGGCAAGACCGATCAGTTCGGCCGCCGACCCGAACAGCGAGTGCCTGGCGGCCAGCAGTCGAAGCACCATCTTCTCGCCGGCGACGAAGCCCGAGAACACCGTCTCGTTGGCCAGGTCGGTACCGGCGCGGATGTCCGCCAGCGCCTCTTCCCAGACCCGAGGGTCGTAGGCGACGTCGGGCTCGGCGGCCCGCCATGCGGCGTCGGCGACCTGAATGGTGCGGTGCGGGTGGCCGCCGGCATACGAGTAGATCGCCGCGGCGACGTTGCCGGGATCGCGATCGGTGCTGCGGAAGCCCTCGTCGACGATCTCGCCGACCGCCGCGGCGGTGAACGGCCCGACGCTGACCAGATCGGCTTGGGCGTAGAAGGGCATGGTCTTGTCGGTGAAGATCGTGCGCATCAACGACGGCTGCGAACCGGCGAAGACGATGCCGATCTCTTGGAAGTGATGCTGCAACTTGGTTCGAATGAGCCCGGCGACACCTTCGACCCGGGTGACCCCGGGGAACTCGTCGAACACGACGACGGTCGGATGGTCGAGTGCGGCGGACACCATCGTGTCGAGCAGCAGGTGGAGCGTGGCCAGCGGCTCGGGCCGTTCGTCCTTACGGCGGGCGAAGCCGACCTTCAGCAGACCGAGATTGAGGTCGACGGAGGCGGCAATCGTCGCCAGGCGTGCTCTGATCGGCCCACGGGCGCCGTTGAGCGCCGCATCGAACCGCAGGGCAACATCGGCCACGGAGCTGACTTCGTAGAAGTCGATCCAGATCACCGATGTACCAGCAGTCGCCAGATCGTCGGCGACTCGAACCAACACGCTGGTCTTGCCATAGCGACGGGGACCGATCAGAGCCGTGACGCGGCGTTGGGTGACGCGCTCCGTGAGGTCGGCGATCAGGTCCGACCGCCCTTTGACCTGGGCAGGTTCGAGAGGTCCCTGATACGGGAACGGCGAGTTCTCCATCGCCTCTACGCTACTACACAACACCTTTTTACGCCATCGATCAGCGGATTTCTACGCCAGTATTTGGTAGGAACCATCGAATGTCAGATCCGCAGGGGTGGAAACCGGGCGGGCAAGCCCTTGGCGACGATCTGATACAGGGGCATCGCCTCCTGGAAGCCACGGAGCTTGTAGGAGCCGAGCGCCTTGAACTTCACGCCGACGGGATCAGACGACTTCACCCACTCGCGGGTGTTGGCGGACACCAGCACCTGACCACCGTGGCCGACGGAGCAGATCCGCGAGGCCGCGTTCACGTCCATCCCGACATAGTTGGTGTCGGTGGACGTCGGGTAGCCGCTGTGAATGCCGATTCGGACACGCACGTCGTGATCGTCGATCCATTGCCGTTCGAGCAGCTCCGTCTGCAGCGCGATGGCGGCATCGACCGCCGAACGGGGCGACTCGAACACCGCGAAGAACTCGTCCGCGCGTGCCTCCACCTCGTGACCGCCGGCGGCGACGACACCCTGACGCAGCACCGACCAGAGCGTGTCGATGAGCTCCCGATAGCGGGCGCCGAGTGCGCGCACCAACGCCGTCGAGCCCTCGATGTCGGTCATCAGCATCGTGACGAAACCGGATGGCAGCTCGACCACTTCACGTCGCTCGGCGACGGCCCTGGCACTCTGCAACTGGCCGGCGATGAACCCGACCGGCACGATCTTGAACTTCTTCGCCGCGTTGAGCAGGCGCATGCGGGCCTGTTCGCGTGCCGCATCATCTTCGAACGAGACCTGCCCGAACCGCGTCAGGGCGTTGCGGACGTGGGACGCATCGTGAATCGGCAGCCGCCGGCGACCCGTCGAGTCGATGTACGCGAAGGCGCGGTCGGGCAGCTTGGCACGCTCTTTCGGGGCGAGACGGGGCATGCGCCGACGATACCAACGGGGTGTTGCACGGTTGAGGTGACATGTTGCGCCCAGGCGCACGGTCCGGTGCACGACACCGCGCGGTAGTGTCGCCGGGCGCCGTCACTCGCGGCAGATGGGGGCACCGATGGCAACTGGGACCACTCGTATCGCCGTGCTCGGGGGCGGCGCGGGAGCGATCGCTGCGGCGTTCGAGCTGACCGCCACACCGGAGCTACGCGCTCGACACCAGGTCACCGTGTACACGCCAGGATGGCGATTGGGAGGCAAATGCGCGAGCGGTCGAAACGCCGCGCACCATCAGCGCATCGAGGAGCACGGCCTTCACGTGTTCTTCGGGTTCTACGACAACGCCTTCGACCTCGTGCAGCGCGCGTACGAGGAGCTCGGTCGCGATCCGAGCGCACCGCTGGCGACGTGGCAGGAAGCGTTCGCCGGTTGCGACGACCTCGTCTTCTTCGATCAGTACGAAGGCCGTTGGAACAAGCAGGTGTTGCACTTCCCGACCAACCATCGTGTACCCGGCGACGGCGACCGCGTGCACATCGGCACGGCCATCCACGACGCGATCGACGCGGTGCTCAGCCGTTTCGAAGACATCACGGGCATCGACCGCGAAGACGTCGCGCCGACGCAGTTCACCTCGCGCAACGCACTCGGCGACCTCGTCCACGACGTCGTCGACGACGTTGCCCGGTGGGTCAAGGACATGTTCAGCGGCGCCGAGAACGAGGTTCATCGGGAGGTCGTTCGGGTGCTCGCCGACGAGCTCCGTCGCCTCGAATCGGGTGTCGACCACATGCTCGCCGGCGCGTTCGGTGGGGTCGGCAAGGCGCTGCGGACCGCGCGCGACCTGGCGTGGAAGTTCTGGGTGAAGGACCACCTCAGCGATGACGAGCTGCGGTTCGCGTTCACCTGTCTCGACCTCCTCGGCACCATGGTGGCCGGGGTCGTCGACGACAACCTGCTCGGCGACGGCTTCCAGAAGGTGAACGGCGAGGAGTTCCGAGCCTGGTTGCTGCGCAACGGCGCCCTGCAGTTCACGGTCGACAACTCCCCTGTCGTGCGCGGTCTGTACGACCTGACGTTCGCGTTCGAAGACGGCGACCCGACCAGACCCAACCTCGCCGCCGGCCAGTCGATCGAGGCGTTGGTCCGCATCGGATGCCTCTACAAGGGATCGGTCACCTACAAGATGATGGCCGGGATGGGCGACACCATCTTCGGCCCGATGTACGAGGTGCTGTTGAAGCGTGGCGTCGAGTTCAAGATGTTCCACTGGGTCAGCAAGATCACGGCGGCGACGGACGACGACTCGATCGACACGATCGAGGTGATCACCCAAGTGGACGCGAGCGCCGACTATCCGTTCCTCGTGAACGTCAACGGCTTGCCGTGTTGGCCGTCCGAGCCGTCGTGGGATCACATCACCGACGGACAGAAGCTGCGCGACGCAGGCGTCGATCTCGAGCAGACCGCCAACCCGCTCGACCGCCAGCCCACGGTGCTGCGTCGCGGCACCGACTTCGACCAGGTCGTGCTGGGCATCTCGATCGGCGGATTGAAGCCGATCTGCGCGGACCTCGGAGGAGAACGCAACCCGCGCTTCCAGGCAATGCTCGACAACATCGCCAGTGTCGGGACACGGGCCGTACAGGTGTGGTCCGGCAAGTCGACCGCGGACCTCGGGTGGTCACTGACCGCGAGTTCGATCGCATCGAGCTACGTCGAGCCGTTGGACACGTACTGCGACATGTCGCACCTGATTCCCCGCGAGGCCTTTCCGCCCGGAGAGGTCAACAGCATCGGGTACTTCTGCGGGCCACTGACGGACGGCGCGGATCACGACGCCGACATGGCCGCGGTCAAGCGGCAGGGCATCGAGTTCATGTCCTCCAATGCCGGGGTGCTGTGGCCGAGCGCGGTCGACCGCGGCGAATTCGAGTGGGACGTTCTCTTCGACGATCAGCGCGGCGTCGGCAGCGCTCGGTTCGACGATCAGTACTGGCGGGCGAATACCCAAGGCACCGAGCGCTACGTCACGACGCAGGCCGGCACCGTGCAGTACCGGCTGCGTCCCGACGACAGCGGGTATACGAACATGGTCCTCGCTGGGGACTGGACGCGCAACGGCATCGACGGTGGTGCGGTGGAGGCGGCCTTGGCATCGGGGCGGATGGCATCGCGGGCGTTGTGCGGATCTCCGTCGTACATCCCCGGCGAGCACGGACCGTTGGTCGACGCCGGCGGAGTCGCCGAACCTCCGACATACGTCGACTTCGGTGGGCTCGACACGTTCCCCGGCCCGTACGACTGCCGCAAGACCACTCTGTACTCGTTCGTGGTGATGGCCGACATCGCCGCGCTCGAGCGGCTGGTCGATGTCGTGCTGACCCGGCCGACGATGGGTGCCGGCGAGTTCCGCCCGCTGGCGCCCATGGTCATGCTGAGCATCGGCGACATCGCCAACGTCGTGCCGCTGACCCCGCCGTACAACAGCTACGGAAGCGTCAACGAGGCTCAGCTCGCGGTGTGGGTGCCGGTGGTGCGAGTCAAGGGTTCCGGTACGCAGAAGAAGGCGGTCGATTTCTGGATGTTCACCTCCTACATATGGGTCGACAATCCGATGTCGATGGCCACCGGCAGGGAGATGTACGGATGGCCGAAGTCGATGGGCAAGATCCATCTGCCCGATCAGCCCAATGATCAGAACGGTGACCCCTCCCTGTCACTGCAGACCTACGGACTCGACTTTGCGCCGGGCAATCAGCCGACGTACATGGAGCTGCTGCGGATGCAACCCAACCCCACCCCGATCGCCGGAGCGCGTTCGGGAACCACGGTTGCCGGTTTCGCCCGCGCCGTGGTCGACGCGGTCAAGACGGAGCACAGCCTCGACCTCACCGCCGGATTGGGCGTCGACGTCGATCTCAGCGACGACGCCGTCGACATGGCCCTGCCAGAGATCTACCTCAAACAGATCCGCTCGATCGAGTGCGGCACCGACGCCGCGCTGCAGCAACTGTGCGACTCGCACGCCACGATCGAGACGGTGTCGTTCCAGCAACTCCCCTCGTCGTATGCGTTGACGATCCAACACATCGACAGTCATCCGTTGGGCACCGACCTGGGAATCGTCGATCAAGAGGTGCGGGTCGGCTTCCAGATCGAGATGGACTTCTGCCAGGGTGTCGGCCGAGTGCTGTGGGACGCCCTCGACCCGACGGTCGTGTTCTAGGCGGCGCCGACGATCGTCGTCGAGCGCCACGCCTCGAGTAGCGCCGCGCTGGTGAAGTTGGTGGCGGCCCGCAGATTCGCCGCCGCCAACAGCTCGGCGGCTGCGGCCGAGCCTTCCGGGCCGAGCTCGGTGCGCGCCGCGGGCATCAACAGCTCGATCGTGTGCAACTGGTCGGGGTGCACGGGAGTGATGCGGTTGTGTTCCTCCCACCCGATGATCGCGAGCGCCGGGGCGTAGTGACCCGATCGCAACAGGAGGATGGCCGACTGCATCATCCATCCGATCGCCTCACGCGGGTCGGCCAACGAAGTCGTGGCCATGCCCTCGACGGCGTCGGCCAACGCCTGCGACTGCGCCGTAGCCCGCGCCGACGCCAGCCCGACGAGTTGGCGTGCGGCAGTGGCCGCGAGGAAGAGGTTGTGCACGGCGACGAATCGGTCGCGGTAGTGGGCGACGCGATCGGACAGTTCGATGGGGTCGAGGTCGCTGTAGCGGGCCACCTGCCACTCGGCAAGTGTGCGCCACGTCGGCGCATCGTCCGTACCGAGCATCTCCAGAGCGGTCTCGGCGAGTTGCCTCGCCGAGTCGGGACGGTTCCAGTAACCGTGGATGCTCGACCGGGTCACGATCGTCATCGCCAGCGGGATCGACGAGCCGTGAGTACTGAGCCGTTCACCCAGTCGCTGGGCAATGGCGTCGCCGTCGGCGAGCAGCCCGAGGAAGAAGCAAACGGAGCTGCCGCCGACGAGCTCGGCGGGCAGTTCGTCCGACGGCAGTTCGAGGCTGAGCTCTTCGGCCCGGATGATGAGCCGGCGTGCCCGGTCGACGTGGCCCTCGGCCATGTCGAGGCACGCCGCGGTCTGGTACATGCAACAGCGGTCGGCGATCCCGAGGGACGACAGGTCGAGGTTCTCCACGGCGTCGGCCGCCCACAGCGCGGCCTCGATGCGACCGTGGAAGATGACATCGAACGCGGCCCTGGCCACGATGTCGGTGACCAGCTCGACGCGACCCTGAGCACGACTGCGCAGATACGCCGCACGGATGTTGTCGTGTGCCCTGTTGCGATGCTGCACCGCCCGCGACTCGTGCGGGGTGAGCATCTGCGCGTAGAGGTCTCGCGACAGCCGGGCGAAGTGTTCGGCGTGTCGGTCGTGCAGCGCCTCGCGCTCGTCGCCGAGCGCCGCGTCGCAGAAGTCGCGCACCGTGTCGAGCAGTCGGTACTCGGCGTGATCCGTCGACGTGTCGACGATGACCAGCGATTGGTCGACCAGTTCGTCGAGACGGTCGGCGATGTTCAGCAGATCGTCGTCGACGTCGCCGACCACACCGAGTGCATCGCCGGCGTCGAACTTGCCGGCGAACACCGACAGGCGACGAAGGAAATCCTGCAGCTCCGCGTCGAGATGTTGGTACGACCACTCCAGCGTGTCGTACAGAACGCGGTGTCGTTGATCGACTCCCTTGGTGACGCGGAGGAGGCGGAAGCGCTCGTCGAGATGGCGCTCGATCTCCTCCGGTGGCATCGACCGTACGCGCGCCGCGGCCAGTTCGATCGCCAGCGGGATTCCGTCCAACCGAGTGCAGATCCGCGACACGACGGCCTCGCGTTCCCCGCTGAGATCGATCATCGAGTTGGCCGCTTGGGCGCGGCCGATGAACATCTGATCGGCGGGTGAATCACTGGTCCCGGTTGGAAGTGCGTGGATGGCGTAGACCCGTTCGCCGGCGACACCCAGCGCCTCGCGACTGGTGGCCAGGATCCGGAGGTTGGGGCATGCGGCCAGCAACTCCACCGTCAGTTCGGGCACGGCACCGTCGAGATGTTCGCAGTTGTCGAACACGACGAGGCTCGGGGTCGTGCCGAACGACGCGGCGATCGTCTCCGCAGGCGATTGCCCGGTGGGCTGCGTCAACCCGAACGCCTTCAACACGTAGAAGGGCAGTGATGCATCGTCGGTCAACGGCGACAGCGGCACGAAGTGCACTGCATCGACCAACTGCCCGCTGGCCTCGGCGGCCACTTGCAGCGACAACCTGGTCTTGCCGATCCCGCCGAGGCCGCGCAGCGTGACGAGCCGATGCGAGTCGAGCAGCTCCAGCACATCGGCGATCTCCCGCGACCGGCCGACGAACCCGCTCAACTGAACGGGCAGGTGCGCCCGCTTCCGGTCGAGTGACTTCAGCGGCGGGAATTCGGCATCGACACCGTCGGCGGACACCTGCCACACGTGCTCGGGTACGGACAGATCCTTGAGGTGGTGGATCCCGAGATCGACGACGTCGACGTCGGGGCACTCGTTGTGAGCGTCGTCGGACAGCAAGAGCTGGCCACCGTGACCCGTCGCCATGATCCGTGCTGTGCGATTGACAGCCGATCCGAAGTAGTTGCCATCGCGCACGTTCGCCGTGCCCACGTGCACGGCCATGCGTGCCTTGATCTCGATGGGTACCGGCCACTGCTCATCGGCCAACTTCCGTTGCACTTCGAGCGCCGCGCTCACCGCGTCGAGGGCGTTCGGAAAGGCCGCTGCGAAGCTGTCGCCGGCCGTGGCGAACACCGAACCGTTCCACAGGACGATCGACTCGATCATCAGCTCGTCGTGCCGAGCGACCGCACGGTGCATCAGCTCCGGTTCGACCTCCCACTGCCGCGTCGATCCCTCGAGGTCGGTGAACAGGAACGCGACGCGTCCGAGCGGTAACTGGCGACCTGCTGTAGATGACGCGCTGTCCATGGAGGCGCCCCTGGGTCTGGCGAAGTCCCCGCGGCGTGGGGCGCTGCCGAATGTAGCCGAGGCCTACCGGCCGCTCGGTCATTCCACAGGCCGGACGGCACCCCTGATGTCGAGCGGCGAGGCGTGGGCCAGCAGGCCGAGCGCCGCCGCGACGACCAGAACGTTCTTGATGATGTATTGCCCGATGAGGGTCGGCACGAGGATCCGCTGCCATGTCAGTTCCGGTACGAGCAACAGCGGTGCGCACACGATCGTCATGTGCACGAAGAGCATCGCCACGACGAGCCGGACCGCCTGCGGGATCAAGCACAGGATCCCGATCACGCATTCGACGATCGCCAGGGTGTCGAACATCATGTGGAAGTGGCTTGCGCCGACCGTCTTGGTCGCCAGGGCGAGCGCCAGGCCGGCGGCCTCGCTGTGCCCCATCAGCTTGACGATGCCGAACCAGAAGAAGACCACGAACAGGGCTGTCCGCGTCACGACGGGATACACGCGCGCCGCGAATGCGATCGTCCTCCGGTCGAGTTCGTCGACGATGTCGGCTCCAACCGCGTCAGCGGGTTCCGAATCGGCATCTATGAATACCGTGCCGCCCAGCGTTTTCATTTGTCCCTCCGCCCCGGGACGCGAACAGGCAAGGCCCGCCGCAAGGCGCGCCCGAACATGGCAATGCACTAGCAAGCCCGTCCAGCTCGATCCGTCCCGATCACTCAATTTGCCCGGGGCCCGATGCCCGAGGTGGGATGAGAATGCGACTTCGTCGAGCTGACGTCAACGAGTCGTTAGCCGTTCGCCGAAAGGCTGAGTATCTTGACGAATACTTGCCACATTGGTCCTAAGCCCTACGGCTGAACTTGCGCTCGAATGGATGACACCGTCCCTCAGCGTGGTTTCCGCTCACACCGACCGTGCGACCACGTTCGATGGCGATCGTCACAGGAACTGTGAG
>Ga0207648_10003191_pt1 | contig 17267 bp, 17 predicted proteins | sample KBSMisM32_FD_184310 | JGI IMG/M metagenome (GOLD analysis project Ga0207648, IMG submission 184310) | Miscanthus rhizosphere microbial communities from Kellogg Biological Station, Michigan, USA - KBS Miscanthus M3-2 (SPAdes) (version 2) | ecosystem: Host-associated > Plants > Roots >...
CTCGAGCATCGTGTAGTTCGTCGCGTCGACGACCGCGTCGATCGGGCGCATGCCGCAGGCGGTCAACCGCACCTGGGTCCGCAGCGGCGAAGCACGGTGCTCGACACCCCGGATGACCCGGGCGGTGTACCGCGGACACCCATCGACGGCCTCGATCGTCACCGCGACGGTCTTGGCGGCTTCCTCGTCCGTCTCGACGACCGTTGCATCGACTTCGGCGAGCGCGACACCGGTCGCCGCGGCGACCTCTCTCGCGACCCCTCGGATCGACAGGAAGTCCGGCCTGTTGGGTTCGACCTCGACATCGAGCACAGCCTCATCGAGCTCGAGCAACTGCTTCAGATCCTCGCCGACGCTCGCTGCGTTCGCGTCGAGGACCAGGATGCCGCCGTGATCCGCGCTGATCGCGAGTTCCTTGGGCGAACAGAGCATCCCGTCGGAGGCCACGCCGCGGATCTCCCGCCGGGCGAGCGGCTCGTCGCGGCCCGGCAATCGCGAGCCCGGGGGTGCCCACGGGACGAGATCGCCGGCCGCCATGTTCCGCACGCCCACGACGACCTCGGTCTCCCCCGAGCCGTGCTGGATGCGCGCGAGGCACAGAGCATCCGCGTTCGGGTGATCGCGGACCTCGAGCACGCGTGCGACCACGACTCCCTCGAGCCCCGACCACGGATAGAGGACGCCCTCCACCTTGACGCCTCGTCGGGTGATGAGCTCTGCCAACTCGTCGACGTCCATGTCGGTCGGCGCATACTCGCGCAGCCACGCCATCGGGATCTTCACGCCGACACCCCGAACTGCTCGAGGAACCGCACATCGCCGTCGATCAGGAGTCGGATGTCGGGGATCCCGTACCGGAACAGTGCGGTGCGTTCCACCCCGAGCCCGAAGGCGAACCCGGTGTACCGTTCGCTGTCGTAGCCGCAGTTCTCCAGGACGTTCGGATGCACCATCCCCGCGCCGAGCAGTTCGATCCAGCCGTTCCCACAGACGGGGCAGCCCTCCCCGTCGCAGCGGAAGCAGCTCACCCCGACCTCTGCGCCGGGCTCGACGAAGGGGAAGTACGCCGGGCCGAGTCGGATGCGCCGCCGCTCGCCGAACAACGCTTTCGCCATGACCTCGAGCGTGCCCTTGAGGTGCGCGAACGTGATGCCCTCGTCGACCGCGAGACACTCGACCTGCGTGAAGACCGGCAGATGTGTGGCGTCCGTCGTTTCACGTCGATACACGCGTCCCGGCGACACGATGTAGACGGGTGGTGGCTGGGACTGCATCGTGCGGATCTGTGCGGCCGAGGTCTCGGTGCGCAGGAGGAGCTCCGGATGCCCCGGGATGTCGACGTACAGCGAGTCCTTCATCGTTCTCGCAGGGTGATCCGGCGGGATGTTCAGCGCCTGGAAGTTGTGCCAGTCGTCTTCGATCTCCGGGCCCTCGACGACGCGGAACCCCATGCTGGTGAACACGTCGATGATCTCTCGCTCGACGAGCGTCATCGGGTGCAGCGAGCCGGGGCGCGGGCGACGGCCCGGCAGCGTCATGTCGATGCGATCGGCGTCGAGGAGCTCGGCTTCGGCAACGTGCGCCAGCTCGGCGCGCCGCGCGTCGAGCAGCGTCTGCAGTTCCGCACGGATCGCGTTGACCGAGGCGCCGATGGTTCGGCGGTCGGATTCCGCCAGACCGCCCAACGCTCGCTGCAACTGTCCGAACGCGGACTTCCGGCCGAGGATCTCGATCTGCGCGGTCTCAAGCTCCTCGAGCGTCGTCGCCGCGCCGAACGCGTCGAGACCTCGCGAGCGCTCGGCGTCGAGCGCTCCGAGCATCTCGCCGGGATCCATGGCGGGCGAGTCTAACAACCGGTTCCGCGCGCCCTGATCACACGACGGGCAGACGCAGGTGCAACCGCAGACGGCCCTCCTCGACGCTCGCCCAGGCATACCCACCCTGTGCCTCGGCGACGCCGCGGACGACGAACAAGCCGATCTTCGAGCCGCCGCCGCTCCCGGGAGGCCGCGGCTGGAAGAGGCCGTCAAGGTCGTCCGGGAACGTCGCCGCGGTGCGCGACGCCACGATCTCGACGAAGTCGCCGTCGCGATGCGCGTCGTAGACGATCGGGCCATCCTCGGCCCACCAGAGCAACGACTCGTCGAACGCGAGCAGGGCGGTCTTCAGTCGGATCGGATCGACGAAGTACGGTCCTGGATCGCCCACCCACTCGATCGGCGGGTGCTCCGGGTCTCGTCGTTCCAGGTCGATGATCGACCCCACCACGTCGGCAAGGTCGGCCCGATCGGGATAGGCCTCGAGCGCGCCACCTGAGACGCGAGCGGCGTCGACGAGCAGACGCAGGATCTGGTCCATCCGATCCGCGTCATGAACGATGCCGCTGAGCATCAGGGAGCGCTGCTCGTCGGTCATGTCCGCCCAGCGCTTCTCCAGGGCGTAGCCGAACCCTTTCATCGCGGTCAACGGCGACCTGATGTCGTGTGCCGCCGCCGTGATCAGTCCCTCGAGCGACGCTCCCTTGCCGGCGGCGCGCCGCGCCCGATCGAACAGGCAGACCGTAGCCGCCGCGGCGAGGTTGAGCGATTCGGCACGGCCGGCATGCGGCACCCGCACCGTCGCGTCGGCCAGCGCCACCAGCTCTTGGGGCAGCCCATGCGCCTCGTTGCCGAACACGAACGCGACCGGTCCGCTCACGTCGGTCACGTAGAGCGACTCCGATCCGTGTGCGTCCATCGCGAGGATCCGGTGTCCACGCGCGCGCAGGTGTTCGATGGCATCCGGTGTCGGCGCGCCGCGCACCACGGGCAGATGGAAGAGCGAGCCCGCGGCGGCTCGCACGGTCTTCGCGTTGTAGGGATCGACCGAGGACCCCGCGAACACGACCCCGCTGGCGCCGGCGGCGTCGGCAGAGCGCACGATCGTCCCTGCGTTCCCCGGATCGCGAACGTCGTGCAGCAGCGCGACGCATCCATCGGGAACCCCGTCGAGCGCCACGTCGAGGAAGGGCGCCACGCCGACCAGACCCTGGGGTGTGACGGTCGCGGTCAACCGAGATAGGACCGGGTCCCCCGCGAGGACCACGTCCACCCCGACCGCACGGGCGCGGACGGCCAGCGTGTCGAGCTCGTCACCCACGAAGAGCCGGTCGATCGCCGGTGGTTCGGTGTCGAGCGCCTCGCGGACGCCCTGGGCGCCTTCCACGAGGAACCGACGGTCCTCGTCACGGAAGGCTCGCTTGTGGAGCCGAAGGGCGGCGGCGACCTTCGGATTCTTCGTGCTGGAGATCACGCGGCTCCTCGGGCTTCCGACGCGGCGAGTCTAGACCCGCGGCGCAGGGCGGCCCGGAACGCGCTCAGGCGGCGGTCTGCGGCAGGGCGTCCTTCGCTTGCTGCACGAGCGCCGCGAACGCGGCCGGGTCGTGCACCGCCAGATCGGCGAGGATCTTGCGGTCCACCTCGACGCCGGCGGCCTTGAGCCCGTTCACGAATCGCGAGTACGACAGCCCGTGCGGGCGCACGGCAGCGTTGATCCGCACGATCCAGAGGCGGCGGAACTGCGCCTTGCGGTCGCGCCGATCGCGGTAGGCGTAGACGCCGGAGTGGTGGACCTGCTCTTTGGCGGCCCGGTACCGCACGCGACGGCTGCCCGTATAGCCCTTGGCCGAGGACAGCACCTCGCGGCGCTTCTTCTTCGCATGGACGGAGCGTTTGATGCGTGCCATCGGTCACCTCCCGAGCAGGCGCTTCAGCTTCTTCTGTTCGCCGGTGGAGGCCACCTCGGCCATCCCCTCGACGCGGCGCCGGCGGCTGCCGCTCTTCTTGGTGAGCATGTGGTTGCCGGTCGCCTTGTGATGGAGCACCTTGCCCTTGCGCGTCACCCGGAACCGCTTGGCGGTCGCGCTGTGGCTCTTCATCTTCGGCATCGTTGTCACCCTTCTTCGGCTGCGGGGGCGGGCTCGGGAACCGACTCGAGCGGGGCGGCCGCTTTGGCCTCCTCCCGTTCGGCGCGGGCGCGCTGCTTCGCGACCTCGTCGAGGTATCGCTTGTTGGGCCCGATCACCATGATCATGTTGCGCCCCTCCTGCTTCGGCATCGACTCGACGATCACGAGCTCTCCGAGGTCTGCGACGAGCCGGTCCAAGATCTTGCGGCCGAGATCGGTGTGGGCCATCTCGCGGCCCCGGAACATGATCGTGATCTTGACCTTGTTCCCTGCCGAGAGGAACCGCGTGACGTGCCCCTTCTTGGTGGCGTAGTCATGCGGATCGATCTTGGGTCGGAACTTGATCTCCTTCAAGCCGGTCCGCGACTGCTTCCTGCGGGCTTCCTTCTGCTTGACGTCGCGCTCGTACCGATACTTCCCGTAATCCATGATCCGGCACACGGGCGGATCGGCCTGCGGTGCGACCTCGACCAGATCCAGATCGAGCGCTTGGGCTTGGTTCAGCGCGTCGCGGGTATCGACGACGCCGATCTGTTCCCCGTCCGCCCCGACCAGGCGGACCTGTGGCGCCCGGATCCTGTCGTTGATCCTCGGATCTGTTGAAACCCCGCATCACTCCTTCGTGGAAAACGCACCGGCGTCGCCGGTGCACGTCGAACACACGTGCGCAGATGCGCCCGGGCAGTATAGGTGGCGCACCCCAGGCCGTCGACCGTTCGCTCACGCATCGCCAGGCGGCGCTCCCTCGACGGGCAGGCGATCGTCCTCACTCGCGTACCCGAACGCGATCTGCAGGACACGCCCCGGCCCCTGCGGGCCGCAGCGGATGCGATGTGGCTCCTCGGCCGGGACCTGGATCTCATCGCCCGGGGTGGGGTGCAGCACACGGTTCCCGATCTCGATCGTGAGGCCCTCGTCGAGCACGATCCAGAGCTCGTCGCGCAAGCGGTGGTAGTGGGCTCCCGTGTCTCCCCCGGGCACGACCGTCACCAGGCGGGCGGTGGCAGGCTGGTTCAGCGCGTAGGTCTGCATCCGCCCCCACGGTTGGTCCACGATCATCGGCGCGCGGCCCCCTCCGGAAGCGTTCGCAGCAGGTGCACCATCTCGATCGCGGACATGGCGGCCTCCCACCCTTTGTTCCCGTGCGAGCCACCGGCGCGCGACTGCGCCTGTGCGAGGTCCTCGGTGGCGAGGACCTCGAAGATGCATGGGATGCCCGTGTCACGTGTCACCTCGGCGATCCCGCGCGCGGCTTCGTTCGCCACGAGTTCGAAGTGGGCGGTCTCGCCGCGGATCACGGCACCGAGACAGACCACGGCATCGACGGTGCCCCCATCGGCGAGGCGTCGAGCGACGACGGGGATCTCGAATGCGCCCGGCACCCAGGCGACCGTGATGTCGTCGTCGGCCACGCCGGCCTGCGCCGATGCGGCGAGCGCACCGTCGACGAGTGCCGTCGTCACCACCTCATGGAACCGAGCGGCCACGATCCCGATCCGAACGCCCGCGCCGTCTCCCTCCCCGCGGATGACCCTCATGCCGGTACCTGCGGGTCGATCTCGAGGAGGTGTCCGAGCTTCTCCGCCTTCGCTCGCAGGTAGGCCCGGTTCTGGTCGGTCGGCTCGGTGATGAGCGGGATCCGCTCGTCGATCGACAGGCCGTAGCCCTCGAGTCCGGCTCGCTTGTCCGGGTTGTTGGTCAGCAGCCGCATCGTCCGCACCCCGAGGTCGACGAGGATCTGCGCACCGATGCCGTAGTCACGCTGATCGGCCGGGAACCCGAGCTCGATGTTGGCCTCCACCGTGTCGCGACCCTGGTCCTGCAGCTCGTAGGCCCGCAGCTTGTGGGTGAGGCCGATCGCGCGTCCCTCGTGCCCGCGCACGTACAGGACGATCCCGCGTCCCTCCTCCGCCACCTGTTCGAGCGCGGTGTTCAGCTGCCGTCCGCAGTCGCAGCGCAACGACCCGAACACGTCGCCCGTCAGGCACTCGGAGTGGACACGGGTCAGGACCTTGTCACCGTCGCCGATCTCTCCTCGGACGAGCGCCACGTGCGTGCGTCCATCGATCGTGCTCTCGTAGGCGTACGCGCGGAAGTCCCCCCACTCCGTCGGGATCGTCGCCTCGGCCACCCGGTGCACCAGCACCTCGCGTCGACGTCGGTACTCGATCAGGTCGGCGATAGAGATGAGCGTCAGGCCGAACTCCTCCGCGACCCGCACGAGCTGCGGCAAGCGCGCCATCGTTCCGTCGGGGTTCATGACCTCGCAGATGACACCGGCCGGGAACAGACCTGCGATCGTCGCGAGGTCCACCGCCGCCTCGGTGTGGCCGGCGCGTCGCAGCACCCCCCCTTCCTTCGCCCGCAGCGGGAAGACGTGCCCCGGGCGTTGGAAGTCGCGCGGCACGACGCTCGGATCGGCGATCGCCGCTGCCGTGAGGGCGCGATCGTGCGCGCTCGTGCCGGTGGTGACGCCGGGGCGGTAGTCGATCGAGACGGTGAACGCCGTGTCGTCACCGCCGGTGCTCGACACCATCTGCGGGATCTGCAGCTCATCGAGCCGCCAGCCGGACACCGGCAAGCACACGATCCCTCGGCCATGCGTCACCATGAAGTTGACCGCGTCGGGTGTGCACCGCTCGGCGGCGATCACGAAGTCGCCTTCGTTCTCACGATCGGCGTCGTCGACGACCAGGATCACCTTGCCGGCGCGGATGTCCTCCAACGCGTCCTCGATCGTGCCGAACACGGTGCGGTCCACCTCGGAGAGCTCTTCGTTCATCGGTCTGCCCTTTCCATCAGCCGTTGCACGTACCTCGCGACGAGATCCACTTCCAGGTTGACGGGGTCGCCGACGCGGGCTTCGCCCAGCGTGGTGACCGCCATCGTGTGCGGGATCAATGCGATCGAGACGCCGTCGTCGTGCAGCTCCGCGACCGTGAGGCTCACCCCGTCGACGGTGATCGAACCCTTCGACACGACGGCGTCGAGCAGGTCGGCGGGGACCAGCACCCGCAGGAGCCCGCCGCCGGTCGCATCGGGGGCCAGCGCGAGGATCTCGCCGACCCCGTCGACGTGGCCCTGCACCAAGTGGCCACCGAGGCGGGCCGCGAGCGACACGGGCCGCTCGAGGTTGACGGCGTGCCCGACCTCGAGACGCCCCAGACTCGTTCGCGCGAGCGTCTCGGGGCTGAGATCGAACGCCAAGTGCTCGTCGTCGTGCTCGACCACGGTCAGGCAGGTCCCGTTGACCGCCACGGACGCGCCGATCGGACTGTCGGCCGTCACGGTCCGGCATGCGATCGACAGTCGCCCGCCCCCGAGGGAACGGACGGCGCCGCGCTCCTCAATGATCCCGGTGAACATCCGCCTCCACCCTGAGATCGGGTCCGATCCGATCGACGCGGACGAAGACGAGCTCGAGCCCCTCCCCGACCGGCGCGAAGCCCTCCCCGCCGGCGACGCCGGCCGCGTCCGCTCCGCCGATGACGGTCGGTGCGACGTACTGCACGACGCGATCGACGGCGCGATCGTGAACGAAGCTCCAGGCGAGGGACGCGCCGCCCTCCAGCAGCGCCCCCTGCACATCGCGCTTCCCGAGCTCGCGGAGCACCCCGGCCGGTGACACGCCGCCGGTAGGGTCGGGCTCGATCACGACGACCTCGGCGCCGGCGCCGAGCCACGCGTCCATGCGGGTCTCCGCTCGATCCGTCGTGGCGACGATGACCGACCCCGGTTGATCGAACAATGCCGCCGTCGGCGGGACCCGGCCGGCCGCGTCGACGACCACGCGGACCGGCTGCCACGCCTCGGCGAGATCGTCGCGACGCACCGTCAGCTGAGGGTCGTCGGCGAGCACCGTGCCCGCGCCGACGATCACGGCGTCGGCCCACGCGCGCAGTCGGTGCGCGTCGGCTCGAGCATCCGGCGAGGTGATCCACCTCGATGAGCCGTCGCGCGCAGCCGTCTTCCCGTCCAACGACGCAGCGACCTTCCAGATCACGAACGGGCGCCCCGTCGTGACGTGGCGCTCGAACGCCGCGTTGAGTCGCCGAGCGTCCTCACCGAGGACCCCCTCCTCGACCCGCACACCCGCCTGCCGGAGCCGCTGGAGGCCGCGACCATCCACCAGCGGGTTCGGGTCGGTGGCGGCCACGATTACGGTGCGGACGCCGGCGTCGATCACGGCGTCGGTGCAGGGAGGCGTCGAGCCGTGATGGTTGCAGGGCTCGAGCGTGCAGAACAACGTGCCGCCGCGCGCGTGGTCCCCCGCTTCGCGGAGGGCCCGCACCTCGGCGTGAGGCGCGCCCCGGGGTCCTTCGTACCACCCGCGGCCGACGATCCCGCCGTCCGCATCGACGATGAGCGCGCCCACCATGGGATTGGGAGAGACGTGGCCCCAGCCGCGTTCGGCCAGCGCGAGAGCCTGGCGCATCAGCTCGGTCTCGGTGTCGCGTCCGTCCATCGTTCCCCTCGACCGGGGCGTGAACGGCACACGGACCACCACCGCGGATGCGGCGGCGCGACGTGCCCTGTTCCCTCTCATCCCGACTTTGACGGTCGGTCCCGGGATCACACCGGATCCACCCGCCGCTGGCGGCGACGGGGTCGCGGACTGTTACCGCCGGTGGGGACTTCCACCCCGCCCCGGAAACAGGCAACCGCCAGTATAAGCGCGCACGCAGTGCTGGGAGGTCTTAGACCTCGGTGCGGCGGTCGACGGCGTAGCTGGAGCCGGGCTCGCGCTTCGCAAAGGACTTCATCTCGGTCGCCACTGCGACCGCCTCGCCGTAGTGGGCGAACTGACGCTTGGAGGTGCTCGCGATCCCGACCGACACGGCGACGAGAGGGATGTCCTGCAGCACGCCCTTGCGATCCTCCATCCGCACGAACCCGCGCTCGAGGTCCTCGTCCTCGTAGAACTCCGCACGGGCCTCGTCGAACCGCTCACAGATGCTCTTGGCGACGTCTTCGGCTCCGTCGGGGTCGACCACCGCGACGAAGTCGTCGCCGCCGACGTGGCCGACGAAGCCCTCCGAGCCGGAACCGTCGACGACCGCGTCCTGGATGATCCGCGCAGTCGCCTGGATCAGCCGGTCACCGCGCACGAATCCCTTCTGGTCGTTGTAGGACTTGAAGTTGTCGAGGTCGCAGTACAGCACCGCGAACTCCCGCTCCTCGCGCACCTGCCGCTCGATCTCCTCCTGGATCCGGATGTTGCCCGGCAGACCGGTGAGCGGTGAGAGGTTCCGCATCTCCTTCGCGCGGCGGAGCGTGCCCTTGACCCGTGCCAGCAGCTCGATGGGATCGAACGGCTTGATGATGTAGTCGTCGGCGCCGGATTGCAGCCCGGTCACCTTGTCGGCGGACAGCGCCTTGGCCGTCAGCATGATGATGCTGGTGTTTGCCGTCTGCGGGTTCTTGCGGAGCCGCTGCGCGACCTCGAAGCCATCGATCCGCGGCATCATCACGTCGAGCAGGACGAGGTCGGGGCGAAGGGTCGCGGCCCGCGTCAGGGCCTCCTCGCCGTCCCCGGCCACGGCGACGTCGTACCCGGCCGAGCGCAGGTTCACCTCGACGAACCGGGCGATGTCCGGATCGTCGTCGACGACGAGGATCGTCTCTGGCACTCCCTAGGCTCCTTCCGCGATCGCCGCGAGCCGCCGCGCCGCATCGGCGGGGTCCGGCTGGGCGAAGATACCGGATGCAGCGATCAGCACCGTCGCGCCCGCGTCGACCGCGGCGCGCGCGTTGTCCACCTTGACGCCGCCGTCGATCTCCACGGCCACGTCCAACCCGTGGCGGTCGATCTCGGTGCGGACCGCCTGGAGCCGCGGGTAGACCTCCGGGTTGAGCTCCTGGTAGGACCATCCCGGCCGGATGCTCATCAGCATCACGTCGTCGATCGACTCGAGGTAGGGCACGACGGCCTCGATCGGGGTCTCGAGGTTGAGGGTCAGCCCAACCCGCAGTCCCGCGCCGCGGGCCTTCGCGATCGCGGTCGAGGGCTCAGGCACGGCCTCCAGGTGGAAGCTCACGACGTCGAGCCCCGCCTCGCGGAGCTCATCGAAGAACGCCTCCGGCGCCTCGACCATCAGGTGCCCGTGCAACGGACGATCGGTCACGGGCCGCAAGCTCTTCACGATCACCGCGCCCAGGGCGATCGGCGGCACGAAGTGGCCGTCCATGATGTCAACGTGCACGAGGCCGACGAACGGCTCGACCGCCGCGACCTGCGCCCCGAGGTTCGCGAAGTCGGCGGCGAGGATCGACGCGGCGACCGTACCCATCGCGCGCAATGGTACCGGTCCCGGGGGCGCGAACCTACGGACCGAGGACCTACGACGCGCGTTGGAAGGCCGCCACGAACATGCCGTCGCACCCGTGGCGATGCGGCCACAACCGGTGCCGCTCCTCGGAGCCGTCCGGGCCCGGCGTCGCCACCGGCGTGAGCCACGGCCTGGCCCGGAGCAGGGCGTCGCAGACGGCATCGGTCTCGGCTCGGGTGAAGGTGCACACCGCGTACACGAGCCGCCCGCCCGGCCGGGTGAGATCCGCACCGGCCGTCGCGATCGCAAGCTGCCGCGCGGCGAGCGCGCTGAGTCGATCCTTGTTGACGCGCCAGAGGAGCTCGGGACGTCGACGCGCCGAACCGATCCCACTACACGGCGCATCGACGAGCACCCGGTCGAACGGACCGCGGAGGGCGGGGGCGGTCGCGTCCTGGATGACGATCCACGGTCGGAGCCGCAGGCGAGCGGCCGAGCGGGCGATGAGTCCCACCCGGTGCGTCGACACGTCCGCCGCTACCACCCGGCCGTCGGCGCCGACGAGCTCCGCGGCGTGCAACGACTTGCCGCCCGGGGCGGCGCAGGCGTCGTAGACACGTTCCCCGGCGACCGGATCCAGGACCGAGCCGACGAACGTCGATGCCTGATCCTGCACGGTCCACCGACCCTCGTCGAAGCCGGGGAGGCTCCGCGGGTCACCACCCGTGTGCACCACCACGCAGGCGGGATCCACCTCGCCGCGCGTGACCTGGACGCCGGCGGCCTCGAGGAGCTCCATCACCGTCGGAACCTGCACCGGCCCGCCGACGACCCGAAGGCACAACGGCGCCGGTGCCGCAAGCGCCTGTGCGGCGGCTTCGCCCTCGTCCCCCAAGAGACGACCGAGCTCCTCGACGGCCCACGGAGCGAGCCCGGTGCGCTCGGCGATCGACTCGATCCCCGTGCCGGTGGGGTCGGTGGGCGGTGCGGCGGCGAGCCGCCGGAGTACCGCGTTGACGAGCCCTCGAGCTCGACCGGGGACGAGGTCGACCGTCGCCGAGACCGCGGCGTGCGCGGGCACGTGCATCACGAGCAACTGATAGGCCCCGAGCCGAAGCGCATGCCGCGCGTCGGGGGGCGTGATCCGTTCGATCGGTCGATGGGCCGCCTGGGTGATCACCGCGTCCAAGCGCAGTCGCGTGCGGAGGGTGCCGTACGTCAGCTCCATCGCGAACGCGCGATCTCGCGCGTCCAGGCCCGAACGGGACAGCAGCACCGGCAGCAGCCGGTTCGAGTACGCGCCCTCGTCGATGACCCGCCCGATCGCCTGTCGCGCGACCGATCGAGCGGTCGGTGAGCTCATCCGAGACGTTCGCCGGGGGTGAACCGCATCCCTCGTGCCCATGCCGCCGCGTCCATCTGCTTGCGGCCCGCGGGGGCAACTTCGACGAGGCGGACGCCCCCACCCCCGCCGCGCACGAGCACACCGCGATCGTCCGCGCCGACCACGGAGCCCGGCGCACCATCGGACCACCCTTGATGATCGAGTGCTGCCGCGAGGACCTTCACCGGCTCGCCCCGCACCAGCGTCGTTGCCCCCGGGTGCGGAGCGAGTGCACGGACCCAGCGGACGATCTCCTCGGGTGAGCGGCTCCAGTCGATCAGGCGCTCCTCTGCCGTGACCTTGGGCGCGCGGGTCGCGGCCGCGTCATCCTGTTTTCGTGCGGGCACGCCGCCCTGCGGGAGCATCCGCAGGACCCCGACGAGGAGCAACGCGCCGTTCCTCGCGAGCCGCAGACCCAGCGAGCCGGCGTCATCGTCGGGACGGATCGCCTCCTCGAGCTGATTCAGGATCGGACCGGTGTCCAGTCCCTCGTCCATCCGCATCACCGTCACGCCGGTGATCGCATCGCCGGCCGCGATCGCTCGTTGGACGGGGGCGGCGCCGCGCCACCGCGGCAGCAATGAGAAGTGGAGGTTGATCGCGCCGTGCGGCGCGGTGGTCAACGCGTCGCGGCCGAGGAGGTGGCCGTAGGCGACGACCACCAGCACGTCGGGGTGCAGCTCAGCGAGCGCGGTGGCTCCCGAGCCCTCATCCACGCCGTCGATCTCGAGCACGGCGACATCCAGCCCCCGGGCGGCGTCCGCGACGGCCGTCGTCGTCAACGCCGACCCCCTGCCCGCCGCCTTCGGCGGGTTCGTCACCACGAGGTCCAGCGAGAGCTCCGGCTCCGCCGCGATCGCCTCGAGCGCGGGCACGGACCACTGATCGTTGCCGAGGAACGCGACTCGCAGCGTCACGGGCGGCAGGATAGTCACAGCTCGGCTACCGACGCTTGCGCTCGCGTGGGTCGACCAAGCCGAGTTCGATCCGTCGCAGCTCCGCGAGGACCGCCTTGCGCCCCTCTTCGTCGAGCCGGTCGATGTACAGCATGCCCTGGAGATGATCGCTCTCGTGCTGGAAGATCCGCGCAGCCAGCCCCTCACCCACGAGGTCGATCTCGCCCCCGCGCACGTCGAGACCCCGCAACCGGATCTTCCGGAAGCGGACCGTTGGGTGGTAGGGCCCGGGGATCGACAGGCACCCTTCCTCCTCGGTGACTTCCCCCTCGGCGTCGAGCAGCTCGGGGTTCGCGACGAACGTCGGACCGTGCTCGCCGTCATCGAAGACGAACAGCTGCATGGACAGACCGACCTGTGGCCCGGCGAGGCCGACGCCGGGGGCGTCGTACATCGTCTCGAGCATGTCCGCGGCGAGGTGTGCGAGCGCGCGGTCGAAGCGTTCGACCGGCTTCGCGGGTTCGCGAAGCACGGGATCGCCCAAGGTTCGGATCGACAGCAGCATGTCCTCAGATGTGCGGCTCGGCTTCGACGCGCTCGACGACACCCGTCGAGGCCAGCCGTCGCATCGCCGCGCCGAACGCCGGCACCCGGCCGGGTTCGAGCGCGAGCAAGCATACCGTTCGCCCTCCGAGCGAGGTGGTGAGCGCGGTGATCGGTCGGTGCTCGTCGATCGCCGGTTCGAGCTCCTCGGTCCCGACCACGCGGAAGACCGGCGCACCCACCGGGAAGCCGGCGGCCTCACGTCGCTCGCGTTCGCGCGCGTGGAACCGGTCGGGGTTCCCGCGCACGAGCGCCTGCACTGCCGGTTCCGACGGCGACGAGCTCTGCACGATCGCTCGCCCGTTGGGTCGCGCCCATCCAACGGCCTCCATCCACACCGACAGCGCGCGCTCGCGAGCGCTCAGCCCCGGCCGGCGGCCGGCGATGTCGGCATCGAGGATGGCGACGAGGTCGAGGGCCCCCACGCCGAGGTCACGGACCGACCCGGGGCCACCGACCAGGACCTCGCCGTCCATATCGGGGAGCCGTGGGCTCGACGGTCGTGACACGGGCACCGATGCGAACCGGGACACCCATTCCTCGACGCGCTCCGCGCCGCCCCGGCGGACCCCGAACGACGAACCGCCGCAGACCGCGCAGCGACCGAGCGCTTCGCAGACGACGCAGCGGATCTCGCCGGCCTCTGCGCGCAGCATGCCGCCGCACGCCGCGCACGCCGCCGGCGCGCCGCAGGATCGGCAGACCTGTGCGATCCCGTATCCCGGTACCGGCGCGAAGACGAAGCCGCGCCGCGTCTCTCGCAGCGCCTCGAGGAGTCGCGGCGCCCGCCCCTCGCTCCCGGGGCGCACGACCTCGACCTTCGGCCACCGGCGCTCGGCCGGGATCACCTCGGGCAGACCGAGCGCGACGGCCTCGCTCGACGGACAGAGCGCCGACAGCACGCACACCGGCGGCGCGACACCGAGGCGGCCGCGCGCGAGCGCGATGTCGCGTGTGTGGTGGTACGGCGCGCGGTCTTCGCGCAGCGCCGGATGCGCTTCCCGAGACACCACGATCACGCCGAGATCGCGCAGCGGCGCGAACACGGCCGACCTCGTGCCCACGACGACGTCGAACCGCCCGTCCGCGATCTCGAGCCACCGCCGGTAGCGCTGGCGTGGGGACCCGCCGACGAACAGCCCGACCCGATCACCGAGCGTCGATCGCAGGGCCGACGCGGTGACGGGCACCGGTTCGGCCTCGGGCACGATGACGAGCGCCCGCCGCCCGGCGCGAAGGCTCGCGGCGACGAGCTCGATCACGACGGATGCCTCGTGCTCCGGCGCCGGACGGAGGATCCATGACCCGTCGCGGGCGGCACCGATCGCGTCGCGCAACGCGCTGCCCCCTCGGTAGCCGTCCAGGATCGGCTCGACGACCTCGGCGGGTGCGGTCTGTGTCGCGTCCGACGCGACGGCGGCCCCCTCCTCCCCCGCGACGCGCGGCGGCGACAGGGCATCGAGCACCGTCGCGAGCGGTGTCACGTACCGCTCCGCGACCCAGCGGGCGAGCTCCAGCATCGCCGCGTCGAAGAACCGTACCGCCGACACCACGCGCATCACCGGCAGCATCCGGGCGGGGATGTCCTCGGTCGCGCCGAGGATCCAGCCGCGCGTCAGCTTCCCGTGGAACCGGAACCGGACGTAGGAGCCCAAGCCGGCACCGAGCTCGGCGGGGAGGTCGTAGGTGAAGGGCTTGTCGAGCGCCAGTAGCGGGCGGTCGATGCAGACCGCGACCGGCCCGGCGAGGACCTCAGGCGCCGACGGCGCTTCGGAGCGCGTCGACTCGATCGGTGGCCTCCCACGGGAACTCCTTACGGCCGAAGTGACCGTAGGCCGCGGTCTCCCCGTAGATCGGTCGCGCGAGATCGAGGTGGCGGATGATCGCGGCGGGCCGGAAATCGAAGATCTCCCAGATCGCCTTCTCGACGGCAGCGGGATCGACCGTCGACGTGTCGAACAGGTCGACCATCAACGACACCGGGTGCGCCGTACCGATCGCGTAGGCGACCTGCAGCTGACAGCGATCGGCCAGCCCGGCGGCGACGACGTTCTTCGCGACGTAGCGCGCCATGTAGGCCGCCGAGCGATCCACCTTCGTCGGGTCCTTGCCCGAGAAGGCGCCACCACCATGGGGCGCCATCCCGCCGTACGTGTCGACGATGATCTTTCGACCCGTGAGGCCGGTGTCGGCCTTCGGGCCGCCGATCTCGAACCGGCCCGTCGGGTTCACGAGGACCCGCACGCCGTCCGTGTTGAGCTCGGGGAACTCGCGGAGCACCGGGTCGATCACCTCTGCCTCGACGTCGGGCCGCAGCAGCGTCTCGACGTCGACCTCCTCGCGGTGCTGCGCGCTGATCAACACCGTGTCGACCCGCACCGGCTTGTGGTCGACGTATTCGACCGAGACCTGGCTCTTGCCGTCGGGCCGCAGATACGGAACGACGCCCGCTTTGCGGACGTCGGCGAGGCGCTTCGCGAGCCGGTGGGCCATCGCGATCGGCAACGGCATGAGCTCGTCGGTCTCGCGACAGGCGTAGCCGAACATCATCCCTTGGTCGCCGGCTCCGAGACGGTCGAGCTCGTCGAAGGCATGACCCTCGCGCTCCTCGAGCGCGTGATCGACACCGATCGCGATGTCGGCGGACTGCTCCTGGATCGCCGTGACGACGCCGCAGGTCTCGCCGTCGAGTCCGAACTTCGCATCCGTGTAGCCCACATCGGTGATCGTCGTGCGCACGACCGACGGGATGTCGACCCACCCCTCGGCCAGCGTGATCTCACCGGAGACGAACACGACGCCGGTCGTGACAAGCGTTTCACACGCCACCCGACTGGTCGCGTCCTCGGTGAGGATCGCGTCGAGCACCGCGTCGCTGATCTGATCGGCGAGTTTGTCGGGGTGGCCCTCGGTCACGGATTCGGACGAGAAGAGGTAGCCGTTCGTCATGATCGGCCGAGTCTAGCCGTGCCCGGCGACACCCGTCAGGAACCTTGGCCGCGCTCCGCGAGGATCAGACCGACCTGATCCCACAACGCCCCCGCCAGCTCCTGTTTGGTCCACGTCCGGGTCGCGACGTCCCGTCCACCCGCGGACAAGATCGCCGCGACGTTGGTGTCGGCCCCGAACCCCGTGTCGGGACGGCCGACCTCGTTGGCCACGAGTAGATCCACGCCTTTGTGTGCCAGCTTCGACCGCCCGGCCGTCTCGACGTCGTCGGTCTCCGCGGCGAACCCGACGAGCACCTGGGCCGGCCTCTTCGCCTCGCCGAGCTCGGCGAGTATGTCAACGGTCGGCTCGAGCACCAGCTCGGGAACGCCGTGATCCTTCTTCAGCTTGCGGTCGGCCGGTCGCTTCGGCCGGAAGTCGGCGACGGCAGCCGCCATCACGATCACGTCCGCATCGGCATGAGCGCGGACGGCCGCGCGCATCTCCTCGGCGGTACCGACCTCGACGACGCCGACGCCGGTCGGCGGTCGCACGCGTGCGGGCCCGAGCACCAGCGTGACGTCGGCGCCGCGGGCGAGCGCCTCTGCGGCGATCGCGACGCCCATCTTGCCGCTCGAGCGGTTCCCCAGGAACCGCACCGGATCGATCGGTTCGTGGGTCGCGCCCGCGGTCACGACGACCCGGCGCCCCGCGAGCGGGCCGACCGTCGGCGATGGTCCCGTGGCTGCCGAGCGGACCACCGAGACGATCTCATCGGGTTCGCTCATGCGACCGACGCCGTCGTCCCCATGTGCGAGGGGACCTTCCACCGGCCCGACGAATCGCACGCCGCGTCCAGCGAGCGTCCGCACGTTCTGTTGGGTGGCGGGCGCGTTCCACATCCCGGCGTGCATCGCCGGCGCGAGGACGACCGGGCCGCCGTATTCCAGCGCCACGGCGCTGAGCAGGTCATCGGCGAGACCGTGGGCCAGCTTGGCGATCAGGTTCGCGGTCGCCGGTGCGATCACCAGCACATCGGTCGCGTGAGCGAGCTCGACGTGCAGGACGGAACCCGGCGCGTCCCACACTGAGCTGTGCGCCGGGTTGCCGGTGAGCCCGGAGAACGTGTCGGGACCGATGAACCGGGTAGCCGATGCCGTCAGGACCGCCGTGACGTTGGCGCCGTCTTCCTGCAAGGCCCTCGCCAAGTAGGCAGCTTTGTACGCGGCGATGCCGCCGGTG
>Ga0207648_10003192_pt1 | contig 17267 bp, 15 predicted proteins | sample KBSMisM32_FD_184310 | JGI IMG/M metagenome (GOLD analysis project Ga0207648, IMG submission 184310) | Miscanthus rhizosphere microbial communities from Kellogg Biological Station, Michigan, USA - KBS Miscanthus M3-2 (SPAdes) (version 2) | ecosystem: Host-associated > Plants > Roots >...
CGCTCCAGGTCTACCGTCCGCCGTCCGCCCCCGGCGGCACCGCCCGTCTCGACGTGTTCGAGGTGGACGCCGGCGCCGTCGGCCCGGCCGCCATCGGTCGGGAAATCCAAAACGGCGTCCACGACACCCTCGGCATCGACCGCGCCCAGGGTTGGAACAACCAGATCAACAACGAGCCCGGCCTGAACTTCATCTACGAGCGCAAATACCGCCTCTCCACCGCCAAGGCCCGCACCGACTGGGGCACCGACCTGATTCCCCACGCCGGACTGTGCCTCGGCAACGTCTCCACCTACGCCAACGCCGGCTTCGAGGTGCGCGTCGGCTACAGCCTGCCCGACGACTTCGGCAGCAACCTCATCCGCCCCTCCGGCGAATCCAACGCCCTCACCCGCCGCCCCTTCAACGTCTTCCTGTTCGCCGCCACCGACGGACGCGTCGTCGCCCGCGATATCACCCTCGACGGAAACACCTTCGAGGACAGCCCCTCGATCGACAAAAAACCCTTCGTCGCCGACCTCTACGCCGGCATCGGCATCGGCACCACCCACTGGCAGCTCACCTACGCCCAGGCTTACCGCACCATCGAATTCCAAGGCCAAGACGGCCGCTCCGTCTTCGGCTCCATCAGCGTCTCGTTTTTCTACTGATTTTTACCCGCCATGTCCCTCGCCGATAATTACTACGAAACCGCCACCGCCACCCTCGCCCGCGCCCGCGAGAAAAACATGCCGGTCATCCGCGCCGTCGCCCCGATCATCGGCGCCTCCATCGCCGCCGGCGGCGTGCTCCACACCTTCGGCAGCGGACACTCCGAGCTCATCGGCCGCGAGATCATCGGCCGCGCCGGCGGACTCATGCCCGTCACCGGCCTGATCGACCCCGGCTACGGCTTTTCGGAAAACGTCGTCGGCTACGGCACCCGCCTCGCCGAACGCCACGACAACCACTACCACTTCAAGACCGGCGAGAGCATCATCGTCATCTCCAACTCCGGCAAAAACGCCTCCCCCATCGAGGTCGCCCTCTACGCCAAGAAAAAAGGCGTCCACGTCATCGCCCTCACCTCGATGGCCATGAGCACAACCTCCAAAACCGTCCACCCCGGCGGCAAAAACCTCCACGCCGTCGCCGACTACGTCCTGGACAACCTCGGCGTCACCGGCGACGCCATCACCGAGATCACGCCCGGCCGTTTCGCCGGCCCGACCTCGACGCTCATCGGCGCCACCCTGCTCAACCTCCTCACGCTCGAGGTGCTCGACTGGCTGAAGCACCACGGCCACGCCCTCCCCCTCGTCACCAGCCAGAACATCCCCGGCGGCATGGAGGCCAACATCGAGCTCTCCAAACAATACCGCACCCGCCTCAGCAAGCTGATCGGGTGAGGATTTAATTTGGGAAGCTGGAAATCAGGAAACAAACCGCCCCCTCCGATTCCCACTTCCCAGCTTTCCAAATTAAAAACTCCCCCTCCGAATTCCTACCCCTACCCCCCAAAAATGAAAATCGGCGTTGATGGTGGCGGCACCAAAACCGAACTCATCCTCATCGACGATCATGGCGACGTGGTCGCCCGCCGCATCGCCGGCGGCTGCAACCCCAGCGTCGCCGGTCCCGAGGACGCCCGCATCATCCTCGAGGAGGCGCTCGGCACCCTCGCCGCGCACTTCCCCGTGTCGCACACCCTCCTCTGCATGGCGGGCTCGCCCGGCTTCTGGCGCGACACCGCCGCCGCGCTCACCTCCGAGGGTCTCTTCGGCGACGTCTCCGCCCTCGACGATTCGCGCCCCGTGCTCGAACTCGCCACCGGCGGACACCCCGGCCTCGTCCTCCACGCCGGCACCGGCTCCTTCGTCGCTGCGCAGGCGCCCGACGGCTCCATCCACTACGCCGGCGGCACCGGCTGGCGCTTCGGCGACCCCGGCAGCGGCTACGACCTCGGCCGCCGCGCCATCGGCAAGGCCCTCCTCGAACTCCAGGGCTGGCAACTCCCCACCAGCCTCTCGACCCTCGTGCGCGACCACACCGGCCTCGTCCACGCCGCCGCCATCACCCGGCACTTTTACCAGCACCCCGAACCCAACAAACAGATCGCCGCGCTCGCCCCCGGCCTCCTCCGGCTCGCCTCCGAGGGCGACCACGCCGCCCACCAGATCGTCACCGAATCGATCACCGCGTTGCTCCAACTCGCCGAGGACGTGATCACCAAGCTCTTCCCCGGCTGGCACCGCGACACCCTGCGCGCCGCCGTGAGCGGCCCCATCCTCACCCACTCCGCCGTCCGCTCCCTGCTCGCCAAGCGCAGCACCCTCAACCTCCGCCCCATCGAGGACGCCCCGGTCGAGGGCGTCCGCCGCCTGCTCCTCCGCTCGCGGATCCTCTGAGACCGCGGACGCCTATTTCTTCTTTTTCCGCGGCGGGGGCGGCACCACCATGACCGGACACGGCGCCTTTTTCAGCACCGCATGGGTCGTGCTCCCCACCAGCAAATCATAGACCGCCGTGTGGCCGTGCGAACCGAGCACGATGTAGGACGCCGGCAGTTTTTTGGCCTGCTCCAAAATGTGTCCCGCCGCAAAGCCCGTCACGATCAACGAACTCACCGGCACGCCCGTCTTGGTGATCAACTTCTCCAAGTGCGCGACCTGCTTGCGCGCCGCCGCCTCGGTCACCTCCAGCGTTTCGCGCAGCAGATCGGCCGTCAGGCCGTAATCCGTGGTGATCACGGGCGGCTGCACCGCATGCAGCAACACCACGCGTGCTCCGGTGGACCGGGCCAAATCCAGCGTCGCAGCCAGCACACCATGCGTCGCGGATGAAAAATCGACGGGGGTAAGGATCGTTTTCATGAACAACCCTTACGCTCAAAAACCGGCCGAGCCAATCGCCGATTCATGGAGACGTGGCCCAGACATTCCTGTCTGTGCATCACCCGAGTCTCGGATCATCCAAGTTCCGTTGGAAATAACCCCGGAGCGGATGGCCGCAAAGAGTCACAAAAACTCCAAAAACGTATGAACCGTGAGTGGCCCCTCTAGGCGCGCGGGCGGGCAACATCGGCAGGACCGGCAATTTTTGCGTCTTTTTGCGACCCAAATTCCGACCGAATGAATCAGGCAACTTCAATGACCGCCCCCTCACGGCCGCTTGCGCTCGCTCAGCCAACCCGCGATCTCCGCCTCGGCCTTCGCCCGATCCGGCAGGAAAAGGTATTGGTCGGAACCCAGCGCCTGCGTCAGTGAGTGCAGCAAGTCCGTCGGCGGCTTGCGCATGCCCAGCAACCGCTCGATCAGCGCCGGCCCGCCCGCCAAATCCCCATCCGCCACCATCACCTCCAACGTGCACACCAGCGCCGGTTGATAAAGCGGGTCGATCACCCCCGCCTGAGCCGCCACCCGCCGCGATTCCCTCGCCTGCCCGACCACCAGCAATTTCCGCGCGATCGACACTAGGAGCGGTGCCGGCAACAACCGCGACTCCGCCACCCGCTGGGTTAAAATCGACGCCTCCACCTCCTGCCCCGTGCCATAAAGTGCAACCGCCCGCAGCCCGTCGGCCATCAACCGGTGCCGCTCCGACCAACGCACGGTCCGCGGCCTCAGGTCGGACCATAATTCCAGCAACCCGGGATAATCCCTCGCCTCCACATGCGCCGCGAGCAACAGCAACGCGGACTCCGCCTCGTCGCGCCCCAGCTCCCGGCAACGCATCGCCACGCGCCGGACAGTCTCGATACGCCCCGCCCCCGCGGCCGAATCCGCCAGCTTCAGCAAGGCCTGCGTATTGTTCCCGAAATGCTCGAAAAACGCCGCCTCCGTCTCGGCCCGACGCGCCGCGTCGCCCTCCTCCGCGCATGCCGCGATGAAATCCACATACGCCTCGGGATCTTCCGGCAACATAAACTGCCGCTGCAAACTCGCCCGCCTCACCTCCGCCCAGCGGCGATCCTCGCGCAAGTAAACGACCAACGTGCGGTAAGCCTCGGGCTCCGATGGCATCTGCACCGCCAGTTCACGCAACTGCGCCACCGCCTCGGCGCGCCGTCCGCGCTCCCAGGAGATGCGCGCCGCCACAAAACGCGCCTCGGGCGTGCCCAGCAGATGCTCCTCGGCCAGCACCGCCTCGGCCTCGTCAAACCGCTCGCGGTTGAAATACGCGTAGGCCAGCGCGGTCACCGCCATGCGCATGGCCGGCGCCTTCGCATCGAGCCGCGCGCGCAACTCACGCGTCAGATCGATCACCGCCTCGTCGGCCTGCAACCCGAAGAAAAACCCCAGCGCCTCGCGCAGGTAGCCGAGCTGGTCGCCGTTGTAGGTCTTGAGCCCGTCGAGCAGCAGCGTGCGGGCGATATCCGGCCGTCCGGCCATCAGGTAAATGCGCGCCGTCAACAACCGCGCCTCCCGATGATCTGGCACCGCCAGCAAGCCGGGCCGCAGCAGATCAAACGCCGCGCGCCACTCCTGCGCCTCGGCCTTGGCCAACCCCTCTTTGATGAGAAACTCGCCCTTCGCCCGCCGGTAGGCGTCGAGTTTCCACGGCAGAAACAGCATGTGGCTATACTGCACGTCGGAAAACCCGCGCCGGTATTTCACAAAAACAAACAACCCCGTCGCCAGCAGCGTCCAGCCCACGCACACCAGCACCAACACCCACAAAACGATCCGCCCCCAGAACAACCGGATGCCGGTGGAATGCGGCAGCCGCTCCCAATTAAACGGCGCCCACCGTCCCAAGCCCAACGCCGGCTCGATGACGGCCTGATCCGCCGACACCTTGGAGGCATCGGGAGCGAGAGACTGATCAGTATGATCCATGGATCGAGATGTAGGAGCGGCTTTACGCCACGAGCGTGTTTCTGAGCGAAGGCGGATACGCCGCGATGATTGGGCTACGGCACAAAAAAACCCGCCCCAACGGGGCGGGTGCGCAACATTATAATGCCAAAACCGTGCAATCAGACCGCCCGGCGCTTCCGCCACGTGGCCAAGCCCAGAGCCGCGACGCCAAAAGCGGCCGCATAGGTAGCGGGCTCGGGAACGGCGGAGGTGGTAGCCAAATTATTCAAAACAAAATTAATCGAAGACGTCCCAGTTCCAGAACCGATCAATGCAACCGTAGATGCTGTGCCGCTAAATCCACCTGTTCCTGAGTTGTCCAGTCCATTGAAAGACAAGACAACTTCCTGCTCTACTCCAGAAGTAGAGAAATTGCCCCAACTCGCTTGGTATATGCGGCCATCACCATCGTCATCATATAACCTTACTTGAAAGTTTGTGGCTGGATTGGTGCCAAATGTCAGTGTCCCCGTTAAATAAAGGGTAGTCACAGAACCGAGTGCAGGCACTGAAGAAGCAAGGTTTCCGTAGAGAGACCCCGAATCAGTGCCAGAAATAGTATAGCTTGTAGCACTCTGCGAATCAGTTCCAAATGGTATGGAGGCCGTAAAATCGCCAGTGCCAAAGCCGGTGATCTGAACAGCACGGGCAATTGAAACCAATGCAATGAAAACAAATGAAATACGTTTCATATTTAAAAAGTGTAAGGCGCAACAGAAGCCACATCCACGCTAGACGAAGCACTGCCACGTTTATTAATAATAATCCCAGCACCCGACGGAATCTCAACGGAATCGCTAATGGTATTAAGTCCCAATCGCCGCCAATGAGTCCCATCGTGAAAATACTGAAGCCATCCGCCGGATACCATTAAAAGCACAATGTCCGCTTGAGTGTAGCTTGCGTTTTTAACCCAGCCTGAAGAATCAGCTATTCCAGAGCTGCTTAATGTCGTCACGCCAGCAGGCCACGGATTGGCCATCGGAGTAACTCCGGACCTTTTAAGTATTTGCTTTCTATCGAGCGGCGGAACCTCTCCTGTCAAAATAAGATTCATAGCAGCGCTGCCAATTCGAGAATACAAGATCAATGAATCCGGACGGATTGGCTTATTATCAGAAGCCGTATTCAATCCCACCCGCTTCCAACCAGGCGTGGCACCAGTGCTATAATAATATTGGAGCCACCCGCCCGACACCATCATATACACAATGTCTGCATTGGCTGCAGACGACGCGCCAAGAACGCCAGTTGTGGCCGGAGTCCCAAACAACGAAGAGATCGTATCACAAGGGATAATCGAATAAGTATCTCCAGCGATCAGCCCCGTAGTTGTAATATCAACCAAGCCCGCCTCTTCAGAATCTACCGTTACGGTTGTCGCAGTGCTCGCAGTTGATGTAGAAATTAAAAACGTCCGCCCCGACGCAGCCCCTGAAGTTATACGAATCAAATAAGGAATCGCCGCATTGGAAAACTGCGCATCAGCCCAACCCGCATTGCTATTCGTTATAGTCGAAGCCGTAAATCCAGTCACCTGCCCCTTCAACTGTCCAGTGCCACTAGGACTATCAACCAATGGGAAAGAAACGGGCGTAACAACACGAGTAGTCCCCGTCCCCGCCGCAATCGTCACCGTCACCGCCCCCACCGGCACGGTGGTCACCGACTGGGCGGACGTTTCGGCACAGACACCAACAGCCAGGAGCGCGGTCAGCGCAGCGAGGCCGGAGAGGGAGGAGGAACGGGATTTCACGAGAGGCAGGGGAAACAACGAAGAAGAGTTGGCGGCAAAGAAAGCGCCTCATCAACTACACGTCGAGCATCCTACGGTAAAGTTTTTTTAAAACCACCCCATGCTCAAGACCATGCCGCAGGACTCCGCCATCCTCCATTACCCGTCTAAAACCCTCCGCCCGCGCCGCCGCACTTGCTATTCCAGCGAAGCAGGCCAAGTTGGCCGACCTGTTCTTTGATTGGCCTCACGCCGATCTTATCCGATGTCCCGCTCCGGCTCCCTGAGCGACGGCGGACGTCCCTCCCTTTCGCCCTTGGCCTCTCGCCTCGGGCCCAACCTTTGGGGGTGTTCTGGATTCGATCCTTGGTTTGCGTGCGCCGCTGCCCTTGGAGGATGAACGTCCCTCCTAAATCCCCGTTCAAAACAACAAACGGCAACACTGAAGAAATGCCCCTCGCTGCCTAAGTGCAGTGACGTCCGCCTAGTGACATCTGCTAGCTAACGTGGACGACGACAGCAGACATAACGCATGGAGCCATCCGCGGGCCGCGCGTCGTATCTTCCACCCGGGGATTGGTTGACGTCTAAGCGCGGTTGGTCGCGTAACGTCGGCGAGACAAACACCAGCACATAAGGGTAGACGCGGCGCGCAACGGCCAAGGAGACCCGGGTTCAAATCCCGGCACCTCCACCATTTTCAAGAAGCGTGTAATCAACATATTACGCGCTTATTTCTGCGATTACGAGAACCCCGTTTGCTAGGACTTTCTAGCAAGTCCGCCTCGACCTTCAACGGGGTTGTCCAAGCTGAAAAAGAGGAATACCCCGACACCTGCGTCCGTCGCCTTCGGTCGGTTGTCACAAAATGAAACCCGGTTTCGTCTGATTCCCTGATGACCACTCCCGCCTCCCCCGCTTCCGCAACCGCCCCCAAGCCCCGCATGGACCACTGGTCCGTCGCGCCCGCGCTCATGCAAGGCCTGCTCGATCTCCAGCAGGTCGCCGATTCCGCCGGCATCGAACGCAGTCTTCACTTTCTGCTCACCTTCCGCGTTTCGCAGATCAACGGCTGCGCCTTCTGCATGAACATGCATTCCGCGGAGGCGAAGGCGCACGGCGAGTCCGACCAGCGGCTGTTCCTCCTCTCCGCCTGGCACGAGACCAACCTCTTCAGCCCCCGGGAACGCGCCGCCCTCAACTGGGCCGAGGTGCTCACGCGCCTTCCCGGCGGGCACGTCTCCGACGCCGACTTCGCCGCGATGCGCGCCGAGTTCACCGAATTCGAAATCGCCGCCGTGACCCTCGCCATCGCCACCATCAACGCCTGGAACCGCTTCGGCGTCGGCATGCGCCCGTCCATCGAGCCCGCGGTGAAATAATCCGACGGCCAGATAGATTCGGCCTTCAGGGTGTGTCCGGGTGGCTGTTTTCGACGATCTGTCACAAAACGAAACCCTGGCCCGTCTGGATGGGTGATGAACACAAACACCATTCCCTCCGCCCCGCCCCGCAATCGCCGGAAGATCGTCGTGATCGGTGGCACTGGACTCATCGGCAAGCCCGTCGTCGAACAGCTCCGCCGCCTCGGCCACGAAGTCGTCGCCGCCTCGCCCTCCCTGGGCATCAACGCCGTCACCGGCGAAGGGCTCTCCGCCGCCCTCGCCGGCGCGCACACCGTCATCGACGTCGCCAACTCGCCCTCGTTCGAGGATCAGGCCGTGCTCGACTTCTTCGAGCGCTCCACCCGCAACCTCCTCGCGGCCGGGACCGCCGCCGGTGTGCGCCATCACGTCGCCCTCTCGGTCGTCGGCACCGAGCGCATGACCGCAAGCGGCTACTTCCGGGCCAAGCTCGCGCAAGAGTCGCTGATCCAGGCCTCGCCGCTGCCCTACACGATTCTCCGCGCCACGCAGTTCTTCGAGTTCGCCGGAGGCATCGCCCACGTCGCCACCGAAGGGCGGACCGTGCGCCTGCCCCCGGCGCTCATGCAGCCGATCGCCGCCGCCGATGTTTCCGCCGCCGTGGCCGATGTCGCGCTTGCCTCCCCGCGCAACGGCAGGGTCGAGGTCGCCGGCTCCGAATCCATCCCGCAGGACGTGTTTGTCCGCCGCTTCCTCGAAACCACGGGCGACACCCGCACGGTCGTCACCGATCCCGCCGCCCCCTACTTCGGCAACATCCCGGTTGACGACCAGACGATGCGGCCCGGCGCGCATCCGCGCCTGGGCGAGACCCGCTACGAAAGCTGGCTCGCCGCCTATGCCGAAAAAAACAAACTGCCCGCCGTCGTCGCGCCCCCCGCCACCTGACCCGCCACCTGACCCGCCACCTGACCCGCCGCCTGACCCGCCGCCATGCCCGAAGCCTTCCACACGCATCGTCCACTGCTCTTCGGCATCGCCTACCGCATGCTGGGCCGCGTGTCCGAGGCCGAGGACATCGTGCAGGAGGTCTGGCTGCGCTGGCAAAAGCAGGACGCCGCCGCCATCCAGTCCGCCAAGGCTTGGCTGGTCTCCGCCACCACGCGTCTCTGCATCGACCAGTTGCGCTCGGCTCGGCGTCAGCGCGAGCATTACTACGGCGTGTGGCTGCCGGAGCCCCTGATGCCGACGACCGACACCGACCCGGCGCGGACGGCGGAACTCGCCGACTCCCTGAGCATGGCCTTCATGCTGATGCTCGAGGCGCTCGGCCCGGCGGAGCGTGCGGTGTTCCTGCTTCGCGAGGTCTTTGGCTACGACTACGCCGCGACCGCGGCCATCGTGGACAAGAGCGAGGCGAACTGCCGCCAGATCGTCCGCCGCGCCAAGGAGCACCTGCAGGCGAACGCGAAGCCGCCCGCGCCACCGACCGACCAGGCGCGCCGTTTGGTCGAAGAATTCCTCGTCGCCACCGAGTCGGGCGACTTGGAGCAGGTGCTCTCACTGCTCGCGGAGGAGAGCACGGTTTACAGCGACGGCGGCGGCAAGGTGAAGGCGGCGGGCCGGGCCATCCGCGGCGCCGACCACGTGAGCCGCTTCCTGCTCGGCATCTGGCCGCGTTTCATGGCCGGCGTGAAGCCGGACTTGGTGAACATCAACGGCAGCCCGGGCTTCGTCGTCCGCTCCGGCGGCCAGGTCCACTATGCCCTGTCGTTCGAGATCGTCGCCGACCGGATTCAGGCGATCTACATCGTGTGCAACCCCGACAAACTCCGCCACCTCGCGCCGGCGGGACAGGAGCGGGGAATCAACGAAACTCGGCCCGGCCCCTTGGCTTGAACGCCCGCGCCGCCTTGTCGGGCAGAGCAAAGAGAACCGGCTGGGCCACCGTCCGATAAAACCAGTCAGGCACGTTGCCGCAGACCGTGCACCACACGCCGCTCGTCGGCAAGCGAGGACTGCGCGCCCGGCGGACGGAGGGCGGAGCGAGCAATTACCCGTAGCACCTCGTATCGGGTGATGCGGCCTGTATCCATCGACCCGGCCGTATCGCCTCCGATTCGGTCTTGCCCTCAGATGAAATTGAACTTCAACACCTTCTATGACCATAAAAGCTGTGTGCGGCGTAACGTCACTTCTGGTGTGCGCGATCCTGGGTGTCGCGGGGTGCATGAACGGCTCGCGGTCGGGACAGGGCACCAGCGTGATGCAGTTTCTGTATCCAAAACAGCGCGACCATATCGAGCAGGTCGCCTCGCCGGTCCTCTCCCTCCCGCTGCGGGTGGGCATTGCGTTCGTCCCCGCCGGGTCAGGCAATCAAGGCGGATACTGGGCGGCCGACACCCAGCTGACGGAGGCCAAAAAACAGCAGTTGATGAAACAAGTAGCGGAGCAGTTCCGCAGTTTGCCCTACGTCGCGGCCATCGAGTTGATCCCCTCCACCTACCTGCGGCCCGAGGGCGGTTTCGCGAACCTCGATCAGGTGAAGTCCATGTTCAACGTGGATGTGATCGCGCTGGTGGCTTACGACCAGGTTCAGTTTACCGGCGAGAGCGTGTTCTCGCTAGCCTACTGGACCATCGTCGGATCCTACGTGGTGAAGGGTGAGCGCAACGACACCCAGACGCTGATGGAGACGGTGGTCTTCGATGTCGCGAGCCGGCGGATGTTGTTCCGCGCGCCCGGCACGAGTCAGGTCAAGGCGACCGCCACGCCCATCAACCAGAGCGAGGCGTTGCGCAAGGACAGCGGGACGGGCTTCGACCTCGCGACGGTCGAGATGATCGCCAACCTCAAGACGGAACTGGCGGCCTTTCGCGAGCGGCTGAAGCAGGCGCCGGAGGACATCAAAGTGGTCCACAAGCCCGGCTACACGGGCGCGGGCAGCTTCGGACTGTGGGGCGCCCTGGCGCTGGCGGGCGTGGCGGGCTGGGCCGGACGCCGGCTGCGCTGAGATGCCGCGCCCCGTTTCCTCCTGGCCGTGGCTGGCGGGTGGCGTCGCACTGCTGGCGGGACTGATCACCGCCTGCGACGCGGCATCCGCGTGGGCGGTGCTTGAGCGGGGCGGCACCGGCGGTTGGTGGCGACCCTGGACCACCCACGCCGTGCACGTATCCGGCTCGCACTTACTCGGGAGCGGCCTGGTGTGGCTGGTTGCGGGCGCGGCTGTTGAGCGGATCAGCCGCGGGTCGCTGGCGGTGCTGCTGGTGGCGGGCGCGCCGGGCATTGCTTGGACGGCCCTGGCGGCGGAAGCCGACATGGGGAGCTACGTCGGGCTGTCCGGACTGGCGAGCGGGTGCGTCGTCTGGCTGGCGCTCGAACTCACTCGGGCCGAGAGGCGCGGCCGGCTGCTCGGCGCCGTTCTCCTGGTCGCCGTGGCCGGCCGGATTGCCTGGGATCTTTTGGGCAACGGGCGGGGCTGGGCGATGACAATGGATACATCGGCAGCGGGGACCGTGCGGGTGGCCCGCTATGCCCACCTCGCCGGAGCCCTCTCCGGCGCGTTGTGCTGGGCCGGCTATGTGTGGACGCACCGGAGCATTTCCAAACCACAACCCACACGACCCGAGCCGGCCGAGATGAAAACATCCCAGCAATGAAAACGTTCTTCTCTCGTTGGTTTAGAAAACCGAACCCGGACCTCGTTCCCTATCATGATTTCTCCACGGGAAAGACGACCCTGATTCCGAAGGCGGAACTGGGCCCCGGAGCCGTGCTTATTCAGATCCAAGGCCAACCTCATCCGGTTTACGCGGACAGCGCTCAACTCCAGCAAGGAGCCCATCAACACCCGCCGTTTGAGGGAGCGATGACGGAGGCGATCATGTCACTGGCCAACGACCTTGCCGAGGTCCGCCCCTTGTCGTTCGACGAATGGGAGGACGGCTTCCGCAGAGACCGGAACCCGGATAGAGAAATAGCCGGGTGGATCCACTTGGCGGCGATTCTCAAAACGATGACGGCCACGTTTTCGCTCAGTCTTCCCGAACGCAAAGAATGCTACCGGGTTCTGATCGCCTGCTACACCGGTGAACGGGCAACCGTGCGGGAACGCTCGGACCCTCGACTGCTCTCCGAAGAACAGATCAATCTCGCCATCAAATATTTTTTCGAAGGCGGCTACCGCTAGAGTCCACCCGCTCATCCAGCCCCGATGTTTCCCAATTATTTTGGCCTTGGTTGTGCGGCGCTGGCCTTGGCTGCCTTCAATAAGGTGCATCGTCAGGCCTTGGAGATGTCTCGGGCGGTGCGCTGGCGGTGGTTTTTGCTGACGAGTGCCCTGGCCCTGCCGGCAGGTTACAACGCGCTTTATTATCTGCACTGGTTCCCGGAAGCCGCCTGGTTTTATGAGGTTCGCTCGTGGCCGGGTGTGGAGATATTGGTCATTCCCGTCGGCGCGGCCGGCGGCGTTTGGGCGTCTTTGATCCATCGTCGCCTGCTCGTGCTGCCACTCCTGGCCACAGCGGGGGTTGCGTGGGGGCCGTTTTTGAAACCGGTGTTCAGTCCGGTGGACACCGCCCGCCTTCACAATACCTGGACCCATGAGGTGTGCATTCAGAGCACACTTTCGAGCTGTGGTCCGGCGAGCACGGCCACGACGTTGCGCGCGCTGCGGGTGGATGCAAAGGAGACGGACATCATGCGGGCCGCCCACACCTACACCGGCGGAACCGAGGCATGGTATCTGGCGCGCTACATCCGGTCGCGGGGTTTGCGGGCGCAGTTTGGGATGCATGGCAGCGGCTTCGACCCGGCGATGCCACTGCCCGCCATCGTGGGTGTGCGCTTGGCCAGCCGCGGGCATTTTATCGCCGTGACCGCACGAAATGGCGACGTGTTTGACGTGGGAGATCCGATGGTCGGTCCCGAAAAACTGACCCAAGCCCAATTGGAACGACGTTATGATTTTACCGGGTTTGTTCTGACCGTGTCGCGGTAAAGACGGCCTAGCGCGACGACGCCCCAAATCTTACGGCGGCCGCGATTTTGCGGATTCCCTCCGACCGGCGTTGATCCAAGGATTCCAACCATGAGACCCCTCGGCCTCGTTGCCGCCACGCTGCTCCTCGTCTCGCCTGCCCCGGCTTCGACATCCTCACTCCCCGAACCCGCACCCCATGAGACACTCGCCGACGATCAGCTGATCCGGTCGCTGCAAGACCCCGCACAGCGGAATCGCGCCTACTACGAACTGTGGCGCCGCGCCCATCGCGACAAAGACGGCGGCTTCGAGGCTTTCCTTGAAAGCCATTACGACGTCGAGGTGGTGACTTGCCCCCAGGAGCAAGGCCAACCGCCCATTTACCTCGTGTTGCACGGGTTCATCGCACCCAGCGGTCCGTCCTCAAATTCCGATTACACGATCGCCAGTTTCGATCGGCTTTTCCCGCCCCGTCCCCGGTCAACCCACCGAAGCTCCAGCCACCCGGCGATCGACGCGTTCACGGCCGACGGGAAATGGATCGAGCCGTTCGGCGGTAACAATGTCTTGGACGGCCTCCTCGCCGATATCAACGGCGACGGCCTTCTGGAGCGTGTCGAGACCACGAACTACGGCATAGATGGAGTAAAAAACGTCGAGGTCCTGGAAATCTCCACGGTGAAACCCAAAGCCCAGCCGCTCCTCGCCGTCCTCATCAACTGGGGAGCCGACGAATGGACGTATCGGATCGGCGAACGCGACGACCACGGCCTCGCTTCGATCGAGCTCGGGCCGCGCACCGGCGATGGCCTGATGCCCAAGGCGGTTTTTCGCTGGGACGCCCAGACCGGCGCATTCATCGGCCCCCAAGATAAGCGAGGAGACCATTTTAGCCGTCTCGCTCCCGGCGACATCTTCAAACAACTCGAAGCCGCCAAAGCCGCCCGCCTGAAGTTCCCCGAGGATCCCGACTTCAAGCCGCCCGTCGCAGACACGTCGGCGCGCACACAGACCAAACCGTCGCCGCCGCCGTCCGCCCCCTACCGGCGGGAATCGCTGGCGGAGCTCTCCGACACGGAGCTGTTACGGCGCATGGGGCCGGGCCGCAGGGCTTATGAGTTCGAACGCGCGTCCGTCCTCCGCAACCACGTGCCGCCCAATTTTTGGGCCCAGGACCCCAAACGCGCCGCGCTCGCCTTGGTCGAGGCCCATCGCACCGGTGAACACCGCGCAGGCTTCCAACTTGCCATCGACGACCGCGACGGTGCGCAACCGCCGGGCTCAGGCTCTGTCGCGACCACCTACGCCTCGTCCCGTTGTTACAACGCGGTCGATGAGTTCTATTTTCTGCGCTTCGACCCGGCGGGCTCCTACCTGGCCTACGCCAGTTCGTCGGCCGGCGGCGCGGTTTTCTACAACATGGTCCATGACCGACCCGTCTTCGACCTGCGCCTCTGCCCGCTCTCTTACGAGGAGGCGCACCACCTCGCCGCGACCCTGTGGTGGCTTGATCGCGTGCGCAGCCGCAGCATCGACCCGGAGCTGCTCGGCGGATTCCGCATGACCAGTTCCACCGCGGACGGCTCCGGCGCGCTCACCTTCCGCGACGAAGCAGGCACCGTGCTTTGGGAGCGAACCGGAACCCGGTGGGCGGCCGAACTCTCCGAGCGTTGGAACGACGACTACAACCATGCGGTTTTCGTCAACTTCGCCTGCTACCTCGCCACCCGCGCCCTGCCCGAGCACCTGGGCAATGTCTGGACGGACTCCGCCCCCCGCGACGCACGTCCGGCATTTTCCCGCCACGACGAAGCCTCCCGCCATACCCCGGAAGAACTCCGTCACCTCGCAGACCTGACCACGCGTTTCCTCGCCGATTTCTCGCCGAGCCAAAACCGGACGTCCCACGCCATGGTCGCCACCGCCGCCGATGCCGCCGGCGTATTGGGGTTTGCGGAGGCCAAACCGTCGCTTGAAAAAATCCTCGCGGCCCTGCCGGAACCGAAGCCGATGCGCACATATGACGAAGTCTATCGCGAGGTTGACGCCACGCGTCAGGAGCACCCGGAAAACCCGGAGCAGCGCGCTGCACGGGATCAGAAACTGAAAACTCTCGAAGCCGAGCAAGACGCCATCCTTCGCGAATCCGGCGCCGACAGTCCGCGTCGCCTGCGCGAAGTCGTCTCGTCGTCGCTTCGCAAGCTCGCCACGGCCGACAACCCCGAGGCGCTCTACACCTGGGCACTCGCGCGCGAGCCGGGCAGCCAGTGGGCCCTGCAGCGACTTTCCCGGGCGGACCCCGGCCGCTACGTGCGGGCATTGGAAGCGTGGATGAACCAAGCCGAACCGCGATGGGCCCGTCAGTATTTCGACGAGATCGCCCGCGTAAACCCGGCGCGCGCCACCGAGATCGCCGCCGCGCGGCCGACCGACCGAGCCGACGCGCTCACCGTCTCCTCGTTTTCCATTTTGCATCAGGCAAGCCAACTCACCGATGAGCAGCAGCGCGTCATCGCACTCCTAGCCGTGTTCCAAAACCCCAAAAGCGGCTGGGAACAGCGAGGCAAGGCGATCGCCCTCCTCGTGCCTCCAGACGAACCGATGCGCTACCCCCAAACCGCGATCGACGACGCCTTGTTGCACGCACTAGACCCCGATCAAGCCGACGACGTGGTCAACTTCACGCCGGCCGAGGCGTGCCGTGCGCTCGCCCTGCGCCGACGGACAGAAACGTTCGACCGCATGGAGAAATTTCTCCGGTCATCCCGAGACTCCTACATCTACGGCCGCATCCTCGAAGCCGCGGCGCTGCTCGCCCAAGCCGATCCCGAGCGCCTGAACCCGCGCCTTCTCAAAATCGTGAAGCCGGAACTGGCCGCCACCAACAAACAGATGAATGAGATCCTTTGGACGATCTGGGCGGCGGACCTGCGAAGCCTCGGCCCAAAGCTGGAGCAACTCGGCACCTCGGGCCCCGACGATTACGAAGACGAGAGAGCCTGGACCAGCGGCGGCGAAGTCGCCCCGGTAAAGGGCCGTTTTCACTTGGCGCGCAAAATCGCCGACCTGTGGAATGCGACCGATCCAGTGACGCAAATCCGCCTTCTCACCGCTTTCGCGTTGGAAACGTCCTACAGCCTGACCGAAGAACCCGAGCCCGCCCGCATCCATCGCCTTAAAGCGTCACTACGGCAGGCCACGCTCGTACTGACACCGCCACAACGCGAACGACTCGATGCATTTTTTCAAACCATGATCGCCCTGCCCACCGCCAACGACGACACCCCCTCCCCCGAGGTTCGCCGGAAGCTCGTGCAATTCGTCAAAACAACCATTCTGGCTGAGCCCATAAAGTCGGATCCTGACCGTTGATTCCACCTTCCCGCACCGGTGCCATAAAAACGGGGGAGACAGGCTGGTCGTCACAGAAAGTTTTTCTAAAAAAATCCGCGGCAAAGCGTCATAACAATACCGCTCACCCTCACCGAATCATCCCCATGAAACTGACTCACTGGATTCTTCCTCTTGTTCTTGGCGGCGCTTCCTTTCTCTACGGTGCCGAACCCGCCGAGTTCACCTTTATGCTCCGGGGTTATTGCCATGCGGGAAGCCTCCGGTCCGATCCCAGCGCACCGGGCGGATTTGGCAGTTCCGATAATCTGCCCAAGCCCCTGAAATCCGCCCCTGAGTCGTCCGATCTCTATTTGGAAATCGTGGATGCCCCGGATGTCGTCTTCGCCGCGAAATACATCGGGCTGCATGTCCGGCTCGTAAACGGCGGCAAAAAAACCGCCGTCATCCGCGCGTCCGACAGCCGGATCAGTCTGGTGCAGGAAGCCCAGGATACCGACGGCACGTGGAAGGAAATCGAATACCTGCCGAACAGTGGGTGCGGCAACAGCTACCACAACGTCTATCTGGAGCCGAAAAGCTACTGGGAGTTCACCGCGCCCCGCTATTCCGGACCGCAGAAAACCAAATTGCGTTTCAAACTGACCCTCGCGCCCGACCGTGTCCTTCATTCACCCGCCTACGAAGGCGGCATCCACCCCGAACAGTTCACGACCAAGCAAGGGCACCAGCCGACAAACATCATGGACCCTTACAGCGAATAAAACGGACGCCCTTTGCTCAGCCCCATCGAACCAACGGCATTATCGATCCAGCGGGATCGGGCCCGTTATTCGCCGCTTTTATCTACAATCCAAGCATTTCAGTAGATCGCGCAGACTATCACCGCGTTCTGCTAAAATCGGAGTCGGCAAACTGAACCGACCGGGCGCAGCGAGAATTGTAATTTTTTTGTCCAAACCGACCCCGTTGGTTCGTTGACTCTATGCAGCGATAAC
>Ga0207648_10003194_pt1 | contig 17267 bp, 20 predicted proteins | sample KBSMisM32_FD_184310 | JGI IMG/M metagenome (GOLD analysis project Ga0207648, IMG submission 184310) | Miscanthus rhizosphere microbial communities from Kellogg Biological Station, Michigan, USA - KBS Miscanthus M3-2 (SPAdes) (version 2) | ecosystem: Host-associated > Plants > Roots >...
CGCCCGCGAGGGGAGCAGAACCCACGCGCGAGTCATGCCGCGGGAGGCATGTCCCAGGACCCGGGGCGTACGAACCCGGCTCCAGGGACACGTGCGGACAGACGCTTGATACCTGCTCCCCTCGCTCTTCGCTTGGGGCGTGTTCGCATCAATCCTGCGCCGCAGCAGGTTTGCGGTAGCGGAACTCCGCCCCCTGCGGATACGCATCGTTGCCGCCCCAACCGAACCCGAGCTGATACATCTCGTGCACGAGGTCCTTCGGTTGGGAGGGCTTGTCGCCGGGTGGGTTCGCCGAGGGATTGAGCTCGATCGAGACCCCCCAATCCGCCGGCGTGAGCGGCCCGCTCGGGTCCGTGGGCGAGGCGACGGGATCGAAGCAGGGCCCGACATCCACGATCTCGTCGGTGCTGCCTGCGGCGACGAGCATTCGGACGGCTTGCTTCAGCAGTGGGATCGTCTGGCTGTGACAGGTGACGGTGCCGAGGACGGGCAACGTTGCCGAACGGATGTTGTCCTGGATCCACGTCGGATCGATCGCGATCTTCCCGACGTCCGTCGGATCGGGTCGCGCCTTGAACTCTCCGAACGTCTGCTTCAGGACCAGCGGTGGGATCACGCGGTCGTTCGCGCGCAGGTACGTGGCGTCGCCCGGCGCCCGGATCTCCACCGCCGGGTACGGCGCGTCGGTGGGCAGCAGATCCAGGAACGACGGGGTCAGGGTCTCGGGGGTGAGATCGCCCTGCGCGCGGACGTGGAACAGCGCGTACCGCTCGTGCGACACCCCGATCGCATCACCGGTCGCGCTCGGCACGAGGAGCTCGTAGGCGCCCATCAGCGCGTCCGGCAGCGTGCCGACGATGTCGATCGTCGTGCCACCCCGGAACAGCAGGCTCGAGCCCTCACCGAGACCGCGCAGGTGCGCCTCCGATTCCGACAGGATCCCCTCGTCGGGTCGCAGGTCCTGCACCAACTGGCGCTCAGGCTCGGGGATGAACGAGGCGAACGTCGCGTCGACACCGGTCACGTCGAGCGGGATCATCCATGGGGCCTTCGGTTGGTCGACCGCGTCGCCGTTCGCATCGAACGAGGCGGTGAGCCACGCGATGTCGGCGGTTGCCGTGGTCGAGGCGGTGACGTCGGTCACCGTACTGATGAGGTCGCCGAAGCCGGGTGGGAGCCCGCCGGGCACCCACGCGAGCCAGGCCTGCGGTGCCGGGGCCGGGGGTGTCGCGCTGGGCGCTGGAGCGGTCGGGCTCGTTGTCGATGCGTCCCCGCCGCTCTCGTTACCGAAGGCCGACACCAGCGCCGAACCGAGGAACATCACGACGATGAACGTCGCGAGACCTCTGAGCAGGGCGCGTCGCAACAGGGCGTCCATCTGCGGGCGAGTCTACGGCGGCCCCGACGTGCTCCCGGGATGACCGCTCAGTGCGACGCGGGATGTTGCAGCAGGCCGGCGAGACGTTCCGCGCGACGCGCCGCCTGTCGGGGCCGCCCGGCGTTGACGGCGATCGCGATCGCCCGCAGCTCACGCTCGACGGTCGGTGAAACGCTCGTCGCACGAGCGCGCACCAACGGGTCGAGCTTGTTGACGGCCTCGTCCAGCCGGTGCATGAGTTCGGCCGGCTGCACGACGTCGTCGCGGTAGGCCTCGAGGGAGATCACCTGTCCCATGTGTCGCACGCTACGCGCCGGGTCTGACACGCGCCGTCACGCGACCCGCACGCTCGTGACCGGGGCCAGCCGAGGTGCGACCGTGAACCACGAGCCACCTGCATCGAGCGAGCCGAAGACCTCGCCCGACGTCGCGCCGAACCACAGCCCCATCGATGAACCCTCGCCGTCGTGGTCGAAGGCCTGCCGGAAGATCGTGACGAAGGCGTCGCTCGTCGGCAGGCCCGTCCCCTGACGTGACCACGTGTGCCCGGCGTCGCGCGTGCCGAACACGCCCAGCGATCCACCCGGAACCGTGCGGTCCTCCGCACCGGTCATCGGGATCACGAACGCGCTGTCGGGGTCCGCCGGATCGATCGCCAGTGGGAACCCGAACGAAGAAGGGAGCCCATCGTGGATGTCGTTCCAGGAGGAGCCGGCGTCGTCGCTGCGGTAGACGCCGCCGTGGAACTGCATGAAGAGTCGCTCCGGCCGAGCGGGCGATCGGTGCATGTTGTGGATGCAGAACGCGTTCGTCTCGGCGCGTGCTTCCTCAGGCAGGTACTCCGCCATGATCCCCGCGTAGCCGGTGTGCCACGACGACCCGCCGTCCTCGGTGGTCCACACGCCCGCCGCGGACACGCCGATGGCGAGCTTCTGCGGCTCGCGGGGCCAAGGACAGATCGAGTGCAGCGCCAGCCCGCCACCCCCCGGCTGCCAGTCGCCGGCGACACGCTCCTTCCAGAGGGCTTCGTTGCGCGCCCAGGTCGCGCCGCCGTCGCGCGATTCCCACAAGGCCGCAGGGTCGGTACCGGCCCAGAGCTGGCCGTCGGCCTCGCCCTGCTTGATGACCCAGATGCGCTCGAGCGTCACGCCGTCGCTCTCGGGGAACGCGATGCCCTCGGCCAGCTCCCACTCCCCGGCGGGATCGGTCGTGTGCATCAGCCGCGGCCCGTAGAAGCCCGACGTCACGGACGCGAAGTACCTGCCGGTGCGCCCATCGCGCATCGCATACTCGACGACATCGCCGGGGAACGCGCGGGTCGCGATCTCGTAGGAGCCCGGCTCGTCGCCGTGCAGGACGAACAGACCCTTCTTCGTTCCGACCAGCAACTCGCGCATCACGTTCCTCCTGTGATCGATGGCAGGACCTGGAGCTGGTCGGTCGCCTGGAGAGATGCCTGAGCATCGACCTGCTCGCCGTTGCGGAAGACGTTCACGTGGCGCCGGACGGCGCCGTGCTCGTCCAAGATCCAACCGGTCGTCCTGGGCCACTGCGACTCGAGCGTGCGCAACACCTCGCCGACGGTGGCGCCGTCGACCTCCAGGCGGTGGTTGCCCCCCGCCAGGTCCTTCAGCGGAGCGCGAAGGGTCACGACCGGCATCCACCGAGCCTAACCCTGGTTGCCGACATCAGCTATCCGGTGTGCGGCGGGCTCCCGTACTCGAAGTGCATCCCATCGGGTGTCAGGAACCTCCCGCCCCAGATGAACCCCCAGCGCTCGAAGATCTTCACGATCCGGGGGTCCATCGTCGGCGTGGCTCCATAGGGATTCTCGGGCGCGTTGATGTCGATCGCCGCGCCGTAGGCATGCTGCGACGGCGGTGCGGTGGGACTCCGTGCGACGGTCCTGGCCGCGTAGCACCCGGAGTAGACGTGGATCTCGCCACCCAGCCCCGCGTCCTGCACCTGCGTCAGCGCGCCGATCAGGGCCGGGAAGAGCTGCGCGTTGCAGGTCACCTGGCCGAGCAGCGGCACGGCCCTCGTGTCGATGTGGGCGTCGTACCACGCGGGATCGACGTTGAGGAAGGCGGGATCGTCGCTGCGCGGATAGGCGGAGAACTCGCCGAAGATCTGCTTCATCACGATCGGTGGGTTCACGCCGGATGCGATCCGCATGTAGATGGATCCCGCCGGTGGGAGGGTCCTGATCGACGTGTCGGGTAGCAGCGAGGACATGATCGACGCGAACCGCTTCTCGGTCATCGTGCCGGGCGGCTCGGCGAGGACGTACCGATCATCGATGATCCCAAGTGCGTGTCCGGCGGCGCGGGAGACGAGCATCTCGCTCCACCCCGCAACGGCGTCGGGCACGATCGCCCCCACCTCGACGGTGCGATCGCCGAACACGAGGGACCCGCCCACGTCGATGCGCCGGAGGTTCGCGCTCGATTCCCCGAGCACGGCCCTGCCGTTGCGGAGCGCGCCGGTCACATCGGCGCGGTACGCCTCGGGGATGAAGGGCGCATACGCGGCCGGATCGACCGAGAACGCATCGATCGGGATCGCGTAGGGCGGGGTGGGCCGATCGACGACGTGTCCGGCAGCGTCTCGCGACTCGGTCATCCATCGGGTGTCGCCGGTAACCACGACGACCGTGCCCAACGACGGTGTGGTAGCGGCTCGTTGCGCGAACCCCTGGGGGAGTGAGCCGCTGATCCATGCCAGCCACGCCGCCGGCATGTCCGCCGGATCGGGCGACGTCGACGACGGAGGGCTCGGCGAGGTCGTCGTCGAGGCCGAGGACCTGGGCACCTCGATCTGGGCCCGGACGCGACCGTCGTCGGCCCGAACGAACGCGTAGGTGCCGAGGACGAGCGACGCCGCCAGCAACGCGACGAACGTTCGGCGTCTCCGTCGCACCGATGCGCTCATCGACACGGATCCAGGCTAGACCACCGACGCGCCAACCCCGCAGACCATCTCAGGCCGAAGGGCTTAGGTCGTGGGTCGTGAGGCGCGCTCGGAGGCTTGTCCCTGGACAGAAACCCTGGGTAGGGTGAGTGCTCGGCGCAACCCCCGCTCACGCGCGCCGATGTCAGGCTCGGTTTCCGAAAGGGAGGGACTACCACCATGCGTTTCACCACCCCCCGTGTGGGCGCTCGACTAGCCCGCACCCTCATGACCGCCGGACTCGTCGCCGGGGTCCTTACGCTCGGCGCTCCGTCCGCGAGCGCGGTCAACGTCGCATCCGTGTCTGCAGGGGCTGTACATGCCTGCGTGACCACCGCCGCCGGCGCCGCGTTGTGCTGGGGCTACAACGACACCGGGATGGTCGGCGACGGCTCCCGGGTCGACCGCCGCCAGCCGGTGAAGGTGAACAACCTCGGCAGCGGGGTCGACGACGTGCAGGCGGTCTGGGATCACTCGTGCGCGCTGCTGAACAGCGGCAGCGTGAAGTGCTGGGGCCACAACGGCGATGGCGAGCTGGGTGACGGCACCCTGGTCAGGCGGCTGCAGCCCGTCCAGGTCCAGGGCCTGAATAGCGGGGTGCAGCAGATCTCACTCGGGTTCGACTCCGGGTGCGCGCTGTTGAACACGGGAGAGGTTCGGTGCTGGGGCTACAACGGCAACGGCCAGCTCGGCGACGGCACCCGTTCGACGCGCCGGACGCCGGTCCCGGTGTTCGGCATCACCACCGCGACGCAGATCTCCGCAGGCTGGGACCAGACCTGCGCGGTGCTCGCCAGTGGCGGCCTGAAGTGCTGGGGGGGGAACGACAGAGGTGAGATCGGCGACGGCACGACCGTCGACCGCCTGAAGCCGGTCGACGTGACCGGCCTGACCAGTGGCGTCGCCGCGGTCTCGGCGGGGCTCGACCACACCTGTGCCCTTCTGAACACGGGCTCGGTGAGATGCTGGGGCAACAACAAGACGGGTGAGCTCGGGAACGGCACCACCACGAACAGCCTCACGCCCGTTGGCGTGAGCGGTTTGACCAACGTGGACTCCATCTCGGCCGGCGCCAACCATACGTGCGCGATCGTCAACGGCGGCGCGAAGTGTTGGGGGGCCAACGAGTCCGGTGAGCTGGGCATCGGCGGGCACCAGCTCCGCAAGGTTCCTGTCAACGTCTACCGGGCCACGAGCGGCATCCGATCGATCTCCGCGGGCGGGTACCGCGGGGCAGGCATGACGTGCCTGAACACCAACACCGGGGCGGTGCGCTGTTTCGGTGCCAACCACGGTGTGCGCGGGCTGCAGCCGATCAACAGCCGCGGCGGCCAGCTCGGTGACGGCACCAAGACCGACCGGCTGATCCCGATCACCGTGCGGGGCCTGACCGGCAGTAACCCACCTCACTACCGCCCCGACGCGTTGATCTCGAAGAGCGCCACGGGCGGATTCGTCGGGAACGGCATCTACAACAAGACCGGCAACAGCCAGACCCGGACGAAAGCGATCGCGCGTGGCACTTCGAAGAGGTTCTTCATCAAGGTGCAGAACGACTCGAACGCGACGGACTCGTTCTTCGTGTTCGGCAACAATACGGGCAGCGGTTTCATGATCGGCTACAGCTTGGCGGGGAAGAACATCAAGCCGGGCGTCGTATCCGGAACCTACTGGCTCACGTTGGCTCCCGGTCAGGCGAAGACGATCGTGATGACGATCAAGGCCGACAACGGGCTGAGCGCCGGTGCGAAGCGCGCGCTGAGGATGACCATCCGGTCGGCGGGCGACAGCGCGAAGCTCGACGTCGTCAGGGCGGTCGTGAGGGTCTGACGTTCCGCTCTTCCCAGCGCTTCAGCGGCCCGGGGCTTCGCCCGGGCCGCCGGCGTCTGTGACGCGCCGCACATCGACATCCCCCGACAAGAACCCGAGATGGGCCGGTCTGGGGATCAACAACGCGCCGGCGCGGACGGTAGCGTCCGTCTGTACCGACGTGAGGAACGACTCGCAACGGTAACCCCCTCGCACTTCCTCGAGTGAGAGCTCGGCGCGCACACGCGCGCCATCGAGGCGAAGGAACGAGGGATGAACCAGCTGACGAGGGTCGTGCTCGCTGTCGACGCACCCGAGGTGCTCGACGAGATCCTCCACTTCTTGGATCGTAGCGGCAGCGTGCGCGTGCTAGCGACCGCCGACGACGCTCGGCAGCTGTCGGAGGCCACGAAGCAACTCGAACCCGACGTCGTCATCGCCGAGCCGCGGCTGGCGTCGCACGTCGCCGCGCCGACGCCCTGTATCGCGATCGCGAGTCGCGAGTCGGTGACGGCCCTCCGGGCGGCCATCGCGGCGGGCGTCCGAGCATTCACCGTGTGGCCGGTCGAGCGTGATGAGCTCCTGCGTCACGTGCGGAGCTACGCGGCCACGGGGCGCGTGTTCGAGCGGCGAGCGCAGGTGATCGCCGTGCATGGATCCCGCGGCGGCGCGGGATGCACGTTCCTCGCCACCCATCTCGCTCGCGCGTTCGCCGAACGAGGCCGATCGAGCGTACTGATCGATGTCGATCCCTACGGTGGCGATGTCGAGACCATCCTGGGGATCACAGACGGTGCCGATGGCGTGCACCCGATGTCCGCCTTGGTCGACGTGGTGGATGAGATGACGCCCGGCGGGTTGATGGACGCGTTGTTCACACATCCCGCGGGTTTCGGAGTGGTGGTCGCGTCACCGCCAGACGCGTTGTCGGTCTCGCCAGAGTCGGTCTGTCGACTCGTCGACCTGGCCGCCGCTGCGAGCGACACCGTGATCCTGCACACCGGTCGCGCGCTCGACGAGGTCACGCGCTCGTGCCTCAGAACCGCGGACGTGATCCTCGAAGTGCTTTCGTTGGACGTCCCGGCGTTCCGAGCAGCGGTGCGCACCGGCGCCAGATTGGCGGCCGACGCCGTAGATGATCGCACGTGGTTCGTGGTGAATCGCGCGAGCCGTGGCGAGGTGCTGCCCGCCGACGTCGAGCGGGTCTTCGGTCGCCCTGCCAACGCGGTGATCCCGTTGGACGGCTCCGTTCCTCGGCTGCAGGACCACGGCCGATTGCTCGGTGCACGGTCACGAGCGGCCCGAGCGGTAGCACGCCTTGCAGCGCAGTTGCTGGCGGAGACCGATCGGCTGGCGGGCGTCGCATGACGGCCGATCCGCTTCGCACGTTGCGTCGAGAGGTCCGCGATCAGCTGCGGGTTCGGATCGACGCGCGCGGGCTCGCGACCGCCCCTCCGGCGGAGCGACGGGTGCGCGTGCGCGACGAGGCGCTAGAGCTGCTGCGGCAACGAGGGGCATTGCTCCCCCAGCGCGATCTGAACCGCATCATCAACGAAGTCTCTGACGATGTCGTGGGGTTCGGCCCGATCGAGTCCTTGTTGAAGGATCCGACCGTCACCGAGGTCATGGTGAACGGGCCCGACGACGTATTCGTGGAGCGAGAGGGGCGCATCGAACGTGTGCGCGATCGGCTATTCGAGGGGGAGGAGCCGGTCATGCATGTGATCGAACGCATCGTTGGACCCTTGGGCCTTCGGGTCGATCATGCGTCACCATGGGTGGACGCTCGACTACCGGACGGTTCGCGGGTCCATGCGATCGTGCCGCCCCTCTCGCTCCGCGGTCCAACGCTCACCATCCGGAAGTTCTCCCCGGCACCCATCACTCCCAGGAGCCTCGTGCAGAGCGGGTCGGTGGGCCCGCGCATGATGCGGTTCCTGCTGTCGAGCGTGCGTGGCCGCGCGAACATCATCGTCAGCGGAGGTGCCGGGAGCGGCAAGACCACCATGCTGGGCGTGCTCGCCAGCGCGATCGCCGATGACGAGCGCCTCATCACGATCGAAGATGCTGCCGAGCTGCGGTTGGCCAAGCCGCACGTCGTCTCCCTCGAGGCTCGGCCCGCGAACGTCGAAGGTCGCGGCGAGGTCACCGTTCGGGACCTCGTGCGCAATGCCCTTCGGATGCGCCCGGACCGGATCATCGTCGGTGAGGTCCGAGGTGGCGAGGCCCTCGACATGCTCCAGGCGATGAACACCGGGCACGAGGGTTCGCTGTCGACGGCTCACGCGAACTCGGCGCCGCACGTGCTCTGGCGTCTCGAGACGATGGCGATGATGTCGGATGTGGATCTGCCCGTGGCGCACGTGCGGGCGCAGGTCGCCGCCGCGCTCGATGTCGTCGTACAGCTCGCGCGGCTGCGCGACGGCCGTCGGGTCGTCTGGGAGATCGCCGCGGTGGAGGGCACGCGTCACGGCGAGCCGGTGGTGGAATCCATCTTCCGATTCCTGCCGAGGGACGCCACTGCCTCCTTCGAGGCCACGGGCGTCGTGCCGACGATCGCGACGACGCTTCGAGCTCGAGGAGAGCAACTCCCCGACGCGCTGTTCGAGTCGGGATACGACGCGTGATGGTTGTCATCGCCGTTCTCGCCCCGCTGGCGGCGGCCATGGTCGCGGCGGCTGCTGCTACGCACGCTCGGCGTTCGTGGGCGTGGTCGAACGTTGCGTCAGCCCCGTCCATGGCACCGAGAGCGACTTCATCGCTGACTCGGCAGGACGCGATCCTCCTCTTCGGAGCGTGCGGTATGGGGTGGCTGGTCGCGCGCGCGATCGGCGTACTCGTCGGCCTGACGATCGCGTGGATGATCCGGCGTGTTCGAGCGCGCCGGGCGAACGCGCTTCCTCCGATCGAAGCCCAGGAACGTGCGGCCGACGCCGTCGGCGCTTTGGCGGCCGCGGTCCGATCGGGCGCGTCGCTCGCCCAAGCCATCCGGTACGCGGCGAACGAAGCAGCTCCACCGATCAAGGACGAGCTCGCTCGGGTGGTGACCGACCTCGACACGGGCGTCGCGCTCGATGATGCCCTTGCTGCCTGGGCCGATCTCAGGCGAAGCGCGGATACGGATCTGCTCGTGGGAGCGCTCGAGCTCCACCGGCGGAGCGGCGGTGATCTGCCCGCGGTCCTCGATCAGGTCGTCGCGACGATCAGGGACCGGGTCAGCATCGCGCGAGAGGTCCGATCGCTCACGGCGCAGGCTCGACTCTCCGCGTGGATCCTCGGGCTGCTCCCGATCGGGTTCTTCGGGTTCCTCTGGGTCACCTCGCGGCAGGACATCCAAGGGGCACTGTCGACACCTGCCGGGCTGACCTGCGTCGTCCTCGGGCTTGCGCTCGAGGGCGGCGCGTTCCTGTGGATCCGATCGCTCCTGGAGGTCGGGTGAGCGCGCCCGCCTTGCTCGCTGCGTCGGCGGCTGCCGGTGCCTGCGGCTGTCTCTCGGCTGCATGCCGAGCGATGGCCCGCTCCGGGCCGGCCGTGGGCGCGCACGACACGGTCACCGTCGCCACGCGCGCAACGCCCCGACCCAGCCGACGGGATCGCAAGCGGCGGATCGCCGCCTGGCGAGGTGAGATCCCCCAGTTCCTCGATCTCCTCGCAGCAGGCTCCACCGCCGGGCTATCCGCGGAGATCTCCTTCCGACAAGCTGCCTCTTGCCTACATGGCCCGCTCGGCCTGGATCTCGGTGACGTGATGAGGTCTGTCGATCTCGGGATCCCGTGGCGGGAGGCGATGGCTGCATTCGTCGAGCGGACCGGTGATCCCGATCTCTCACGGATGGCCTCGGTGCTTGCTCGTACGGAGACGCTTGGGGTCTCGTTGCGCGACGCCACCCGCGATCTCGCCGGAACCGTTCGGGAAGCGCGACGGGCCGCCACCCTCGAGCGTGCTCGCACCGCCCCCGTGCGCATGCTCTTCCCATTGGTGTTCATGATCCTCCCTGCCTTCCTCCTCCTCACGGTGGTGCCCGTGCTTATCACCACCGTGCGTTCCATCCGCTGAGAGGAGGTGAGCAGATGTCGTACCTGGTTTCCCTGTATCTGCACGCCCGCCGCGCGCTCCGTCGCGAGGAAGGGCAGACGACCGCGGAGTATGCGCTGGTGATCTTGGCGGCGGCGGCCGTCGCCGTCGTGCTGATCACCTGGGCGCATTCGTCGGGCAAGCTGCCGGCGTTCTTCGACCAGATCATCGACACGGTGATCGGCGATGCGTCGGCCGCATAGGATCACCGTGGCCGATGATCGCGGCTCGTCCGCCGTCGAGTTCGCGTTGGTGATGCCGCTCGTGTTCGTCGTCACGCTCGGTCTCGTCCAGATCGGGCTGCTCGTCAGGGACCGAGCATTGGTGGAGGCAGCGGCGCGCGCAGGAGCGCGCGCCGCTGCGCTCCAGCCCGACGACGCGGCGGCACACGATGCGGCGGTGAGCGCCGCACCCGGCGTCGATCCATCTGCGCTCGCGGTCTCGGTCACTCGGGCGTCTGGGCGTGGCGCGCCGGTGACCGTCGACGTGACCTACGACGATCCGATCCGCGTCCCCTTCATCGGGTGGCTCGTCGGTGCCTCGGTTCGGATCCAGGCGTCCGCGGTCATGCGTCAGGAGTACGGGTGAGCGTCGGGAGCGAGCGAGGTTCGGTCACCATCGGCATCGTCGCGGTGATCGTGGTGGTGCTCGTGTGCACGATGGGTGTCGCCGACGTCGGCCGGGTGCTGGTCGAGCGCTCCCGCGCCGAGATGGCGGCGGATGCGGCGGCGCTCGCCGCCGCGCAGGACCTGGCGTTGGATGCGGGCGATCCGGGCGCCGATGCGGCCGCGTTCGCCGGCCACAACGGCGCCGAGCTGGTGCGGTGCGAGTGCGCTTCAGGCTCGCTCGACGCGATGGTCACGGTGCGCCGTTCCTTCTCGGGCCTCCTCCTGCTCCCGGGTACGCATAGCCTGCAGGCGGAGGCGCGCGCGGTGGTGGACGTCCCGTGAGCGCACGGGGAGGGCCGCGTACACTCGCCCCATGACTTCCCGGCGCCAGCTGGAAGAGCTGCTTGAGGCGGTCGCCGAGCACGACGTCGCACCGGCGGACGCCGTGCAACGACTCGCCGATCTCCCATACCGGGATCTCGGGTTCGCGCGCGTCGACACGCACCGGGAGCTCCGCCAGGGCGCGCCGGAGGTGATCCTCGGGTCGGGCAAGACGCCCGAACAGGTCGCCCGGATCGCGGTCGCGCTCGCGGAGGCAGGCGCCTCCAGCGTGCTCGTGACCCGAGCAGAGCCAGAGATGCGAGCGGCCGTTCGAGAGGTGCTTCCCGACGCCGAAGAGGACGATCGCGCCCGCGCGATCTGGGTCGAGCGCGATCCGGTCGAGCGCCGAGGTCGTGTCCTCATCGTGTCGGCCGGTACGTCGGATGGTCCGGTCGTGCATGAGGCGCGCATCCGCGCCGAACTCCTCGGGACGACGGTCACGGTGCACGAGGACGTGGGTGTTGCGGGATTGCATCGGCTCGCGACCGTCATCCCGGATCTCGACCGCGCTGATGTCGCGGTCGTCGTCGCCGGGATGGATGGGGCGCTCGCGAGCGTGATCGGTGGGCTCGCGCCGTGCCCCGTGATCGGCGTTCCCACCAGCGTGGGCTACGGCTCGGCGCACGGAGGCGAGACGGCGCTGAACGCGATGCTCTGCTCGTGCGCCGACGGTATGGCTGTCGTCGGGATCGATGACGGACTCGGGGCCGGTTCGGTCGCCGCCAGGATCGCCCGACGCGCGGAGGTCCGTAGCGCGTGACCAGGGTCGCATACATCGATCCGGTCGGAGGTCTCGCCGGCGACATGATGCTCGCCGCGCTGCTCGACGCGGGCGCACCGCGCGTCGCCCTCGACGACGCGATCACCTCGCTGGGATTGGAAGGCGTACAGATCGGATCGACGGACGTGAGGCCGTCAGGTGTGCGAGCAACGCACGTCGACGTCGCGACGGGAGGAGGCCACGGCCGACCAGCCACCGATATGCGTTCGATCGTCGAGAGGTCCAACCTGAGTGACCCGGTCCGAAAGAGCTCCCTCGAGGCCATCGACCGATTGATCGAAGCGGAGTCTGCCGTCCATGGGAGCGACTCGGCGGCTCTGGTCCTGCACGAACTGGGCGACGACGACACGCTTGTCGATGTCTGCGGCTCCTTCGCGTTGCTCCACGCACTCGGTATCGATCGCGTGGTCTGTGGCCCGCTTCCGATGGGTCGTGGCGTGATCGATGGTGATCACGGGCCGCTTCCCGCTCCCGCGCCCGCGACCTTCGCGCTGCTCCGGGGTGTGCCGGTGTTCGGGGTCGCGACGCCGGGGGAGCTCGTCACGCCAACCGGCGCGGCGATCGCGGTCACCGCGGCGGACCGCTTCGGCGAGCTGCCACCCATGGCGGTGGACGTCATCGGCTTCGGGGCGGGCACCAGGGACCACGTCGATCGGCCCAACATCCTCCGGGTCGTGATCGGCGAGGCGACCGAGGCCAACGTAGACCTGACCGAGGTCGTGCTCCTCGAGGCCAACGTCGACGACCTCCTGCCCGAGCTGGTTCCTGATGTGATCGAGGCGTGCCTGGCCGCGGGGGCGATCGACGCGTGGGCGATGCCGATCCAGATGAAGAAGGGACGGCCGGCGCTGCTCCTCAGTGTGCTCGGGCGACCCGCTGACGAACGACGCCTCGCAGAGACCCTGCTTCGCCACTCGTCGACGCTCGGCGTGCGCGTGCGGCGGCACGCCCGGTACGAGCTGGACCGGGCGATCCGTGAGGTGCACGTCGAGGGCACGGCGATCCGCGTGAAGATCGGGTTACTCCGCGGCGAGGTCGTGAACGTCGCTCCCGAGCACGACGACTGTGCCGCCGTCGCGGCGGCGACGGGTCGCCCGGTCAAGCAGATCTGGGCCGAGGCGCTCGCCGCCGCGACCTCGGCGATCCCGGAAGGCTCCGATGACCTCGCTCGCTGAGCTCGAAGCGGTGATCGCGACGTCGTCGAGCGCGATCGTCGCGTTCTCCGGCGGCGTCGATTCGTCCCTCGTTGCTGCCAGCGCTGCAAGGGTTCTCGGGGAACAAGCCCTCGCCGTGACCGCCGTGTCGCCAGCGCTGGCCAGCGGTGAGCTCGACGGGGCTCGCTCGGTCGCCGCCGCGGTGGGTATCGCTCATCGCGAGATCGACACCGATGAGCTTGCGCGCGCCGGGTACCGGCGCAACGACAGCGATCGCTGCTACCACTGCAAGACCGAGCTCTATGATCGCTTGGCCGCGCTCGCGCGGGCGGAGGGGTACGTGTCGGTGTTCTCCGGGGCCAACGTCGATGACCTCGGCGACTGGCGACCGGGCCTCCGCGCGGCCGCAGAGCACGACGTGCGCCATCCGCTGGTGGAGGCGGGGTTCCGCAAGTCGGATGTGAGGCGATACGCAACGGCGTTGCGGATCCCGAGCGCCGAGAAACCCGCGATGCCGTGTCTCGCGTCGCGGATCCCGTACGGAACAGAGGTCGCTCCTGCCGTCCTCGCGCAGATCGACCGAGCGGAGCAGGCCGTCCGGTCTCTGGGGTATCAGGACATCCGCGTGCGACACCTTGGCGCGCTGGGCAAGGTCGAGTTCGGGGCCGGCGAGCTCGAGGATGCACTCGAGCAGCCAGACGCGGTCACCGCAGCGGTCCTTGGCGCCGGCTATGCAGAGGTTGAGATAGATCCCGAGCCGCTGCGCTCGGGTTCTTTCACGGGCCTTCGTCCCATCCCGCTCGCCGTCACGAACTGACCGGTCCTCTCCAAGCGCATCAGCGCGCGGGAGTGTTCGCGATCAGCACGACCCGCACCAGCGTGCCCTCGTCGCAGGAGTACGCGAACTTCGAGCCGATGTAGCGCTGGCTAGAGCCGTCCGGATAGCTTCGCTCGCATGCCAACGCCGTACGCACCTCGTTTCCGGACGACCCGGATGCGCTCGTACGACAGGCGCTGTCCCGCCTCGTGCTGGCGTTGGGCGAACGGCAGGATCTGATGCCACCCGATGCTCATCACGGAGGTACCGGTATCCGGGGCACTCGCGCCCTGCCTCGGGGTCGACATCGTGAGGTAGGCGGTCCTCGCCAAGGCCTCCTTCAGCACAGCCGAGTTCCCGCTGTTCCATCCCGAGACGAAGCTCGAGACGCCGTGCGCGATGTGGCCCTTGGTGCGCGGAACGCGTGTCGCCGTATCGGGCTGCGATAGCGATGGGTTCGGAACCGACCGTGGGGAGCCGTCGCCCGTTGTGCACGCGGTGAGCATCGCCGCGAAGAGGGTCGACGCGATCAGGGTCCTCCACACCTCGTTCGTATCCGATCACTCGAGGCTGCGCGTCTGCGGATCCCTCGCGGTCGGTGTGTGATAGTCGGGCTCGCTGCGAGCGGTCAGGAACTCGATCGCCGCCCACAGCATCTTGGACCGCGGGTAGAACCAGATCGGCAGTCCGGTCAGGATCGCGACGCTGCCGATGACCACCTGCGCCACGGGGATGAACGGAACCGTCAGCGCCATCGTGATGCCGAACAGCACGGCCCACAACACCGATGCGACGGTGAAGTTCAACACCATGGCGCCGAGGAAGCCACCTTCCTCCGCCTCGAAGCGGAGATCGCACACCGGGCATCTTGGTTTCGCGTGGAACCATGAGATCCAGATGTCGCGCTCGCCACACCGCGGGCAGCGCTTCCGCAGTCCTCGCACGAGCACGCGCGCAGTCCCGGCCTCCTGGATCAACGGCACCGGCCGGTGTGCAGCGGTCGGATCCAGCGAGCCGTAGGGGTCGCTCACGTGCCTCCTTCGGCGTCCTCCGTCGAGATCGCGTAGAACTTGACGATGGTCTCGGTGATGCGCCAGGTGCCTGCCGAGCCCTTCGGCGTGATCAGCACGTCACCCGCTTGCACGGTGTGCACCTGCCCGTCATCCGTTTCGATCTCCGCACGGCCGGCGAGGATCAGCGCGACCTCGTGGTAGGGCCGTTCGAACGGCCAGGTGTCCGGCTCACGGCGCCAGAACCCCGTCGTGAACCGTCCGCCCGGTGAGGTGAAGACCTCGGTCTCCGCCCCGCCCGAGGGGATCTCACCCGGCGGGTCGACCAGCGATCGCCATGCTCGTTCGCCCTCTCGGATCACCCGGATCGTGCTCATCTGACGGCTCCAACCGCTCCTTTCCGGTACCAGCAGGCTACGCCGTGTCAAGCCTCCCGGTTGTCCGGAAGGGGGTGTACCATCGCCGGACCATGGCGAAGAGGTCCACTCGCGAGCCGCTGGGACGCTCCAGGCGCGCGGAGCTGAACGTGATCGATTACACGTTGGCCAAGCGTGCCCTGCTCCGCGACTCGCAGCGTGGCCTCCAGTCCGTGAACGACCTCTGCGACGCCCACCCCGAGCTGATGCGTGCGGCCAAGTACGTCGGTGAGCCCACGCGGATCGACTGCCCCGTGTGCGGCAAGGACAAGCTGGTCCTGCTCGCCTACGTCTACGGCGATGGCCTCAAGCACGACAACGGGCGGGTCTGGTCGCTCGACACCGGCCTGCGGATGGCGGCCGGCAGCCCGGGCGCCTGCTGCTACGTCGTCGAGGTCTGCCGCGCCTGCCAGTGGAACCACCTGCGCGAGGCCTTCACCGCCCGCCGCAGTGCGGCAGGCTGAGCATCATCACGCAGACACCACAGCAAGGTGATGTCCTGTCGCGCAGGTCATTGTTAGCATCCTTCTAACCGTGGCGCGCGACCGCTCGTCGACCCCCCGTGGGGACCGCTATGCCCCCAAGCACACCTCGAGGCCTTCCGCGCCTGCGGGGTCCGCAGCCGCGTCCACCACCGGCGGGTCGACGAAGACGAGGAAGCGGCCGAGCAACAAGCCGAGCAAGCCGAAGAAGTCGTTCCTGCGCCGACGCTGGTGGCTCATCCTGTTGCTCACTCCCGTCGTCCTGGGGATCTTCACACTGATCGGGCTCTACATCGCGTACGCGAGGATCACGCTGCCGCAGACCTTGCCCCCGATCCAGACCACGTACGTCTACGATCGCAACGGTCACCTGCTGACGACGCTGCACGGAGTCGTCAACCGTACCGAAGTGCCGTTGTCGCAGATCTCGCCGCACATGCAGGAAGCCGTCATCGCGACCGAGGATCACGACTTCTACAACCACCCGGGCATCGATGTGCCCGGCATCGTGCGCGCCGCGTACACGGACCTCATCAAGGGCGGGACGGTCCAGGGCGCGTCCACGATCACCGAGCAGCTGGTGAAGAACGTGTACGCGGGCACCTACGCCACCGACGAGAACGGGGTGCAGACCTACACGCCGCCTGTGCGCTCGGTCACCGAGAAGATCCGTGAGGCGCTCCTCGCGATCAAGCTGGAGCGCGAGCTCGGCAAGACCCAGATCCTCGACAACTATCTGAACACCGTGTACTTCGGGCACGGCGCGTACGGTATCCAGGCTGCCGCGGAGACGTATTTCAACAAGCCCGCCAGCAAGCTCACGATCCTCGAGTCGGCGTCGCTCGCTGGCGTGCTCCACGCCCCCGAGCTCTACGACCCGATCGATCGCCCGTACGACAACAGGTTCCGGCGTGATTACGCGGTCGACCAGATGGTGAGGTACGGGTACCTGCGCAAGACGGTCGGTGAGCGGCTCAAGCAGCACACGTGTTGCGGCACGGCACCCGACCAGCAAGAGCGACTCGTCGCGCCCGGTCAGTCGGAGTACTTCGCTGAGTACGTGCGGCAAGCGTTGTTCGACCGGTATGGAGAGGGCACGGTGTACTCCGGTGGGCTCCAGGTCACGACGACCCTGGACCTCAACATGCAGCGCGCGGCCGAGCAAGCCATCTCCGATGCGCTACCCGACCAGGCCAACGATCCGGCCGCGGCCCTCGTCTCGATCGACCCCCGGACGGGCGAGATCCTCGCGATGGCGGGGGGTCGCAACTGGGACAAGAGCAAGTTCAACTTCGCGACCGGTGCGGGTGGCTCGGGCCGCCAGGCGGGCTCCGCCTTCAAGATCTTCACGCTGGCCGCTGCACTGGAGCTGAACCAGGACCCCTTCGAGTACTGGCAGGGTCCCTCC
>Ga0207648_10003195_pt1 | contig 17266 bp, 11 predicted proteins | sample KBSMisM32_FD_184310 | JGI IMG/M metagenome (GOLD analysis project Ga0207648, IMG submission 184310) | Miscanthus rhizosphere microbial communities from Kellogg Biological Station, Michigan, USA - KBS Miscanthus M3-2 (SPAdes) (version 2) | ecosystem: Host-associated > Plants > Roots >...
CGAGCAATTGTTCATCTGTCATGCTCTTGTCTTTAGTCGCGCTCACGGGCCATGCGCTAGACAGCCGAATCCGAGACCCGTCCCATGCGCTTCACCTATTTGATCACCGTTGCGGCCACCGTCCTCACGCCCGCCCCGGCCCTCGCTTGGGGCAAGACGGGCCATCGCGTCGTCGCGGCGATTGCCGACCGGCAATTGTCGGGCCTGACGCGCGCGCATGTCCGCGAATTGCTGGGCGGCGCCGAGAGCCTCGACGAGGCCGCGACCTGGCCCGACGACATGCGCTCGGCGCCCGGCCAATTCTGGCAGAAGACCGCGACGCCGTGGCATTATGTGACGCTGAACGGGATCGTCTACGACCATGCGCCGAGCGAAGGCGACGCGCTCGAGGCGCTGGCGAAGTTTCGCGCGACGCTGCAGGACCCGAACGCCAGCCTGGCCGACAAGCAGCTGGCGCTGCGCTTCATCGTCCACCTCGTCGGCGACCTTCATCAGCCGCTCCACGTCGGCAAATGCTGCGACAAGGGCGGCAACGAGGTGAAGGTCACATGGTTCGGCAAGCCCGGGAACTTGCACTCGGCGTGGGACTCGCAACTGGTCGATGAGGAGCAATTGTCGTTCACCGAGCTGGCGGCGAAGCTCGAGCGGCACACCAGCGACGCCGACGTCGTCGCCTGGTGGGACATCAACCCGCGCGACTGGATCAGCGAGAGCGCGCAGGTGCGCGAGCAGATTTACGCCAACATCCCGCCGCCGAAGAAGCCGGACCGCAAGCTGAAGAAGGGTGAGGTCGCGCTGCCCGACCTCGGCTACGGCTACGTCTACAAGTTCACGCCGGTGATGGAGCGGCGGCTGCAGCAGGCTGGCGTCCGGCTCGCCGCCTATCTCAACGACATTTACGCGCACCCGCAACCGACGGGGCGCGCGGCGCAATGATGCGCAAGCTGGTCGCCGCGTCGGCCGCGTTCCTGGCCGCCGCCTGCACGACGCTACCGCAAGCGAGCCGTGCGCCCGTGGAGGTGCAGATCCTCGCCTTCAACGATTTCCACGGCAACATCGAACCGCCGCCGCCGGTCGAGGTGACGCAGCCCGATGGCGCGAAGCTCAAGATCGCTACCGGCGGCGCCGCGCATCTGGCGGCGGCGCTCGCACGGTTCCGGGTCGGGCACGCCAACACGGTCACCGTGTCGGCGGGCGACACCATCGGCGCGTCGCCGCTGATCTCGGCTTATTATCTCGACGAGCCGACGATCGACGCAATGAATTTGCTCGGGCTCGAGTATAATTCGGTCGGCAATCACGAGTTCGACAAGGGCGTCGCCGAGCTGAAGCGGATGCAGGCTGGCGGCTGCGCGGTCCTCACGCGGCGGACGCCGTGCGCGGTCGAGCCATTCGCCGGCGCACACTTCCGCTACCTCGCCGCCAACGTCGTGCAGGCCGACGGCACGACCATCTTCCCGCCGACCGGCCTCAAGCGGTTCGGGCCGATCACCATCGGCTTCATCGGCATGACGCTGAAGGGCACCAAGCAAATCGTGACGCCATCGGGGGTCGCTGGCGTCGACTTTACCGATGAGGCGGCGACCGCCAACGCGCTCGTGCCCAAGCTCAAAGCCGAGGGCGCCGATGCGATCGTGCTGTTGATCCACCAGGGCGGCAAGACGGCCAGCTTCACCACCGGCAACAGCTGCGACGGCTTCTACGGCGACATCCTGCCGATCCTGCCCAAGCTCGACCCGGCGATAACGACAATCGTGTCGGGCCACACCCATTGGGCGTATGTGTGCAGCGGGTCGGAGCAGGTTGGGCGCGACCGACTGCTGACCAGCGCGGGCAAGTACGGCTATTTCGTCACCGACCTCCGCCTCCGGTTCGATCCACGGACTCACCGCCTGCTCGGCCAGGACGCGATCAATCGGGTCGTCGGCAACGACAATGACGATCCGCAGGTGAAGGCGCTGGTCGACCGCTACGCCGCGGCGGTCGCGCCGGTTGGCAACAAGGTCATCGGCCGCCTGACCGAGGCGGCGAAAAAGAACGACGAGGACGGCGAGAGCCCGGCCGCCGACCTGATCGCGGATTCGATGCTCGCCGCGGCCAAGGGCGATGCGCAGATCGCGCTGGTCAATTCGAGCGGCGTGCGGGTCGACCTTCCCGGCGGCGATGTCCGCTACAAGGATGCGTTCGCGATGATGCCGTTCGGGAACAACCTCGTGGTGATGACCCTGACCGGCGCGCAGCTGAAGGCTGCGCTCGAGCAGCAATATGCGGTTCCGCTGAGGCCGAAGATGAGCCGGCCGTCCGTGCTCGCGCCATCGAGCGGCTTCACCTACGCTGTCGAAATGAAGCAGCCCGAAGGCAGCCGCGTCTCGGACATGCGGCTGAATGGGCAAGTGCTAACTCCCGACGGCCGCTATCGGGTGGCGCTCAACAATTACCTCGCCGCGGGCGGGGACAGCATCACGGCGTTCACCGGCGGAACCGAGCTGAAGGATACGGGGATCATCGATGTGGACGCGCTGATCGCGTGGATCGCGCAGGGGCAGACACCGCCGCGCAACGACCGGATTCGCATCTCAATCTAGCGAAGCGGGGGTTCGTCGAAGCTGCGGAGCTTGCGGCTATGGAGGTCGTCGCCCTCGCGCTTGAGCAGGGTCAGGGTCTCGATGCCGATGCGCAAATGCTGGCTGATCGCGCGCTCGTAGAAAGCGTTGGCCTGGCCGGGCAGCTTGAGCTCGCCGTGAAGCGGTTTGTCGGAGACGCACAGCAAGGTCCCGTAGGGGACGCGGAAGCGATAGCCCTGCGCCGCGACGGTCGCCGATTCCATGTCGATGGCGACGGCCCGGCTCTGGTTGAAGCGCCGCGCCGAGGCGGTGTAGCGCAGCTCCCAATTGCGGTCGTCGGTGGTGACCACCGTGCCGGTGCGCAGCCGCCGCTTGAGTCCATCTTCTCCTTCGCCGGTGACCCCGAGCGCGGCCTCGAACAGCGCGCGCTGCACCTCCGCGATCGCCGGGATCGGAATCTCCGGCGGCAGCACGTCGTCGAGCAAATGATCGTCGCGGAGGTAGGCGTGGGCGAGGACATAGTCGCCGATCGTCTGGCTCGGGCGGAGGCCGCCGCAATGGCCGATCATCAGCCACACTTCAGGACGGAGCACCGCGATATGGTCGCAGATCGTCTTCGCGTTGGAGGGGCCGACGCCGATGTTGACGAGCGTGATGCCGCCACGCCCCTCGGCCATCAGATGATAGGCCGGCATCTGATGCCGCCGCCAGCGGCCCGCCGCGATTTCCGCCTCGGCGTTGGTCAACTCGCCCGGCTCGTAGGTCGCGCCCGGGACCGACAGCGACGTGAAGTGGCCGTCCTTCTTGCGCAGCGCGTCGACCGCGAAGCCGACGAACTCGTCGACGTAGCGGACATAGTTGGTGAACAGCACCCAATGCTGGAAATGCTCGGCCGGCGTGCCCGTGTAATGCTTGAGGCGAGCGAGGCTGAAATCGGTGCGCGGCGCGTCGAACAGCGACAGCGGGCGGCAATCGCCCGGCGCGTCGAGCCGGTCGCCGTCGGCGACCTCATCGCCGATCGCGACCAGTTCGTTGGCAGGGAACCAGCGCGACAGCTCGGTCGTGCTGACATTGCCGAGCTCGATCCCGCTGTCGTCGATGACGTAGGGATAGGGGATTTCGCTCTTCGAGCGGCCGACCGAAATCTCGACCCCGTAATCGTCGACCAGATGCTGCAGCTGGACCGCGAGATAGTCGCGGAACAGGTCGGGCCGGGCGATGCTCGACGCGTAGCAGCCAGGCTCATTCAGGCGCGCGAAGGCGCGGGTCGCGGCGCGCACGGGGATCGGCGCGGTCGGGTGATAATCGATGCGCAATTCGGGGTAAGCGAAACGGCCGGCGGCGCGCTCGCGCGGGTCGGGCATCTCCCCCCGTTCGAGGTAGAGCGTCAGCGACTCGCGAAGGTTGGCGACCGACTCATCGAAGATCGCGCACAGCTGCTCGACGATCGCCTGGACGGGTTGGGACTTCAACATGGGTCACGATTGCAGCGACTGGGCCGCTGACGCAAGTCAGGCGGCATGCCCGTCCGGCACGCGCAACATCGCGAGCGCGGCGAGCACCATGACGATCGCCGCAGCGAGCATCGTCCAGATCGGCTGGTCGGGGAAGAAGGCCTTCATGATCGAGCCCATGACGGTCGCGACCAGCAGCTGCGGGATGACGATGAAGGCGTTGAACAGCCCCATGTAGATGCCAAGCTTGCGCTGCGGCAGGCTGCTGGCGAGGATCGCATAGGGCATGGCGAGGATCGACGCCCAGGCGATGCCGATGCCGACCTCCGACACGATCAGCGCCTTGGGGTCTTTGAGCACGAGGAAGCTGGCATAGCCGGCCGCGCCGCACAGCAGGCAGATCATATGCGTCCGCGCCTTGCCGACCGAGCGGGCGAGGAACGGCAGGACCGCCAGCGCGACGACCGCCGCGACGCCATTGTAGACGGAGAACAAGACGCCGACCCAATTGCCCGCCTCCTGGTAGGCCGGGCTCGCCGGGTCGGGCGCGTGGAAGAAATTCTGCGCGACGACGGGCGTGGTGTTGATCCACATGATGAACAGCGCCGACCAGCTGAAGAATTGCGCGAGCGCGAGGCGCTTCATGACCGTCGGCATGCCCGAGAAATCGCCGACGATATGGGTCAGCATGTTCGCGGTGGCCCCCTGGCGCGCGAGGCCGATCGCGGCGAGGCTCGCGATGCCATAGGCGATCAGCAGCCCCGCCAGCACGTACATTTCCTTCTCGAGCTGGAACCACATGACCGCCAGCTGGACGACGACGCCGGCCATGATCCACGCGAAGCCGCGGCCGAAACTGCGGGCAGCAAGGGCGCGGATGATCTGGTCGTTGTCGGGATGACCGTCGTCGCCGCCGAACGCGGCCATTTCGTCGGGCGAATATTCCTTGGTCGAGAGCACCGTCCACAGCACCGCCGCGAACAAAGCGGCGCCGCCGGCCCAGAAGCTGATCCGCACGGTCTCGGGAATCTGTCCCGCCCCGCCGGTGTTGGACACACCGAAATGATCGAGCACGTAAGGGAAGATCGAGCCGAGCACCGCGCCGGCGCCAATGAATGCCGTCTGCACCGCGTAGCCGGCGGTGTGCTGGTCCTTCCGCAGCATGTCGCCGACGAAGGCGCGGAATGGCTCCATGGTGATGTTGAGGCTGGCATCGAGCGCCCACAGCAGAACGGCGGCCATCAGCAGCTGCGTCGACAAGGGCATCAGCACCAGCGACAGCGCGGCGAGGATCGCGCCGCCGAGGAAATACGGCCGCCGCCGTCCCAACCGGCCGAGCCACGTCCGGTCCGACAGGTGACCGACGATCGGCTGGACCAGCAGCCCCGTCAGCGGCGCCGCGATCCACAGCGCCGGCAAATCGTCGAGGCTCGAGCCCAATGACTGGAAGATGCGGCTCATGTTTGCGGTCTGCAGTGCAAAGCCGATCTGGATGCCGAAAAAGCCGAATGAAATGTTCCACAACGCCGGAAGGGATTTCCACGGCTTCTCGGTCACTGTCGCCATTTTCGCCCCTCTCGAACTTGCCGCGCGGTCGTTCTATCGTGCGGTCCATGGCGACGATAGTGGAGCGCTCGCGGCTGTCCAGCGAGCTCGAGGACCAGGGCTTCATCCAGGCGCGCCGCCTGTTCGATGCGGCTTTCATGGATAATCTCTTGCTGAAGGCTCACGCCTGCCTGTTCCGGCAGACGGCGGAATCGCGCGAGGCGGTGAAGTCCAACGGCTCGCTGATCCATCTCGCCGATAATCCCGAGTTCGCGGATGTCATCGCGCATCCGAAGCTCGAAGCGCTGCTACGCGAATGCGGCGCGACCGATCCCCGCTTCACCGGTGGGTTCCTGATTTCAAAGCCTGGCATGGGCCCGCCGTTGTTTTGGCACCAGGATTGGTGGGGTTGGGACGATGCGTCCGCCTACCAGCCGGGCGGGCAGCAATGGTTCGCGATGATCTATCTCACCGACACGCGGGTCGAGAACGGCTGCCTCCGGGTCATTCCCGGATCGCACCGGCACGATCACCCGCTGCATCATCTCGACACAGCGCATTCGGAAGGAATGCAGGGCTACAAAGACCCGACCAACCCGGCTTATGCCGACAGCGCGGACCAGCGCGCGGTGCCGGTGACCGCGGGGGACGTGCTGATCGGCGATGCGCGGCTGATCCACGGCGCCTTCGCCAACCGCACCGACGAGGAGCGGCCGCTGCTGACCCTGTGGTTCATGCCGCACTGGTCGTCGATGCCGCCGGAAATGCGCGCCCTCGCTTACAAGGGCTACATGCGCGGCGACGACATTCCGTCGGCGGCCGCGGCGCCGCGCACTTTCCTCGACTGGCCGACGCCGCTGCGGAGGCGGATCGCCCATCTGCTTCCCCCGGACGATGGGGGGGTCGCGCCGATGCGCTGGAACCGCATCCCCGATTTTGAGCGGCTGGCCGCTTGAGGGTGGTCGCCGCGCTGCTGGCGACGGTGCTGGTCGTGCCGGCACCGGCCGCCGCCGCGCCTCAATCGCTCGACGACGAAGTTTTCTACCACATCTTCACGCGCTCGATGCGCGACAGCAATGGCGACCGCGAAGGCGATCTGAAGGGCATCGAACAGAGCCTGCCGTACCTGCAGAAGCTCGGCGTCAGCTCGATCCTGCTGACCCCGCTCTACCCCTCGCCCTTCTACCACAATTATTTTGCCAGCGGCTTCGACGGCATCGATCCCGAATTTGGGACGATGGCCGATTACCGGAGCCTGGTCCGGGCAATCCACGCGCGCGGCATGAAGCTCTATCTCGACCAGGAATTCCAGTACGTCGCCTACGACCACGACTGGTACAAAACGGCGCTTGGCAATCCGGCGTCGCCATACAGCGACTTCCTGATCTGGCACGGCCCCAACAATTCGCAGCCGGAGACGGCGGTGTTCAACATCACCGTCGCGCCGCGCTTTCCGGGCGCCGAGACGGGGATCACCACGGTCAATCTGAAGTCGCCCAAGGTCCGCGCGTGGGCGACCGATTATCTGCTCGGCTGGGTCGACCCGAACGGGGACGGCAAGTTCGACGACGGGGTCGACGGCTTCCGCCTCGATCACATGATGGACGACCTCGACGGTAAGCACATCCTGACCAACCTGTTCGACACCTTCTGGCAGCCGATTTTCGCCAAGCTGCGCTCGACCAATCCCAGGCTGCAACTCGTCGCCGAACAGTTCGACTGGGGCGACGGCGCCGACTTCCTCAAGCGCGGCCACGTCGATGCGGCGTTCGCCTTCCCGCTGACTGGCGCGATCCGCACGTTCGACAAGGCGAAGATCGTCGCGGCAATCGCCACCGTCGCCGCGGCCATCCCGGCCGGCAAGCATGAGCTGACGTTCGTCGAGAATCACGACATGAGCCGGATTGCCTCCGACCCCGGAATCACGCCCGAGAAGCTGCGCGCGGCGGCGACGCTGATGGTCCTGCTCAAGGGCACGCCGTCGATCTATTACGGCCAGGAATTGGGGATGCGTGGCAAGCCCTTCGACCAGTTCAAGTCCGACGAGCGAGAGATCGGCATGCGCGAGGCGTTCGAGTGGAGCGCCAAGGTCGAGGCGCCGGGCGAGGCCATTTGGTACAAGGGCCCGAAGGCCTACTGGACCGAACGCTATGCCCGGGACGACGATGGCGTGTCGGTCGCCGAGCAGGAGCGCGATCCCAAGTCGCTGCTCAATCATTACCGCAAGCTGCTGAAGCTCCGAACGGCCAGCGCTGCGTTCCGCAGCGGCGCGCAGCGGATTGTGCCGACGAGCGACGGCTTCCTCGTCGTCGCGCGCGGCGCTGGTCGTCAGAAGTATCTGATCGTCGCCAACCTCTCCGATCGCGCCGCGGAATATCTGGCGTCCGGGCGGGACGCGTTCACCGACCGTGCGGTGAGCGGGCTTCATCTGAAACCGTTCGAAACGGCGGTGCTGCGCCAATAAATGGCGCAGGGGGTGACGGCAGCGATCTTACCCGATAGCCATGCCGCCGAATCTGGGGAGATTGACGCGATGGTGATGGCCACCCAAGCCGGCGAAGGCGAAGCCAACTCGAGCACGATGGATTTGCCGGACGGCGGCGTCGACGCCCCGAACTTGCGCTATTTCGTCATGGCGTTGTTCTTCATCTTCGGCGGCATCACCAGCCTCAACGACGTCATCATCCCCAAGCTGAAAGAACTGTTCACGCTCAGCTTCTTCGAGGCGAGCCTGGTCCAGTTCTGCTTCTTCATTGCCTATGCACTCGTCGGCATTCCAGGCGCGCGACTGGTCAAAAGAATTGGCTACATGCGCGGCGCCGTTGCCGGCCTAGTGACGATGCTTGCCGGATGTTTGCTGTTCATCCCGGCAAGCCGGGCGGCGGTCTTCCCGCTGTTCCTGTTCGCTTATTTTGTCCTCGCCGCCGGCGTTGTGCTCGTCCAGATCGTCGCCAACCCCCTCATCAGCTTACTTGGCCCGGCGCGGACCACCCACAGCCGCCTGACCTTCGCTCAGGCGTTCAATTCGCTCGGCACCACGATTTTCCCATATTTCGGCTCCATCCTGATCCTCGGTGGCCTCGCCAAAGTCGCTGCCAAGGACCTGTCCGGTCCCGCGCTCGACGCTTATCGAACGTCGGAAACGCACGCCATTGTCAGCGGGTATCTCGGCCTGGCGGCCGCGCTGGCCGTGGTTGCCGCAGTGGTCTGGGTCTTTCGCAATCGCCTGAAGGGCGAAAAGCATGACGCGAGCAGCCTGGCCGACGGCCTCGCCCTCCTCAAGCGCACGCGCTTCGGTTGGGGCGCAGCGTGTATCTTCCTTTACGTCGGCGCCGAGGTCGCCATCGGCAGCTTTATCGTCAGCTACCTGAAGCAGCCCAGCGTACTGAGCATGACGGACCTGGCAGCGGGCAAATTGATCCCGCTCTATTGGGGCGGTGCACTCCTGGGCCGCTTCATTGGGTCCGCTGTCTTGCGCGTCATGAGTCCGGGCAAGGTGCTCGCGTTCAACGCGGTAGGCGCCATCGTCCTCATTCTCATCAGCGCGAACTCGAGCGGCAACGTCGCCGCCTATTCGCTCCTCGCGATTGGCATAATGAACTCGATCATGTTCCCAACGATCTTCAGCCTAGCGTGCGAGAAGCTGGGGCCCCGCGCGGCGGATGGGTCAGGCATCATCAACGTCGCCATCGCCGGCGGCGCCGTCATTCCGGCGATTTATGGTGCGATGGCCGACAAGATCGGCCTAGCCGCGGCGCTCGCCTTGCCGGCGGCCTGCTACGCCGTCATCGCCGCGTTCGGCATCTACGCCCGGCGGCCAGCCGAAGGCCCGGTCATGGACGCGGTCAGCGTCTGACGGAAGTGCCGGCTAGTTGTCGGCGCTGACGCTCGACTCGCGGACCGTCAAATGGACGGGCAGCAGGCTGTTGCGGCCCTCGCCCGATTCTACGGCGTCGATCAAAGTATCGACCAGCATCTCGGCGGCGCGGCGCGGGTCCTGCGCGACCGTCGTCAGGCGCGGCGTGGACAGGCCCGCAGCGGGAATGTCGTCGAAGCCAACCACCGCGACGTCGCCGGGGATCGTGTGGCCGTGGTTCTGGAGCGCGTGCATGGCGCCGATCGCGGTGACGTCGCTGGCCGCAAAGATCGCATCGAACGCCGCGCCGCGCTTTAACAGTTCCTCGATCGCGTCGACTCCGCTCTCCTCGCTCGGGTCAGCGTTGATGCAGAGCTGATCGTCTGGCGCGATGCCCGCGGCGCGGAGCGCCCGGCAGTAGCCACGCCAACGCTCCTGGAATTCCGGATAGCCGGGCTCGGCCGTGCCGATGAAGGCGATCCGGCGGCGGCCCTGCTGGAGCAGATGCGTGGTCGCGTCGAACCCGCCTTGCTCGTTGTCCGACGAGACCGTGGCGCCGATCTGTCCCTCGGTGGCCGCGCCCCAACGGACGAAGTGCGCGCCGCGCTCGATCAGTTGCTCGAGCTTGGGCCGATATTCGAGATAATCGCCATAGCCGAGCAGGACGATGCCGTCGGCCTTGCGGCTGTCTTCGTAGTCGACGTGCCAATCCGCCGACAGCTGCTGGAACGAGATCAGGAGGTCGTAGCCATGATCGGCGCAGCGGCGGACCATCGGCCCGAGCAGCGACAGATAAAACGGATTGATCTGCGCCCCGCCCGCTTCCCATTCCTCGAAGAACAGCACCGCCAGCGTCCGCGAATGGCGGCGGCGGAGGCCCGAGGCATTCTTGTCGACCTTGTAATTGAGCTGTTCGGCGGCGGCGAGAACACGCGCCCGGGTCGCGTCGCTGACCGACGAACTGCCCGACAATGCGCGCGAAACGGTCGGTTGCGACACGCCGGCCAAAGCCGCGATGTCGAAGGAGGTCGGCCGCCTCTGCGTCATAGATGTGAAGCCTTAGCGACTTGAATACGTATGTATAGCCGTTCGCCCCCGTTCCGCTCGCGCCAACCTCTGATAGTCTAAGCTTGGGAGAGGGGTCTTTGCCCCTTTGCGATTTTCGTGCCCGGCGTGCGGCGCTGGTTTGAGGGGGCTTACTAATGATGAAATTCACCACGCGTACGCGGTTCGTGGCGGCGACGAGCTCGCTGGCCATGGCAACGATGCTCGCGTCGAGCCCGGCGTTCGCGCAGGATACGACCGCCGCTTCGGTGGCCGTTACCGGCGCCGCGTCGCAGGACACGGTTGCGCAGGATCCCGCGCCGACGCCGCCGGCTGCCGAAGAGCCGGGCATCGTCGTCACCGGCTTCCGCGCCGCGCTGCGCAGCGCCACAGCGAAGAAGAAGAATGCGGAAACGGTCGTCGAATCGGTCACCGCCGAAGACATCGGCAAGCTGCCCGACAACAGCATCGCGGAATCGATCGCTCGCCTGCCCGGCCTCGCCGCCCAGCGGAACAACGGCCGCGCGCAGATCATCTCGATCCGCGGCTTCGGTCCCGACTTCTCGACGACGACGCTGAACGGCCGCCAGCAGACGACCACCAACGACAGCCGCGCGGTTGAGTTCGACCAGTTCCCGTCGGAAGTCCTCTCGGGCGTCGACATCTATAAGACGTCGGAAGCCGACCATACCGCCGGCGGTCTCGTCGGCAGCATCGACCTGCGGACGATCCGGCCACTCGATTTCGGCAAGCGCGTCATCGCCGTCGGCGTTCGCGGCACGTACGTCGACCAGAAGCTGCTGCCGGACTCGAAGGATTTTGGCGGCCGCGTCTTCGCCACCTACGTCGACCAATTCGCCAACGATACGTGGGGCCTCGCCGTATCGGCCGCCTATACGAACGAGCCCTACCAGACGCGCGACTGGAACGCCTGGGGCTATTCCGACTATCCGAGCGGCAACCAGGGCATGTTCGGCGTCAAGACCTGGTTCGAGACCGACCAGCTGAAGCGCTTCGGCGGGACCGCCACCTTGCAGGGCCGGCTCAGCGACAACCTGACGATGACGTTCGACGGCTTCTATTCGCACTTCGTCGACAACATCGACCAGAAGGGCTTCGAGATGCCCTTCAAGTTCAGCCCGTTCAACCAGGTGCTGAGCGAATCCTCGGAAGGCGGCGTCGTCACCGCCGCGACGATCCAGGGCCTGCCGCTGATCGAGAATTACACCAACGACAAGAAGGCCGACCAATATTCGTTCGGCTGGAACACCCTGTGGGACGGTCACAACGGGTGGAAGGCGCTGGCCGACCTCAGCTGGTCGCGCACCGACCGGACCGAGCACCGCATCGAGACGACCGCCGGCATCATGTACGGCCGCAACCAGGGCGCGAACTGCGTGCTCGCCAATGGCTGCGCGACGGTGTCGTACACCATGACCAACCATGGCCCGGAATATGTCAGCAACTTCAACGGCGCCAACCCGGCGCTGGTGCTGACCGACGTCGAAGGCTGGTCGGGCGGCAACTTCGTCCAGGCGGGCTACGACAAGGTCCGGTCGAGCAAGGACGACCTCAAGGAAGCGCGCGCGGAAATCGAGCGCGAGCTCGGCACCTTCGTCAAGTCGATCAAGGTCGGCTTCGACTATACCGACCGCGACAAGAAACTGGGCCAGATCGAGGGCTTCCTCGCGCCGCCGAATGGCCAGACGTCGGTGGCGATCCCCACGGACGTTCTTCAGGATAGCTTCACGCTTGACCGCGGCTTCGGCGAGATCCTGTCATGGGATCCCCGCGCCATTCGCGACCAGGGCATCCTTACGTTCATCGACAACACCCAGCCGAACACCGGCTACCATGTGACGGAAAAGGTGTGGACGCCGTACATCATGGCGCCGCTCGGCGCCGAGCTCGGCGCGGTCACCATGACCGGCAATATCGGCATCCAGGGGGTCCACACGGATCTGAGGTCGTCCAGCTCCGCCTTCCCGACGGCCCACGACAAATATTGGATGTGGCTGCCCAGCCTGAACCTCAACTTCCGTTGGGATAATGGCTTCGTCGTCCGGGTCGGAGCGTCCAAGCAGTACATGCGGCCGCGGCTGACCGACCTCAATAACGCGATCGATTTCCACTACAGCAATATCCTGCAGGTCTATTCCGGCAGCGGCGGGAACCCGTTCCTGCGGCCTTATCAAGCCAAGGCGGTCGACCTCAATCTCGAGAAGTATTTCGGGAACAAGGGCTACATCGCGCTCCAGACCTTCTACAAGCACATGGACACGTACATCGCCAACGGCAACACGACGAACTTCGATTATTCGCAGTTCCCGCCGCCGGCGAATGAGCCGGTCCCGCCGACGCCGATCGGGGTCTTCAACGGCAACGTGAACACCCATGGCGGCTATATCTACGGTGCGGAACTGGCCGGCACCTTGCCGTTCGACGTCTTCACCCCCGCGCTCGAGGGCTTCGGGATCACCGGCGGCCTCGGCTACACCAAGACCAAGGTCAAGGACTTCAACGGCGATAAGACGGTCATTCCGGGCTATTCGAAGTGGGTCGCGAACTTGACCGCTTTCTACGAGGCGCACGGGTTCAACGTCCGCGGCAGCATGCGTTACCGCTCCAAGTTCCAGGGCGACTTCGTGCTGTTCAGCGGCGGGCTCGATCGCCAGTTCGTGCTGGCGGAGACGATCTACGACGCGCAGATTGGCTACGACTTCCCGAACACGTCGAGCCTCGCTGGCCTCTCCCTCTTCGTCCAGGGTCAGAACCTGACCGACGAGCGGCAGGCGACGATCGGCGACCGGAACAACACCGACACCTGGCTCAAGTATCAAACCTACGGCCGCCGGTTCCTCGCGGGTGCGACGTACAAGTTCGGGGCGCGCGCTGCACCGCCGCCGCCGCCGCCACCACCTGCTCCGCCGCCGCCTCCGCCGGCACCGCCGCCGGCCACGCAGACTTGCGCGGATGGTTCGGTGATCCTGGCGACGGATGCGTGCCCGGTGCCGCCACCGCCGCCACCGCCGCCCGCGGCAGCGCCGGAACGCGGCTTGTGATTTGAGCGGTCCCGGCGGTGTTGCACCACCGCCGGGCCACCGCGTAACCGTTTTCAATGACCCAGCCCGCGCCCCTCAATATTGTCATTGCCGGCGGCGGGACTGCAGGCTGGGTTGCGGCCGCGACCTTCGTCCGCTTCCTCGGCAACCGCGCCACCATCACGCTCGTTGAATCCGATGAGATTGGCACCGTCGGCGTCGGCGAAGCGACCATCCCGCAGATTCACAATCTGATCATCGGCCTCGGGCTCGATCAGGCCGACTTCCTCCGCCGCACCAACGCCACCTTCAAGCTCGGCATCGAGTTCACCGAGTGGCTGGGGGACGGCCACAGCTACATCCACAGCTTCGGGTCGACCGGACGCGGGGTCGGATTGATCCCGTTCCGCCAGTTGTGGCTGCGCGGGCGCTCGCTCGGCGTCGCCGGAGAGTTTGGCCAGTACGCGTTCAACATCGCCGCGGCGCGGCAAGGCAAGATGGCCGTGAACACGGCGACGAACACCGTTCCCGAACTCGCTTACGCTTATCATTTCGACGCTTCGCTGTTCGCCAAGATGTTGCGCGAATATTCAGAGGAGCTCGGCGTCCGGCGCATCGAGGGCATGATCCAGGACGTGGAGTGCGACGGCGACACCGGCGACATCGCCGCACTGCTGCTGAACGGCGAGCGGCGCGTGCCCGGCACCTTGTTCATCGATTGCACCGGCTTTCGCAGCCTGCTGATCGGGAAGACGCTCGGCGTCCCCTATCTCGACTGGAGCAACTGGCTGCCGTGCAACAGCGCGCTCGCGGTGCCGTGCGAATCCAGCGACGCGTTCCGGCCCTATACGCAAGCAATGGCGCGCCCGGCCGGGTGGCAATGGCGCATCCCGCTCCAGCATCGCACGGGCAACGGCCACGTCTATTGCAAGGAGTTTATCTCCGACGACGAGGCGACCGCGATCCTGCTCGCCAACCTCGACGGCAAGCCGCTCGCCGACCCGCGCCCGATCCGCTTTACCAGCGGCCGCCGCGAGACGTTCTGGTCGCACAATTGCATCGCGCTCGGCCTCGCCGCGGGCTTCATGGAGCCGCTCGAATCGACCAGCATCCATCTCGTCCAGTCAGCGATCGCGCGGCTGCTCACCGTGCTCCCGGACGATCTCGCGCGGACGCAGCCGGCGCGCGACTATTTCAATCGCCTGGGCGGGATCGAGTGGGCCCGCATCCGCGACTTCATCACTCTCCATTATTACGCCAACGCGCGCGAGGGTGCGTTCTGGGAGCTGTGCCGGAACATGACCCTGCCCGACACGCTAGCCGAGAAGATCGCTTTGTTCCGCGACTCCGGCCTCGTCATCCGCGAAGAGGAGGAACTGTTCCTCGACGACAGCTGGGGCCAGGTGATGATCGGTCAGGGCATCCTGCCCGACGGCTGGTCGCCGCTGGCCGACAATGTCCCGGGCGATGACATTGGCCCGTTCCTGGAAAGCGTCGCCAAAAGCTATCGGGTCAAGGCCGAGAGTCTGCCGTCGCACCGCCAGTTCGTCGCGAGCCTGGTCGGTGAACCCATGAAAGAGGTCCAATGAACAAGTTGCGCGCGCTGATGGCGCTGACGGCGTCCTGCCTGGTGCCCGCGGCAGTGAATTCCGCGACGCCGCAAGGCAGCTATCGCGCCCGCCTGCCCGAGGACGAGGTGATCTATTTCCTCCTCCCCGACCGGTTCGAAAATGGCGACCCGTCGAACGACCGCGGCGGTATCGCCGGCGACCGGCTCGCGACCGGTTTCGATCCGACCAGCAAGGGCTTCTTCCATGGCGGCGACCTGAAGGGCGTTCAGCAGCGCCTGGGCTATATCCAGGGCCTCGGCGCAACGGCCGTATGGGTCGCGCCCGTCTTCCAGAACAAGGCGGTGCAGGGCGCGCCGGGCCAGGAGAGCGCGGGCTATCACGGCTACTGGATCACCGACTTCACACGAGTCGATTCCCACCTCGGCACCAACGCCGACTTCAAGGCACTGGTCGACGCGGTCCACGCCCGCGGCATGAAGTTCTACATGGACATCGTCGTCAACCACACCGCCGACGTGATCCAGCTCGAAGGGTGCAAGAGCGGCGTCGAGTGCCCGTACCGGAGCATCGCCGATTATCCGTACCAGCGTCGCGGCGGGATCAATGGCGCGCCGATCAACCCCGGCTTCGACGGGACCAATTTCGACCGGCTGAAAGACCCGACCTACGCCTATCCTGTCAGCGTCCCGGCGGCCGAGAAGGACATCAAGCGCCCGGCCTGGCTCAACGACCCGATCTATTATCACAACCGCGGCAACTCGACCTTCCGTGGCGAGTCCAGCACGATGGGCGACTTCTTCGGGCTCGACGACGTCTACACCGAGCATCCGCGGGTCATCGCCGGGATGATCGACATCTATTGCCGCTGGATCACCGATTTCGGCGTCGACGGTTTCCGCATCGACACCGCGCAGCACGTCAATCCCGAGTTCTGGCAGAAATTCGTGTCGGCGATGGAGAAGTGCGCGCGGGCCAAGGGCATTCCCAACTTCCACATCTTTGGCGAGGTCGCGACGGGCGACATGGACCCGGCGCACACCGCGGTGAACACCCGGCTCGACAAGCTGCCGAGCGTACTCGATTTCGCGTTCGGGCGAGCGGTGATCGACACCGTCGGGGGCAAGGCGGGGACGGACGAACTGGCCAAGCTGTTCCGGGCCGATCCGCTATACGAGCGCGGCGCGGCCGGAGCGCGCCAGCTGCCGACGTTCCTCGGCAACCACGATGCCGGCCGTTTCCCGGCGCTGCTGCAAATGTTCGGGCTTAAGCCGGGCAGCGACGACGAATTGCTCAAGCGTGACATGCTCGGCCACGCGATGCTGCTGACTTTGCGCGGCGTGCCGACCATCTACTCGGGCGACGAGCAGGGCTTCGTCGGCAAGGGCGGCGACCAGGACGCGCGGCAAGATCTCTTCGCCTCGCAGGTCAAAACCTACAACGAGGACAAGCTCCTCGGGACCAGCGCCACCACCGCGCAGGCGAACTTCAACCCGGATCACCCCATGTATCGGGAGATTGCCCAGTTGGCTCGAATTCGTACGTCGCATCGCGCGCTGACGCGCGGCCGCCAGGTCATTCGCTACGCGCAGGACAAGCCGGGGCTGTTCGCGGCTTCGCGGTTCGACCCGGCGAGCGGGCGCGAAATGCTGCTGCTGTTCAACACCTCGACCGATCGCATTCAGCAAAACGTTGCGGTTGAGACGCGCTCGGCGCGATTCGAGAGTCTGGCCGGGGCCTGCCCCGCCGCCGCCGCCGCGCCGGGCAGCGTCGCCGTCGACCTTCCGCCACTCGGGTTCGCGGTGTGCAATGCTCGCTGAGCAGGTCGGTGCGGATGCGGCCGTGAACGCGGCGTCGCCGTGGTGGAAGGGCGCCGCGATCTATCAGATCTACCCGCGCAGCTTTGCCGATTCCAACGGTGACGGGATCGGCGATCTCACCGGCATCACCGCCCATCTCGACCATGTCGCGAGCCTTGGTGTCGACGCCATCTGGCTGTCGCCCTTCTTCACCTCGCCGATGCGCGATTTCGGTTATGACGTCGCCGATTATTGCGGCGTCGATCCGGTGTTCGGGACGCTCGCCGATTTCGACGCGCTGGTCGGACGGGCGCACGCGCTGAACCTCAAGGTCATGATCGACCAGGTTTATTCGCACAGCTCGGACCAGCATGCCTGGTTCCAGGAGAGCCGTT
>Ga0207648_10003199_pt1 | contig 17244 bp, 15 predicted proteins | sample KBSMisM32_FD_184310 | JGI IMG/M metagenome (GOLD analysis project Ga0207648, IMG submission 184310) | Miscanthus rhizosphere microbial communities from Kellogg Biological Station, Michigan, USA - KBS Miscanthus M3-2 (SPAdes) (version 2) | ecosystem: Host-associated > Plants > Roots >...
TTCGACGCCCAGGCCACGCAGCAGGGTCATCAGCTGGAACGCCTTCGCGCCCGGCACCAGTTCGCGGCCCTCGCGGTGGATGTACTTCTCGTAGATCAGCCCCTCGATGATCGCGGCGCGCGTCGCCGGCGTGCCCAGACCTTTCTCTTGCATCGCCTCGCGCAACTCGTCATCGTCGATCAGCTTGCCGGCGCCTTCCATCGCGCTGAGCAGCGTCGCCTCGGTGTAGCGCGCCGGCGGCTTGGTCTTCAGCGCGTTGACGATCACGTCGTCGGTGCGCACGATCTCGCCCTTTGCGACCGCGACCAGGTTCGCGTCGTCCTCCTGCGCCTCGCGCCCGTAGACCGCGAGCCAGCCCGGCTTGACCATGACCTTGCCGTTGGTCTGGAACTTGTGCTCCTGCTCCTGGCCGTCGACGCGCGCCTTCACCGTCGAGATCCGGGTCGTGACCATGAACTCCGCCGACGGGAAGAACACCGCAAGGAAGCGCTTGACAACCATGTCGTAGAGCTTGGCCTCGATCTCGTTCAGGCTCTTCGGCGCCTGCAGCGTCGGGATGATCGCGAAGTGATCCGAGACCTTCGCGTTGTCGAAGATCTTCTTGTTCGGCTTGACATAGCCTTCCTTGATCGCGGTCTTCGCATGCGCGCTGAGTGCGCGCAGCGGGCCCGGCATGTCCTCGGTCGAGATCATCTTCATCGTCTGCTTGACGACCTCGACATAGTCCTCGGGCAGGTGCTTGCTGTCGGTCCGCGGGTAGGTCAGCACCTTGTGCTTCTCGTACAGCGCCTGCGCGATGCTCAGCGTGGTCTTCGCGCTGAAGCCGAGGCGCGAATTGGCCTCGCGCTGCAAGGTCGTCAGGTCGTACAGGCCGGGCGCGCTCTGCGTGCTCGGCTTGGCCTCTTCCGTGACGCTGGCGGGCTGGCCAAGCGCGGCCTGGCGGATCGCCTGCGCATCGCGCTCGTCCCAGACGCGGTCGGCGCGCTGCTCGGGGTCGTCGGCGTTCTTCTTCCATTTCGGATCGAACCACTTGCCGTCGTAGCTGCCGGCCTGCGCACCGAAGGACGCCTTGATCTCCCAGTAGTCGCGCGCGACGTGGCGGCGGATCTTCTCCTCGCGCTCGACCATGATCGACAGCGTCGGCGTCTGCACCCGGCCGACGGTCGTCAGGAAGAAACCGCCGTCGCGCGAATTGAACGCCGTCATCGCGCGCGTGCCGTTGATGCCGACCAGCCAGTCGGCTTCGCTGCGGCAGCGCGCCGCGTCCGCCAGCGGCAGCATCTGTGCGTCGCTGCGCAGGTGCTCGAAACCATCGCGGATCGCCGCCGGCGTCATGCTCTGCAGCCACAGCCGCTTCACCGGGTGCTTGCTCTTGCTGTGCTGCTGGATCAGCCGGAAGATCAGCTCGCCCTCGCGGCCCGCGTCGCAGGCGTTGATCAGTTCGCCGACGTCCTTGCGCTTGACCAGCTTCATGATCGCGTTCAGGCGCGACTTGCTCTTGTCGATCGGGTTCAGCTCGAAGTGCGGCGGGATCACCGGCAGGTTCGCGAAGCTCCACTTGCCGCGCTTGACATCGAACTCCTCCGGCGCCTTGATCTCGAGCAGGTGGCCGACCGCCGAGGTCACGAGGTAGTTCTCGCTCTCGAAGTACTCGTCGTGCTTGTCGAACTTGCCGGCAATCGGCGTGAGCGCGCGCACGATGTCCTGCGCGACGGAAGGCTTCTCGGCAATGATCAGTGACTTGGTCATGTGTCTTTTCAGGTTGGCGCGTGGCGGGCCACGGGCATCAATACAATCCGGTGCTTCTCGCGCGCACGTGTACACGCGCGCGCACCCATGATTTCAATGTACATAAATTTCCGATGACGCAAGACAGCGCCGCAACAGCCCCTTCAGCCCGGACCGGCGGGCGCCGCATCCAGGTGCGCAAGTCTGGCGTCCACGGCAAGGGCGTGTTCAGCGTCGCCGCGCTGAAGAAGGGCGAGGTCGTCATCGAATACAAAGGCGAGATCATCTCGTGGAAGGAAGCGCTGCGCCGCCATCCGCACGACCCGAAAGACCCTGATCACACCTTCTATTTCCACATCGACGACAAGAACGTTATCGACGCGAAGTTCGGCGGCAATGCCGCGCGCTGGATCAACCACGCCTGCACCCCGAACTGCGAAGCCGACGAGATCGACGGCCGCATCTTCATCAAGGCGCTGCGCGCGATCAAGCCGGGCACCGAGCTGTTCTACGACTACGGCCTGATCATCGACGAGCCCTATACCGCCAAGCTGAAGAAACAGTTCGAATGCCGCTGCGGCACCAAGGGCTGCCGCGGCACGATGCTCGCACCGAAGCGCTGAAGACCATGTCACTGCCCATGCTCCATTGGGGCACCGAAGCCCTGTGGCAGCAGCTCGAGCCCTTGCTGCCGGGGCTGAGCGTCGAGGTCGTGCCGGCAACGCGTTCGACCAACACGATGCTGCTGGAGCGCGCCCGGGCGCTGCCCGACACCGCCAGCGACAGCGGTGACGTGATCGTCGGCCGCAGCATCGAGAGCGCCGCCTTCGGCCGCCGTGCGATCGACCTGCAGCCCTGCCTGCTGGTCGCCGAGCACCAGACCGCCGGGCGCGGGCGCCAGGGCCGGGTCTGGCAGTCGGCGGCCGGGGCATCGCTGACCTTCTCGCTCGCGCTGCCGCTGGCCGCGACCGACTGGTCGGGCCTGTCGCTCGCGGTCGGCGTCGCCTTGTGCGAAGCCCTCGAAGCCGCCGATTCCGGAACGCGCATCGGCCTGAAGTGGCCGAACGACCTGTGGCTGATCGGGCCCGACGGCAGCGGACGCAAGCTCGGCGGCGTGCTGATCGAGACCGTGCCGGCCGGCGCGCAGCGCCTGGCGATCATCGGCGTCGGCCTGAACGTGCGGCCGTTCTCGACGGTCGAGCTGAACACCGGCTTTGCGAGCATCAGCGAATTCGATCCGGCGGCCACCGCGCCCGGCGTGCTGGCGCGCATCGCGGTGCCGCTGGTGCAGGCGCTGCAGCACTTCGAGCGCGACGGCTTCGCGGCCTTCGCCGAGCGCTTCGCGAGCCGCGACGTGCTGCGCGGCAAGCAGGTGCGCACCACCCAGCCGGGCGTGCCCGAAGGTGTCGCGCGCGGCGTCTCGGCGCAGGGCGCACTGCTGGTGCAATCCGATGCGGGCATCGCCACGGTGTCCAGCGGCGAGGTCAGCGTGCGTCCGGCGGGCGAGTCGCCCGCGGCATGAGGGCGGCCGCGTGCTGAGAGGCCTGGCCGCAGCGCTGCTGCTGGCCAATCTGGTCTTCTTCGTCTGGAGCCTGGGCTGGCTCGACAGCCTCGTCGGCACGCGCGCCCGCGGCGACCGCGAACCCGAGCGCCTGGCACGCCAGGTGCGGCCGGAAACGATCCACATCGTGCGCATCGGCAAGGCCGGCGAGCCGGTCGCGGGCGCTGCGGCCACGGCGGCCGCCGCGCCGGCCTGCCTGGAGGCCGGCCCGTTCAGCGACGCCGATGTGGCCGCGGCGCAGGCGGTGCTGCAGTCGACGTTGCCGGCTGGCAGCTGGGTGGATCTGAAGGTCGAGCAGCCGGCGGTCTGGATCGTCTATCTCGGCCGCTACGCGAGCCGCGATGGCATGCTGAAGAAGACCGAGGAGCTGCAGCGCCGCAAGATGGCGTTCGACGAGGTCCATGACCGCGCCGATCTCGAGCCGGGCCTGTCGCTGGGCCGCTTCGAGCAGCGCAGCGCCGCGAGCCGCGCGCTGGAGCAGTTCGCGGCGCAGGGTCTGCGCGGGGCCCGGGTGGTCGAATTCGCGCCGGCATCGACGCGCCATCTGCTGCGCGTCGACAAGCCCGCTTCGGCGCTCGTGACGCAAGTCGCGGCGCTGAAGGCCGACGCGCTGGGCGGCGGCTTCGCGGCCTGCGCGAAGCCTTGAGAGCGCCCCGAAGCCGGCCGAGCCGGCCCTCGCTGCGCGGAACTGAGCAGCCCGGCGAAGCCGGATCCACTCAGGAGACGCAAAGACCCAGAGGCTGAAAAGCGCGGTCAGTCACGCCGCTCGCGCGGCGTGACCACGGCCACCGCGATCGCGCCGACCAACCAGGCCAGCAGCCAGCCGAGCTGCAGCGCGCCGCCGCCGCCGCTGCCGCCCGACGACGTGGTCGTGCTCGGCTGCGCGACGACCGGCGCCGCGCCGATGGTCAGGCTGTGGCTGGCCGTTGCCTGCTGCCCGGCGCTGTCGGTCACCGTCAGGGTCACGGTCAGGCTGCCGGCCGCGCTGGTCTGCACCGTCGCGGTCGACGCGTTGGTCGCGCTCGAGAAGGTTGCGACGGCGTCGCCGCCTGTGATGGCCCATTGGTACGTGGTGATGCTGCGGCCGAGGCTGCCGCGCGAGCCCGAGCCATCGAGCGTGACCGAGTCACCGGCAGCGACCGTCGCGGACGGGACCGCGATGTTCGCGGTGATCGACGCGACCGCGGCCACCGCCGCTCCCGCATCCAGCAGCCCGGCGCCGCAGGTCGCGGTGGTGCAGTAGCACTCGCTGTCCTGGGCGGTGCTCGTATCGGTCAGGCTGGTCGGCGCGGTGCAGGCCGTGACGCCGGTGCCCGCGCCGGTGGCCGGGAACGGCCGCGCCGACGAGCGCAGCGCGCTCAGCACCTGCGCCGGCGTCAGCGCCGGATTCGCCGAGAACATCAGGCCGACCGTGCCCGACACCAGCGGCGCCGAGAAGCTTGTGCCCAGCGAGGCGTCGGCGCCGCCGCTGGTGTACTTGGAGCCGCCCGCGGCGTTGCTCACCGGCGTCGTCGTGCCGGTGTTGCTGGTGGTCAGCAGCGGGTACAGGCAGGTGCCGCTGGCGTTGACGCAGTTGCCGGCCGGTGCGGCGATCGCGATCTTCGATCCCAGGTCGGAGTAGCCGACCTTGGTGCCCGAATGGCGCACGCCGGCGACCGCGATCGCGCCTGCGCAGTTGGCCGGCGAGCCGACATCGAGCCCGTCGTTGCCGGCGGCGACGACGACCACTCTGTTGTCGGCATTGATCTGCGCAATGACGTCGGCATACGACGCGCTGCAGGCCACGCCCGCCCCCAGGCTGAGGTTCAGGACCTTGGCTGGGTTCGGGTTCGCGACAGGCACGGACGACAACCCGGCCGCCCACAGCATCGCCGCCTGGATGTCGGAATCCCAGCCGCCGCCGCAGCCGAGCACGCGCACCGGCAGCAGCTTCACGTCGCGGCCGGCGCCGGCCATGCCGATGCCGTTGTTGGTTGCGGCCGCGATCAGCCCAGCGGTCTGCGTGCCATGCCAGCTGCTGCTGGCCTGGCCGCAGCCGTAGTCGCCCGGATCGGACGCATCGGCGTCACGGCCGTCACCGTCGTTCGAGATGCTGGTGCTGGTGATGAAGTCGCGCCCCGGCAGCAGCTTGGACGCGAGATCGGGGTGGTCGAAGCGCACGCCGGTGTCGAGCGCTGCCACCACCACGCTGTCGCTGCCGGTCGTGATGGCCCAAGCAGCCTCGACGTCGATTGACGAGACGACGCTCGACGTGCTCGCGATCGTCGCGCTGTTCGGCGCACGCAGGTACCACTGGCCGACCGTGGGCGTCACGAGAGCAGGCTGGCCGCCCGGGTAGAACGGATCGTCCGGCGCCGCCAGCGCCCGCATGCGCCCGTCGACGACCGCGTATTCGACATCGCGCTCGGCACTCAGCCGTTCGGCCAGCTGTTGCGAGCTCAGGCCGGCCGCCTTGACCACCTGGCCGCGCGATCCGATGGTCCGGCCATCGGTCAGCGCCAGCCCGGTGCGTGCCGCCAGGGCTTGCGCGTGCTGCGGCCCGCGCGATGCCGGTGCCGCCGCCAGCGCATGCATCAGCGCCGAGTCGGCCCGGTACTTGACGATCACGCGCGCCTCGGTCTCGACCGCCGGCGCGGCGGCGCGGGGCCGCGGCCCGCGTTCGAGCCCGGCGCCCGGCAAGGTGGCCGAGACACACAGCGATACCAGCGCGAGCGCGGACACGGCGGTGCGACGAAGGGCGATGTGCATGCAATTCACCAGGGTGCGGAGGCGTCGGCCCAGTATCCGCGGGCGCAGGCGTCCAGAAGCGCCTCGGGGCGGCCGATCCGTGCCGGATGCAGCGGATCGCCGCCCATTCTTTCGTGACGGAGTGCTACCGGATCAGCAGCATCTCCGGCGACGAGAAGCTGCCCACCGCCAGCACGTTGTAGACGGTGTTCGGATTCAGGGTCGTCGACTTCGAGAACGTCCCGGCCGTGGACGATGTCAGCATCAACGTGAACGCGGCATTCGATGCGCCGGGCACCGTGGTGTAGTCCGATGCCGCGCCCGTGGGGATGTCGACGCCGATCGGCGAGTTGTTCGCGGTCAGCGTCACCGGGCCGATGCCGTTGTTGGTGCCGTTGATCAGCCGCAGCTTCACGGTCGTCGCATCGGACGGCAGGCGATTGTCGTCTGTCAGCAAGGTGGCAACCGATCCCGAGCCGCTCTCGTTGACGAGCAACGTCATGTCGCTGCCGGCCACCAGGGCTTGCGACGGCGCCGCGATGGATGCGCTGTTGACCGTGATGGCCAGCGAACTGCTCGCCGGCACCAGTTTGTACACGTAGCCGAACAGCGGCGCGTTGCCGCTGTCGATCGGGAACGTGCCGCTGGTGTCGGTCGCCACGGCCGCCACCGGCACGCTGCCCGACAGCGCCGCCGCGAGCCGGATGCGCACGTTGGTGTTGCGCGCCGCGGTGTAGCTCGACTGCTGCACCACCAGCGCGCCGTTCACCAGCAAGCCGCCGGACGACGCCGGCGTCAACACCAAGGTGGCGACTTCCTGGCTGGTCAGCGTGATCGGCATGCTCAGGCGCAGATCTGCCTTGTTGCCTGACCCCGTGACGCAGACGTTGTAGTCGCCCGCGCCCTGGTTCACCGTCACCGGCGCCGGCAGTGATGTCGCGGCGCCGAAAGCGAGCGCCGGCGAAAGCGCCGTCAGGTTCGTGCACGCATTCGTGGTGATGTACAGGTCGATCTTGCCGGCCTCGATGGCCGCGTCGAAGAAGCGCAAGGACGCACCGCTCGCCGGAGCCGCCGTGTCTTCGGCCATCACGAAAGTCTTCACGCTGCCGCCGGATTCGTAGGCGACCATGGTGTAGTGCGCCCCGCCGTTGAGCGTGCGAATACTGTTGACGAGCGAGGTGCCGGAGCCGTTGTCGTTCAGCTGCACGGTGACGCTGCCGCTCGACGGGGTCGCGTAGTCGCTGACCGTGTCGGTCGCAGTCGCCGCGACCGACGCGCCGCCGTTCAGGTAAAGGTCGAGTGAGGGGTGGGTCAAGGTGGCGTTCGCAACCCGCAACGATGCCGAGTTGGACGAATCGCCGCCGCCGCCGCAGCCCGCCAGCGCCATGCCGAGCGCCGCCAGACCGGCCCATCCCCACCGCTTGAAGTTGTTCACGTCTCGAGTCCTTGCTTGGTTCACGAAGGCCCGCACGAGGCGCGCGGGCAAGCCGCCACTGTCGGCGCAGACGCGATGATAGTGATGCCGCCGCGCCACGGCGCGCAAAGTAATGTCAAGCGCGCATTTCCGACCTGCGCTGGCAGCGCGCGAGCGCGTCGGCCGCGCGGCCGGGACGATCTTTACCTTCGACGTGCACAGGTGCATGCGGCCGCCGCTATGCTGACGCGGTCGCTTGCACAAGGAGTTCGCCATGCGTCAACCCGTCCGTCACACCGCGCTGCTCGTCGCCGCCGTCGGCAGCGCGCTGGCCGCGTCGGCCGCGCACGCGGCCGAGTACGCCACCGTGGTCTCGGCCACGCCCGTGACCGCAGCGGTACCTCAGGCCCGCCAGGTCTGCAGCGACGGCCGGCAACTGGTGCAGTCGGGCCCGACCGGCGCCGGCGCGGTGATCGGGGCGATCGCCGGCGGCCTGATCGGCCACGGCGTCGGCGGCGGCTTCGGCCGCGCCGCCGCGACCGGTGTCGGCGTCGTGGCCGGCGCGGCGATCGGTGACCAGGTCGAGGCCAATACCAGCCCGGTCACCGAAGTGCCGGTGCGCCGCTGCCAGACCGTCAGCAGCGTTGAAACCCGTATCGTCGGCTACGACGTGATGTACGACTACGCCGGCCAGCGCTACAGCACGCGCATGGCGCGCGACCCCGGCAGGCAGCTGGCGGTGAGCGTGCAGCCGGCCGAAGGCGGGTCGACCCTGCCGACACCGGCGGAGGGCTATCGCGAGCAGGGCAGCCCGGTGCCGCCGCGAACCTATGACGACGCGCCGCCCCAGACCGTCTACTACGCACCGCCGCAGACCGTGTACTACGCGCCGGTGCCGCCCGCGGTCTATGTTGCGCCGGTGATCGGCTTCGGTCTCGGCTACTACTTCGGCGGCGGCTACCGCGGTGGCTACCGTCACTGGCACTGAGGACAGGGCGCACCCGGCGCCGGGATACCGATGCCACCGCATGAAAAAACGCGCCCTCGGGCGCGTTTTTCGTGGGTCGTGACCGGCCTACTTCGCGATCACGCGGACCATCTCGAGCACCTTGTTCGAGTAGCCCCATTCGTTGTCGTACCAGGCGACGACCTTGACGAAGGTGCTGTCGAGCGCGATGCCGGCCTCGGCGTCGAACACCGAGGTCATCGCCTCGCCGCGGAAGTCGGTCGAGACCACCTTGTCTTCGGTGTAGCCGAGCACGCCCTTCAGCGCGCCGGCCGCCTGCGCCTTCATCTCGGCGCAGATCTCCTTGTACGACGCTTCCTTGGTCAGCTCGACCGTGAGGTCGATGACCGAGACGTCGGAGGTCGGCACGCGAAACGACATGCCGGTGAGCTTCTTGTTGAGCTCGGGGATCACGACGCCGACCGCCTTCGCCGCGCCGGTGCTCGACGGGATGATGTTCTCGAGGATGCCGCGGCCGCCGCGCCAGTCCTTGTTGCTCGGGCCGTCGACGGTCTTCTGCGTCGCGGTCGTCGCATGCACGGTCGTCATGAGGCCGCGCTTGATGCCCCACTTGTCGTGCAGCACCTTCGCGACGGGCGCCAGGCAGTTGGTCGTGCACGACGCGTTCGAGATGATCGCCTCGCCCTTGTAGCTCTTGTCGTTGACGCCGTAGACGAACATCGGCGTGTCGTCCTTCGACGGCGCCGACAGGATCACCTTCTTCGCGCCAGCGGCCAGGTGCTTCTCGGCCGTCTCCTTGGTCAGGAACAGGCCGGTCGACTCGACCACGATGTCGGCGCCGACGTCGCCCCATTTCAGGTTCGCCGGGTCGCGCTCCTGCGTCAGGCGGATCTTCTTGCCGTTGACGATCAGGGTGTTGCCGTCGACCGCGATGCTGCCCTTGAAGCGGCCATGCACCGAGTCGTACTGCAGCATGTAGGCCAGGTAGTCCGGTTCGAGCAGGTCGTTGATGCCGACGATCTCGATCTCCGAGAAGTTCTGGACAGCGGCGCGGAACACCATGCGCCCGATGCGGCCGAAGCCGTTGATGCCGATCTTGATGGTCATGAGAATTGCTCCAGGGAGTGAAGAAAACCTTGTCGTTTCGGACGCCTACCGGCCCAGCACCTTGCGCACCGTCGCCACGACATTTTCCGTCGTGAAGCCGAAGAACTTGAACAGCGCCGGTGCCGGCGCCGACTCGCCGAAGGTGTCGATGCCGACGACCGCGGCGCAGCCGTATTTCCACCAGCCGTCGGTCGCGCCCATCTCGACTGCGATGCGCGGCACGCCCTGCGGCAGCACCTCGTTCTTGTAGGCCAGGCCTTGCCGGTCGAACACCGTCGTCGACGGCATCGAGACCACGCGCACCGCGATGCCGAGCTTGCCGAGCTCCTGCTGCGCATGCAGCGCGAGTTGCACCTCCGAGCCGGTCGCGATGATCACCGCCTGGGCCTTCTTCTTCAGGCCGACCTCGGTCGGCTCGGCCAGCACATAGGCGCCCTTCGAGATGCCGTCGAGCGAGTTTTTCGGCGCGTACGGCAGGTTCTGGCGCGACAGCAGCAGCGCGCTCGGGCGCGCCTTGTTCTCGATCGCGCAGGCCCAGGCGATCACCGTCTCGGCGGTGTCGCAGGGGCGCCAGACGTCCAGGCCCGGGATCAGCCGCAGCGACGCCGCATGCTCGATGCTCTGGTGCGTCGGGCCGTCTTCGCCGAGGCCGATGCTGTCGTGCGTGAAGACATGGATCACGCGCTGCTTCATCAGCGCGGCCATGCGGATCGCGTTGCGGCTGTAGTCGCTGAAGGTCAGGAAGGTGCCGCCGTAGGGCAGCACGCCGCCGTGCAGCGCCATGCCGTTCATGATCGCGGCCATGCCGAATTCGCGCACGCCGTAGTTGATGTGGCGCCCGCCGTTGCTCGAGCCGTCGGCCTCGAGGCGCAGCGGCGCGGTGCTGCTGGTGTTGGTCAGGTTCGAGCCGGTCAGGTCGGCGCTGCCGCCCAGCATTTCGGGCAGCGCCTTCGTGAACGCCTCCAGCGCAAGCTGGCTGGCCTTGCGGCTCGCGACCGTCTCGGCCTTGGTGTGCGCGACGATCGCAGCGTCGACTGCGGTCTGCGCCCAGTTCTTCGGCAGTTCGTTGTCGATGCGGCGCGCGAACTCGACCGCGAGCTCGGGATAGGCCTTCGCATAGGCCGCGTAGGCATCGACCCATGCGGTCTCGTCGGCCAGGCCACGGGCCCGCGCGTCCCACAAGGTGTAGGCCTCTTCGGGGATCACGAAGGGCTCGCTCGGCCAGATCAGCGCGGCGCGGGTCAGCTTGATCTCGTCGCTGCCGAGCGCCTCGCCATGCGCCTTCGCGGTGCCGGCGCGGTTCGGCGAGCCCTTGCCGATCGTCGTGCGGCACACGATCAGGGTCGGCTTGTCCTGAACCGACCGCGCCTCGGTCAACGCCGCATCGACCGCGTCCGCATCCTGGCCGTCGATCGGGCCGATCACGTTCCAGCCATAGGCGCGAAAGCGCTCCGGCGTGTTGTCGATGAACCAGGGCTCGACCTTGCCGTCGATCGAGATGCCGTTGTCGTCGTACAGCGCGATCAGCTTGTTCAGCTTCCAGGCGCCGGCGAGCGCACAGGCTTCGTGGCTGATGCCTTCCATCAGGCAGCCGTCGCCGAGGAACACGTAGGTGCGGTGGTCGACGATCGTGTGGCGCGTTTCACCCTCCACGCGGTTGAATTCCTTCGCGAGCTGCTTCTCGGCCAGCGCCATGCCGACGGCGTTCGCCAGGCCCTGGCCGAGCGGGCCGGTGGTGGTCTCGACACCCGGCGTCAGGCCGTGCTCCGGGTGGCCCGGGGTCTTGCTGTGCAGCTGGCGGAAGTTGCGCAGCTCGCTCATCGGCAGGTCGTAGCCGGTCAGGTGCAGCAGCGCATACAGGATCATCGACGCATGCCCGTTGCTCAGCACGAAGCGGTCGCGGTTCGCCCACTGCGGGTTGCCGGGGTTGTGGTGCAGGTGCCGACCCCACAGCGCGACCGCCATCTCGGCCATGCCCATCGGTGCGCCCGGGTGGCCGGAGTTGGCCTGTTGCACTGCGTCCATCGCCAGCGCGCGGATCGCATTGGCCATCAGATTCGCCTGTACGGCGCTGGGAAGTGAGGTCATGGCCATGCGGCTTTCTGGGTCGGTGGGCGAAGCCCGGCATTTTAGGGCTGCGATGCGGGCCGGATAATTCGCCCGATGCACGGACTGCACCTGACCGCCGACCTGCGCGACTGCCCCGTCGAACGGCCTGTGATGACCGACCCGTCCGCGCTGCGCGCTCTGTGCCTGGCCGCGGTGCACGCCGCCGGGCTCCAGCCGGTGGGCGAGCTGTTCCACCGCTTCGCGGCGGCCGCCGGCGCCGACCCGGCCGCGCCGGTGGGGATCACCGGTGTCGTGCTGCTCGCCGAGTCGCACCTGGCGGTGCACACCTGGCCCGAGATCGCGTCGGTCACCCTGGATGTTTATGTGTGCAACATGGGCAACGACAATTCGGCCCGCGCCCACGCGGTGCTCGCGGCGTTGACGGCGGCCTTCGCGCCGGCGCAGATCGAGCGCCACGCATTGCAGCGCGGCGCCGTGCAGGAGACACCCCACGCATGAAAGCGATGATCCTCGCTGCCGGCCGCGGCGACCGCATGCGGCCGCTGACCGACCACACGCCCAAACCGCTGTTGCCGGTGCGCGGCAAGCCGCTGATCGAATGGCACATCGAGGCGCTGGCGCGTGCCGGCGTGCACGAGATCGTCGTCAACACCGCCTGGCTCGAGGCGCAGATCGTCGCGGCACTCGGCGACGGCACGCGCTTCGGCGTCGCGATCCGCTACTCGCTCGAGGGCCGCGACCACGGCGGCGCGCTCGAGACCGCCGGCGGCATCGCGAAGGCACTGCCGCTGCTGGCCGATCACCCCGACGACGCGTTCTGGCTCGTCTCGGGCGACATCTTCGCCCCCGGCTTCGGCTTCGACAGCGGCGCCGCCGAGCGCTTCGCGCGCGGCGCGGCGCAGGCGCACCTGTGGCTGGTGCCGAACCCGCCGTACCACCCGCGCGGCGACTTCGGCCTCGATGCCCAGGGCCACGGCCTGGCCGACGACGCCGGCCCCGACGGCCGGCGCTGGACCTACGCCAACCTGGCCCTGATGCGCGCCTCGTTCTGCGCCCACATCGTGCCCGGCACGCGCGCCGCGCTCGGCCCGCTGCTGTACGACGGCATGCGCCGCCGCAGCATCACCGCGCAGCTCTTTACCGGCGAATGGGAGAACGTCGGCACGCCGGCGCAACTCCAGACTCTGAATCGCGCACTATGATGTTCGCGGGGAAGCCGACCAGGGCCACGCAGCGGGCCCGGTACGGCAGCAGCGGGCAAGTCGGCTTGCCGGTTCGCGTTGGGGATTCCCGGGCCCGCCGTGTGCGCAGCGGCAGGTCATCGAGCGCGCGCCATTGAATCCCAAGGACCCCTCATGAACGCTTCCAACCTCTCCGACACGGCCCAATCCGAGGTCGACAAAGCCATCAGCGGCGCCGAAGACATGCTGTCGCAGGCGGCGAGTGCCACCGGCGAGAAGGCCGCCGAATTGCGCGACCGCGCGCTGCAGCAGCTCAAGGCGCTGCGCGAGCGCCTGGGCGACGCCCAGGACGTCGCGCTGAAGAAGGGCAAGGCCGCCGCGATCGCGACCGACGACTACGTCCACGACAACCCGTGGCGCTCGATCCTCGCCGCGGCGAGCGTCGGCGTCGTGATCGGGTTGCTGATCGCACGCCGCTGATCGGCGGCGAATGAATCGCGAAGAGACCGGCCTGCTCGAGGCGCTCGGGCGGCTCGGCGGGCGGCTGTTCGACACGCTGCAGAACCGCCTCGAGCTCGTCAGCATCGAGCTCGGCGAGGCGCGCGAGCGGCTGCTCGTCACGATCATCGCGAGCTTCGCCGCGGTGCTGCTGTTCGGCTGCGCGGTGGTCGCGCTGTCGGTCTGGGTCGTGGTCGTGCTGTGGCCGGTCCTCGGGCGGTCGGTGCTGGTGTGGGTCGCGCTGGCGTATGCGCTGGGCGGTGCCGCGGTGCTGTGGTGGCTGCGCACGCGCGGCGATGCGCCGCCGCTGGCCGACACGCTGGCCGAGCTGCGCAACGACGCGGCCTTCATGCGCGGCCAGGCCGGCGCGCGCGACCCGACCCGGAGCCGACAACATGGGTGACATCGATCGACATGCGCGCAAGCAGGTGCTGCTGACGCGCATCGCCTTCGAGCGCATCGAGCTGCAGCGCGACCTCGCCCGGGTGCGCGAGGCCGCCCATCTGCCGCGGCTGCTGCGCTCGCTGGTCGGCGGTTCGCTCGGGCCGCAGCTCTTCGGCGGCGGCGCGGCCGGCAGCGCCGGCTGGGTGCGGCTGGCGCTGTCGCTGCTCGGGCGCTACCGGGTCGCGACGGCACTCTTCGCGGGGGTCGCCCCGCTGCTGCGCGGGAGCCGCTGGCGTCGCCTGATCAAGCTGGGGGCGATCGGCGCGATCGGCTGGTTCGGCTGGCGCGCATGGCGCGGGCGCACCGGCTGAGAACGCGAGACGCGGTCGGCGCGGTCATTGCGCGAGCGGCGCGCTGATCGCGTCGATCCGCGCCATCACCTCGGGCGTCAGCTTCGCGATCACGTCGACCGCGCCGAGGTTGCTCTGCAGCTGCGCGAGCTTCGACGCACCGGTGATCACGGTGCTGACGCGCGGGTTCTTCGCGACCCATGCGATCGCGAGTTGCGCGAGCCCGCAGCCGAGTTCGGCGGCGATGCCTTCGAGCTGCGCCACCGCCGCCCGCTTCGCCGGATCGTGAAGGCTCGCGGCGAGCCAGCCGAGGTTTTCCATCGCGCCGCGCGTGCCGGGCGGGATGCCGTCCTTGTACTTGCCGGTCAGCAGCCCGCTGGCCAGCGGACTCCAGGTCGTCAGGCCCAGACCGATCTCGTCGTAGAGCCGCGCGTACTCCTGCTCGACGCGCTGGCGGTGGAACAGGTGGTACTGCGGCTGCTCCATCACCGGCTTGTGCAGATGGTGGCGTTCGGCGATGTCCCAGGCCGCGCGGATGTCGGCCGCGGCCCATTCGCTCGTGCCCCAATACAGCGCCTTGCCTTGCGTGATCATGTCGCTCATCGCACGCACCGTCTCCTCGATCGGCGTATTCGGGTCCGGGCGGTGGCAGAACACCAGGTCAATGAAATCCAGCCCCATGCGCGTGAGCGACCCGTCGATCGCCTGCATCAGGTACTTGCGGTTCAGGGTGTCGACGCGATTGACGGTGCTGCCCTCGCGCGGGTCGTCGCGCGCCGCCAGGCCCCAGAAGAACTTGGTCGAGACGACGTAGTTCAGGCGCGGCCACTTCAGTGCCTTGAACGCCTGACCCATCAAGACTTCGCTCTGGCCGCGCGCATAGGCCTCGGCGTTGTCGAAGAAGTTGATGCCGGCGTCCATCGCGGCGGCCAGCATCTCGGTTGCGGCGGGCGTGTCGACCTGGTTGTGGTAGGTGACCCACGAGCCGATCGACAGCTCGCTCACTTGCAGGCCGCTGCGGCCCAGGCGCCGGTAGTGCATGGTGATCTGCCCCTCGGTGGATGCGATCCCGATCGCGGAGCCGGCGAGGTTAGCCCAATGCCCGAGGCGCTGCAGCGCACGCGCCATGACCGCTACAGTCGGGCATGGATTCGACCGTCTACATCGGGCGCCGCGCGCGCCTGGCCCGCTGCCTGCGCGACGCCGGCGGCGGCGTCGCGGTGATCGCGACCGCACCCGAGCGCAACCGCAACAGCGACAACGACCACCCCTACCGCCACGACAGCTCGTTCCACTACCTGACCGGCTTCGACGAACCGCAGGCCTGGCTGCTGATCGATGCGGACGGCGCGGCCAGCCTGCTGTGCCGGCCGCGCGATCCGGCGCGCGAGATCTGGGACGGCCTGCGCCTCGGCGTCGACGCCGCGCCGGCGACGCTCGGCGTCGAGCGCGCGTTCGATGTCGCCGAGCTCGATGCGGTCGCGCCCGAGCTGCTCGCCGACCGGCCCGCGGTCTGGTACCCGTTCGGTGCCGACGCCGGCGTGCGCGAGCGCATCCACGCCTGGCTCGCGACCTTGCGCGGCCGCGCCCGCAGCGGCGTCCAGGCGCCGGCGGCGCAGCGCGATCTGGCGCCGCTGCTGGCCGAGATGCGGCTGCACAAGGACGCCGGCGAACTCGCGACGATGCGCCGCGCCGCGCAGATCAGCGCCGGCGCGCATGCCCGCGCGATGCGCTTTTGCGGCGAGCGCTTTCGCACCGACCCGGGCGGCGCGGTGCGCGAGTACGAAATCGAGGCCGAGCTGCTGCACGAGTTTCGCCGCCACGGCGCGCAGAGCCCGGCCTATCCGGCGATCGTCGCGGCCGGCGCGAACGCCTGCGTGCTGCATTACGCCGCGGCCGATGCGCCGCTGCGCGCCGGCGAGCTGTGCCTGATCGATGCCGGCTGCGAGCTCGACGGCTATGCCAGCGACATCACGCGCACCTTCCCGGCCGACGGGCGCTTCACGCCGGCGCAGCGCGAGCTCTACGAGATCGTGCTCGCCGCGCAGGCCGCCGCCACCGCCTCGACCCGCCCCGGCGCGCGCCAGCGCGACGCCCACCATGCCGCGGTGCGCGTGCTCGCGCAGGGCATGCTCGACAGCGGGCTGCTCGACCGCAACCGTGATGGCGACGTCGACGCGGTAATCGCATCGACCGCGTACCGCCAGTTCTACATGCACGGCACTGGCCACTGGCTGGGACGCGACGTGCACGATGTCGGCGAGTACCTGTCGCTGGCCGAGGCGCCGTGCGACACCGTCGACGCGACCGGCCGCCCGGCCGTCTCGAAACCATCGCGCGTGCTCGCGCCCGGCATGGTCGTGACCCTCGAGCCGGGGCTCTACGTGCGGCCGGCGGCCGGCGTGCCCGAGCGCTTCTGGAACATCGGCATCCGCATCGAGGACGACGCGGTCGTCACCGAGACCGGCTGCGAGCTGATCAGCCGCGGCGTGCCGGTCGCCGCGGCCGAGATCGAGGCCTTGATGCGCTGAGGGCAACAATGCGTCTGACGCGGCGGGCCTCCGCCATGGATCAAAGACATGACCACCGACTATGAAGAGATGTTCGAGCTCGCGCCGGTGTCGCTCTGGCTCGAGGACTACAGCGGCCTGCGCGCGCTGTTCGAGCGCTGGCGCGCCGATGGCGTGCGCGACCTGCGCGCCTGGCTGAACGCCGACCGCGCGCGGGTCGCCGAGTGCAGCCGCCAGCTGCAGGTGCTGCGCGTGAACCGGCGCACGCTCGAGCTGTACGGTGCGACCGACACGCAGCACCTGGTCGCGAACCTCGACCGCGTGTTCCGCGACGCGATGCTCGAGTCGCACATCGACGAGCTGGTCGCGCTGTGGGACGGACAACCGCGCTTCTCGAGCCAGACCGTCAACTACAGCCTGGCCGGCGAACGGCTCGACATCCTGGTGCACGGCGCGGTGCTGCCCGGCCACGAGGCCGACTGGCGCCGGGTGCTGGTCTCGATCGAGGACATCTCGGCGCGCAGCCGCGCCGAGCGCTATGCGCAGGGCCTGTTCGCCGATTCGCCGGTCTCGCTGTGGGTCGAGGATTTCAGCAGCATCAAGCGCCTGCTCGACGACCTGCGCGCCCGCGGCATCGACGACTTCCGCGTCTTCACGCAGGTGCATCCCGAGTTCGTCGTGCGCTGCATGCAGGAGATCCGCGTCATCGACGTGAACCGGCGCACGCTCGAGATGTTCCGCGCGCCC
>Ga0207648_10003201_pt1 | contig 17242 bp, 17 predicted proteins | sample KBSMisM32_FD_184310 | JGI IMG/M metagenome (GOLD analysis project Ga0207648, IMG submission 184310) | Miscanthus rhizosphere microbial communities from Kellogg Biological Station, Michigan, USA - KBS Miscanthus M3-2 (SPAdes) (version 2) | ecosystem: Host-associated > Plants > Roots >...
ACGAAGGACCAGCTAGCAACACGCATCAGTTTTGAAGGAAATGTAAAGGATCCTGACGTAAGTATATGGGTGATAATCGGGCAGGTATTGCGCAATGCTTTTATCCAGGCCCTGTATCCATCACTTGAAAATTCTGTCAATATCAAGTCGGTATCAGACGATAAGAAGGAAACGAAGCTGAGTAAAGCATTTAAAGAAAGTGCGAAACAGAAATGATTTTTCAGTTGTATGGGTTGTTCAATTCCTGCATTTCCAGGTAAAAGCGTTCCCTGCAGAAAATGCACCGATTCCGGCGTTCCAAAGCGGCCATTCGGCAATCATTTTTATCTTATTGGCTTTTCGCAGAAAATTGATGACAAAATTGGTATAATTTTTTATCAGGTTACAGGGATAGCTCTTTATTTAAGGACATTTCAATTTCAATATATGTGTAAATTATACATCCTCGTAAGCAGAGTATCATTGACTATCTTTCTTTTTACCGCAATTTGTTTTGAAAGCTTTTGTCAATCGGCAAGTCCTGCACCAACAACAGCAGGTGGAATAGCTACGCCCAATGATTTTAAAGCTGTTCCCGGCAACCGTTTTGTAGACATTAACTGGACTACATCGTTTGAACTCAATGTTGAGCGGTTTGATATTGAATATAGTCCCGACGGAAATGATTATGCATTGGCGGGTTCTGTACTTGCAAAAGGAGGTTCAGAAAATAACAATTATCACTTCGAGCATAATTATTTAAAACCGGGAAATATTTATTACCGGTTGAAAATGGTTAACTACGACGGCTCTTATCAATATTCAAACGTCATCGTTACTGATTATAGCGGCTATTCAAATTATAATTTTATTTACCCTTCAACGGTTCGTCGTGGTTACCCGGTAAAATTTTTTACCAATGAATATTTTGATAGAGCTGAAATGATCAGTCAAAGCGGTTCTGTTCTCTTTAAACAAAATATAAAAGGAATGATCGGGCGGTTTGAAATACCGGCGACGATTAACAGTTCGGGAATTTATTACGTACGACTTAGTAATAGTGATCGCTTTATGATTCAGAAGATAATGGTAACTGATTAACACAAGTTGTTATAAGATTACCGTTGTAATTAGTTATTGTGACATAGCATATTATCTTATTGATAACAACCTGGATTATGAAAAAGAAACCAAGCGACAGGCACCTGGATGTGCCGGCGGAAGCAAACAGGGATAAGCATATCAATTTCCTGGCATTGGAAAACAATGATAAAGATCCGGCAGATATTCCGGCGAAGAAAAAACTGTCAGAAAGAAAGTCTTCGAATAAGAAAAATGGAGAAAAAGACAGGACTAATAAAGACTGATTTGCTATTTACTTTTTTTTGCTATTAATTTTTCCAGCGCCAATTTACGCTTTGTCCATTTTTGCAATGGCTCAGGTAGAAAAGCCGGGTTATCTTTTTTATCAACCAAACCAGTGGATTTCATCAGACGCATACTCAATTGATTTATCTTCTTATTTTGCTTTTTGGCTGAGGGGTTACCCAGCACGTATTTGAAATTCTGAAGCGCAGTTTCCACCACTTTCAGTTCTTTTTTATATTCTTTCTGTTTCCGGTAAAGCATCATCAGCCGTTGATATGCGTACTCTTTTTTCGGATGTTCTTTTATAAGATGCCCGTAGGCGTCAATGGCTTCGTCAATTTCTTCCTCGTGTTCTTTTTCTTTCGCAAGTGTAAGCCACTCTGTAAGCGACTTTGTTTCATTTTTATTTATATGGACTGTTTTCATGTACGATGTAAGTGTTTAGATAGAATGGACTGTATTTTTTCTTTTAAAGATGGCGGACAGTTTGTGTTGAATAATACATGCGGTGGATTTGTTTCAAAATGATAACACTGGCTGGGTTTCAGCTGAATGCCGTCTGCTTCCACCTGTTGTTTTTCCAGTTCCATCAATTCTTCATGTATCCTGGCAGTGATGTCATTGCCGGAGATATTGTTTTTATAAGTTGCCATAGAATTCTATTGTTTTAAATTTGGTAATGTTGTTCAATTTGTTTCCCCACTTCTTTGACGAGCGATGTCGGCCTGTCTTCATTGATCATCCATTTGCAATCACGAAAGGATAAATACCCAAACGCTGTTTCATTTAAAACAACATGAAATGATACAGGCATGCCGGTGTCGTTGAGTTTCCCAGAAGGATTTACCCAACCCTTGTATTCTTTTCCATCCACCGTAAATACAATATCGAATATTTTATCTTCCATGATTATAATTTTTCAAGATTTTCAATTGCCTTTTTCATATTAATTCCTTTGCCTAAAACGGGTTTGAAAATATCCCCTTCTTCGTGCACTCTGCCAACCGAGTTGTGAATTGTAAAATCCTGCATGGTCAATCCTTTTTTAACTTCTTCCCAATGCAAAGGCATGGAAACTGTAGCACCCGGTTTGGGGCGCAGTGAATAAGCTGCCGCCAATGTTGCCTGCGGCCGGTTTTGTAAAAAATCGATGTATACTTTTCCTTTACGGTCTTTGGTTGCTCTTTCTATACTCGTGAAGCGTGGTAATTGCATCTGAACCAACGTAGCAATGAGCCGCCCAAACTCTTTTGATTCTTCGTATGTATATTTTGCACCGAGAGGTATATAAATATGCAGACCGGTTGAGCCGGATGTTTTGCAATAACCATTTATCCCGGCACTGTCCAATACCTGTTTCGTCATCAAGGCTGTTTCAACTACCTGTTCGAATTTATTATTATCCGGATCAAGATCGATAATGCACCAATCAGGATGATCGGGTGAATCGATGGTGCTGCTCCAGGGATTCATTTCAATGCATCCAAGTGAAGCCATATATAATAAGCTCGCTTCATTATCACACACGAGGAAATTTTTTTTCTGTCCCTCACTGGTATAGGGAAACGTTTTTATCCATGGCGGTACTTTCCCGGTCACGTTCTTTTGATAAAAACTTTTGCCATTGATGCCATTGGGAAAACGATTCAGCGATTGCGGCCGGTGTTTTAAGTATGGGACCATATACGGCGCTATTTGGTAATAATAATTGAGCATGTCCCTTTTGGTAATCTTTTCTTTTGGCCAATAGATTTTACTGAGATTTGTAAATTTTATTTTATTGCCATTAATGGATCTTTCCTGTTGTTCATCGGTTGGATTCAGTAACGTTTTGCGGGAACCTTTTTCCTGTTTTTGCAAAAACTTCTCTTTATGCAATGTATCGACCTCTTTTACAATTTTTTTTGTTTCTACAGGGTTCTCCTCTTTTACATCTTTTGCCTTTTTATCCTCACGCATACCTTCAAATGAAGGATGCCGCATAATGCCATCGCTGGTCATCTCTGTATACGACACTTCACCCACCAATTGAGGTTTTAGCCAGACTACTTCTGCCTTTGGCGGATTGGGGCGAAAACGGGACGGTTTATTTACATCCGGTTCGCTATCAAACGGTATCTTTTTAGTGATAAGAGGTTTGAATTTTTTTATCATTTCGAGCTGCATAGAATCTGAGAAACCGGTTCCTATTTTCCCGGTATAATGCAGCTTCCCGTTTTTAAAAACACCCGCAAGTAATGCACTGAATTTTTTTGATGTGCCTTCGTTAATGGTATATCCACCGATGACCACTTCCTCGCGGTGTGCAATTTTTATTTTCAGCCATTCTTTTGTGCGGAAGCCCGGTGTATAGAGGCTATCAGTTTTTTTCGCCATTATTCCTTCGAGCTTTGATTTTTTGGCTGCTTCAAAAAACTCTGTGCCTGATGCCATGAAAGTCTGGCTGACACGAATAACAGGATTTTCAGCAATGGCTTCTTTCAATATCTCCTTTCGATCCAGTAAAGGGAGGTCGAGCAATGAATAACCGTTCAGCCATAATATATCGAACACATAATAAAGTAAATCTCCGTCGGCTTCGCTACGCCAGTTTTGCAGTTTGCCGAAATTGGATAATCCCTCTTCATCCGGGACAATAATTTCTCCATCCAGAACAGCATTCATGTTCAATTCTTTCAATGCCGTATGGACAGGATAAAACTTATCGTTGAACGATTTATTGTTCCTTGATTTCAACTGTACATCACCGTTGTTTAGTAAAGCAAGCGCACGGTAGCCGTCCCATTTTACTTCGTACAGCCAGTTGTCATCGTCAAATGGTTTATCAACCAGCGTCGCCAGCATAGGAGTTATATCAGAGGGGAATTTTTTTTTATCTCCTTTTTTTGGCGCGGCGGTTGTTTTTGCAGTTGATGACTTTGTTTTGGTGCGTGTTGTTGTCTTTTTAGCCACTTTGGTTCTCACTTTATTCTTTCCGTATACGCGATCGGGATCTTTTTCCATTTGCTTTATTGATTTACCGGAAATAACCGACTTATCCTTTTTGGTGATGTCCGTCGTCTTTGCATATTTGTCTTTCGCCTTCATCAGCAGCCAGGAGTTTTCGCCCTGGTACGAAGATTTTACCAATGCGTATTCGCCTTTTAGCTTTTCGCCGTGCAGATTAAAAACCAGTTTTCCTTTATGCAATTGATGAAGTAAATTTTTTTCCATCGATGCTTTTCCATCGGTTTTATCTCCCATCGGTTCGTAAGTACCTTCATCCCATACGATGACGGTGCCCCCACCATATTGACCTTTTGGAATGATGCCTTCAAACGAGCGATAATCATACGGGTGATCTTCCACCATCATTGCCAATCGTTTTACCGAAGGATCAGTAGAGGGTCCTTTGGGCACTGCCCAGCTTTTCAATACTCCTTTCATTTCCAGCCTGAAATCATAATGCAAATGTGAGGCGTCGTGCTTTTGTACAACAAAGTGTAACTGGTCATCTTCAGGTGCGCCACCCATCGGCTCAGGTGTTTTGTCGGCGGAGCGCTTATGTTTATAGGTTTTGAGAGACATATAACTTATGAAATAATTTCCGTGCCACGATCACTGCCGGGAAATAAACGCATTGTTGTTCAATTATTTGATCGTTTCCGGGATCGGAGGTACGCCATTCCTGTTTTGAAAAGATGTTGCCAATCTCCATAAAAAAAGATTGACACGAAGGCCAATCTTTAAAATGCGCTATGATGACTTTATCGGTAGAATTGTATTCTACTGTTGCTTGGTTGTATCTGTCGCTGCCTTTTTCTTTTTAAACAGGTTGTTCAGCGTATTCTTGATCGTTTCTTCAGGTTTCTTTTTGATACTATCCAATGAAGGTTTATTTGTCGTTGAATCTTTCTTACCAAAGATTTGATTTTTCAATTCTTCTTTTGCAGCCTCTGCCACCTGGTTCTTTACTGCTGTCAGCGAGTCTTTTGTTTTTTGTTTCGCACTGTCCAATTTAGCTTTTACGAAATCTGCAGCCTGGTCTTTCAACTGTTCCGTTAAGTTGCCTGTCGCTTCTTTAAGGTCCGTCTTTACAGTCGGGTTAGTAATAGTGCCTCCCATCTTTACGTTGAGGCTAATCACATCACTTAACTTGACGGGTATTCCTTTACTGCTGGCTTCTGTTGCCAGGTTATTGATCAATGCATTGGCTTGTGAACCCAGATATTTTCTCGGTATTTTCATCTGGATAATATAATCCAACGATTGATCAATGCCATGCATGCCGCCGATCTGCATTTCAATATCCTGTACTTTCAATGGAAATGGTTTTACCAATACTTTTCCATTAGCAAAGTCAAAATAACTCTTTATATCTTTTAGCGTGATATCTTTCAGTTGATCTACCTGCAATGTAGAAGCAAGTTTTTCCAGCGGCCCGAATTTTTTCAATGCACCCTGCAATACAAGTAAATCTCCATTCCCGGAAAGGCTTTTCAGGTCGGGCATCATATCGCCTTTAAGGCTGCCCGTCATCGTTAGTTTGGAAGAAAGTTTACCGGCAAGAAACTGCCCGATCGGCATCAGCTTCTGGAATGTATTGAAAGCAAAGAATGTTTTTTGAACATCCAGGTTCTTCATGTCATAAGCGATGGAGATATCGGGTTTCTTTTTATTTGCTTTGGTAGAGTAGGAGCCGTTAAACCCGATTGTACCATCCAATGCTTCTGTATTCAGGTTCTGCAGTCTTACCACTTCATCTTTTATCACTAAAGTACCGTTGATGTTATTATAATCGACCTTATCATACTTCACCTGCCCGGCTTTTGCGTTTATTATGAAATTCAAATTAGCCGGAACCAGGAAAGGCTGCGCATTTTCATTCGCTGCAGTGGAAGCTGTCGCAGTATCGGTACCCATCCAGTCATTCAGGTTCATTTTATCGGCCGATACGTTAACCGTTCCATCCAATACCTGGTTCTTCAGCGCATAACCGATCAGGTTATTTAAAACTCCCGTCGCTGAAAAATTTGTATTTAAATAATTTCCGCTGAATGAATTCAACGTAACATTTTTTGGGTTAAAGGTTAGTTTGGTTCCTGTAATCGTAACACCGGTGGGATAATCTTTCGCTTTGTATTTTACATTGGCCAGTTCTGCGGTACCACTGGTATATATTTTATCATATTCTTTTTTATCAATTGCTGTTTTATTACCGCTGAAATTAACGTCTGCATTTAATATACCGGAAAGCGATGTGCCTGGTTCCAGTTGCACAAATTGTTTTACATTATCGAGAGTAAATCGTCCTTTTGCCGTTCCCGAAAAATCTGCTGTCGATACCGGGTTTGTCAATTTTAACGTGAAGTCAACCGGGTCTTTACCAACTTCAATGTGAGCGGAAGAAATGTTTACCGATGTTTTATCCGCAACGCCGCCGCTGTTTTCCAGCTGTATTTTCATGTTACCGTTCTGAATTGGCTCAGGAAAATCTTTGGAGGAGTAAAAAAGATGTTGAATATCGAGAAAGCCACCGGCTGTAAAAGGCCCTTGCTGTTGTTGTATCGCGGACAGATTTCCTTTTGCAAAAGCATCAGCTGATACCAATCCCGCGAGTTTTGTATTGCCCTCGAGTTTTACAAACTTTGAAATATTGGCAAGATCAATTTTACCCTTTGCCGTTGCATCAATGTATTTAGCAGTTTCGGGATTTTTAAATAAAACATGAAAGTCGAAAGGCTCATTATCCATTTCAATATGTCCCTTTGAAATATCGATCACTGCATTGTCCGGTTTACCGTCGGGGTTAGTGGCATGCAGTGCCAGCTGAATATTTTTAACCGGCTTTGGCAGGTCAGGATATTGGAAAAATCCATCTGTTACTGCAAGGTTTACATCATAAGCAGGCATTTGTTGAGGGCTATACACTCCTTTTACAAAACCATTGAATGCAGCTTTACCGCTTGTTTTTATTTTATCAAAATCTTTTTTGTATACAGCAGGAATCATCGACAGGATATCTTTAAAATCATTCGATGGCGACTTGAAATTGATATTCATGTTGTAGGTGCTGTCATTCACCAATTGAAAAAATCCGTCCGCAGACAGTTTGAGATTGTTTACTAAAATATCATCAGTTTTAAAATCATAGCGGCTTGCTTTGTTATCAATCTTTATATCGGCACCGATATCTGTTTTTGCATTCAGGAGATAGGGCACACCGCCGTAATTGAAACTTGCGGATGCTGTTTTTGTATTCGTGGAAAGCGTAAAAACATCCTGTGTAAAATCACCGCTTCCTTCATGGTTAAGACCGATGATCTCTGCACTCATGTTACTGCTTTCATCATTGTAAAGTATATAACCATTGTTGATGGAATACTTCTGCAATTGCATTTTAAATGATGAAGAGCTGGTATCTGCCGTTGTGTGCGATGTATCCGGTTTTGCAATATCCCAATTCGCCTTTCCATTTTTATTTACCAGGGCATGAATACGCGGCGATTCAAGATAAACGCCGCCTACTTTTAATTCAGACCCGGAAATAACGCTCATTATGTTTACGGAAACGTCAATTTTTTCTGCACTGACCAATGTGTCTTTGGCAAATTCGTCTTTACCTATAACCGATACATTTTCCAATGCTACCGATAGTTTTGGGAAATGCCTGAACAAGGAGAGGCTGAGATCTTTAAAATCAACAGTAGCGTTTACACTTTTGTTGATACCATTCTTTGCGGCTGTAAGAATTTTCCCTTTGAATAAAATAGGGATAGCGAAAGCAAAAACGATTAATACTAATAGTACGATTCCGGTGATTTTCAGGGCTTTTTTCATAGAACGCTAATTTAAACGCTAATATCCGCTAATGAGTACCAATGAACACCAATAGTAGCCTTCAATTAGCGTCAATAGAAGTATTTTCGGGCTTCAAGATACAAATATGACACCAGAAAGAGAAGAACGGCTTTTTTCGGTATTAAATAAACGGCAGAATGATATAACTGTTGTGCTCGAAAATGTGTTTGACCCGCATAATATATCGGCCGTTATGCGTACATGCGATGCGGTGGGTATACAGGAGATATATGTACTGAATACAAAGATCCCGCGGCATAAAAAATGGGGCAGCAAAAGCAGCAGCAGTGCGGCAAAATGGTTGACCGTTTGTCAATTTACCGATGCTGCAGAATGTTTCTCGGTATTGAGAAAAAATTATTCAACGATCATGGCTACACATTTAGGTGCAGCCTCGGTTGACTTATATGAAATGGATTTTACCGGGAAAATTGCACTCGTATTTGGTAATGAACATTCCGGCGTAAGCGAAGAATTATTAAGGTATACAGACGGTAATTTTATTATACCGCAGCTTGGCATGATTCAATCGCTGAACATCAGTGTGGCCTGTGCTGTTACATTATATGAAGCCTTTCGTCAAAAAAGTTTAGCGGGTCACTATAAAGAACGTAAATTGAATGAAGGTGCTTTCAATGAATTGTGGAAGGAGTGGTCATTAAACAACAGGGAGTAATGCGTATAAGAATTATATCTTCAATTGTAATTGTATTACTGGTTTGTTTCAACGCGTCGTCGCAAACTATACCGGCATGGAAAATATCCGACCTGGAAGCTTATATACAAAAATCAAATACGCCGGTCATTATAAATTTCTGGGCCACGTATTGTATACCTTGCCTCAAAGAGATTCCTTATTTCGAAGAAACAGTAAAGAAGTACAGGAAGGATAGTGTAAAGATTTTATTGGTGAGTCTTGATATGAAAGAACAATACCCGCAAGAAATAACAACAATGATCCAAACGAGAAAATTTACATCTTCTTCCGTTTGGCTCAACGAAACAGATGCCGATTATTTTTGTCCTAAAGTAGACAGCGCATGGTCAGGAGCGTTACCTTCCTCACTATTCCTGAATAATAAAAACGGGTACCGTAAATTCTTTGAAGCGCCGGTACCGAGTGAAAGACTGGGTAAAGAAATTGATGCAATGATCGGAAAGAAGTGACCTGTTAGACGTTGACAGATTAAAATGTTGACAGGTTAACCTGTTCGCGCAGTTCTCCGGATACCGGGAACGCCAACTGTCAATTTTTAAACTTCTCAATTGGTAAACCAAACCAACCTACTCAATAAGACTCCTCAGTTTCAGGCTCCGGTTCCTGCTGCTGTTTTGCCAATAAATATAAAAATGTAACTCCGGCACCGATACTTACCACGGCGAGGAAAATGCCAATACCACTTTTGACCGCAATGCTCGTCGCGAGGCAATAACCGGTTAACACAAAAAAAGAAAGAATGACGATCCTGTTGATGAGTCTTCTGGAGATCATAAGCGTGGTTTTAAACGTGAATAAATGGTTTAAGTTGCTGTGAACACCTCTGTGATGCGGCAGTAAATTATTTCCATAAACTTCCATAAAAAAAATAATCCCGCGCGGGCGCCGGGAAGTTAAAGGTTGAAAGTTGAAGTTACCTGAACTTCAACTTTCAACAAAAAGAGATACAACAAACCTATTTTAACACGACATTAATTTCTCTTTATACCGCATCCTATAGAACGGGTAACTTTTGTTGTCACATCCTTCCCGGCCAGCATTTCGCTGATCGCTTCTGAAAGATATTTTTTTGATACGTCGCCGGCATTACCCGGGTTATTATCAATGGCTCCATGATAAACAAGTTTCATCTCCTTATCAAAAAGAAAACATTCCGGTGTGCGCATGGCACCAAAGGCGTCGGCCATCACCGAATTTTTATCAACTGCGTAATGCCATTTGTATTGCTGGCCTTTTGCATAGCTCTGCATATCTTCAAAGGAATCTCCATCCCCACGGGTAGCCTCATTCGCATTCAGCAGAATGACACCGACATTTTTAGACAACGCTTCCTTACATATTTCTTTTGTTCTTTCCTGGTTTTTGATCACCACCGGGCAGGTATTGCAGCTAAACATCACCAGTAAACCGCCTTCTTTTTTAACATCTTTAAATGACACTTCCCTGCCCGTTATATCCTTCATTTTAAGATCGGGATTGGGAATCGCAGAACCGATGGCCAGCTCATTCACAGACAGACGGAATGATAGCAGACTAAACGCAGCAAACAGAGCTGCACAGGAGAGTATCTTTTTCATCTGTAAACTTTTTGTTTTTAATTACGACGCGCAGATAAAGTCTGTATAAATTTCGTAAAAAACCCGGATAATTAACGGCCGCTGACGCATGGATATTTTCCATTCATAGCATTACTAAAATCAGACGGCTTTGAGTGTAGTCTTTTGTTCCTCGGCTAATCTTTTTAATGAAGATATGCTGACATTTAATTCGAAACCAATTAGTAATACCAGTGAATTGAAATAGATTAAGACCATTAAAATGAGTATAGCACTGATGGAGCCGTACAGTTTGTTATAACTTGCGAAATTATTTACCCAATAGGAAAAAAGATAGGTAAACAACAGCATAAGACAGGTGGCCAGCATAGAGCCCGGGTTTAATAATCTCCATTTTTTATCGACAGACGGCGCATGCCGGTATATGTAAGATATGCTGTAAAAAAACAGCAGAACGATTACGACCCATCGCACATTTTTAATTACTGCTCGTACGGTTGCACTTTGAATACCCAGCCATTTCAATACCGCGCCCTGCATCACCATTAATAAAATCGATGAAAAAACAATAACAAACATGATCAGGGTAAGCTTGATCGCAATGCCGCGCTTTTGTAAAGATTTTCTTTTGCGGAAACCAATATAATTTTTATCAAACGAACGCATAATGCCCATCATCGCATTGGATGAATAAAATAAAGCAAGCAGGAAACCGATAGACAATAAACCGTTTCTCGGGTTGGTAAGAAAATCGCGAAGAAAATTGATGATTGCCCGGTTATTTGTTTCACCGGGAACTACATCGCGTATCAGCCGGAAGAGCTCATGTGTGAACTGCTTGACGAAGGGCAAATAGGGAATTAATGTAAACAGGAAAATGATGGCTGGCGGAATAGCCATCACTATATTGAAAGATATAGCGGAGGCCCTTTCAATCATGCCTACCTTACGGACCTGCTCAAAGAAAAACTTTACCACATCGTATAAAGGAATACCCTGGAAACCCGGAAGACGAAGACGTTTGCTCCACCCGACAAGTAATGTGACAGGAGGAGAGGTGGCAAACATATTCCTGGTTACCCGTACAATCTTTATCATGGTGCACCTTGTTTCGCTTTGTTCTGTGAATCCAGTTTGTTGAGCACCTCCTGGTATTCCCTGGCGTATTTCATATGGTCTTTGAAGTTCGTGGTAAATACCGAATTGCCGGAAAGATCGCTTTTGGCCACAAAATACAAATAGTCTGTTTTAGGTGAATCCAGTACCTCATCGATCGTCTCACGGGATGGGGTACAAATAGGCCCCGGTGGCAGGCCTTTATTCTGATAGGTATTATACGGAGATTCTACGAAAAGATATTTCTCATAAATGCGTTTCAACCCAAAATCTTTCAATGCGAATTTGATAGTCGGATCAGCCTGTAAAGGCATTCCCTTTTCCATACGGTTCAAATAAACACTGGCAATATTGGGTTTGTCTGTTTTTGAATTAGTTTCTTCCTCGATGATGGATGCAAGCGTGTAGGCCTGAACGGGAGTAAGGCCATGATCTGTTGCCTTCTTCTTTCGCTCATCGTTCCAGAATTTTTGGGAATTGTCAAATATCTTTCTGAAAATTTTATCGGGCGTAATGTTCCAGAAATACGTGTAAGTGTCCGGAACCACTGCAGCCATGACTGTATTTGTGTCGAGGGAATATTTTTTTAATGAATCATTATTATTCAGAAAGTTGATCACCTGCACGGAATCGCATTCAAACATTCTTCCGGCCTTACCGGCGAAATCCTCTTTTGTTCGCAATTTTGTAATGACAAGATTGACAGGCGTCTGTCGTCCATTCTTCAACATTCTCACGAGGCTAAACAGGCTCATCCCTTTTTTCACCTTATACTTTCCAGCCTTTATAGTTTCCGGCTTAAAGCCCATAACTCCCGACACCATGTTAAACCAGCTGGTGCCGCCAAGATATTTTTGGGAAACAAGACTGTCTTTAAAGCCTTCAAAATTTTCACCGGTCCTGATATACAGGTAATCACCATGCGAAGTGGAGACTGCAGGGCCGAATACTTTCCATCCTGCAAACAGCGCGGCCAGGATAAGAGCAAGAAAAATAATCGAAATGATCTTTTTCATAGAATGCAGTTTATACTACGGGTATTGGATAATAAAACTTTAGCTCAAAATAAATAAAAAACCCCGTCTTACCGACAGGGTCTGCGTATATCTTTCTTAAAATTATTTCTTCGTTGAGTCTTTTGGTACAACCGGGAAAGTGGTTGTATTAGCGGGTTGTTGCTGTGGTGCAGCCGCGTTGGGATTTACTTTCTCGATGTTTTCATTGCTGCCACCCGACCTGGAGAGAAAAACAGTGGATGTCAATGATAACACGGCAATTATCGCTGCAAAAAGCCAGGTACCTTTTTCGAGGACATCCGTAGTTTGTTTTACTCCCATGAATTGGGTACTGAAACCGGCGATGTTGCCTGCCAGGCCACCACCTTTTGGATTCTGAATCAATACAATCAAGCCAAGAACCACGCTGGCTAAAATGATCAATATCACAAATAACAATACCATAATCAATGCTGCTTTAATTGCTCAATAAGGGTTGCAAAATAAGCGCTTTTGGCGGGATTCTGCAAACTTAATTTCTTGTATACTTCAATGGCTTTTACCCTGTTGCCTTGCTTTAACCACACTTCAGCCATGGCCTCAGTCACTATATCGCGGTCTTCCAATGAGTGTTCTGCCAGTGTAACAACCTTCTGCTCATTGCCTTTGCCTAACTCTTGTGCAATTTCAGCAGGGGGGATTTTTTTAATGGTCTTGAGCCACTGTGTAAAGCTCTTTAATTGCTGCCCAAAGCGGTCCTTCGGTTTTTCTTCCTGGCTTAGTTTAATACCCTGCGAGGCGAAATAATCTACCGTATGATAGGGTTCAAATGTCAACGGGGCGTTTATATCCGGCAATGGTTCTTCTTTCATTGAAGGGATGTTGATCGCCTGTTGTTTACCATCATCCGCACTTGCGACGGGAATATCCTCTTTTCTTGCGATCACTTCCGGTTCAATCCTTTCAGAAGGCTCAGCAATTTCAATTTGTACGGGAATTTCGTTTGCATGAGGTACTTCAATTATGTTGACTTTTTCGGCAATAGAAGTTTCTTCTTCATCTTTTCTTTCGATGCCTGTAATTGCAGCATTGGTTGCTGATGATTCTTCGCTTTGTACAGGAACCCCGTTTGAAGTCTTCGTATCAATTATCTCAGCTGCGTCAACGTGAATATCTTCTTCCTTCTCATGGATTGCAGCGTCTGTATCCGTTGCCGCTGATTCTTCAGTTTCATCTTGTGTAAAACTTTCGTGGGTAGCAGGCGATTCAATTATTTCCGCTGATGTAAGACCGGTGTTTAACGCTGTCGCAGGTGCTTCGTGTACATGACCATTTGTTTCCGGTAATTTAATACCGGGAGGTAATGGTTTCTTATTTAAAATGTAGTCGAGCCAAAGTGGGTTCGTAAAGTACAACGAAGTTTTTTGTACCTGTTTGTCGTATTCCGCTGCATTTTCTTCTTTCAATTTACCCGATACGAGCAATTGTGCTATTCCAAAATAAGGATACTTATCGGCAAGTATCTCCAGCTCCCAACGGCTGCATTCCTGCAACGAGTTTTTTTTAAAAAGAGATTGTACCAGTTGGTTAGCAATTTCGATCATGACTACAAGTTACGGTGAACTTACCAGTTGGAAAAAAGCTTGTTGAAAATTTCATCTGTCATATTCAGCATGATCTCGTCATTCTTTGATACCTGCGCCTGCTCCAGTGTTTGCGTTGCAGAAAAATCAAATGAGCGGGTGGCATCGTACTCCGTGGTTTTATTGGCGAGCCGGTCAAACAAAATAATATGCACCGTTATATTAAGACGGTCGGTGGCATTCTGCTGGTTGGATATAGCCGCCGTCGAAACAGAATAATCACTTATATACCCCGAAATTTCCCAATCTGCATCACCGTTAGTTTGCGTAAGTCTTGTCTGGTTCACTACTTTCTGACGCAATTTATCACTCAGTTGCGGGCTCAGCTGTGGATTAATATACCTGGCTTTATTTTCTATGTAGTTAATCTTAACTGTCTTGATACTATCCGGGATAGATACATCTTTGAAGCGATACACGCTGCAACTGCTTGTTGAAGAAATAATCCAGAAAAAAGCAATGAAAGGAATAAGATATGAAGCGTAGCGTAAAAATTTCTTTTTGTTCTTCATATGTTGAAACTGGTTGAATTTATTTTTTTGAGCCGGGCTGAATATCTCTATTCAGCTTCTGTTGCGTCGCACTCTTTTACATTCTGTTCTCTATTCAGCATCGTGCAGGTTTCCTTGTTATTGACTGGTCTTCAGTTGAAAATTAAATATTCGCATTTGTTGTGAAATACTCTTTTCTCAATTGGCCGCCTGGCTGGTTCGCTTACTCTTCAATATCATATTCTTTCAACTTGCGATACAAGGTTCTTTCACTGATACCCAGGTCAAGTGCTGCGTCTTTACGTTTGCCCCTGTGTTTTTTTAATGCTTTAATGATCAATTCTTTTTCCTTATCCATTATGTTCAGGCTTTCTTCCACTTCTTCATGCTCATGGATATCATTATGCACCAGCACCGGTTGCGCGGCTTGCGCCGGCGGCGTTATACCGATATGCATTGGTACGTTTTGCAATGCTTCATGACTCTTCAATTCTTTCAACTCATTCATAAACGCAGCATTTTGCGAAGCAAGATTTGGATTCTGCAAAATGTCAAAAAACATTCTTTTCAGTTCGGTCACATCTTTCTTCATATCGAAGAAGAGCTTGTAAAGTATTTCGCGTTCGTTTGCAAATTCCTGTGCAGAAGCCGATCCATTTGTATGTGCCAGCACCGGTAAGCGATTGCCTGAAACAACCGGCAAAAATTTACTTAACTCTTTTGCTGAAATACTTTTATCCTGCGAAAGAACTGATATCTGTTCCGCAATATTCTTCAATTCACGCACATTGCCCGGCCAGGGATAGTTAATTAACATGTTTTTCGCGTCCTCATCCAGCTGCACGGGAGCGGCCTTATATTTTTCTGCAAAGTCAACAGCAAATTTCCGGAACAATAAATGAATATCTTCTTTGCGGTCGTGCAATGCCGGCACACGGATGGGTACAGTGCTAAGGCGATAATAAAGATCTTCACGGAAACGTCCCTGCTCTACCAACTGTAAAAGATCTTTATTCGTTGCCGCAATTACACGTACATCTGTTTTCTGTACTTTGCTCGAACCCACACGGATATATTCACCGGTTTCGAGCACTCTCAATAATCTTGCCTGCGTACCCAATGGCATTTCGCCGATTTCATCGAGGAAAATAGTACCGCCATTCACCGTTTCAAAATATCCTTTTCTCGCATCAGCTGCGCCGGTGAAAGATCCTTTTTCATGACCGAATAATTCGGAATCGATAGTGCCTTCCGGAATAGCGCCGCAGTTGACAGCAATAAAGGGATTATGCTTGCGGGAAGAAAGCGTATGGATAATAGATGAAAATGCTTCCTTTCCTACGCCGCTTTCTCCGGAAATTAATACGGTAAGATCAGTATTGGCTACCTGGGCGGCTACCTGCAGTGCATAATTCAATGCAGGCGAATTGCCCATAATGCCAAAACGGTTTTTTATGCTTTGAATGTCCATTGATTTAAAATTTTGAATCTAAAATGTAGAATATAAAATGTAAAAGGAACATCGATCCGCGGGTTATTTCTCTTTTACATTCATCATTTTAGATTTTACATGTCTACTATTTCTCCCAATAAAGTCGCTTGAGTACACTCATTTACTTTAACTGTAACATAATCTCCCTTGCTATGGTTTAAATTTCCTTTTGGAAAAACAACCACTTTATTCTGCGAGTTTCTTCCCTTCCAGTTGTTGGGGTCCCGTTTGCTCTCTGCTTCTATCAAAACCCTAAAGATTTTGCCCAAATCCTTTTGATAACTTGCCAATGAGAGCCTGTTTTGCAATTCGATGATCTCCTGCAATCTTCTCTTTTTTATCGCCTGGGGTACATCATCCTTATATCGCCGTTGCGCCAATGTTCCCGGTCGCTCGCTGTAAAAAAACATATAGCTCATATCATACCCGCTATATTCCATAATATTTAAGGTATCCCTGTGATCGTCTTCTGTTTCAGTGCAAAAGCCGGCGATGATGTCTGAACTGATACCGCAGTCCGGCATGATCTCGCGAATGCGGTCCACCTTGGCCATATACCACTCCCGGGTGTACGTACGGTTCATCAGTTGCAAAACCCGTGTCGAACCGCTTTGCAGGGGTAAATGGATATAACGGCAGATATTTTCATATTTGGCCATCGTATGCAATACATCGTCCGTTATGTCTTTGGGATGTGATGTAGAAAACCGTACGCGTAGTAACGGCGAAATATGCGCTACTTTTTCAAGTAGACCGGCGAATGTGACAATCGTATTGTTTTTCTCATCATGAAAATAATAGCTGTCAACATTTTGCCCCAATAAGGTTACTTCCCTATAACCACTATTGAAAAGTTCTGTACTCTCCCTGATTATTGACTCAGCATCGCGGCTTCTTTCACGGCCACGGGTAAATGGTACCACGCAAAACGAACACATATTGTTGCATCCCCGCATGATGCTGACGAATGCCGAAACACCATTACTATCCAGGCGCACAGGTGATATGTCCGCATACGTTTCGTCACGGCTCAACAATACGTTT
>Ga0207648_10003202_pt1 | contig 17238 bp, 13 predicted proteins | sample KBSMisM32_FD_184310 | JGI IMG/M metagenome (GOLD analysis project Ga0207648, IMG submission 184310) | Miscanthus rhizosphere microbial communities from Kellogg Biological Station, Michigan, USA - KBS Miscanthus M3-2 (SPAdes) (version 2) | ecosystem: Host-associated > Plants > Roots >...
CAGCATCCCGGCGCCGGCGACCAGCGCGCCGTTGACGAAGTCCCGGCGCGAGATCGGCTCGTTCATGCCGAGCCGGTCGTCGTTAGGCGTTGGTTGCGAGGGCTCGTCGGGTATTTCCATCAGCGTCTCACGAATCGGTTCACTTCTGCGTCAACGAGATCTTCCGGAACTCGACCTCCGATCCCTCCGATTGCAGCGCGATCCGCCCATGATCCGCGGTGGCATCCGAGCCATCGTTCACCAGGTCGCCGTTGACCCAGACCTTGATCGACCTGCCGACGGCTTCGATCACCATCGTGTTCCATTGCCCCACGGGCTTCTCGGAATTGTCGGTCAGGTTCACAATGCGGCGCTCCTTGCCTTCCGTGGTGCCCCAGTTCGCGCGCGGGCCGCGACGGCGCTCCATGTCGGGCACACGGATGTCCTCGAGGATGCACCAGAAGTCGCCGGCGTTCCCGCTTTCCATCTGCACCTCGATGGACTTCGGAAACATCTTGTAGAGCGCCCGCGGGGTCGACGCGTGCACCAGCACGCCGGAATTCCCCGGTTTCCCGGGGAAACGGTATTCGACCTCGAGCCGGTAGTTGCGATAGCTCGAGTCCGTGATGATGTGCCCCTGCGGCTCACCGAGGCTCACGAGCATCCCGTTGCGCACGATGAATGGGTTGCGCCCGCGCGGGTTGGAGTCCAGCGCGGGGACGTCCACGTGCCACCCCTTGAGATCCTTCCCGTCGAAGAGACTCTTCGGCGCGTGCGCCTGCGTGTCCGCGCTTAGGGGAGGGAACACGGCGATCAGCAACGATCCGGCGATCGTCACTGCGCGACGGCAGACAAGGGAAGTCATCGTTGGGTCTGCGCAAGGCGGTCGATCACGGCACACCTCCGGCGAAGAACGGGACGGACTCATCACGCTATGTTGCGCGCCGCCGCGGCGCCCGGCAAGACCCGATTCTCACAGCGCGGCTTCATCGCGCCTAACGGGCTGCCCGACCAGGTAGGTCATGGGGATCGGCCCGCCCCCGGCGTGCCCCGCCGTCCACGCATACCTGTCCGCGGCGCCGACGGACTCGGCGAGCTCACGCAGCTCATCGGGCGTGTAGGTGCGCAGGCATGACACGACGCCATCCACGAACGCCACCGTCGGGATCACGGGAAGCAGGTAGGTCAGCAGCAGCCGCGACCAGCGGAATGGGCGGATGAACGGTGTCACGAGCCACACCACGTGGGGAACGAGCAGCATGACGAGGAGGCAGAGCGCGTTGCGCGTGGTGGACTCGAACACGGCGATGCCTTGCCCGCGCGCGACGGCGTCCGCGAGTACGCGGCGCGCGATCGTGGGCGGGAAGTGATGGAACGCGGTGAAGATCGTGCGAAAGCCGGCGAGGTCGTCGGGCACGGCATCGGCTGGGACGGATCGCGGCTCTCCACGCACCGCGCCGTCGGTCTCCCGTGCGAGCTGGTCGAACGCGGCGACGTTGGGGTGCAGGTCCGTCAGACGGACGTGCACCGGCACACCAGCGTCGCCGAGTCGCCTAACGAGGCGACGCCATGGGCCGCCGGCGCCGGAGCCCAGGTCGACCACGAGGACCGGTGCCTGACGCGCTCGCTCGTCCGTCGGGACTCGCAGCGCGTCCGCGAGCAGACGAGCCGCCGCGGCGTAGGGCTCGGTTCGGTCGGCGATGAACTGCAGGTAGTCCGTGAGCCCGTCGCGTACGGCGGCCGGACACCACGACTGATCCTCGATCTCGATGAGCTGACGGCGGCGCACGTCCTATCCCCTCACTCGGCAGGCTCGAACAGATGGGGATGCTGCTGCGGCTGGGATCGAAGGTACTGGTTAGGCACCCGGATGCGCGCGCCGAGGTGAGCTGCCGCGTGCCATGGCCACCGTGGGTCGAAGAGCATCGCACGCGCCAGCGCAACGAGGTCGGCATCACCGGTGCTCACGATCGCCTCGGCCTGCTCGAACTCGGTGATCAGCCCAACGGCGACGACCGGTATGGAGGTGGCCTGTTTCACCGCGCGCGCGAGCGGCACCTGGTAGCTCGGTCCCAGCGGGGGCTGCTGGTGCGGCGTCAGGCCGCCGCTCGAGACATGAATCGCGTCGCACCCATGCTTCTCCAGCGCGCGCGCGAACGCGACGGTCGACTCGATGTCGCAGCCGCCTTGGGCCCAGTCGGTTGCCGACACGCGCACCGTCACCGAGCGCTCGGCCGGAAACGCTGTGCGCACCGCGTCGAACACCTCCAGCGGAAAGCGCATCCGGTTCTCGAGGCTCCCGCCATACTCATCGTCGCGACGGTTGGACAACGGGGACAGGAACTGATGCAGCAGGTACCCATGCGCGCCGTGGATCTGCACGCCGTCAATGCCGAGGCGTGCCGCGCGTCTCGCGGCGGCGGCGAATGCGTCGCGCACGTGCGCGAGTCCCTCGGCGTCGAGCGCTGTGGGCGTGTACCAACCCTTGTCGTACGGGAGAGGGGACGCCGAAACCGTCGGCCAGCCATTGGGGTGATCGGGTGCGAACTGCTTGCCGCCCTTCCATGGCACCTCGCATGACGCTTTGCGGCCCGCGTGCGCGAGCTGAATCGCGATCGGCATTCGCGACCAGCGTCGGACGCTCTCGAGCGTTCGACCGATCGCTTCCTCCGTCTCGTCGGACCAGAGCCCGACGTCGGCGTACGAGATGCGGCCCTCGGGCAGCACCGCGGTCGCTTCGATGATCAGGAGTGCCGCACCGGACAGCGCGAGGTTCCCGAGATGCATGACGTGCCAGTCTGTCATCCGGCCGTCGACGGCGGAGTACTGGCACATCGGCGCAATGACGATGCGATTCGCGAGCTCGACGTTGCGGACCGTGATCGGCGTGAACAGCGTGGGGCTGGCCATGTGCCTAACGTGTAACCTGGTTGAGGAGCGCCTCGAACAGTCGTCGCTCGAGCACGCCGCGCGATCGGCAGGCGATGGGCGCCCCGTCCGGCCGGCGGACGATCGCCGCCACGGTGTTCGTCACTACGGTTGACGATTGGCCCGGCTCCAGCCGCGACGTCACCGACATTGTAACCGCCACCGAGTCGGCATGGCGGCCGGTTGGCGGCGTGCCGCAATCGATAATGCTGCTCACCCGCACCGAGCCAATGGTTCGCCGGGCGGTGAACGTGTCGGCCACCGCGTGCAGCGAAACCTCGGTTGCGTTGATGACGAGACCCTGCGCCGCATACGCGGCTGGCAGCGCGGCCCAGGCGCGGTCGAGCGGTGCCGGCAGCGACTCGCGAACGGTTCCTCCTGGTCCTCCTGCTCCGCCTCCCACGGCGACCAGGAGCCTCCCGGTGTCGGCGACGCTGCCGACGGTCATGCCGCTGAAACGACGGACGAACATCGTGCCTTGCGTGAGCCCGTGCCGCGTCTCGGCGTCGTAGGCTTGCTGCCGTTCATGCGCCCGCTCCACGACCGAGCGGGCAATGTCGTTCCCGCGCGTGTCGATCTGCGAGCATGGCGCCGAGAGGCCCTGGACGCGATCGATGATCTCGCGAGCTGCCTTGGCGGAAATGTCCTTGTGCCCGGCCTCGTGCGCTTCGACCGCGTCCACGAATCGCTTCCACTCGGCCGCGAGGCCGGGTTCGGCGTCGGCCGGCGGAGTCCAGCGCGGCAGCGTGATCTGCGCGTTCACGGAGACCGCGACGTCGTGAATCGAGCAGCTGACGCCGCCCATCGAGCGGGTGCGCCAGCTCCAGCGCATGGGGGAGCCGGTCTCGCCGACGTAGCTGGCTCCGTCGATCTTCGGCCCGAGGCGCTCCATGTCCGCGTGCAGCTCTTCGACTGTGCGGCCGTGGATGTCGTAGTAGACGACGGTCGTCCGGCCGCTGACGCCTCGTGGATACTCGTCGAGGACGGGACTGTGCGGCGCGCTCGCGCACGCGGCGAAGAGCACCGTGCATGCCCAAGCCAACGTTCCACCGAGTTTCGAGCCCCGGGCTTGGGCGCCAGCAACCGGCATCGCGTCGCACACTGCCCTTACTTCACGACGGCGCCGAGCAGCTTGGCCAGGAACGGGTCGATCGATGCGTTGTCGATCCACCGCACGACCGCCACGAGATCCTGATCCGGGCTCACGAAGACGAGATTCGTCCCATTCCCCACATGCCCGAAGGCGTTAGGCGGCGCGCTCGGCATCCACTTCCGGTCGGTGTTCAGGAACCAGTTCATGAATCCGTACGTGGGCTGGGGCGCCGTCGGCGTGAGGGCCATCTTCACCCACGCCTCGCTCAGGATCCGCTTGTCGCCCCACATCCCACGACGCAGCGTGAGCAGGCCGAAGCGCGCCATGTCCCACGCGTTGATGAACATGCCGCCGCCCCAGTGACCACCACCGCTCACGACCTGCACCGGTCGTCCGTCGAGCGTGATCCAGGCGTTGTCATACCCGAACCACCGCCACGACGCCGACGCGCCGATCGGGTCCATGATGTTGTCGCGCAACACCTCCGGCAGCGGGCGACGCCAGACGTTCGTCGCGGCGAGCGCGAGCACGTTCACCCTCACGTCATTGTATTCGTACGTCGTGCCGGGCTGCGCGCGCTTGCGCGTGCGCCACTCGGCGGGATCCTGCGAGGGACGGTCGGCCCAATCCGGCTTCCCCCACAGCGTGCCTTCCCAATCGCTCGTCTGTCGCAGGAGGTCATCCCACGTGATCTCGCGATTGTGCGGCGTCGCGAACGGGTCGAGAAAATACGATTCGCCGGCGGTCGTTCCGGGTTCGCTGGGCGCCTGGAGCCGCAGACGGTAGATCGGCGCCATCGCCTTCCAGACCGTGTCGCGCACCGAGGGGATGAGGCCGCGATCGACCGCGACGCCGACGACCGACGAGAGAAAGCTCTTCGTCACGCTGTGCGTCATGTCCACGCGATCGGGCTCTCCCCACGTCGCGACGACGTAGCCGCCGCGGAGAATGACGCCCGTGGGTTCTCCGCGCGGCTTGAACGGGCCGATACCCTGCCCGTACGGCTCACGGCCGAACGACTGGTAGTGCGAGACCTCCATGTCGCGCGGCGCTTTCGCGTCGGCCTGGATCGCGAACTGAATGGCCTCCGTTAGGCGCGTGGGGTCGAAGCCGGCCGCGGCCGGATCCCGACGCTCCCACGTGGCAGCGGGCACATACGGCGTGCTCGCGCGAGCGCCGGTGCGTTGCTGTGCGACCGCGGGCATTGCGAGCGTGGCGCTCGCGAGCAGGATGGTTCGGGTGACGGACGGTAGTCGCACGAGAGCTCGAGGGAGGAAGGAGCAGCGAACGATTGAGTGAACGACCATGACATCATATCGTAGAATGCTCACTCGTGCAGGTAACTCTTGCGTCGAGCTCGATACATGACCGTCATCGCGCCCGCCGGCCGCCTCGCGTCACCCGCCGCACGCAAACCAGCACGACCGAGTTACGCGCACGCGCACTGGTACATTCTGGCCGCGTTCGCGGTGGTCTTGCTCGGGTTCTGGCCAACATTCTACCAGCCGCTGACCAGTGGTACGACGCTGCGGAACGTCCACGGCGTGACCTCGACGCTCTGGTACACCGCGCTCGTGGTGCAACCGTGGCTCGTGACGAACGGCTACGTGCGCTGGCACCGGCGCGTGGCGGTGGCAGTGATCGCCCTGTTGCCAGTCGTGACCGTCACGGCGCTGATGAACACGCGGGTCATGCTGACGCGAGGTGCGCTACCGCCGATCGCTCGGCCACTCATCGCGTACCTGGACGTGACGCTGGTCGCGCTGTTCGTCGTGCTGTTCCTCCTCGGCCTGCGCAATCGCAAAACGCCGGCGGCGCACAAGCGGTACATGGTCTCTACGGCGTTCGTCGGGTTCCCGCCGGCGATTACCCGCTTCGTCGCACGCGATTTTGGCCTCAACCCGATCCTGGCGATCAACATCAGTCTCTATGTCGTCGAGCTCATTCTCATCACGCTGATCGTCGTCGACTGGCGGATGGGCGAGCGGCGCAGGTGGGCATATCCCATCGCGCTGGGGACACACGTGGCCGTGCAGCTGTTCATGACGACGATTCCGGCATCGGCGCCCTGGCTCGCATTCTGTCGGTGGTTCGCCGCCGGACCCGTGGGCAGTTAGGCGGGTTGGCGTGATCCCGGTCACTATCGCCTGGCGTAGCTGAGAATCACCTGCGAATCACCCGGGCGGTCCGCCGCCCGCGGTGATCTTCAGGCGATTCCGCCTCGTTTTCTTGTCGGCGCTCGATCCAACCCGCCGCGCACGACTGCGCGATGCCGGATCAGGCACAACCGACATCAACGAGGATTCCTGCCATGCTCGATACGCTGCTTTCCACCGCCCGTCGCAGTCAGCTCGTTGTCTGCGGCGCCCTCCTCGCCGCGAGCGCCCTCGCGGCCTGCGACAAGGATCAGCCCACGTCGCCCACCGCCAAGCCCACGACGGCGAGTGCGTTGCTCGGGGGCATCGGCCAGATACCGCCGGCCACCATCAGCTGGAAGGTGGTGGACGAGAACAACGCCATCGTGAAGTATCCCGACGCGATGTTCGAGGTCACGGGCGTGTTTGGTTATGACCAGATGTTCTACGACAACAGCTACCCCGAGGACAGCGATCCGGCGTACGGGAAGGTGTCCCTGGTCGGTTTGGCTGAGGGGCCGTATACGGTGTGTCAGACTGGCTTCGCACAGGGGTTCGGATCTCCTGCGGCGGGGGCCCAATGCTTTTCAGGCTATCTGAATCCCGGCGGCCAACTCACCTTCACGTTCTTCAACCCGCGCCCGCCGTACCTCCAATGGGCCGCCGTGACCGACGTGGGCACGCTGGCGGGCGGAGGCTCTGCGTTCACGGTAAAGGATTCGCTCGGACAGGGCGGGGCGGTCACCGACAACCAGTGGCCCGATAGCGATCCGTGGAATGGCGGTCTGCAGAGAAGCTTGCCTCACCCCGGAACCTGGACCGTCTGCCAGACCTCGGCGCCGACGGGGCTCGTGATGCCGGCGGGCCAGCCGTGCCACAAGGTCGTCATCAACTGGGGAGGGATCGGTTCGGGCGGGCAGTTCGCGAACTACTTCCCCTACAGCATGAATTGGGGCGTCACCGAAGGCGTCGTAGACGCGAACAACAACTACGTGCCGCTCGCCGGGGCGAAGTTCACCGTGCAGTACCAGCGGAGCCCGAACAAGACGTCGATCGACGACAACGGGCCGAACGACTACGATCCGCGGCCGGGTCGGGTGGCGATGAAGCTGGGAGCGGCCGGCACGTACACGGTGTGCGAGGTGCAGGCACCAGCGAACCACTGGCTGCCGAAGCCACCGTGCCAGAGCGTCAACGTCGCGTACGCGACGCCGGCATCCGTGGGATGGTTCGTCACGCCTGAATCGCAGGTCATCTACATCCCCTGACGAGATCCCAGCCCGGACCACGAACGCCCAGCCAAAATCTGGCTGGGCGTTCTGCTCGTTAGGTCACGGGTCGCCGTTGCCGGACCGAGAAGGCCGGCCCCGCAGACGAAGAGAGGAACAGATTCAGCAGGATCACTCGGATCCTCCCCAGCCCAATGCCTCCCGAGGCTGTTGAACGAAAGATCCTGGCTCGTTGCGCTACCATCCGGGAACGAGTTCCGGAGCGATCCGGCTGACCCGCCAGATCCCGAAGCATCCGAACACCCCTTCGTTGTAGATGCCAGCCCTGAGAAAGCCGGCCCCACAGACGAAGGGGGAACGGATGCAGCGGATCACTCAGATCCTCCTGATCGCTCCTCGGCCATGAGGTCTCCGCTCGCAACGAGCCGAGTCGAGAATGAAGGCCTCGGGAAGCGACTGCGTCCCGAGGTCGTTGAACAAAGAAATATGAGAGACCCGACGTGCCGCCGGAGGCTTGGATGCGCACGGAGCAAATCCGCGAACATCGGCGTAATCGATGTTCGCAATCCGCGTTAGGTCTTGCCGTTACTCCTCTTCAGGCATTTTGATGCCAGAGGGGCGACGCGTCACGGCGTGACTGTTACGACGACGCGGCTGTAGCGCGTCAGCGACGGCGTCCCGTTGTCGGTCGCCTCGACGACGAGCTGGATCGTCTGTCCCGCGACCGCGTCGGCCGGAACGTCCACGCCCATCGCGTGTGATGCGGTGTCCGACAGCCTAACGTCGCCGGGATACGTATCCACGTCCTTCCATCGCCACCACTTCACCGTGACCGCGTTGCCATCGGGATCCGACGTCACCGCCTCGAGACGAACGGTCGTGCCGGGACGAGCGTCGATCCGCGCGCTCCCGCGCAGAGTCACGTGCGGCTCGTGATTGGCGCCGGCGTACGTCGGGGTCACCGACCACGCCATGCGAGCGGCGAGCGCATGCTGCGCGGCGGGCGTGAAGTTCGGGTTGGGTGACGGAGGTCGCGCGGCCGGGCTGATATCGCCGGCGGCCGCGGCGCGTTCCACGCTCCGCAGAAAGTCCTCATACGTGAAGGCCGGAGCGCTCTGACCGACGCGCCGAGTGCTGTCTCCCGGTGCCGGCCGCATAACGACGTGGCCTGCCCAGCCGCCCTGCGTCCCGTCCTCGTATCCGAGCAGCCCGTTGTCGATCAGGTTGAGGTACGTGAACGTGTCCCCTTCGCCGATGAACTCCCCCTTCGGCCGCGGCGGCGTCCAGACGATGTAGCCCATCGCGCGGAGCTGGGGGACGGAGTACCCCGACAAGCCGAAGTAGTCGAAGATGTCGCCTTTCACCATCTGCTTCCCATCGCCCCACACGCGGTAGAAGGCGCCGAGCGGGCCGCGGCTCGAGATGTGCTCGCTCGTCCAGTCGGCGCTGTAGTAGCGCACATTTTCCGCGCTCACCGTGGCGGAGGCCCCATACGTCAACGCGACACCGCCCACGCCCACGGGAAGGGACCTCACGTTAGGCCAGTTGGGCCGGATGTAGGTCGCGTAGGTGTCGTCCTGGTCCCCGGAAGGCGAGAGAATCGCTTTCTGCGACACTTTCTGATAGATCGCGGGCCACTGCGGTGTTCCCTTGTACTGCTCCTCGATCGACTTCAGCGCCCGCGCGATCGTGCTCTGTCCACCCCATGCGAGCAGGTAGATTGGACCCGGCTCGTCGTCCAGCAGCAGCGCCTTGATCAGGTCGGAGCCAGGGGTGTCCTTCGAGATGTCCCCATCGAACTCCACGTTGCCCCAGCGGATCTTCGACTTCAGGTCGGCGGGCGTGGGGTAGCGCGGATCGTGCACGCGCAGGTTCGCGTAGACCTTCGCGTACGTCTCCACGGCGTCGTCGATGAATCGCTCGTTAGGCGCCCAGCGCCAGGACGTGCACGGGCACAGGCTGAGCCCGAAGCGGAAGTACTCCCGGTTCGGGACGGACCACTGCTTCCCCGTACCATCGCCCCTCCAGTGGAAGCCGCTGCTGGCGTAGATCAGCCCCTCGGTCCGAAAGTCCGGGCTGTGGAGCAGGTAGCGGACGAGGGAATTCGAGTCGTCGAGCTCGGGATCCGCGGTGACGACCACCCGCGGCTTTGGCATCGGCGCGGTTTCCACGCCGGCCGTGGGCGGAGGCGATGATGTCGCGCAGCCGTCCATCGCCAGCACGAGCAGCGCCAGGGTGAGCCCACGAGCGCCTATCGGACCAGCGTTAGGCAGCACGACACGACGGTCGGTGACCGGAGACGCCCCTGACGGAGTCCCCCTACCACCAGGACTCCATCTGCACGCCGAACGCGCTGCCGTGGATTGCGTTCGGGTTCGTCGCGGCCGCGACGCGTCCGCGGAACGCGTCCGACCAGTGCGCCCAGGTCACGAACGCGCGCAGCGACGGGCGGCTGAGAAACTTCAGGGCCGGCGTGATCTGCGGGGCCAACGTCAGCTTGACCAGCGAGCCGCCGGGTTGGTTGCCCTGTACCGTGTAGTCCCAGCCGGCCTCCGTCGCAAGCGAGAAGAACCGCCCCAGCTGGCGCACGGGTCGGACGCCCACCGACGCCCAGCGAACGCGGCTGTCCGCGGCGGCGCCATTCTCGAGCTCCTGGTAGAGCGTGAATGCCTGCAGGGCCCACGGTCCCCTCTGGTCCACGAGGAAGTCGTTGAGAACCCGGAACTGCCACACGTCGTTGAAGCGCACCGTCTCGCCCGGCGAGAATGTCCGGCCCGCGGGCGTCGTCAGGATCGATCGAAAGTCGAACGCGGCGCCCGTGCCGTATTGCAGAACGGATCTGTTGCGTCCTCCCGTGAACGGCCAGTCGAGTGTGACCGTGGCCGACGCGCCGAAGCTGTCCTCCGCGATGATCGGCGCACTCCCGGTGCTCACCTCGTCGCCGTTGAAGTACGACAGGTCGAGCGCCACGGACCCCACGCCGCGGCCCACGCCGACGTTGTAGACGCGCGCGTCCAGCGTGTTCTTGTTGAAGCGGAACAGATCCTCCGATGGCACGGTGCCGTTCGGGTCCAGCTGGTCCTGCGTGCCGCCGATCCAGGCGACCGCCAGCTTCGTGCTGCGGCCGAGTGCCACGTCTTCCACGCCGCCACCGAAGCCGCTCGGATCACGGTACCAGAAGTCGGTGAGGTGCACGTCGTAGCGATCGTAGAAGCGTGCCCCGGCCCAGAAGGTGGCCGTTGGCTGCGCCGCCCAGACGCGCCGTGCCAGCGCGTACGCCTCGCGGAGCGAGAAGGTCGTCGCGAACGTGTTGGACTGCGACGTCGGCGTCACGTAGGCGAACCGCACCTGCGTGTCGAAGTAGGCCGGATTGTCGCCTTCCGACGTCGCATCGTACGCGAACAGCGTCTCGAGGTATGTCTCGGCCTCGTTGCCCAGACGGTACTTCGAGCCGGCGAGCGGCGCGATGAACGGCTGCTGCCCCTTGCCGGAACCGTCCACGCCGAAGCCCGATCGCAGATAGCCGTGGAAGCGGAATCCGGTGTCGCTGAGCACCGGAGCGCGTGGCCGCTGGATCGTGTCGCTGGCTTGCGCAGCGATCGGACGCGCGTTCCCCGCCAGGAGAAGCGCCAGGCACACCGCGTGAGACGAGCGACGCCACGACACTGGGAGCGCCATGGTCTGATGTCAGTTCTTGATCGCCTTGACCACCTGCGTCTGGTCCTGCAGCACGATGGAACCTACCGCCCCCGGAAAGATCTTGGTGAGCGCGATGGGACGATGCACCGTGCGGATCTGCTTGTCGCTGGCGCGCAGGTACGTGATGCGCGCAATCTCCTGCAGGTAGAAATCCCAGGACCGCCCGGTGCGTACGCCGAACACGGTACCAACCGAGAGGATGTTCTGGATGTCATAGGCGGCGAGCGTGGCCTGGTACGCCTGCACGTCGCTTGGTCGCCGAGAGGGCCCGCCGATCAATCCTTCGGCACCGGCACCTCGCTCACGGGCGTCACCGTGGCCGTGCATCGCTTGAATCCCGGCCACAGGAACTTGTGCACCGCGTCCACGTTGTCCGCGTCCACGATGTAGAACAGCGTGTGCTGCGCGTTCGCCCCATACCGGCCAATGAGCTTGAGTCCGGGAACGTTAGGGTTGAACAGCGAGTTCGAGCCGCCGTCATCCCGCGGACACGTCTCGGGAGTGTGAACCTGCGTGATGTGGAAGAGCATTCTGCCTCCTCGTCGAAGATGAACGCGCATGCCGCGACCAGCAGACGGGGAGGTTACTCAGCGATCGACCGGGACACCACCCGTTTCGCTTGATCCCACGGCAGTATCCCGGTTCGATGATCGAGGCACGCAAGCCGGTCTTACTCGGGTGCTACCGCGGGGTGTCCAGCGGATGCTTGCTCCGCTCGTAGAACTCGTTCTGGAGCCGTAGACTTTCCTGGTCCGCCTTGACGGCGCGGATCGCCTCCACGATGGCATTGATCCACGTCTTCGCCTCGAACTCGCCGAGCTCCCGCGACGCGACGGCGCCTTCGCCGGCGTAGTGATTCGGGAATCGCGCGTACCACCAGATGCCGGTGTACAGGCCGTCCGGCAGCTTCACGCGAGCCTGATCGGCACCGGACTCCTGCGACGCCCGGTCGAGATGCACCAGGTCGGGTCGCGCGATCATGCTCACCGATGTTTCGCTCTCACCGGCGTGCATGTCGGTCGCCGGGTTCGACTTGTGCTTGGGTTCGCCCGGTCCGCTGCGGGCCAGCCCCTGCACGTACACGACGTAGTCGTGCGGTGCCTCGAGCTGCGTCTGCCCGAAATACGGCAGCAGGCTGTTGTTGCCACCATGGCCATTCACGATGATGATCTTCTTGCAGCCATTGCGCGCCATCTCGTCCGTCGTCTCCTGCAGCAGCTGGAGCTGGAGTCCGCGGCTGTAGGCGACGGTGCCCGGTTCGTGCTTCGCCTCGAAGATCTGGCCGAAGTAATACTCGGGAAACACGACCGCGTATTCCTGCTGAGCGGCGTTGAGCGCGGCGTAACGCACATTGAGCAGGTCGTTGCCGAGCGGGAGGTGTGGCCCGTGCTTCTCCATGATGCCGAAGGGGAGCAAGCACGTGCCTTGTGCGCGCGTGATGGCAGTGCGGAAGTCGGCTGCCGTGAGCTCCTCCCAGTGCACCGAGAGCGCTGGTGCTGCCGGGGTCTGCGCCCCCGCGGCCGACGCGAAGAGTACAGCGATGGGAAGCAATGACGGTCTGCGCACGTGTCCTCCGCTGCTGGGTGTGCGGCTGATTGTAGCAGATCGGCGCGCGGTTCTACAGCGTCTTGAACACTCGGCTAGCGGCAAAGGACACGGATACGCAGCGCATCCGTGCCCCGACCTCGCGAACGGGCAGCGACGCCTCAGCTCACCTTGGTGATCTCGACCCGAACGTCCACCCCGTCGCCGACTTTCCCGCCGACCCCATCGCCCGTCGCGGCGTAGCCAACGTCCAACGCCAGCGTCTCACTCCTTATGAGCCCCTCGTGCGTCCGCGCGGCGGCCGTCACGCCGGATGGCGCATCGATCGTCAGGCGGATCCGGTCCGACACGTCGAGCCCCCTGTCCCGCCTCGCCTGCTGAATCACCCGAACGAGGTCACGCGCGAGTCCCTCGGCCTCGAGCTCCGGGGTGACGGCCGTGTCGAGCGATACGATGCCCGAGCTGCCCGGCAGCTCCGCCGCCGCGCCCGCATCCTTCGACACGAGGCGGCGCTCGTACTCTGCCTCGCGCAGCTCAATGCCATCCGCGACCACCGCGCCTGACGGCGACGTCGTCCACTGGCCGGCCTTCACCGCCTTGATCACGCGCTGCACGTCCTTGCCAAGCCTCGGACCCGCGACGCGCGCGTTTACCGTAATCTCGAACGAGCCATGCGCGGCGAGGTCGGTCGTGAGCTCCACGTTCTTCACGTTGACCTCGTCCCGGATGAGGTCGACGAACTCGCGCAGCCGCTCGGCGTCGGCTGCCGCAACGCGCAGCGTCGCCAGGGGCAGCCGCACGCGGAGCCTGCTCGCCGTCCGCAGGGCGAGCGCGGCCGAGCAGACCTGGCGGACGCGATCCATCGCGCTCACGAGGGCTGAATCGTTAGGCAGCGAGTCCACGAGGGGCCAATCCGTGAGGTGGACGGACCGGCCGCCGGTCAGCCCCCGCCAGATCGCCTCCGACGTCAGCGGCAGGAGCGGCGCGACGACCCGGCACGTCACCTCGAGCACCGTGTGCAGCGTGTCGATCGCATCGCGCGCTCCAGCCCAGAAGCGGTCGCGCGACCGGCGGACGTACCAGTTCGTCAGCGCCTCGAGGAACTCACGGACGGTCGCGCACGCGCCCGCGAGATCGTACCGGTCCATCTGCGACTCGACGTCCGTCACCAGCTCGTTCGTCTTCGCGAGGATGTACCGATCCAGGATGTGCGACGAGTCCGTTCGGACCGCGCCGTCCATCTGCTCCGCGTTCGCGTAGAGCGCGAGGAAGTAGTACGTGTTCCAGAGCGGCAGGAGCGCCTCGCGAACGGCATCGCGAATGCCGGCCTCGGTCACGATCAGGTCGCCGCCGCGAAGGATCGGGCTCGCCATCAGGAACCAGCGCATGGCGTCGGAGCCGTCACGGTCGAACACCTCCCGCACATCGGGATAATTCTTCCGCGACTTCGACATCTTCTGCCCGTCGTTGCCTAACACGATGCCGTGCGCCAGGCACGTGCGGAACGCCGGCCGGTCGAACAGCGCCGTCGCCAGCACATGCAGCGTGTAGAACCACCCGCGCGTCTGGCCGTTGTACTCGACGATGAAATCGCCCGGGTAGTGGTGCTCGAACCACTCCTTGTGCTCGAACGGAAAGTGCACCTGCGCGAACGTCATCGACCCCGACTCGAACCAGCAGTCGAGCACCTCCGGCACCCGGCGCATCGTGGACGTGCCCGTCGGATCGTCCGGGTTCGGCCGGGTGAGCGCGTCGATGCCGGGACGATGCAGGTCGTCAGGCTTCACGCCGAAATCGCGCTCCAGCTCGGCCAGCGAGCCGTAGACGTCCACGCGCGGATACGTCGGGTCGTCGGACACCCACACCGGGATGGGCGAGCCCCAGTACCGGTTTCGCGAGATCGACCAGTCGCGGGCGTTCTCGAGCCACTTGCCGAACTGCCCGTCCCGGATGTGCTCGGGTACCCAGCGGATCTGCTGGTTGAGCTGCACCATGCGGTCGCGGAACTTCGTAACCGCCACGAACCACGAGCTCACCGCGCGTTGGATGAGCGGGCTGTCGCAGCGCCAGCAGTGCGGGTACGAGTGCTGGTAGGTGTCGTGACGGAGCAGGGCACCCGACGCCTTGAGGTCGCGGATGATGTGCTTGTTCGCCTCGAACACGTGCTGTCCCTGGTAGGGCGGCACCTGCGAGTCGAACTCGCCGCGCGAGTTCACGGGCGTCACCGGCTCGATGCCGGCGGCGTCGGTGACGACCTTGTCCTCCTCGCCGTACGCGGGGGCGATGTGCACCATCCCCGTCCCGTCCTCGGTGGTCACGTAATCGGCCGAGAGCACCTGATGCGCGTTAGGCTGCTTCCCGTAGAAGAAGTCGAAGGGTGGGACGTAGCGCGTGCCGACGAGGGCGGTGCCCTTGAACCGGGCGAGCACGGGTGGCTCCTCCCCCAGCTCGCGTGCGTACGCGCTGACTCGCGCCTCGGCCAGGAGGTACCGGCGGCCGTTCTGCGCCTGCACGACGACGTAGTCGACGTCCGGATGGACGGCAGCGGCCAGGTTGGAGGGCAGCGTCCACGGCGTGGTGGTCCAGACGAGCGCCTCGACCCCAGCGAGCTCGGGGCGGTCTGACGTTAGGCGCAGGCCCACGGTGACGGCCGGGTCCTGCCGGTCCCGGTAGACGTCGTCCATCTTCGTTTCCGTGTTGCTGAGCGGCGTCTCGCACCGCCAGCAGTACCACAGCACCCGGAATCCCTCGTAGATGAGGCCCTTGTCCCAGAGCGTCTTGAACGCCCACATGACGCTCTCCATGTACGGCAGGTCGAGCGTCTTGTAGTCGTGGTCGAAGTCCACCCACCGTGCCTGACGAGTGACGTAGTTCCGCCACTCCTCGGTATAGCGAAGCACGGAGGTGCGGCAGGCGTCGTTGAACTTCGCGACGCCCATCGCCTCGATCTCGTTCTTGTGCTCGATCCCGAGCTGCTTCTCGGCCTCGAACTCCGCGGGGAGGCCGTGGCAGTCCCACCCGAAGCGACGCTCGACGCGTCGGCCTTTCATCGTCTGGTACCGTGGGACGACGTCCTTGACGTAGCCGGTGAGCAGGTGGCCGTAGTGCGGGAGCCCGTTGGCGAACGGCGGGCCGTCGTAGAAGACGAACTCGTTCGCGCCGTGGAGGCCGGCTTCGCGCGCCTCGACGCTCGCCTCGAAGGTCTGGTCGCGCTGCCAGTAGGCGAGCACGTGCGCTTCGAGCACCGGAAACGATGGACGCGACGGGATGGCGTCGTTGTCGGTGCGCTCGCCGATGCGAGCCTTCGGGTATGGCACGGGACATCTCCTCGTTATGCGTTCGTACTCGCATACGGGGACGACGCGCGCGCCTCGAGATCGCACGCACCGCGGTACCACCCCGCTTGCCCGCCCGCCGTGAACACCGGTGGCGCGCGAGCCACTCACCTGCGGCTATGCGGGCCGCACCCGCCCGGGTCTACTGAGGCGACGAGCGCCCGTTCTTCCGGTTGGCTCCCCGGTGATGGCCGGATCGTCGCCGATCACGAATTCTATCCTGCCTTTCGCATGGGTGTGAGATCGCAGGCGAGGTGGGGGAAACGCCGTATGGCAACCGGACAGACCGTCCCGTATACTGTCCGGCCGACGGCGATTGGCCGCCGTCCCGAGTCACCCAGATAGGCTTCACACCCGTCCGGAGGTTGCTGTAATGCTCCGTACCCCTTCCATGCGCCTGGCCCTGGCTGCCGGCGTCGCCCTCGTCATCTCGGCCTGTCAGGACCAGCCGAACCCGACATCCCCCGACCGACGCGGCATCTCGGCCACCACTCAGCGATCGTCGCAGGGGGGCGGTCCGCCCTCGATCGAGGAGCTCGACCGTCAGATCCCGGGTTTCGGCGGGTTCTTCCTCGACCGCAGCGGTGAGCCGACGATCTACCTCGCACGCGGCGCGAGCCGGGCGCCGGCCGAGCGCGCGTTAGGCGCGTACATGGCGGCGCGTGGCCTGTCGGCGGCCGCACTCCACGTTCGCGAGGCGCGGTACGGATGGCAGCAGCTCCAGCGCTGGCAGGATGCAGCGACCGATGGCGCGTTCTCCGTGAACGGCACGGTCTATGTCGACAACGACGAGACGACGAACCGCGTGCACATCGGGGTCGCGAACATCGGCACGACGGGCCAGGTGCGCGCGGCCATCGCGCGCCTCGGGGTGCCTGACGACGCGGCGATCGTCGACCAGGTCGAGCCGATCGTTCAGGTCGCGAGCCTGCAGAACGTCGTGGATCGACCTGTCCGCGCCGGCGTGCAGATCAACTTCCCCGGGTTCCTCTGCTCCGTCGGGTTCAATGCGACGTCCGGGGGAACGAAGTCGTTCATCACGGCGTCGCACTGCACGACCAGGCAGGGTGGCGTGGAGAACACGCCGTACTACCAGCCGCTGCAGTCGGTGGACGGGACGGTGATCGCCAGGGAAGTGGCGGACCCGGTCTACACGAGGCTTGCCGGCTGCCCCGGCGGAAGGACATGTCGGTACAGCGACGCCTCGCGTGCAGCGTACGTCAACGGGGCGAATCAGGCGCTCGGGCGCGTCGCGCGGACGAGCGGCGCGAACAACGGCAGCCTCGAGATCGTCG
>Ga0207648_10003203_pt1 | contig 17237 bp, 14 predicted proteins | sample KBSMisM32_FD_184310 | JGI IMG/M metagenome (GOLD analysis project Ga0207648, IMG submission 184310) | Miscanthus rhizosphere microbial communities from Kellogg Biological Station, Michigan, USA - KBS Miscanthus M3-2 (SPAdes) (version 2) | ecosystem: Host-associated > Plants > Roots >...
CGCGGACTTCACGCTTGCCGACTGCGCGGCGGCGCCGTCGCTGTTCTATGCCGACTGGACCCATCCGATCGCCGATCGCTATCCGCTGCTGCGCGCCTACCGGGCCCGACTGCTGGCGCGTCCGTCATTCGCGCGGGCGGTCGAGGAGGCACGGCCGTTCCGTCCGCTCTTTCCGCTCGGCGCACCGGACCGGGACTGATCGTTGCGGATCACGACCGTTCCCTGCCGGTCGAATCCGATGAACGGCAGCAGGCCGTGGCTTTCGCAGTGTCGCGCGCAGCGGTGTCAGCGCGCGCCGGCCGCCATCGCATGGCGCTGCATGAAGGCGAGCGCCGCCGGCACCCACGGACCGTCGGCTTCGCCGCCCGCATAGCTCGATGTGAAGTGCGTGCGCTCCGCCATCTCGATCTCCTCGACCGACCCGCCGGCATGGCGCAGTGCCGCTGCGAACGCACGGCCTTGCGTGACGAGGTGCGGGAAGTCGTTCGACCCGTAGGCGACGAGGAACGGCGGCACGGTCGCGCCGATGTGGCGGATCGGGCTGGCCGCTTCGTCGGCATGCGGATCGGCGCCGAGGAAGCGCGGCCGCATGCTGAGGCCCGACGTCGCGGTGAAGTCGAACACGCCGGAGAGCGGCAGGCAGCCGCGGATCGGCGCACCCGAAACGCCGCGCGCGTGCAGCAGCGCGGGCTCGACGCTGAGCAGCGCGGCGTAGTGGCCGCCGGCCGAATGGCCGCCGAGGAAGAGTTGCGCCGGATCGCCGCCATGCCCGCTGATGTTCGCGATGACCCAGCCGATCGCGGCAGCCGCATCGTCGATGCCGGTCGGGAACACGTGCTGGGGCGCCAGCCGGTAGCCGGCCGAGACGAAGGTGACGCCCTGCGCGGTGAAGGCCGGCGCCATGAACGACATCCATTCCTTGTAGCCCGAGGTCCAGCCGCCGCCGTGCCAGAACAGCAGCACGCGGCCGTCGGGTCGCGGCGAGCGGAACACGAGCAGGCGCTGGTACGGGTCGGCGCCGAATGCGAACTCCTCGCCGTCGATGCCTTCACCGCGCCGCCAGCACTCCTCGCCGTACGCTGTCCCGGCGGGGGACAACGGTTCCTGCGGCGGGTAGTCGGCGAGCTTCATGAGAGGAGATCCATGGCGGTGAGGACGCGTTCGGGCGTCATCGGCAAGGTGTGTACGCGCGCGCCGATCGCGTCTCGGATCGCGTTCGCGATCGCCGGCGCGACGCCGACCAGGGACGGCTCGCCGATCCCCTTCGCGCCGACCGGATGGCTCGGGTCGGGGTCCTCGAGGACGATCGCGTGGATTTCCGGCGGTGCGTCGAGCAGGCCCGGGATCTTGTAGTCGGCGAGGGTCACGGTGGTGAGCCAGCCTTCCGCGTTCCAGTGCATCGCCTCGGTCAGCGCGTAGCCCAGCCCCTGGACGAAGCCGCCCTGGATCTGGCTTTCGCAGCTCGCCGGATTGATCGCGCGGCCGACGTCGTGCGCGCACCAGGCGCGCCGCACCTCGACGGCGCCGGTGCCCTCGTCGACGTCGACCTCGACACAGTGCGCGCCGAACGTGTAGACCCCGAGGTTGTGGAAGGCGAGCCGGTTCACCGCGGCGCGCTTCGGGTCGAAGCCGGGTCCGTCGAACACGAAGCCGTGCGTCGCCGCGATCGGCCCGCCCGACTGGAACAGCGAGCGCAGGGCGATCTGCTTGAACGTGACGTCCATCGGCGCGCCCTTGACGCCGATCACGCCGCCCGGCTTCAGCTCGAGGTCGGCGGTCGAGCACTCGATCAGCTCGGCCGCATGGTCGAACATCTTGGCGCGCATCTCCACCGTCGCGACGGCGACCGCGCGGCCGGTCATGTAGGTCGAACGGCTGCCTGCCGTCTTCCAGTTGTACGGCGACGCATCGCTGTCCTGCGGCGCATAGCTGATGCGCTCCATCGGCAGCTTGAGCGCATCGGCGCAGATCTGCACCATCGTCGTGTCCGCTCCCTGGCCGAGATCGACGCAACCGGTCGAGAGGCCGACCGAGCCGTCGCTGCGCAGCTGCAGCGCGGCGGCCGTGCCCATCAGGCCCGAGACGTGGCTCATCACCGCATAGCCGACGCCGCGCCGACGGCCTTCGCGCGCCGGCAGCGGCGGCGCCGCGCGCTGCGCATCGCGCACGCGCTCGAGGCATTCGGCGACGATGCACGAGGCGACCGGCTGGCCGCCGAATGCGGTGTCGCCGGGCCGCATCGCGTTCTGCAGCCGCAATGTCACCGGATCGATGCCGAGGCGGACGGCGAGATCGTCGATCTGCGACTCGCCGGCAAACGACGCCTGCGGGTTGCCGAAGCCGCGGTACGAGCCCGAACGCAGCTTGTTCGTGTAGACCGCGCAGCCGGTCGCGCGCACGTTCGGAATGCGATACGGACCGCGCGACATCAGCAGCGCGAACGCGAGCACCGGCGGGCTCTCGTCGGCATACGCGCCGCCGTCGGTGACGATGCGCACGTCGCGCGCGAGGATCGTGCCGTCGGCGAGCGCGCCGGTGCGCATCCAGATGCGGGCGGGGTGCCGGCAGCGCTGGACCTCGAAGTCCTGCGTGCGCGACAGCACCAGCTTCACCGGACGGCGCGCGGCGCGCGCGAGCCATGCGGCGATCGAATGGATGTTGCTCGCGTGCTTGCCGCCGAAGCCGCCGCCGACCTTGGTCGCGATTGCGCGCACGCGCGCCATCGGCTCGCCGAGCTCCTCGGCGACGCGCTGCTGGACGTGGGCGACCGACTGGCACGTCACGTGCAGCGTGATGCGGCCGGCTGCATCGACGTCGGCGACGCAGCCGTTGGTCTCCATGTAGACGTGGTGCTGGGCCTGCGTCTCCCAGGTCCCCTCGACGACGGCGTCGCAGCGCGCGAACGCGGCGTCGACGTCGCCCTCGATCACCGAGCTCTCGAAGACGACGTTGCCGTGGCCGCCGCCGTCGATCGTCTTGACGTAGCTCGCGAACTCCTCGTGCAGGATCGGCGCGCCGTCGGCGAGCGCCCCGTCGATCGTCAGCACCGCGGGCAGCGGCTCGTAATCGACCTCGATCGCGGCGAGAGCGCGCTCGGCCGTCGCCATGTCGGTGGCCGCGACGGCCGCGACCGGCTCGCCGACGTAGCGCACCTTGCCGCGCGCGACCATCGCCTCGTCCTTGATGATGCCGCCGGCGCGCGGGCCGGTGAGATCGGCGCCGGTCACGATCGCCTTCACGCCCGGGATCGCGCGTGCCGCGTCGAGCCGGTAGCCGAGGATGCGCGCGTGCGCGTGCGGGCTGGTCAGGAGCGCCGCATGCAGCATGCCGGGCAGGCGGATGTCGTCGGCATAGCGCGCGCGCCCGCTCGCCTTGTCGGCCGCGTCGAGCCGCGGCGGGCTCGCGCCGATCGCGCTGCCGTCGCGGCGCGGCGGGCGCGTGCCGTTCGCGCCGGCGTCGGGCTGCGGCGCGCTCGTGCGAATCGAGCTGCCCTTGTTTGTAGATTCAGGCATCGGGACTGCCCGCAAGCCGCATCGCCGCGTCGACGATCTTGATGTAGCCGGAGCAGCGGCAGAGGTTGCCCGAGAGCGCGCTGCGCACCTCGTCGCGGCTCGGGTGCGGATTCGCATCGAGCAGCGCGGTCAACGCCATCACGAAGCCCGGCGTGCAGAAGCCGCACTGGATCGCGCCGGCATCGACCAGCGCCTGCTGCACGCGCGACAGGCCACGTTCGTCGGCGATGCCCTCGATCGTCGTCACCGGACGGTCGCCGACATCGACCGCGAGCATCAGGCAGGCGCGCGCGAGCCGGCCATCGACCAGCACCGTGCAGGCGCCGCAGACGCCGTGGTTGCAGCCCCGCTTCGTGCCGCACAGGTCGAGCTGATCGCGGACCACCTCGAGCAAGGTCGCCGAAACGGGGGCGAGCACGTCGCGCGTCTCGCCGTTGACGACGAGCGTGCTGTGATGCCGGGGCGCGGTCATGCGGACGCTCTCATGCGGACGCCCTTTCAAGCGCGGTGCGGCCGGTGCGACGCAGCAACTCGGGCAGCACGCGGCGTCGGTAGGCCGCGCTCGCCCGGTGGTCGCTCGGCGCGTCGCACGAGGCCGCGAGCGCGCGGCCGGCGGCCAGCAGCGCCTCGTCGCTCGCCCCGACGCCGGTCACGACGATCGGCGTCGGCCCGCAGCCGCCGACGGCAATGTCGAGACGGTCACGGCCGATCGCCGCGACCGAGACGATCGCGAAGTCGCCGGCGACGATCGAGAGCTTCTCATAGGCAGCGCCGGCGCCCGCGGGGCCCGGCGGCACGTGGATCGCGAGCACGACCTCGCCGGTCGCACGGGCGGTCTCGAACAAGCCGACGAAGAAATCGCGCGCCGAAACCATTCGCGTACCCGACCGCCCGCCGAGCTCGATCGACGCGCCGATCGCCTGCAGCGCGACCGGATAGTCGGCCGACGGATCGGCGAGCGCGACCGAGCCGCCGATCGTGCCGCGCGCGCGGATGGCCGGATAGGCGACGACGCGCGCCGCGCGGCTCAGCAGCTCCGGCCCAGGCGCCGACGGACCCAGCTCGGCGAGCTCCGCATGCGAGACCATCGCGCCGATGCGCAATCCGCCGTCGGCCTGCGTCTCGATGCCGCGCAGCGCCGCAATGTCGCGCAGGCTGACGATCAGCGCCGGCGACGCCAGGCCGAGGTTCATCGCCGCGACCAGCGACTGCCCGCCGGCGAGACAGACCGCGTCGTCGGCCTGCAGCGCGCGATAGGCCTCGGCGAGGGTGGTGGGGGCGACGTAGTTCACGTGGCGACCGGTCAATGCGCGGGCTGCGGCTGCAATGTGTCGGCGACCCAGTCGGCCATCGCGTCGATGGCGACCGAGAACAAGTCGCCGTTGACGTGCTCGACGCCGCCTTCGTCGGCACCGAAGACACGCAAGGTGGCGCTCCGGCTGTTGGTCGCTGCGGCGACGGTGCGCTCGGCCTGCGCGACCGGCACCTGCCGGTCGTTGGCGCCGTGGACGACGAGCAGTGGACAGGTGACACGCTCGATCACGCCTTCCAAGGTCATCTGTGCGATCTTGCGATCCGCCTCGTCGACGTCGGAGGCGCCGTAGTACCAGAGCGCGTGATCGAACCACCCCGTCACCGAGCGCGCGGCGGAGGCGTCGCGCAGCATCCGGCCGTGCGAGCCGGCGTTGTCCCAACGCGCGCCCCAGGCCACGCAGCACGCGAGGCGCGGCTCGAAGGCCGCGGCGCGCGGCGCGTAGTAGCCGCCGAGGCTCATCGCGACGACGCCGACCTTCTTCGCATCGACGACGTCGCTGCGCGTCTCGAGCCAGTCCATCGCCGCCTTCGCCCAGCGCTCGCTGTCAGGGTTCATCGCGAGGCCTTGCAGGCGCAGCGCGGCGCCGACCCCCGGATGATCGAGCATCAAGGTCGAGACGCCCCGGCACGCGAACTCGTCGGCGATGCCGCTCAGCGACATCCATTCCTTCGTGACGTCGAAGCCGTCGAAATGGATCATCGCCGGGCGCGGGCCGGGTTGCGGCGCTCGGTGGAGGAGCGCCGGCAACGTCGTGCCCTCGTACGGGATGCGCACCGACTCGATCGGCGCGCCGTGGAGCGTCACGCTCTTGTCGAAGCAGCGCACCATCGCCGCATAGGCATGCGCCTTCTCCGGCGCCTTGTGGCTCGTCATCCGCTCCGCCGTGAACCAGTAGATGCAGGCGCGCCGGTACTTGCGGCCGGCCGACCAGCGATGCCCGGCCGCCTCGTCGCGCGCCGCGTGGCCCTCGATGCGTTCGGCGAGGCCGGACCAGGCGTCGATCCACGCGGCCTGCGCGGCCGGGTCGTCCTTGGCACCGGGACGCTCGGCCAGCGGCTGCAGCGAGCGGCATGCGCCGTCGATCTCGGTCAGCTCGCCGCCGAGCTGTACCGCCATCAGCACGCCCAGGTTCCACGAATAGTGGCCCCGGAAGTACTCGAACATCAGCGCGGCACCCGCGCGACCCGCATCGCCGGGTCGACGATGCGGCCGCGCTCGATCACGCGCTTGCCGTCGAGCTCGATCGTGCAGTCGCGCATCGGCACGTCGTAATGGCCGCGCGTCGTGCGCTTGCCGCCGCCCTGCGAGTTCGGGCCGGTCGAGAACAGGAAATTGCCGGGAAACGTTCGCGCCGCGGCGCGCGACACCTCGGGCACGTCGCCGTTCAGCGCGATGCCGTACCAGAGCGCCTGCGGGTTCATGCCCCAGCCGAGATGCGAGACCGCATACGGATCGCGGTCGCCGGCGCTCGCCTCGCCGTCGCGCAGCCATTCGGCCATCAGCTTCGCATCCAGGCCGCCCTGGATGTCGACGACGTGGCCCTCGCGCACGGTCAGGGTCACCGTGTCGACCACATAGCGGCAGTACGGCAGGATCACGATGTCGCCCGGCGCCATCACGACGGTGCCGTGGGCGCTGCCCTCGTTCGGGAAGGTGTGGATGTGGCCGCCGCCCCAGTGGTCGAAGTGGCCGCGCTCGTCGGCGCGGCCCCACTGCGTCATCACCGGGTATTCGCCGCAGCTCCAGGTCAGGTCGGTGCCGGCCTCGCTGGTGACGCGCACCGTCTTCGCCGCGCGGTACAGCGCCTCGGCGTGCTTGCAGGCTTCCTTCAGGCCGGGCGGCGACATCAGCTGGGCCAGCTGGTCGGGCGCGTCGATGATCATCAGCACGCGGGTGCCGCCGTCGGTCACCGTCTTCAGCCAGCGGCTGAAGAGCGGCACATGGAAGATCACGATCATGTCGGCCTTCGACACCGCCTCGAGCGTGCCCTTGCACTGGCCGATCGTCGGCACGCCGACCTTGGTCCAGCCGGGCAGGGAATTGACGCACAGCTCGTAGATGTCGGCGCCGAGCGCGTCGGCGGCTGCGAACGCCGCCTCGATGTACTCGCGGCGCGTGCCGAGGTCGGAGACGATCGCGATGGTCTCGCCGGCCTTGACCGCCGACAGCTTGAACTGCTCGGTGTAGAGCTGGGCCATGCGCGCCGGGTTGGTCTCCATGCTTCGGAAGGCTGCGGTCTGCATGGCGGCTCCGGTCGGATGATTCACAACTGAACGACGTTCATTATTTTGGCGGCCGTTCGCCTTTGTCAAGGCGGAGCGGCGGGTTCAGGCCTCGCCGACGTGCCAGGACAGGAAGCGCCCGCGCAGCGCCTGCGCCACGCGGTACAGCGCCGCCCCGATCAGCGAGATCGTCAGCAAGGTGGCGAATGCGGTGCGCACGTCGCCGTAGCGATAGGCGCGGATCATGGTCTGACCGAGCCCGCTGCCGCCCGACACCATCTCGGTGACGACCGCGACGAGCAGCGCGACGACGACCGCGACCAGCACGCCGTCGTAGACCGAGGCGAGCGCCATCGGCAGCACGACGCGTCGCAGCACGCGCCACCGGCTCGCGCCGCGCGCCTGCGCCGACCAGACATAGATCGGGCTGACGCCTTTCGCGCCGTGGTAGCTGAAGACGACGAGCGGGAACAGGCAATCGGTGAAGATCAGCATCACCTTCGACAGGTCGAACAAGCCGAACCACTGCACGAAGAGCGGAATCAGCGCGATCTTCGGCAGCGGAAAGGCGAACGAGAACAGCGGCTCGAAGAACCACTCGGCCCAGCGCTGGCGCCCCATCAGGATGCCGAGCGGCACGCCGACCGCGATCGCACCGGCGAGCCCGGTGAGCGCGCGCCAGAGCGTGTCCTTCAGCGGCGTGAACATCGAGCCGTCGCCGATCAGCGCAATCCAGCGCAGCAGGATCTCGGAGACCGGCGGAAACACGAACGGGTTGACCCAGCCGAGTCGGGTGACGAGTTCCCACGCCAGCAGCAGCACGCCGATCGGCAGGTAGCGGGCCAGCGCCCCGGCGGCGCGCGACGGCTCGCCTTGCGAAGGCTCAGTGCGCGAACGCATGCCAGGACATGAAGCGGCGCAGGGCGGCGAGGTAGAGGCGGTCGAGCGCATAGCCGATCGCGGCCAGGTAGATCACGACGGCGAGCATCGAATCGTCGGCGCCGACGCCGCCGTACGACGAGATCAGGTAACCGAGCCCTTCCTGCGACGACAGGAACTCCGAGCTGACGAGGATGATGATCGAGATCGCGAGCGCGGTGCGAACGCCGGTCGCGATCTGCGGCAAGGTCGCCGGCAAGACGACGCGCCAGAGCAGGCGCCGCTCGGAGACGCCGCGCGCCCGCGCCGACCAGAGCAGCACCTCGTCGACGCTGCGCGCGCCGTTGAACGCGGCGGTGACGACCGGCAGCAGGCAGCCGAGCGCGATCACCGCGATCTTCGAGAAGTCGCCGATGCCGAGCCAGATCATGAAGAGCGGAATCAGCGCCGGCTTCGGCACCGGGTAGATCAGCAGCAGGAACGGCTCGAATGCGAGGCGGACGACGCGCATGCGCGCCATCGCGATGCCGAGCGCAATGCCGACCACGACGGCGACGGCGAGGCCGATGCCGGCGCGCGCGAGCGACGCCAGCGTGTGCGGAAAGATCTCGCCGCTGCCGATCAGCGCGGCGAGCGCCTTGGCGACGTCGGTCAGCGCCGGCAGCACCGCCTTCGGCAATGCGCCCGCGGCCGACGCGAGCTGCCAGGCGGCGAGCACGATCAGAAGCGGCGCGACGCTGGCGAGGGGGCCGAGCCAGGTTCGCCGCGGCGTCGTCATAACGGGATGCCGGCGCTGCGCGCCGCGTCCACTTCCTCCTTCACGCTGCGCCAGATGCGCAGTTTCAGCGCCACGAAGGCTGGGTTCGCCTCGAGCTCCTCGCCTTCGCGGACTTCGAAGTCGCGCGTCGCGATCTCCTTGATCCGGCCCGGCCGCGCCGCCATCACGACGATGCGCGTGCCGAGCGCGACGGCTTCCTCGACGTCGTGGGTGACGAACAGCACCGTCTTCGTGTCGCGACGCCAGATCCGGCGCAGCTCGTCTTGCAGGATGCGGCGCGTCTGCGCGTCGAGGGCGCCGAACGGCTCGTCCATCAGCAGCACGGCCGGCTGACACGCCAGCGTCTGCGCGATCGCGACGCGCTGCTGCATCCCGCCCGAGAGCTCGCGCGGGTAGCGGTCGGCGAAGCCTTCGAGGTGGACGAGGCGGATGTGCTCGGCGACCACCCGTTCGCGCTCCGCCGCGCGCATGCCGCGCTCCTCGAGCCCGAACGCGATGTTGCCGGCGACCGTCAACCACGGGAACAGCGAGTAGCGCTGGAACACGATGCCGCGTTCCGGCCCGGGGCCGCGGATCGGCGCGCCCTCGAACAGCAGCTCGCCCGCGCTCGGCGCGAGAAAGCCGCCGACGAGGTAGAGCAGGGTGCTCTTGCCGCAGCCGCTCGGGCCGACGATCGTGACGAACTCGTTGCGGTCGACCGAGAGGTCGATCCGCTCGAGCGCGGTCACCGCGTTCGCCCCGGCGCCATAGCGCATCGCGACGCCTCGCGCCTCGAGGCAAGGCTCGGCCACGGCTACTTCGGCAGGTACGACAGGTCGATGTTCTTCGAGACGTCGAACGCGGCGATGAAGCCGTCGGCCGCGAGCGCGTCGACCACCGGCTGGATGCTCTGCGCCGAGAGCTTGCCGTCGCGGCGCACGAGGTAGTCCTTCTTGGTCAGCAGATAGGAATCGACGACCGGCACCGGCAGCTTCCACTGCTCGGCATAGATCTTCACGGCCTCCGGCCGGTTGTCGAGCGCCCAGTTGACGGCGATCAGGTAGTCCTCGATGTAATCGCGCACCGCCTTCGGGTTCGCCTTCAGGAACTTGTCCTCGAACGCCATGAAGACGTAGTCGGTCGGGCCGCCGTAGATGTCGCTCGTCTTGTAGAGGATCTTCAGGTCGCCCTTCGCCATCGCCTCCTCGAAGAAGGGCTGGAACAGCGACGCCGCCTGGACCTTGTTGTCGCGCACCATCTGCGCGAGGAACGGCGGGCGCGCCTCGACGATCGTCAGGTCCTTGTCCGGGTTGAGGCCGTTCTTCTTCGCGATGATCCGCACGCCCTGCTCGACGGTGCCGCCGATTGCGTTGACCCCGACCACCTTGCCCTTCAGGTCGGCGACCTTCGAGATGCCGCTGTCGGTGCGCACGACCGTGTAGTCGTCGTAGTAGCCGTCGAAGCCGAACGAGAGCAGCTGGTGGACGATCGTGACCGGCACGCGCGACTGGGTGAGCGCATTGGCGAGCGGGAACGGCGTTGCCAGGCAGGCGTCGAGCTTGCCGGCGACGAGCGCGGGCATCGCGTCGCCGCTGCCCGAGAAGCGCACCCACTCGACGTCGTAGCTCTTGCCGAAGTTCTTCAGGATCTCCGGCTTCTTCTGCATGAAGAGATGCGCGCTGATCGAGACATGCGTGCCGATCCGGATCTTCGGCACCGCTTGCGCACGAGCGGACAACGGTGCCAGCAGCGCACCGGGAACGAGGGCGGCGGGCGCAAGGGCGAGCAAGGAGCGGCGCGTGCGCCGGAATGTCGTCATGGTCAGTCCCGCTGGGTGGAGGAGGGCGCGATGGATCGAAGTAAACCTGCCGGCTCCGGCCTTGTCAATACTGAACTGCGTTTACTTATCGCGCACCGCGGCGAGGTCGACGACGTCTTCGAAGCGCGGCTCGCCGGCGAGGAGTCCCGCCTCGCGACGCAACGCCACCGATTCGTTCCAGCCCTCGCGCGAGACCGCGAGCTCGTCGACCGCTGTTGTCACCAGCCGCCGTGCTGCCGCAGGCGAATAGCCGGCCGCGGTCAATGCGGCCGCGGCCGCCTCGGCCTGGGCCGGATCGCGGGCCCAGCGGTTGGCCTCGACGAGCGCGAGCCGGTAGGCCGCGGCCGCCTCGGGATGTCGATCCATCCACGCCGCCGGCGCGGCCGCCACGACGCCGGGGTACGCCGGCGCGTGCTCGCGACCGTCGAACAGCAGCGTGCAGCCGCGCGCGAGCGCCATCTCGATGAACGGCGGCACCAGCAGCGTCGCGCCGATCGTGCCGGCACAGAGCGCCTCGAAACGCTGGCGCACGCCGCCGACCGCGCGAAAGTCGCAAGCCGCGCGCTCGATGCCGGCACGCGCGAGCGCGCGGTACAGCACGAGCACGAAGCCGTTGCTGATCGAGTCGACGCCGATCGTGCCGCGCGCGGCTTCGCCGAGCGACGCCACGCCGGGCACGCCGCAGAAGGCCATCGGCTGGGTGCGCTCGAGCTGGGCGGCGATGCGCAGGCCGGCGTTGAACTCGGTGTTCCAGGCGAGGACGTTGTCGACGACACCGATGCCGACGTCCCAGGTGCCGGCGGCGAGCCCTTGGCCGATCTGATCGGACGACGTCGTCGGCGTCGTCTCGACCTCGAGGCCATGCCGCTCGAAGCTCTGCAGATGGCGCGCCCAGACGATCGGCGCCGGCGCAACGAACAGGATCTGGCGAACGCGTGGCATGGACATCGACGGCCCGTCAGAACAGAATAATGTTCATTATTAAGGGGCCGCTTCTCGCGTGTCAACGGCGGGCCTGCCGAAGAACGGATCTCATGGTTCAGCAAAAGAAGGCGGCGGTCCGCGAAGCGATCCTCGAAGGCGCCTTTCGGTTGTTCTCGCGAAACGGCTACGCCGCGACCACGCTCGCCGCGATCGCCAAATCGGCCGACGTGTCGCAGGGCAACGTCTACATCTACTTCGGCTCGAAGCTCGAGATCCTCTACGCGATCTACGACCCGTGGCTGCGCGCGCGAATCGACCGCCTCGAGGGTGAGCTCAACGCGATCCGCTCACCGAGAAACCGGCTGAAGCGGCTGCTCGAGGCGCTCTGGCGCGACATCCCCGCCGAGGAGAACGGCTTTCTCAACAACATCATGCAGGCCATCACGCTGACCGACCCCGAGGACGGCTATCGATCGACGCTGGTCCAGTGGCTCGAGAAGCGCATCGAAGGCATCGTGATGCAGGCACTGCCGGTCGCGCGGCGCAGGCGCCTGCGGCGGGCTCGCATCGCGCATGTGATCATCATGGCGTTCGACGGCTTCGCGATTCACCGCCATCTGCATCCGGACGAGAACCCGATCGGAGACGCGACCCTTGCCGCCGTCGCGAGCATGCTGCTCGGCGACGCGGCCGACTGACCCGCACGGTCAGCGCTTGTAGGGATTGTTGTACGGCGAAGGCGGGTCGGGCGGCCGCAACTTCTTCGGAACGCAGCGCTTCTGCACGGCGTCCCATTCCTCGCCGGGCCCGCAATTGCCCGAATTGTTGAACGCGCTTTTCGACTTGCCCTTCAGGTCCTGCCGGAAGCCGGCGTCCTTCGTGGCCCCCTTCGACAGCGCCGAGGCGCGTGGCGGGTTCGGTGCCGCCGCCAGCGAGGTCGCCGGCCGCTTCAACGCCGAGGTGCTCGACGCTGGCGTCGTCTTCGACGCTGCAGCCTTGCTCGACAACGCCGAATTCGGCGAGGCGAGTGCGCTGCGCTGTTTCAGCGCCGACGTCTGCGATCCGGCCGTCGCCCCTGACCGGTTGCCCATCGTCAGCGACGACGAGGGTCGCGACGTGCTCGATCCCGACGACGAGTTGAAGCGGTTCTGAAGCGAACTGCTGCCCGAACCGTACGAGCGCGCCGGCGCTGGCGACGGCGTATAGGTCGGTCGCGGCGGCGGCGGAGGAGGGGGCGGCGGGGGAGGCGCGGGCTTGTAGCTGTAGGCCGCGCGGGCCGTTCCGAAAGTCGCCGGCAGCAGTCCGCCGATGGCGGCGGCACACAGGTCACGTCGTTTCATCATGGGCTCCTTGTGAGTCGCTTCAGCGCGCCTTCTCGAGATAGGACCGGAGGTTGCGCGTGTAGCGGCCGATCACCGCCGAGTCGCAACCGCCGTAGGTCTTGGCGAGGCGCTCGACATCGCGCACCGCGAATTCGGGCGCATCCTCGATCCGCTGCTGTGCCGCGCCGGCGTCGACGATGGTCGACGGATTCTTCTGCGCCTGCACGTACAGGTTCAGGCTGTTGCGCAGGATCTGCCCCATGTTCTGCTGCGCCGCCGTGACCACCTGCTGCTGCAGGCGGGTCTCGTAAGCGCGCACCTCGGTGACCTTGAAGGTGTCGCAGTTCTCGCCCAGATGGCCGGCCTGCGCGATCAGGTACTTGCGCGTGAAGAGCGTGTCGTCGCGCAGGCCCGCCAGGTCGGCGTGGTAGATCGCGTGCACGATCGTGCCGGCTTCGTACTTGCGCAGTTCGCTCGCGTCGGCGAGGACCTTCGAATCCTTCGCGCTCCTCGTGTCCTTCGCGTCCTTGGCATCGTTCGGATGCGGCACCGTGCCCGTCGGACTGGCCGAATTCGCCCCGCCTGCCGGCTCGGCCGCGCTGGCGAACACGCGCTGGTTCTCGCCGGCCTGGCGCAGCGACGCGACACGCTCGGCGGCGACGCGGGTCAGCGCGCGGCCCGCCTGCTGGCGCTCCTCGTCGAGCAGGTAGCGCGCGAGCACCGTGCCGACCTCGGCCTCCGATCGCGCCTTCTGCAGCTCGCTCGAGAGTTCCGGCGTCGCGGCGGTGATCGCCGAGGCGCGCTGTGCGAGGAGCTCGGCGCGGAACCTGGCGAGCGGCGGCGCCGCCGCGATCGCCTTCTGGTATCGCGCCGTGAATCCGTTCAGGTACGGCACGCCTTTCTCGAGGCCCGGCAAGCCGGTCGGCCAGGTGCCGACGGCGGCGCGCTCCTCGCGCAGCAGCGGCTCGGCGAGCTCGTCGATCCGATCCGACGCCTGTTTCTTCAGCGGATCGGCCTGCGCACCGAGACCGGCCCGGTTGAGGTCGTCGGCGGCGGCCGCGAGCGCGGCGATGCCGTCGGCGCCGCGCGCCTCGGCGGCGAGGCGCTGAATGCGCGCCGTGTGGACCGGCAGGGCGACCCGCGTGCGTGCCGCATCGAGTCGCAGCTGCGCGGCGCGGCCATCTTCGGCCGAGACGCCCTGCTGCTGCGCGAGCTTCGCGGCGATCGCGTCGAGGCGCTGCAGGCCCGAGTCGGTCGCCGGCAGGCCGTCGAGCTCGGCGAGGAGGGCCTCGCGCTCGCCGCGGCGCGCGCGGGTCGCCGCGAGCTGGACACTCAGCTGTGGCTGCAGCGACGGATTGAGCAGCGTCTGCGCGGTCTGCGCTTCGGCCGGCGTCAGCGCGCCGGTGCGCTGGCACGCCTGCTGCGCGCTCTGCAGCTCGCGAAAGTCGGCGATCGTCAGCCGATCGTAGGTCTTGCCGAAGGCGCGCGAGAAGCGCTCGTCTTCGAGCAGCGGCATCCAGTCCTCGGCGCGGCGCGCGCCGGCCGCCGCAGGCGCCGACGCCAGCCACGACTTCAGCTTGGCGCACGCATCGGCGTCGGCGAGCTGGCGCTGGTTGGCTTCGGCGGCGCGTTGGTCCTGCATGGCACGGCGCACCTCGGCGGCCGACTGGATGCCGATCTGGCCGCGCAGGATCTCGCCGACATCGATCGCCTCGGCGCGCCCCGGCACGGCCGCCATCAGCAGCGACGCGAGCGCGCCGCACGTCCCCTGGAGACTCGCAATCCGCTTCATCGGCGCCTCCCTCGATCTCGCGAAGCGGCGAGATACGCCGTCGAGGTTAGGCAGCAGGCGTTTAGAAAGCGTTATTGGCGACGCGCATCAGGCCGGCGTGCGACCCCAAGCCGCGAGCAGCGCGCGATTGACCGGGTTGCGGTCGAGAAAGCTGTCGCGGAACTCGTCGGGCACCTGGCGCGCGGCGACGTCGCGGACCCAGCCGACGCCTTGCTCCAAGGCCGCACGCGCTTCGCTGCGCCGCTCGGGCACGCCATCGAGCGCACGATGGATCGTCCACCAGGTCTCGGCCAGGTACACGTCGGACGGATGGCAGCCCGGCAGGCGCGCGAAGAGCTCCGCGGCGAGCGCGGCCGCCGGCGCAGCGTCGCCGGCCCTCAGCAGGCCCTCGATCGCGCGGATGCGCGCGTGCTGCGCGAGGGCGGGCAGGCCGCGGCGCTCGGTCTCCTCGACGATCTGCAGGCTGAGCGCGACCGCCTCCGCCGGCGGCAGCTCGCGCGCGAGGTCGAGCTGCGAGCCGACCCGCAGCACCGTGGCGGCTTCGGTGCCGAGCAGGTCGAGCGCGGCCTTCAGGTTCAGCGCACCCGCGCGGCCGAGCGCCTGATCGGCGCGCGCCCTGATCGTCAGCCGGCGCGCCTGCGTCGAGCGCGGCAGCGTGCTGTCGGCGGCAAGCAAGCGCAGGGCGCGAGCCGGCTGACCGAGGTGCACCATCGCCAGCGCGCGGTGGTTGTCGTTGACCGCGATCCACATCGGCGCGCCGCCGGCGCGGAAATGGCGATCGGCCCACTCGAACGCCTGCAGCGCCTCGCGGTAGCGCCCGAGCGCCACGTACAGCATGCCGAGGATCATGTCGTTGTGCGCCATCGGCGCGCCGACGGCGATGCCCATGCGATCGCGCAGCGCACGCGCCCGCTCGGCATGCACCACCGCGTCCGCCATCCGGCCGACATAGCCGAGCGCGCCGGCGAGATTCGTCAGGTTGACGATGCATTCGGCGAGATCGCCGAGCTGCTCGGCGAGCCCGACCGCGCGCGTGATCGCCTCGATCGCGTCGGGCCACTGGCCGGCCTGGCTCAACGCGTGCCCGAAGTCGGTCGCGAACTTGTATTGCTGGAGCGGGTCGGCGTCCTGCTCGAAGCGCGGCGCGGCATCGCGCAAGTTGCGCACCGCCTGCTCCGTGCGCCGGCTGTTGGCGAGGCCGAGCGCTTCGAAGCGGACCGCGTCAAGCTCGCTGCGCGTCTGCCCCTGGCGCTGCGCGAGCGTGCGGGCGCTGCCGGCGACCTCGACCGCATCGACGAAGCGACTCGCCATCAGCAGCGCATAGGCGCGGCGCAGCTGCGCCTCGAGCCGCTCGTCGTCGGTCTGCGCATCAGCCAACAACTGCGCGGTCAGTGCGAGTGCCGCGTCGATCGGGCGCACGATCAGCATCGGGTCGACCGCGCGCGCACGCAGCCGAAACACGCGGCCGCGGTCGGTGTCCTGCTCGGCACAGGCGATGGCTTCCTCGATCAGGCGCAGCTCGTCTTCGCGACGCGACCTGTGCAGCGCTTCGTCGGCCGCGGCCTCGAATGCGGCCGCAGCGGCGTTCCATTCGTGGGCCTCGCGCCAGTGCGGCGCGAGACGGCCCGGCGGCTGCTGACGCGCCTCCAGGAAGCGGGCGACGTCGCGGTGCACGACCTGCGCGATCGCGGCCGGGACCGAGCGCAGCACCGCTTCGCCGACCAGGTCGTGCGCGAACCCGCGGTCGCGGATCACGTGGGCGGCTTCGAGTGCGGCCCAATCGTCGACCAGCTCGATGACGGCGCGGCCGGTCACGTGCGCCGCGAGCTCGACGCTGAAGTCGGGCCCCGCGATCGCCGCGATGCGCGCCAGGGCGAGCGCGGTCGCGCTCAACTGCCCGAGGCGCCGGCCGATCAGCGTGCCGACGTTCGGCGGGAGCGGCAACGGCGCGCCGAACGTCGGCGACAGCGGCGCGCCGCGCGCCAGCAGCGCGCGCAACGTCTCGAGCACGAACAGCGGGTTGCCGCCGGTGTGCCGCCACAGCGGCTCGGCCCAGCGCCGTGCCTCGAGATCGGGCAGCTCGAGCGCGTCGAGCAGGGCTTCGATCGCGGCTGCCGGCAGCGGCCCGAGCGCGATCTCCGTCAGCGCCTCGCGGTCGCCCGAGCGGCGCCAGTCGGCCAGCAGCGCCGGCAGTTCGCCCGACCGGCAGCCGACCAGCCAGGCGACCCGCGCGCCTGCCGCGCCGACGAGCACCGGCAGCGCTGCCAGGGTTGCCTCGTCGGCGTACTGCACGTCGTCGACGACGATCAGCACGAGGCCGGCGCCGGCCCACAGCGACAGCGCCGCGCCGATCGCGTGGTGAAGCGCGCCGGCATCGAATCGCTCGGCATTGGCGGTACCGAGCTCGGGCACCAGGCGCGCGAGCTCGCCGCGTTGCCACCCGGGTTCGAGCGGGCCGAAGCGGGCGACGAGCGCTCGCAGCGTGCGTGCCAGCACCGCATGCGGTATGCGGTCATCGCCGGGTCGCGCGTCGACCACGACCGCGCCGTCGACGCTGGCGGCGTAGTCGGCGAGCAGGCGCGTCTTGCCGATGCCGGGATCGCCGCTGACGAGCACGCCGCGGGCCGCCGCGACCGCGGTGTCGAGCCGCGCCCACTCGGCCTCGCGGCCGACCAGGCGCGGTGGTCGCAGCACG
>Ga0207648_10003206_pt1 | contig 17228 bp, 17 predicted proteins | sample KBSMisM32_FD_184310 | JGI IMG/M metagenome (GOLD analysis project Ga0207648, IMG submission 184310) | Miscanthus rhizosphere microbial communities from Kellogg Biological Station, Michigan, USA - KBS Miscanthus M3-2 (SPAdes) (version 2) | ecosystem: Host-associated > Plants > Roots >...
CTTAAGCGGAATATCGCGCGACACCGCTTCGCGCCCCTTTCGGATGGCGCGCATCACCGACCAGCGCCGCAGCCCCTTGGGGTGTGGCGCCAAGGCGGCGACCAGTTCTTCCACGATGGTCGGTCGCGGCCGGTCCTGGAGCATGAGATGTCCTTTGCGCAGGTCTGAAAAAAAAGCAGGCGGCGAAGACACTGGTCTGGCGCCGCCTGCCTTGTCGCAGATTAAGCGTGTTTCAGGTTAACGGCCTTGGAACCCTTGGCATCGGGCTGGATGTCAAAGGACACCTTCTGGCCTTCCGCCAGTGACGTCATGCCGGCGGCTTCCATCGCGCTGGCGTGAACGAACACATCCTTGGCGCCGCCTTCCGGCGCGATGAAGCCAAAGCCCTTGGAGGAATTGAAAAACTTGACGGTGCCGATAGTCATGATGGTTCCTTTGCGAAGTATCGCCCGGACGGATGTCCGGACCGCGAAAACATCAAGTCGGGAAGTGTCTGGCCAGGCGCGCGCGAGGCGGGTCGGGATTGGCGCTTCTTCTGGAGCAGTCGCGCGGGTGCTATGCGCCTTTATTGGGGACAATACAAGACGTTGGGCATGGTGTGGAACTTTCCTGCATTTGAAGCATTCCCACTCTGCCGTATTCCCTAAATCAGATTTCGGTGCGAACACCGCCCGGCCGCCGGCTGCGGGCCCCTATTCCTTTTGCTCGGAGAATTTCGATGAAGACCAAAATTGCCTTGATGGCGGCTGCCTTGTTCGCAACAACGCTGGCTGCAGATGCCCAGAATTACGGCCCGCCGCGCGATCCCAATGGCTATTACAGCCTGTCGGACCACCGCGGATACTACGATTCCAACGGCCGCTACCGCCAAATGCGCGGGCGGTATGATCGCGGCGATCGCCAGGACCGGGGTGGTTACGACCAGTCCGCCAACTATTATCGCCAGGGCGAATATGAGCAAAGCTGCCGACGCGGCAATGGCGTTGCCGGCACGATCTTCGGCGCCGCCGCAGGCGGCCTGATCGGTTCGGCGGTCAGCCGCGGCAATGGCGGAGCGGTCATTGGCGGCGCGGTGCTGGGTGGATTGCTCGGCAACACCGTCGCCAAGGACATAGATTGTGACGACCAGCCTTATGCCTTCAACACATATTCCGAAGGCCTCAACGGCGATGTCGGTCGCCGCTATGACTGGAATCACAACCAGGCGCGCGGCTATTTCCAGCCGACCCGCGAGTTCCGGCGCGAAGGTATCCAGTGCCGCGACTTCACCGTGACCAACTATCGCGGCAACCGCGAATTCACCCGGTCAGGCACCGCCTGCCGGGCCAATGACGGCAACTGGCGTTTCGACTGATGGATTGCGTCACAGACCCCGGCGAAGGCCGGGGTCTGTAACCTACCGCAAGGGTGGCTTTTGCCGCCATACCTGCGCTTATGATCCGTGAAGGGACCCGCCGCGTGATGCATCGCATGCCCAATGCCGCGGACCTGACCTCTGAAGAATTTGCGTCACTGACCCGTGTGTGCCGCGGCTTCATCTGCGCCACGATTCCCAAGGCGCATCAGGCACGGCTGGTCGAACTTGGCCTGATCCAGGCGATGATGGGCGGATTGATCATCACGCCGATGGGCCGGATGGTGGCGCGCGCCTAGCTATTCGCGAGCGCCGACAACTTCCTTCCAGCGATATCGCCCTTCTCACCCGGTCATTGCCTGCATCAGCGCGGAAATCTTGAGCGTGGCAAAATTGGAAAAGGTGTCGGAGACGGCATAAGGAAGGATAATCCGCTCGGCGTGGCGCAAGGCGCCACAGGTATAGACCACATTCGGGACATAGCCCTCCCGCTCGGAAGGTTCTGGGCGAACCAGCGGCTCGCGTGATCGCGCCAGGACTTTCGACGGATCATTCTTGTCCAGCAGGACGGCGCCGATGGAATATTTGCGGACGGGCCCGACCCCGTGGGTGAGCAGCAGCCAGCCTTCGTCGAGTTCAATTGGCGATCCGCAATTACCGATCTGCACCAACTCCCAGGGAAACTGGGGCTTCAGGATCGCCGTTCCGCCATTCCAGCTATACAGATCATCCGAATAGACGAGATAGAGATTCTCATTGTCCTGTCGCGCAATCATGGCGTACTTGCCGTTGATCTTGCGCGGGAACAGCGCCATCCCCTTGTTTTGTGAGGCATTTCCACTGAGCGGCATCAGCCGAAAATTGATGAAGTCAGTGGTTTCCAGAAATTCCGACCGTATCGCGTCACCGCTATAGGCGGTGTAGGTCGCGTAGAAGATCCGCCTGCCGTTTTCGTTGAACTCCACGAAACGGGCGTCTTCAATGCCATGCCAATGGGCCTGTGTGATGGGAAAGATCACCCTTTCGCTGATATCATCGGAAGGTGTGAAAGTCAGCGACACTTCATTGCCTGCCGGTCCGAGGCTGCGAATCCCGACAGAGGGGCTTGTGGCGATGCGCGACGGCGGATCGACGGTCACATCTCCACTCGCCGCTATGAAGCCACTGCGAAAGGTCAGCGAGGAAACATGCCCTTCACCGACCGCGCGAAGGCTGAGGATGAACCGAAGCCCGCCCTCGGGCGCACCGGACTGGTCCGGATGGGCAATGATGCTGGGATTGAACAGCGCCGCGGATTCGAACGAGTACTCGTTGAGGAAATAGGCTCCGATCAGTTGACGCTTGATCGCGGTGAAACTGTCGTGGCTGGCAAAGGCGTCTTCCATCTCATCGGCGCGGGCCTCGAATTGCGCCAGCAGGTTGCGATGCCGGCCCTGGAAATTTTCCAGAACCTCCGCCAGTTGCGCCGCTGCGTCTTCGGCACTCATGGCCAGAACACGGTCGACGATATGGTTGGCCCGGGACTTGTCGGTGGGGTTCAGGTCGCGCGGTTCCGTGGCTGGCTTGAAAGGCCGCACGATGACCCTGGCCGGATCGGGTCGAAGGTAAAGAGCCTGGCGGTTCAGGAACTGGATTTGTGACAAATGACCCCCTGGTCTTAATCGAGCCCGGCGAGATCTGGCGCGGAGCGCAACAAAAACTTCGTGCGACTCTCACCGAGCCGGTGCGCCTGGCGAATTTCTGCGAGACTCAAAAGATAAGAGACGGCAGACTCGCCGCCCTTGTTCTGGTTTACCCGGTCGGGATGCAACCCGTCGTGGCAGCTGCCCGATTCCAAATCGATAAGGGCAAGCGACAAATCATTTTGACCCAGGAACCAGGAAAAAGCGTTCAGGGCCTCGGCTTTCCATTTTGGGTCGCCATCTGCCTGCCAGGCCGCCAAGCAAGCTGAAATCGTCGCGGTGGCTTCCAATGGTTGCTGATCGAACATACGTGGAGCGGTGCGCTTATCGCCAAAGCTTTGTGTGCCGACAGGACGGAAAACACCCGAAGCGCCTGTTTGCTGGCTCATAAGCCAGCGCAATGACCGCATGCCAGCCTTCGCATAGGCTTGTGTGCCCGTCGCAATGCCCGTCAGGATCAGAGCTTGCGGCAGCCTGGCATTGTCATAAGCCAAGCCTTCCTCGAACCAGATCCAGTTTTCACTTTCCACCGATCCAAGGATGGAGATCAGTCTGTCGGCCAATGAACTCCGCAGCCGCACCGCAGGTTCGTTGTCTGGAACGATGGAGCAATAGGCGTGCAGGCCCAGCAAGGAGAATGCCCAGGCGCGCGGAGAAGAAAAGCCTTCGGCGGCCGGCAGCGCTGCATCGAACAGGTCTTGCGCCCATTGGCGGCGCGAGGGACTGATATCACTGCGCGTGCATTCACCCAGGGCCCACAATGTGCGCCCATGGCTATCTTCCGAGCCGCTTTCTTCCAGCCAGGCACGCTCGAAGCTCATGAAGTTCCTGAACCGTCTCGTTGCCGGGTTCCAGGCATGCTGAAGGAACGCGGCCAGCCGAGTCGTCAAAACTTCGGGAAGGAGCTCCTCTCCGGTGGTGTTGAGGGCGCAAGCCAGCAGCAGCGCACGAGCGTTGTCGTCTATGCAGTAGCCGTGCGACCGGTCCGGGATCGAATGAATGGCGTGCTGGAATAGGCCGGTATCGTCGCACATCGACAGAAGATGGCCGATCTGCATGTCGGGGGGCGTGCTCTTTGCCGGTGTTCTTTTGTCCAGATTTGCGATCACATTCAGGCGATGGTTCCGGCGCGCCCGCGTGAAAACGGCATGGTACCGCTCTCCAATGCGTTTCCACGTCATGGACCGGCTGTCGGAATAGGCCCGCACGCGCATGGCTTGGCGCCGGGGCTCATCCGTAAGCAATCCCGAAATTTCGGCGCCGATCGCCGCAGAGTCGTGAAACGGAACCAGCACGCCGCGCCCATCCGCCAACAATTCGCGCGCATGCCAGTAGGGCGTCGAAACAACCGCTTTCCCCAAACCAAAGCTGTAAGCAAGTGTTCCCGACGTCATTTGTGCTTCGTTGAAATAGGGCGTCACATAGACGTCGCACATGGATATGAAATCCAGCAAGGTCGGCTGGTCCACGAACTGATCGAGGAAGACGACCTTGTCCTGTACCCCCAATTTGCGCGCGCGCGCCATCAGGCTTTCACGATAGGCCTCGCCTTCCTGCCGCACGAGATTTGGGTGTGTCGCTCCAAGAACGACATAGACGGCATCGGGCCGGCTCTTAAGGATCAGCGGCATCGCATCGATCACCACTTCGATCCCTTTGTTGGGAGAGAGAAGCCCAAAGGTCAGGATCACGGGTTTGGCGGTGAAGCCCAGTTTGACTTTTGCCAGGTCCGGTTCGACGAAAGGAAAATCGGGAATGCCGTGCGGAATGACTTCGATCTTCTCGATGGGAACATCATAGACGGTGTGCAGCAGCTCTCGCGCCTTCTCCGCCATTACCACCATAGTGGATGACAGTTCCGCGATCTTGCGCAGGACATTGTACTGGGCAGGCGTGGGACGGGACAGAACCGTGTGGCAGGTCGTCACCACCGGCATGTCGAGCCGGGTGATCAGCGCCAGGATATGTGCGCCGGCGTCGCCGCCAAAAATGCCGAATTCGTGCTGAAGACAAACAACGTCGTACTTCTGTGCGTTCAGGAAATCCGCGGCCTTTGCATAGTCTTCGAGGACGTCGTCACGGATGTGGAACCTGACCTCGGGAGGATAATCATAAGCCCGCCGGTCATCATTCATCGCCACGATGCAGGCTTCAATCTGCGTGAACGACTGGACGGCTTTGTGCAAGTCGGTGGTAAAGGTCGCAATTCCACAGCGGCGCGGCAAGGAATTGCCAATGAATGCAACGCGCTTGAGCTGGGTCATGGCCGCTCCGGTGCGAGTTCAGGCCGCTTTCAAATTGACGGCCTTGGCGCCTTTGACATCCGATTGGGTGTCGAAGGAGATGCGTTGACCTTCCGCCAGGACGGTCATGCCCGCGGCCTCGACGGCGGAGACATGCACAAAGACATCCTTGCCGCCACCTTCCGGCGATACAAAGCCAAAGCCCTTGCCCGAATTGAAGAATTTCACTGTTCCGATTGTCATGGTCACTCCGATACCTGACGCCAAGCACAAGCTTGAGCGGCGCGGAAGGACACATCTGTCGGAAGGGTGGTTGCCCCGGCCAGGCGCCGGATGCGGATGGTGAGTACAACTTCGCGTTCAACGAATGGAACGCCGTCGCCACACACACATAGGCTCTTGTACCGCCGAATACAAGTAAGGAAGGCCGGCATGGAACAATCGCGCGGTTTCTTGCCTTTCTTCGACGCGGTTGGGGATGAATTAAGACGTGGCCGAAGCGAAGTGCTATCTTGGTACATGGCACACTTAGAAAGCGCTCGCGAAGCAGTCGAGTATCGCGGCTATTCCCTCCAAGTCACCTATGCTTCGCCGCAGTGGCAAGTGCAGATTGGCACCGTGCTGAAGGACAGGCCCATATTTCCGCCAGAAAGACAGATCGTAAAAGGTTGGAACGAAGAAGAGACACTGAAGCGCGCAAAATCGCGAATCGATCTTCTGATTGAGAGCCCCAGCCTTCATTAGAGGCCCCAATGAGTTACCGTGGATATGATCTGGAACAGAAAACCTTAATGGTTGGGTGGCAGATCGCGATCACCAAGGACGGCAAGTTCGTCCACAATGGATCGGTGACAAAGGAGCTGGCCGCGGCCATGGACGAAGCCAAGACGTTCGTCGATTGCATTCTTGCCGAAGCCGATAACGCCGCGCCCGGCGCGAAATCCTGATGTTTTCCAGAGGCCAGATATTCGAATGCGTAATCGGCGGCGCCCTGCGCTCCGCGAAGGTCATCGCCATCGTGGATGGCGGACGTATCGGCTGGCTGGAGTTCCTGGACGTCAAAGGCCCACTATTTGAGCTGGATATGGCAAAAAAATCGGTCTGGAAATTGGTCCAGGGCGCGCGATAGCTCCCGACGCCGCTCGAATGTAAAAAAAGTCCGTGCTTTCGCACGGAGCTTTTCATTGTCGCGGCTTATTTGGACTTTCCGGAGGCTTTTCCGGCGTTAGACGCCGTTCCGAAGGGCGTGACGGCTGCGACGGGCTTCGCCTTGTTTTTGTCGGCTTTGGGTTTTTTCTTCTCGCGATTTCCTCTGGACATCTGTCTCTCCTGTTGCGCCGACTCGTGTCGACGCCGAACGATACGTCTTTCATGTCGTGCCAGGTGTGTCTGTTTGGCTTTGGGCGTATCTATCAGACCCAATTGGGCGTAGCGTCCACCCATGCGGAAGGGAATTGAAAAAATGGAGCGGTCGGCACGTTACATCGTCAGGCTGCAGAAGAACGGTCAATATATGGTTGTGATGTCCCGGCCGGAGTGGGCCAACAGGGAAATTCCCGGTTTTGCGACCGAGGCCGAGGCCAATGCCTGGATTGCGGACCGCCGGCGGCAATCCGGGCTATAAACTCGCCGGCAAAAGCTTCGTTAGCCGAGACGATCGTCTGCCTTTGCGAGTCGCCCGCAAACCCTTCAACCAAGTCGCGTGCGTGGTGTTGAAGTGGTTGTAATTTCCTCTTCACTCCCCATCTTCCATAGGTGGCATCTGCCAGTTGCTTTAGCAGCCGCCTTCTGCATCACCGGCGAAGACATTCTGGCGCAAGGCCCTCACACCTGCTGGTGCAAACTGCATCGCGTTTGTGTGATTTGGGTAAGTACAGCGCTGGGCGCAGTCGGATGGCGAAAACGCCGTCCGACTGCCGCCATTCTCCAGGAGATTAGCCATGCCATCGCGCACCAGCCATTCCCACGTAACTTTCCGGCGGCCATTCCGGCTCGCGGGCATGGACACATCGGCGCCTGCCGGACGATATAAGGTCGCCTTGGAAGAAGAGCAGCTGGATTCCCTGACTGTCGAGGCATGGCGGCAGACTTTCGTCACCCTGCAGATCGCCTCGGCCGGCGCGACCGAATATCTGAACGTCGATCCCGTGGATTTGCGCGACGCCTTGCTGCGTGACGGCGATGACGGTATCGACCCTACCGCGCCGGTACCGGGAGCGCGGTTGCGTGAAGTCCTGAAATTGCGCCAGCTATGAGTGATTTGTCGGCTTTCCGGCGCAGCCGTATCTACGCCCAGGGCTGGAAGGCAGCGCGCGAGCCGCGCACCCGCGGCGCGCTGCCCAAAGACGTCAATCCCTATCCTTCCGAGCCCGAGAAAAGCCGCTGGGACGAAGGTTATGCCAACGCTCTGCGGAGCAATCGGCAACAGGTCCGGTTCACGCCGTCTCGGGCCGAAGCCGATCCCGCGGCAAAGTGAGTGTGAAGCTTAGGCCGGAAGGAGCGAAAATCAGTTGCCCGGTGCCGCCCAGCCGGCGGGGAAGCGCACTCTCAATCAAGGTGCTGCCCAGACTTTTGCGCTTCGGCATGTGAACCGGCGGCCGGCGCTTTCCGCCCATAGGATTGTCAGCGTCTTGTCGTCGGCCCACACGTCAGATTGACGCGCCCAGCATCGTTCGACAATGCGCCATATTTCATCGCATTGGTGCAAAGCTCGCTGAGTGCCAGGGTCAGCGGCAGGATGGCGGACGAAGCGATCTGCATATCCGACCCCGTCACCGCGATCCGCCCCTCTGCCGTATCATGCTGGGCCACAGCGGACTTAAGCACGGTAAGCAGGCCGGTGGCTTTCCATTCCGATTTCAAAAGAAGATCATGGGCGTTGGCCATGTCCATCAGCCGCGCGCCGATGGCTGCTTCCGCATCTTGCAGGTTGCCGGCGGTTCGCATGGCCTGGCGGACGACTCGGCCACCATCGCCAACATGTTCTTCATACGATGATGCAACTCGTCAGTCAGTACCCGCTGGATGCGCTCTGCGACATCGCGCGCCTCGGCGTCCAGGCCGGCCTGCCGCAGCATTTCGGTCAGATAGACGTTGCGGGCGGTCAGCTCGCTTTCATGCATCGGCCGACCATTCTCCCAACAGGCATTGCGCGAGTAATATACTCGCTCTCGACTGAAAGTGCCTGTTTTGGACCGATCCCCGGCGCCAGAGTCTGTCCGCTTTGGGTAAAAAGCGGACGTTCCCCTGCCCCAACGTGCCGGTTAGCCAATCGCGAAATAAGCTATTGGAATGTATTGGGAGATTTTTTCGGGTTAGCCAATTTAAGTGCTTGATCCGATTAGATTGGTGCACTCCCTCGGGCACCGCCATCTCTTTTCCTGAAAGACTATCGCCTAGCGGGATTCCCTGCCCTCGCTTTGGCTCGGGCGTTCGCCGGGCAATCGCCTGTCGGCGATTGCGGTTTCCGGCTCACCCCTCCGGCACCGCCAAATCTATACCCATAACGTTATCGGCCCTGTCGCTAGGTCTGCCCAGCCCCAATAATGCACATGCTATTTTAGAGATCTGCGAGGCAGTTCAGTAGCTCGCGGTCAGTCCGACTTGCAGCATGCTGTTCAGACTTGAGCTACCGGGTAACCTGCGCTGCTGAAAACCATAGTCGATCCGAAAATCCAGATATTGACCCAGGGTATAGCGCGCACCCACCCCCAGGCTTGAGAGCTTGATGCTGGGCGGCCCGCCGGGGGTGAATTGGGCGTCGCGCACACAGCCATAATCCCAAAAGACCAAGAGCTGGGCTTGATCGGCGATCCCGGTCCCCAACCGGTCTTTGAGCAGGCTGAAAACCGGGCTGCGCAATTCCTCGCTTACCAGAAATCCCGCCGAGCCATTGGCATCCCGCTCGTTATAGCCGCGGACAGTGTCATGGCCGCCGGCGCCCAATTGCTCGCTGGGCAAGAGGTTGGTGGTTGCCACCTGCCCGGTCAGTCTCATGACCCAGGACGCATCATAAGGCAGCCGCGTCATCTGGACGATATTGAGCATGTCATAGGCATATCGAGCCGAGGCGAGCGGGTTGCTCGCCTGCTGTTGAAAAACCGTGTCGGCGTTTCCAGACGTCAATCCGCCAGGGCTGAAAACCAGAGTATTGGAGAGCGAGGTAATGCCGTAATCGGTCTGCAGATTTGCTTCATACATGATGGGAAACTGGTCGACTTCCGTCGTCACGTTCGATACTTCCACGCCGCCGAAACTGAGATTGTTGTTGCTGGTCTTGAAGTCATAGCCAAATTGCAGGTCGTGGCTCAGCCCTTGAGGGAGCCATCCCAGAAAAGTATTTTTTGGCAAGGTCAGGATGTAGCGAAAGCTCGCCTGCCCCGAAATGCCCACCAACCCAAGGTCCGGTCCCAGCAGCGGCCGCGCTTCACCATAAGAGCCAAAGATGTTGATCTTGTCGCGCCAAGGCAGCGGAGCGACATAGGTGATGGAGTGGGCGGCGATCGTGGCATGACCCGGATCGCTCCAGAAATTGTCGCTGGCGGTGAGCTGATAGGAAAGCTGCTGATCCGAGCCGAAAACCTGGCCCCAATTCACACCCAGGGTCCAATAATTTCGCCCCAAGGTAGGCGTGGCGTAATTCTCATAACCTGCATAGAAGCGCAGCGGCAACCGATCCTGAGTGTTGAGAACCAGATCGGTCGCGCCCAATGTACCGCTTTTCTCGGCCACGGCGGAAACCTGACGAAAGGGATTTTGGTTGAGCCAATCCAGATCCTCCTGAAGGAGAGACGCGTCGATGGGCTGACCGGAAGTAAGGTGCAGCTGGCTCGTTATCGATTCACTTGAAAACCAGTGGTTGCCCTCGACACGAAGCTGTCCAAGGTTGAATTCGGTGACAAGGATCTGAACCAGACCTGTGCTGACATCCTGTTCGGGAAAGCTCACATCGACGAACGGACGATTGTGATCGCGATACCAGGCGATGATGAGCTGCTGGATCTTTTGCAGGTCGGCGAAACTTGTGGCCTTCCCGAGGAAATCCCCAAGCTTGGCCTTCAGTTCCGGCACATCCAGAAGAGGCAAGTTCTCGATTGAGATTCCGCCACGGGCAAGAGGATTGCGGGAAAAATTCGGCGCATAGCCTTGCAGAACCAGCCCCTCGAGCTTGGGAATAATAACCTGGTTTGGGTCAGCCGCTGTAGGCGCTTCGGGTTTGGGCGGCGAAATGGCCGGCGCGGCATTGCTGGGCGGCGGCACCGGCTTGGGGGCGACTTGCTTGAAGTCCTGCGCCCGCGAGCCTGTCGAGCACAAGGCGAGCAAGACCGCAATATAGGCGGTCTTGAGCAGCCAACTGCTCCGCTCAAAAATGCTCACAATGCCAGCGCCGATGTTGGACGATCAATGCAATATCGTCAGCGCTTCCTTATTGGCAAGAGCCTGGACAAAGACATAGTTACCGTTGTTCGCCGCCAGGCCGAAGCCGTTTATCGCATACTTGCCGGGATTGGACGCCGCGGTCGCCGGAGAGTTGAAGGCAAGCGTGCCGGTGGTAGCGCTATTGATGTCCTGGCCCAGCACGAATCCGGTGACCGTGCCCGTGAAGACCGGATTCGCCGTGCCATAAGTGCGGCTGGCCTGGGTGGCGACATAGGTCAAGGTCGCCGGCTTGATGGTCAGGGCCGTGTCATTGCTTGCGGCCTGAACAAAGTAGTAATTGCCGAAATTGGCCGTTAGCCCAGAACCATAAATGGGATACTGACCCACATTCGAACTGGCATCGGCAGTAGTGGTGAACATCAGCGTGCCGGTGGTCGCGCTTGCCTGGGTCTGGCCCAGAACAAAGCCGGTGACGGTACCGGTGAACACCGGATCGGCCGCGCCATAGGTCCGGCTGGCGTTGTTTGCCTTGTACGTCAACTGCGCGGGAACCACGGTCAGCGCAGTGGCATTGCCCGCAGCCTGACCGATTACGCTGAGATAGTTGGGATTGATAACGATAAGCTCGCGGCCGGTGATGGCATAGCTACCGACGTTGGTCGAGGCGGACGTATCCGTCTTGAACTTCAGCTTGCCGGAGACGACCGTGGCCTGGGTATCGCCCGCTTGAATCCCGCCCAACGAACCGGTGAGTTGGCCGTTGCCAATGCTGGTGCCATAGGTCCGGGTGACCGGATTGGCGACATAGAGCAGCTGTGCGGGGGTGATGGTGCCGGGGGCGGTAGTGGTCGTTTGGACGGTGTAATTGTTGCCGTTGTTGCCATCCGTCAGCACATAGTCGCTCAGAACCAGGGTGCTGCCATTGGGCCCCATCACATTCTTGGACGTGAAGGCCTGGCTCAAGCCGGTCAAGCTGTCGCCAGTCTGCAGGCCGATGACGGACGGCGTGGCGGAAGACACTGTGGTGCCGTCATAGACCTTGGTGTCGGATACCGCCGAGACCGTCAACTGTGCCGGCGTGATGGTGGCATAGACACCATTCACAAACTGCGTGTAGTTGTTCCCGCCATTGCCATCATCCAGCACATATTCCGGCAACAGGAAGCTGCCCCTGATGCCCAGCACATTCTTGGATTGGTATGCCTGTTTCAGGCCAGTCAGGCTGTCACCTGGCATCACAACCCCGACAACGTTCGGCGTGAGCGAGGCACTGGTGGTGCCATCATAGACCTTGTCTTCAGTTAAGGCATAGAAGGTCAGCGTCGCCGGAATGATGGTGCCGGGGGCGGTAGCGGTCACTTGCACGGTATAATTGTTGCCGTTATTGCCATCCGTCAGCACATAGTCGCTCAGAACCAGCGTGCTGCCCCCGATGCCCATGACGTTCTTGGATGCGAAGGATTGGCTGAGGCCGGTCAAACTGTCGCCGAGCGCCAATCCGGCGAATGAGGGAGCTATGTTTGACGTTGTCGTGCCGTCATAGTTCTTCGTATCAGACACCGCCGAGAGTGTCAGCAGCGCCGGATTAATCGTGCCGATATTGGCTGAGATGGTCGTAGACGTCAGCTGATAGTGCATGCTCACCAACTGGTTGAGACCAAGGTTCGACACCGTCACCAGCAGGTTGCTGCCGACATTTCTGGAGCTGAACAGGCCAGGGGTTGGCAAGGAAATGGGCGTCCCATTCACCGTCAAGACCACGCTGCCCTGGTCAGCAGGGTTGACGCCGGTCAGGAGGTAGTTGCTGGCGTCCAGATAGGCCAACATGGTCCCGTCATAGGTCTTGATCACCGAGCCGGTCAGTGACGCGGTAACGTCAACGGTGGGGGGTGGCGGGTTGTAACGGAAGAACAAGAAGTTAGCGGACGGAGCCGGCGTAAAGCTGGTGTCGGTGCCGTACTGCGCCGTATAGGCCAAACCACCGTCAACCGTTCCCGCGCCAACCTGGTTGCCGGTATAGACCAGCCAGTAGCCATTGGGTGTGCTCAGCGCCGCAGCGCCAGCATTGTTGATGAAATCGCCGCCGGTGGCGTTGGGTTGAAGCGTGGAGGCCCCTGCTTCCAGGATCAGGGCATTGCCGGTTCCCCCGGCGGTCACGCCGGTGCCGTTGGCGATGGTGAGATTGCCGCCATTGGAAACAAGCTTGACCGTGCCGCTGGCGGTGACACCCACGCCGGCAGCGCCGACCGTCAGATCGCCGGTCTGGCTGTAGTTCACAGAACCGGTATTGGCGACGATCCTGGTCACCGCATTGCCGGCATTGGTAAGCGTGAAGCTGCCGCCCGCACCCAGCAGATTAAGGATGCCGCCCGTCACCGCGCCGTTGCTGCTGACGCTGCCCGGAGCGTTCAGCACGATCGGTCCCGCACCCGCCGCCAGCGACTCCAAGCCAAGGTCTCCCAGCGCGCTGCCATTGGCGAGCGCGACCAGGAATATCCCGCCGGTGCCGGTGTTGGTGATCGCGGTGCCAGAACTCTGAAGGATGGCGGTATTGATGCCGCCGCTGGAATTGCCGCCCCTTCCGGTGATGGAGATCGCTCCGCCGCTGCCATTGAGGGATTGACCGGCAAAAACGCCATAATTGTTGGCGCCTGATCCGCCATTGTCGCCGCCCGTACCCATGATGGTGACCGCGCCGCCGCCCGTAGACTGGATGACGCCGCCCGTGTTCCAGGTCACGCCGGAGTTACCGGTGCTTGCGCCGCTGCCGCCGGCCTTACCAGTGATCGTTATTCCTCCGGTGCCGGTGCTGCGGACAACAGCAGCGGCTCCGTTGATATTGACGCCGTTATTGCCGTTGCCGGTGCTGACGGAATTGTCGGTGCCGGTAATGCTGATCAGGCCGTCCACCGCCGTGACAGTGCCATTCACGCTGACGGCGGAGGCGCCTGATCCGCTGCCCAATGCCGTGCCAACAATCGTGATGGTGCCCGCGCCTGACGTGGAGACCGTGCCACCCATAAGACCGGCGCCTCGATTGTTGTTGATCGTGGCGTTGGCGCTGGACACACCCGTGATGGAGATGTTTCCGGTGCCGGCGGTGATGCCGGCGTTGGCTAGATAGCCGTTCTCGCCGCTGCCACTGCCGCCGCCAGTGCCGTTCAAGGTGATGCTGCCGGCGCCTGTGTTGCTGATGACAGCGGTCTGGCTGATTCCGACATTATTGGCGCCGCTGCTATTGCCGCCGGTGCCCGTGATGGAGATCGCTCCGCCGCTGCCGGCAAGAGTTCCAAACACATTCACGCCATTGTTGTTGGTGCCCGACCCGCCATTGCCGCCACCGGTGCCGGTGATGGTAATGGTGCCGCCGCCGGTGGATTGAATGGCATTGGCGACGCTTAGCACGACGCCGGAATTGTTAGAGCCGGCGCCCGAGCCGCCGCCGAAGCCGACGATGGTGATGCCGCCAGTGCCGGTGCTTTTGATGTTGCTCGCCACAGGGAGACCGACGCCGGTATTTCCGCCGCCGGTGCCAGTGGAATTGCTTTTGCCAGTGACGCTGATCAGACCGTTCACCGCGGTAACGGAACCGGAGTTGAAATTGATGCCGACGCCGTTGCCCGCGGTACCGCTGCCGGTAGCGGTCCCCAGTAACGTGATATTGCCGCTGCCGGTGTTCGAAATTGTGGCTGTGCTATTTCCGAGCGAAATGCCGTTAGCGCTGTTTCCGCTGCCGCCGCCGGTTCCGGTCAAGCTGATGCTGCCGCCGCCGGTATTGCTGATGGCCGTATCCAGAAAGACGCCATAATTGGTAAGCCCGCTGGAATTGCCGCCGATGCCGGTGATGGAAATCGCACCGCCACTGCCGGCGAGCGATGTCGCGGCAACATGGGAAATGAGAACGCCGAAATTGCTGGCGCCCGAGCCGCCGCCGTCGCCGCCAGTGCCGGTGATGGTGACGGCGCCGCCGCCGGTCGATTGAATGGTATTGCCGCCGTTAATTTGCACGCCGTAATCGTTGAAGCTCACCCCGGAGCCACCGCCCACGCCGTTCACGCTCACCCCGCCCAAACCGGTGCTGATGACCCGAGCGTTGGTGGTGAGATGGGCGCCCGAATTGCCGTCGATAGCGCCGATGGAATTGTTGATGCCGGTGATGCTGATCAACCCATCCACCGCCGTGATATTGGGCATGTCGATCGCGGCGGCGTCCTCTCGCGCCGCCGTGAGAGTGCCGGTCGCCGTGCCGGCGATGGTAATGGTGCCGGCGCCGGCGGTGGATATCCCCGTTCCATGCAACAGGACCCCGACGCCGTCATTTGCTGAGGTGCCACCCTGACCGGTGATGGAAATATTCCCAGTCCCCGCGGCGATACTGCCACCAGAGAGCAAATAGCCATATTCGCTGGCGCCGGTGCCACCGCCGGTGCCGTTCAGGGTGATGCTGCCGGTGCCCGCGTTGGTGATGGCGAAGGCGCCCTGATTGATACCGTAATTGAAATTGCCGCTGCCAGCACCGCCTGTACCGACGATCGAAATCGCTCCACCGCTACCGGTGATGGCCGCAGCGACATTGACGCCATAGTTGTTGGTCCCGCTGCTAGCGCCGCCGGTGCCGGTGATGGAAATCGACCCGTTGCCGGAAATGGCCCCACTGACGGTAACGCCGGCATTGCTGCTGCCCGAGCCGCCATTGCCGCCGCCGGTGCCGGTAATGGAAATCGAGCCGCCCCCAGTCGATTGAACGACGCCGCCATTGTTCACAGTCACGCCAGAGTTACCGGTGCTTATGCCGCTGCCGCCGCCTTGACCAACGATCTTCACGCCGCCGGTGCCGGTGCTGCGGACAGCGGAGCCAGCGGTGTTGATATTGACGCCGTTGTTGCCAGCGCCGGTGCTGGTGGAATTGTTGATGCCGGTGAGGCTGATCAGACCGTCGACCGCCGTGACAACGCCATTCGAGCTAATGGCGGAAGCGCCCGATCCATTGCCCAATGCCGTGCCGGCAATAGTGATGGTGCCTGCACCCGCAGTGGATACCGTGCCGCCCAGAAGACCGACGCCTCGCGTGCTGTTGACCGTGGCGGCGGCGCTGCTCACGCCCGTGATGGAGATATTGCCGGTGCCGGCAGTGATATTGGCGGTGGTTTGATAGCCGCTTTCGCCCATGCCGCTGCCGCCGCCGGTGCCATTCAGGGTGATGCTTGCGACGCCAGTGGTGGTGATCGTCCCGTTCTGATTGATGCCGATATTGTTGGCGCCACTCGAATTGCCGCCGGTGCCGGTGATCGAGATCGCCCCGCCGCCGGCATTGATGGCGCCGGCAACCATGACTCCAATATTGGCACTGCCATTGCCACTGCCGCCATAGCCGATGCCGTTGAGAGTGACGGCGCCACCAGCGGTGTTGATGGCGCCATTGACCAGGACGCCAACGACCTGGGCCGCCGTGCCGACCGCCGCCGTGTTGAGCGGATTCGCGCCGCCGCCGATAACCAAATCGCCGCCATTTGTGCTGATAGCAGAAGCGATATTCACATAGCCGCCGCCGCCCAAAGTATTGGAGTTCAAAGTAACCGCCAGCGCGCCGCCGGTGGAGCTGATCCCTTGGAGTATGTCGATGCTGCCGGCGGCCTTTAATGTAAGACTGGCGTTGGAGAGGCCCGTCATCTGGATCGCGGCGCCAACGGTAATGTCGCCATTGCCGAAGCCATCGCCCAGGCTGCCGCTGGTGTGCAGCACCACGCTGGTACCAGCGTTCAAGGCATTGTTGATATCGGTATTCAGGACCAGCCCGCCGCTGGCGTCCGAGGTCCAGGTGCCGGGGGGAGACTGCGGGGCGGTGGAGACGGGACCACCGCCAACCGTCAGGCTGTAGGGATCCAGCAGCCAGGTGCCCGCAAGACCCGCCGGCGCCGAGGCGTCTATGGTTGCGCCGCCGATGTTCAGAACATTGCCCGAGGTCTCGATGCTGCCGCCATTGCCGCCTTGGCTTCCCGCGCGAGCTTTGATTGCGCCGGTGACTTTGGTGACGCCGCCGGCGATCACGCTGGCCGAACCGCCCGATCCGAAGGGCGAATAGGCGCTGACATCCAAACTGCCGCTGATATCGATGTCGTGGCCGGTGACGGAAATCGCGCCGCCCGAACCGTCGGCATTCCGCGCCGACACTCCGCCTGTGACAGACGCCTGGCCGCCGGCCGTCAGCCAGACATGGCCGTCGATCACCGAACTGCCCGTGGCGCGAATCGTCCCGCCATTGTTGCCCGCCAAAGCATAGACGTTGCCGCCCGCGGCATTGAGCATCGCCTGCGCCGCCTCAACCGTGCCGGAATTGGTGGCGTCGCCCGAACCCGCCGTCACCTTGATCTGAAGGCCGCTGCCCGACGGCTGCAAGGTCACGTCATCGCCGGCGACAAGAGCGAAGCCCTCGGCGTAGCCACGAAGGTCAACCTCGTGGGACTCCGCGTCCTTGATGCCAACGGGTCTGGCGTCACCAGCAACGTGATCGCGGCGGTGCAGTGGGCCGTGGCCAACAGGACCAAGTACCGAATCGGCGTCATCAACCTC